>ERZ1023423.12-NODE-12-length-191465-cov-85.499070_pt1 | contig 191465 bp, 163 predicted proteins | sample MGYA00380513_ERZ1023423 | MGnify/ENA primary metagenome ERZ1023423 (study PRJEB33173, sample SAMEA4830333) | metagenome | study: EMG produced TPA metagenomics assembly of the PRJEB25223 data set...
TACATGTGCTTACGAATGCGGCAGTCGGTGATGAAACAGAAACGAAAGAAGTTGTAGTCAAGCGTGGAGAATATAAAGAGAATCCACAAAGTGGCAAAGTACAGCTAGTCTATAACGAACATGTTGAACTGATAGAGGTACCAATTAAGCCTAGTGATCGTTTAAAAGCTCGTGATATGTTGGGGAAATACTATAAGTTATTTACAGATAAGCATGATATTAACGGCAATGTGCCTATATTCATTAACATTGGTGAATGGGACGGAGACGATGAGGAATTAGATAAGGCAGTGAAAGATGTATCTAACGCTAATCCTAATCATACTGTGATTGTGGATGATATACCGTTAGAGGATTAATGTGAAACCATTACCTTCAAATAGGTGATGGTTTATTTTATCTAAATTCTTTCCGCAATTTCAGATTAAGTTGACAAATTTGAGTGGATGTATGGTAAAAAATGTTGAAATGCTCTATATTATAAATAAGAGTTGCAAATGCGTAACACATCTTAGCGAATACACACAAAGATATATTCTGTTTTTGTGTACCAATTATAGAAAGTACACAGTGACAGTGTATAGTCACTGTTATTTTTATGTTCAATATGATGTGTTGATTATGGAGGAGTTTATCATGGCTGAGCAAAAATACCTGACAACAGTTGAAAATATAATTGGTTTAATGAAAGAAGAAATAAAAAACATTTCTCCTTTAAGACTACAAAAAACATTATACTTTTTATTTGCATATTATGGTGCTTCATATGGGCAACTATCTAAAAGTAAAGAATATGAAGTTACAAAAAGTGAAAGTTTAAACTTGCCTGAATATTTATTTGACGCTCAATTTGAAGCTTGGCAATACGGCCCTGTTATTCGAGACGTATATAAGAACAATAAATATAGTTTTGGCTATAATGACATAGAGTTTTCAATGAGTAATTTTGAAATAGAAGATAAAACAATGCAGCAGGAAATTACAGAATATTTGAGAGAAATTATTAAGAGTACTTTAAAAATTAGTGATTTTGGTTTAGTAGAACGTTCTCATGAAGATGAAGAGTGGAAAAATAAAATTACTCAGCAAGAAATTATGAATAACGATTTAATTATTAAGGAATATATAGGATTGGTAAATGCTTAGATTTAATAGTAATGTTACTTCTAAAAAAAGAAAAAAGAACGTTCACGTTGAAATAGTTAATAAAGATTTTTTACCAACTAGAAATGAATTTGAAACTGATAAAGTAGAAATAGAGTTAAGAAATGCTGAAGTAAAAAAAGTTGTTTTTTTTAATGAAGAAGTAAAGTATTCAAAACAAAATAATGATCTGAAATTTACTAATTTCATTTCTGATTTTACACAACAAAATCAAATTAATGCTATAACCCATTTCAGTAAAAATATAAGCATAGTCAAAAATAACCCCGATGAAGCTACGAATATAAATTATGATGAGAGAATGTTATCAATTTTATCTTTATATACTCAACAAGATATTAGAAATATAAAAGGCTTAATGAAAACAGATATTAGAGGGTTACTTGATGTTCAAGAGGGCTTAAGAGTATATGGGTATTACGATTTGATTGATAACGAAATAAAAATAGTTTGTATTGATCCACAACATTTAGTTTTACCAAGTCAGCATGGTAAAATGAATAAAGATAAAATGATGATTACAACCTATCAATCAGTTACTAATAGCAAAAAACATTGTATTAGTCGGTATTTTATTAATTAGCATACGGGTAAGTTAAATATATCGTTTCAAGCGTCACTTACGAGTGGCGTTTTTTGTATTTTAAGACGCTGAGTAACGTCCTGTGTTGCAGTAAGGGATGGGAACCACGCACAAATACTTTAACTGTAAACATAACGTCGTGAAATATGGCTTTAAACATCGCTGGTCAATCTATCTTTGAGATTGGTCGAAGATTAAAACCATATGAAACAAAATGACCTAGCACATGGAGAATTTGGTAATTGGTTGAAAAATATCAACTTAGATAGAACACAAGCTCATCGTTTCATTAAAGTTTCTGAAGAAATTAAAGATGTTGGTACATACCAACATTTAGGTCTGAGAGCTTTATCGAAAATAGCTAGCTTACCTGTACCAGAACGCACCAAAGAACACACAACATCAAATGGCGAAACTAAAATGCCATACTGAATGTTTATGAATTTAACGGCAGAACTCAATTTTGAGGCTTGTAAAATTACATAAATTAGTTATATAAATATTATTTATGGGTATTATATAAACGGGAGGGGCAACGTTATTACTTGCCTATTAGAACATGGAATGGTTCTGCCCCAACTAGTCAGGTATTAGGTGACTTATGGGGAGAAATCAGTTAGAATGACATAGTCATGTCTATTTAAGCAGGTGCGTTACACACCTGCTTTCTATTTACATTTAAAGATAAAATGTGCTATTATTTTACTAGAACTTTTTAACATTTCTCTCAAGATTTAAATGTGGATAACAGGCAGGTACTTCGGTACTTGCTTTTTTATTAATACAACTAATCTGAACTTTGGTACAAACTAATTGAAGTATAAATACATGCAAGTAAAAGAGGTAGGTCGAAATATCTCCCTACCTTTAAAAATTAATTGTTTTCAACTGTAATATGAGTTATGTCTTTAGGATTAATTATTCTATTTATTGCATTTGAATTTGAATCTCCAACTTTACCAGTTATAGTTATGTCAGAAGGATCTTTACTATAAATAGATACTTTTGCTCCGTTTTTAACTAAATTTTTTTCTTTTAGAGATTTAGTTAATTTTTTCCATGCTTCATCGGTATTTATATTTGAATAATTTGGGTTTTTCCTTTCTATTTCTATTTTTGTTATTTCAGCATTTATGTTCTGATTAGTACTTAAGGAATCTAAACTAGCAGTACCACTAACTGTGTTTTCTCCACCATTTTCTATTTTATACGTAACCTTGACATTTTCATTATCTGATTTATCGATAATATTCGCTTCTTTCAAAGAATCTCTAACATCTTTCCACAACTGTCCGTCTGTTGTTTCAGCAGCTTTTGCAACGTTATTAATACCATTATAATTTGAAGAAGAATGAAAACCTGAACCTACTGTTGTTAAAACTAAAGCACTTGCTATCAATGTTTTTGTTAATAGTTTTTTATTCATTTTATTTTCTCCTATAATTTATTTGCAATCGATTACAAAGTAATTTTACAATTATTATTTATGTAAATCAATTAAATAATTATTAACAAATCCATAAAATTTTATCATTAAAATATAATAATTTTGAGCTAGAAATATTCGTCATTTATGCTATAATCGTTTTAGACACAGCAATGTGTTCAAATTTTCATCTATTCGTAAGTTAGCCTTCGGGCTGACTTTTTATTTCCATTATTCACATGTTAATCTTGTTGTTATTTAGGCAGGTACTTCGGTACTTATCTATTTTTTTTATGTTATAATTACATGTGTATATAGTAGGAGTGAACTATATAGCCCGGCAGAGGCCATATATCTGGCTGTTGGTCTCACAGGAGACATCTTCCTTGTCATCACTCATATACATATATCTTGATAACATAGAGTTGTTATAGTCGCTACGCCACTCATACTAGTTACTGGGTGGTTGTTTTTTATGTTATATTATAAATGATCAAACCACACCACCTATTAATTTAGGAGTGTGGTTGTTTTCAAGGGCAAAAAAAGGGCATAATTTTAAAACAAAGGGCAAGGGTATGAATAATAAATTATCTTGAAAATTTTATAAATACATATATAACAATGTTTTGATTGCCCTTGAACTTACTTGATAATCTGGCTAATTATTCCTGCTAAATAATTATTAATTAGAGCTCATTGACTGATATGCTCCCATCAAAGTAGACATTGAAAAAATGCAAACTTTGATGGGAGTTTTTTTAAATTAGAATCAATATGAAATGTGGAAGATTTAATATGATAAGAGATGAATAACTATATATAAATGATTATCAAGTCATTATGTATTAAAAGAAAGCCTATATGCTTCTGTGACTTCAATCAATGTCCATAGATTTACAATGTTATATAAGCAGTAGTTGATTGAATGAAAATACGATTGTAACAAGCTTTTTACAATAATTGCGGGGCCCCAACATAGAGGAATTGGATTCCCAATTTCTACAGACAATGGAAGTTGGGGTGTGACGACGAAATAAATTTTGCGAAAATATCATTTCTGTCCCACTCCCTCAAGTTAATGATGAATCTATTTCGCTAGTTATAAAATGACGTCAAATCAATATCAAAAATTATTTAAGTTAAATGTTTAGATAATTTTTCAGTGGGTAAGTATTATATATAACATTTAATTATTCCGAGGAGGCATTTATTATGGCAGACGAAAGTAAATTTGAACAAGCAAAAGGTAATGTTAAAGAAACAGTAGGTAATGTTACTGATAATAAAAATTTAGAAAACGAAGGTAAAGAAGATAAAGCTTCTGGTAAAGCGAAAGAATTCGTTGAAAATGCAAAAGAAAAAGCAACTGATTTTATTGATAAAGTAAAAGGCAACAAAGGCGAGTAATTTTACTTTTTATTCCTAATACACTGCACATGCCACTTAGTCGGTATAACCATCGGCTAGGTGGTTTTTTGTATTAAAAAAGTGGATACCAAAATTTATTAATAATTATTTTAATGTTAGAAAAAAACTAAATAAAAACTCGCTAATGATATCCAATAATATGTATACAAAACGAGACATATATTGCATATGATTAACGAGATACTGAATATATTTTATCACCCCTAAAATGATTATTCATTTTCAGCGGTAATTCGACCTAAAGTCAAACTTACAATAAAACCGATGATAAATACTACTAATGAAACGAACCACATCACGATATTAGTTGGTAAACCTGGAAATACTGCAAAGAGGGAGCCAACAACAAAACCAATGATTAACGCAAAAGTCATTAGTTTATGATGTGTTAGGAAATACTGGATAATTTTGCTTGAAATAATGAATCCAGCAAGCACGCCAAATCCGACTGCAAGTAATATAGGAAGACCGGCAAAGTTAAGTTTAACAACTTCAGATATTGCTAGCATGACTGTGCCATAGACGCCAAATACTAATAACATAAATGACCCTGAAATACCTGGGAGTAACATAGCACTAGATGCACACATACCTGCAATAAAGTATTTAATAATAAGACCAGTTGATAGAGTAAGTGTTTCTCCAGCATGTTTATCGCCATTATTCATTAATGTAATAACAATTAAGATAGCGATACCAGCTATAACCATCATGTAATGTTTAGTTGTAAATGACGTTTTATAGTTAGAAATTTTCAATAAATATGGAACGATACCAATGATTAATCCACCAAAGAAAAACATAGTTGGAATATGGTGTTGGCTTAATAAATAATTAAAAAGATTACTTAGTGATCCCATTGCCAGTAACATTCCAATTATAATGGGGATTAAAAATGTAAAACTTGGCCAAAAACGTCGTGAGAATATGTCGCTAATTGAAGCGATAAATTGATTGTATATACCTAACAATAATGCAATAGTCCCACCGCTAACACCAGGTACCAAGTCACTCGTTCCCATAGCAAAACCTTTTAGAATATTAATCCATTTAAATTGTTGCATGAATAACTCCTTTCAAACGATTGGAATAAAATCATAAATAGCATCATACCATATAACAAATGTCCTAGTGAAATGATAACATATTTTAAATTCATAAAATCCATTGAGAAATTATGTGCACTTATTATCATTTATATTTTTAAAGAGAGCGGATTAGAGTTGTACTTTAGAGTTATTAAAAATAATAAAAAGGGTTTAAGTTGTTTATATTAAGGTATAAGTAAGTTATAATTAACTGAACGCATTATTACAAAGTCTTTTTGACTACAAATTAAAATTATTATAAACTAGTTAAGAAAACTTTATATTTTACGGAGGGAATATAAAATGGCATCAACATTAGAAATCAAAGACCTACATGTGTCTATTGAGGATAAAGAAATCTTAAAAGGTGTTAACTTGACAATTAACACTGATGAAATACATGCGATTATGGGACCAAACGGGACAGGTAAATCAACTTTATCATCTGCAATTATGGGACACCCAAGCTATGAAGTAACTAAAGGAGAAGTACTTTTAGACGGTGTAAATATTTTAGAATTAGAAGTTGATGAAAGAGCAAAAGCAGGATTATTCTTGGCAATGCAATATCCATCAGAAATTACAGGTGTTACAAATGCTGATTTCATGCGTTCAGCTATCAATGCGAAACGTGAAGAAGGACAAGAAATCAACTTAATGCAATTTATTAAGAAATTAGATAAAAATATGGATTTTCTAGACATAGATAAAGACATGGCACAACGTTATTTAAATGAAGGTTTCTCAGGTGGAGAGAAGAAACGTAACGAAATCTTACAATTAATGATGTTAGAACCTAAGTTTGCAATCTTAGATGAAATCGATTCAGGGTTAGACATCGATGCATTAAAAGTTGTATCTAAAGGTATTAACCAAATGCGTGGGGAAAACTTTGGTGCATTAATGATCACACACTATCAACGATTATTAAATTACATTACTCCTGATAAAGTACATGTAATGTATGCTGGTAAAGTCGTTAAATCTGGTGGTCCAGAATTAGCAAAACGTCTTGAAGAAGAAGGATATGAATGGGTTAAAGAAGAGTTCGGTTCAGCTGAATAATCTTATTAATACAGTATCCATGAGATGTTCATCTATATATGATGAAAATGAACACTTATACGAAATAGTAAATTTCATCAAGTAGGAGGAAAAAGTTATGACAACTGATATTTTGAACATTTCTGAAGAACAACTTGTTGATTATTCTAAAGCCCACAATGAACCTTCTTGGATGACAGAATTACGTAAAAAAGCTTTGAAATTAACAGAAACTTTAGAAATGCCAAAACCTGATAAAACAAAATTAAGAAAATGGGATTTTGATTCTTTTAAACAACACGATGTAAAAGGTGATGTTTATCAATCTTTATCACAATTACCTGAGTCAGTAAGAGAAATTATTGACGTAGATCATTCTAAAAACTTAGTGATTCAACATAATAATACGATTGCGTACACACAAGTTGATGATAATGCATCAAAAGATGGCGTTATCGTTGAAGGCTTAGCAGACGCTCTTATGAACCATAGTGATTTAGTACAAAAGTACTTTATGAAAGATGCAGTAACAGTAGATGAACATCGTATAACAGCGCTACACACGGCATTAGTTAATGGTGGCGTATTTGTTTATGTTCCTAAAAATGTAGTTGTAGAACATCCAGTACAATACGTTGTGTTACACGACGACGAAAATGCAAGCTTTTATAACCATGTCATCATCGTTACTGAAGAAAGCGCCGAAGTCACATATGTTGAAAATTACTTGTCAAATGCATCTGGTGAAGGAAATCAATTAAATATTATTTCTGAAGTGATTGCTGGTGCAAATTCAAATATCACATATGGCTCAGTAGACTATATGGATAAAGGCTTTACAGGTCATATCATTCGACGTGGTATTACTGAAGCGGATGCCTCAATTAATTGGGCACTAGGTTTAATGAATGAGGGTAGCCAAATTATTGATAATACAACAAATTTATTTGGTGATCGTTCAACAAGTTCACTTAAATCAGTAGTTGTAGGTACAGGCGAACAAAAAATTAATCTAACATCTAAAATCGTACAATATGGTAAAGAAACAGATGGTTATATCCTTAAACATGGTGTTATGAAAGAACATGCATCATCTGTATTTAATGGTATCGGCTACATTAAGCATGGTGGAACTAAATCAATTGCTAATCAGGAATCACGTGTATTAATGTTATCTGAACATGCTCGTGGTGACGCGAATCCAATTTTATTAATTGATGAAGATGATGTACAAGCTGGTCATGCTGCATCAGTAGGTCGTGTTGATCCAGATCAACTTTACTATTTAATGAGTCGTGGTATTTCTCAAAGAGAAGCGGAACGTCTTGTTATACATGGTTTCTTAGATCCAGTAGTACGTGAATTACCTATCGAAGACGTTAAACGTCAATTGAGAGAAGTAATTGAACGCAAAGTTTCTAAATAATATTTTGAAAATAAAAGTTTGTAATAGATATAGACTGTCGATATTGGTATAAGACTAATACAACGTCAGTATTTAAATGATTAGGATTTTTATTTAAGAAAGGTCGTGAATGAAGTGGCCGAACACTCATTTGACGTTAATGAAGTAATCAAGGATTTTCCGATATTAGATCAAAAAGTCAATGGCAAACGTTTAGCATATCTTGATTCAACAGCGACAAGTCAAACGCCTGTGCAAGTGTTAAATGTTTTAGAGGATTACTACAAGCGTTATAATTCAAACGTTCATCGTGGTGTTCATACATTAGGATCATTGGCAACTGATGGTTATGAAAATGCCCGTGAAACCGTTCGTCGTTTTATTAATGCGAAGTATTTTGAAGAAATCATTTTCACACGCGGAACAACTGCGTCGATTAACCTTGTAGCACATAGCTATGGTGATGCAAATGTTGAAGAGGGCGATGAAATTGTTGTCACTGAAATGGAACATCATGCCAATATTGTTCCTTGGCAACAGTTAGCAAAGCGTAAAAATGCGACATTGAAATTTATACCAATGACAGCTGACGGTGAATTAAACATCGAAGGTATTAAGCAAACGATTAATGATAAAACAAAGATCGTTGCTATTGCACATATTTCTAATGTACTCGGTACAATTAATGATGTTAAAACCATTGCAGAAATAGCTCATCAACATGGTGCAATTATCAGTGTTGATGGGGCGCAAGCAGCACCACATATGAAACTTGATATGCAAGAAATGAATGCTGATTTTTATAGTTTTAGTGGACATAAAATGCTTGGACCAACAGGTATTGGCGTATTATTTGGTAAACGTGAGTTACTACAAAAAATGGAACCGATTGAGTTCGGTGGCGACATGATTGATTTTGTAAGTAAGTATGATGCAACATGGGCTGATTTACCTACTAAATTTGAGGCGGGTACTCCATTAATTGCTCAAGCAATTGGGCTTGCAGAAGCTATTCGCTATTTAGAACGCATAGGTTTTGATGCAATTCATAAATATGAACAAGAATTAACGATATATGCTTATGAGCAAATGTCTGCAATTGAAGGAATTGAAATTTATGGCCCGCCAAAGGATCGTCGTGCAGGTGTAATAACGTTTAATTTACAAGATGTACATCCACACGATGTTGCTACAGCCGTAGATACAGAAGGTGTAGCGGTTAGAGCTGGGCATCATTGTGCGCAACCGTTAATGAAATGGTTAAATGTGTCTTCAACAGCTAGAGCAAGTTTTTATATATACAACACGAAAGAAGACATTGATCAGTTAATAAATGCCTTGAAACAAACGAAGGAGTTTTTCTCTTATGAATTTTAATAATCTAGATCAATTATATAGATCTGTCATTATGGATCATTATAAAAATCCTAGAAATAAAGGTGTATTAGATAACGGGTCTATGACAGTAGATATGAATAACCCGACATGCGGTGACCGTATACGACTAACATTTGATATAGAAGACGGCATTATAAAAGATGCTAAATTTGAAGGTGAAGGTTGTTCGATTTCAATGGCAAGTGCATCGATGATGACACAAGCTGTTAAAGGTCATTCACTTGGAGAAGCAATGCAAATGAGCCAAGAATTTACGAAAATGATGCTTGGTGAAGACTATGTGATTACAGAAGAAATGGGAGATATTGAAGCATTGCAAGGTGTATCTCAATTCCCAGCTCGTATTAAATGTGCCACATTAGCTTGGAAAGCATTGGAAAAAGGTACTGTTGCTAAAGAAGGTAAAGCAGAAGGTACGACTGAAGAAGAATAGAATGCTGTTAATCATAGATGATTTTGATATTAGACATATAAAAGTAAAAAATTTTTTATAAGATGTCATGTCATTGTTATAATATGGTTTACATCATGAATTAAAAACTTACGCACGCCGTTGTAAATATATTTTTAAGGAGTGATTGAAATGGCTAAAAAAGCACCTGATGTTGGGGATTATAAATATGGATTCCACGACGATGATGTGTCCATTTTCAGATCAGAACGTGGTTTAACTGAGAATATCGTTAGAGAAATTTCTAACATGAAAAATGAGCCGGAATGGATGTTAGATTTCCGTCTTAAATCATTAAAATTGTTTTATAAAATGCCAATGCCTCAATGGGGTGGCGACTTATCAGAATTGAATTTCGATGACATTACTTACTATGTAAAGCCTTCAGAACAAGCTGAACGTTCATGGGATGAAGTGCCAGAAGAAATTAAAAGAACTTTCGATAAATTAGGAATTCCTGAAGCTGAACAAAAATATTTAGCTGGCGTTTCTGCTCAATATGAATCTGAAGTTGTTTACCATAATATGGAAAAAGAACTTGAAGAAAAAGGTATTATCTTTAAAGATACAGATAGTGCTTTACAAGAAAATGAAGAATTATTCAAAAAATACTTTGCTTCTGTAGTACCTGCAGCAGATAACAAATTTGCGGCGTTAAACTCAGCAGTATGGTCAGGTGGTTCGTTCATTTATGTACCTAAAAATATCAAACTAGATACGCCACTACAAGCTTATTTCCGTATTAACTCTGAGAACATGGGTCAATTTGAACGTACATTAATCATTGCTGGTGAAGGTGCTTCTGTACATTACGTAGAAGGTTGTACTGCACCAGTTTATACAACTAGTTCTTTACACTCTGCTGTTGTGGAAATCATTGTGCATAAAGATGCGCACGTTCGTTATACTACGATTCAAAACTGGGCGAACAATGTATACAATTTAGTTACAAAACGTACTTTTGTTTATGAAAACGGAAATATGGAATGGGTAGATGGTAACTTAGGTTCTAAGTTAACGATGAAATATCCAAACTGTGTTCTTTTAGGTGAAGGCGCAAAAGGTAGTACATTATCTATTGCATTTGCTGGTAAAGGACAAGTTCAAGATGCCGGTGCTAAAATGATTCATAAAGCGCCAAATACATCTTCAACGATTGTTTCTAAATCTATTTCTAAAAATGGTGGTAAAGTTATTTATCGTGGTATTGTACATTTTGGACGTAAAGCAAAGGGCGCTCGTTCAAATATTGAGTGTGATACATTAATCTTAGATAACGAATCAACATCAGATACAATTCCATATAACGAAGTATTCAACGATCAAATATCATTAGAACATGAAGCGAAGGTTTCAAAAGTTTCTGAAGAACAATTATTCTATCTAATGAGTCGTGGTATTTCTGAAGAAGAAGCGACAGAAATGATTGTTATGGGATTCATCGAACCATTTACAAAAGAACTTCCAATGGAATACGCGGTCGAAATGAACCGTTTAATCAAGTTCGAAATGGAAGGTAGTATTGGGTAGCTTTAAACCGCGTTGTTAAGCCATTCTTGACTTCTGGAAATGGCTATTGATACCATTTTGATACTGAATATAACAAAAAGCCACATTACTGTGGCTTTTTTTGTTTTATAACTAAATCGGATTGATAGATAAGCTTTGTACTTATTTATATCAGTCCGATTTTTTGATTGGTGTAAAAAATAATCATTGATGGTGGATAAAGCGACAACACAAATACAACATGATTGTGGCATTAGAGTGCTGGTCTTTATTAAATTAATTGAAAACTAAATCAAATATTCTTTAAAGATAATTCGATATTAGTTCGATTAAGATTCGTTGTATAAGTGAGTTAAAATAAGAAAACTATTAATAATATTAAGTTCACTACAGATGTTGCTAATGGACCGTATGTTTTAAAGACATCTTTACTTTTATAACCAACAATCGCATCTAAAAATTGAACTAAAATCATTGCAATGGATATAGTTATCAAAAATATAGCACTATGAATGATTAAAGAAAAAATAGCTAATAAAAATAAAGGTAAGCTTCGACTAAGTGCATAATATGCATTTATATTATGGCTAGATGCACATGCTTGAATTGAATAACCTAAACTTACACTGGCACTAATGATTGTAAATATTGCTAAAACAAAATACATGTTAATCCTTCTTTCTATATTTGAATATATACAAGTACTTGTCTAAAGATATTTAAAAGATAACTAGAATAAATTTATGAGAAACTTGTTGTTATCATTATAACGGTTTCAAATCATTATAACTATGTCATAAACTGAATTTGTTAAAATTTTTCATTATGTAAATTTATTCGTAACAATCAGCTCGAACTATAGCATCATTTTACTAATGAATGCATTAAAGTAACTATGATTAAAAATGCATATTAATTATCATTATTAAGTCTATTATATATAATGAATTTTAACTGGTTTATTAAACGAGAACGTCGGGAATTAAGTAACTACAATAAAAATAAGATATGACAATAAGGAGACTACACACGTGATCATTGCCATAATTATATTGATATTTATTTCGTTTTTCTTTTCAGGAAGCGAGACGGCATTAACGGCTGCTAATAAAACAAAATTTAAAACTGAAGCTGACAAAGGTGATAAAAAAGCAAAAGGCATTGTAAAGTTACTTGAAAAACCAAGTGAGTTTATTACAACGATTCTAATTGGGAATAATGTTGCGAATATTTTATTACCAACACTTGTTACAATTATGGCTTTACGTTGGGGGATTAGCGTTGGCATTGCATCAGCTGTTTTAACAGTTGTTATCATTTTGATTTCCGAAGTGATTCCCAAGTCTGTCGCTGCAACATTTCCAGATAAAATAACAAGGCTTGTATATCCAATTATTAATATTTGTGTAATTGTGTTCCGTCCTATCACATTACTTTTAAATAAGTTGACGGACAGTATTAATCGAAGTTTATCTAAGGGTCAACCTCAAGAACATCAATTTTCAAAAGAAGAATTTAAAACAATGTTAGCAATTGCTGGACATGAAGGTGCTTTAAATGAAATTGAGACGAGTAGGTTGGAAGGTGTCATTAATTTTGAAAATTTAAAAGTAAAAGATGTAGATACAACACCTAGAATTAATGTGACGGCATTTGCTTCAAATGCGACATACGAAGAAGTTTATGAAACGGTTATGAATAAGCCATACACTAGATATCCAGTGTACGAGGGAGATATTGATAACATTATTGGGGTGTTTCATTCTAAATATCTGTTGGCTTGGAGTAATAAAAAAGAAGATCAAATTACAAACTATTCAGCTAAGCCATTATTTGTGAATGAACACAATAAAGCTGAATGGGTATTACGTAAGATGACTATTTCTAGAAAACATTTAGCAATTGTGTTGGACGAATTTGGTGGTACTGAAGCGATAGTGTCACATGAAGACTTAATTGAAGAATTATTAGGTATGGAAATTGAAGATGAGATGGATAAAAAGGAAAAAGAAAAACTTTCTCAACAGCAAATTCAATTTCGACAACGGAAAAATCGCAACGTATCTATATAAGGAGCGAACAGCTATGTGGAATAAGAATCGACTTACTCAAATGTTAAGTATTGAATATCCAATTATACAAGCAGGTATGGCAGGAAGTACGACACCGAAATTAGTTGCATCAGTAAGTAACAGTGGTGGATTAGGCACAATAGGCGCAGGTTACTTTAATACGCAGCAATTAGAAGACGAAATAGATTATGTACGTCAATTAACGTCAAATTCTTTTGGTGTAAATGTCTTTGTACCAAGTCAACAATCATATACCAGTAGTCAAATTGAAAATATGAATGCATGGTTAAAACCTTATCGACGCGCATTACATTTAGAAGAGCCGGTTGTAAAAATTACCGAAGAACAACAATTTAAGTGTCATATTGATACGATAATTAAAAAGCAAGTGCCTGTATGTTGTTTTACTTTTGGAATTCCAAATGAATCTATTATAAAAAGATTGAAAGAAGCAAACATTAAGCTAATAGGTACAGCAACAAGTGTTGATGAAGCTATTGCGAATGAAAAAGCGGGTATGGATGCTATCGTTGCTCAAGGTAGTGAAGCAGGTGGACATCGTGGTTCATTTTTAAAACCTAAAAATCAATTACCTATGGTTGGAACAATATCTTTAGTGCCACAAATTGTAGATGTCGTTTCAATTCCGGTCATTGCCGCTGGTGGAATTATGGACGATAGAGGAGTTTTGGCAAGTATTGTCTTAGGTGCAGAAGGGGTACAAATGGGCACCGCATTTTTAACATCACAAGATAGTAATGCATCAGAACTACTGCGAGACGCAATTATAAATAGTAAAGAAACAGATACAGTCGTTACAAAAGCGTTTAGTGGAAAGCTTGCACGCGGTATCAACAATAGGTTTATCGAAGAAATGTCCCAATATGAAGGCGACATCCCAGATTATCCAATACAAAATGAGCTAACAAGTAGCATAAGAAAAGCCGCAGCAAACATCGGCGACAAAGAGTTAACACATATGTGGAGTGGACAAAGCCCGCGACTAGCAACAACGCATCCCGCCAACACCATCATGTCCAATATAATCAATCAAATTAATCAAATCATGCAATATAAATAATCGACCGCAATCCACAAAAGCACAAGCACCCCCAAACATTATTTTAGTGCTTGCCATTTTTGTGGATTGCGTTTCTATTTTACCAATCTAGTCAAACGAAATCATCAAGCTAAAGTTCACTGAAATGATTATAGTCAAACGAAATTATCGAGCTGAAGATCACTGAAATGATTATGATCAAACGAAATTATCAAACTAAAGTTCACTGAAATGATTATAATCAAACGAAATTATCAAACTAAAGTTCGCTGAAATGATTATAATTAAACGAAATCATCAAGCTAAAGTTCACTGAAATGATTATGATAAAAGTTATATGGTATGATGACATTGGTGATATATATGATAAACATCGGATTAACAGGTTGGGGTGATCACTATTCATTATATGAAGATTTAGAACGCCAAACCGATAAACTTAAAACATATGCTGGACATTTTCCGGTTGTCGAATTAGATGCGACATACTATGCGATACAACCGGAAAGAAATATATTGAAATGGATAAAAGAAACGCCTGGTACATTTGAATTTGTGGTCAAAATTCATCAAGCACTCACATTGCATGCAGACTACAAAACATTTGCAGATACAAGGCAAGAACTATTTGATCAATTTAAGAATATGTTAGAGCCCTTACATACACAGAAAAAATTAGCAATGGTATTGGTTCAATTTCCTCCATGGTTTGACTGCAATGCACAAAATATCAAATATATTTTGTATGTAAGACAGCAATTACAAGCATTTCCAATGTGTGTAGAATTTAGGCATCAATCATGGTTTAGTGATGCATTTAAAGAACAAACATTGGCATTTTTAACAGAACATCAAATCATTCATGCAGTAGTTGATGAACCACAAGTGAAAGATGGCAGTGTACCTTTAGTCAATCGAATCACAAATGAAATTGCGTTTGTACGTTATCATGGACGTAATCATTACGGTTGGACTAAGAAAGATATGTCAGATCAAGAATGGCGAGATGTACGCTATTTATATGATTATAATGAGCAAGAATTAATAGACTTGGCACAAAAGGCACAAATATTAGCACAAAAAGCTAAGAAAGTTTACGTCATATTTAACAATAATTCTGGTGGTCATGCAGCAAATAATGCCAAAACATATCAGCGATTATTGAATATAGAATATGAAGGGTTAGCACCACAACAATTAAAATTATTTTAAGAGGCGACGACTATGTTATTAACAATTACATTATTAGTTTTAATCGGAGGTTTGTCAGCGATTATAGGGTCAATCGTAGGCATTGGAGGCGGTATTATTATCGTTCCAACAATGGTTTACCTCGGTGTTGAACATGGATTACTACATAATATTACAACACAAATAGCGATTGGGACATCGTCTGTCATTCTAATTGTGACAGGACTTTCTTCATCGCTTGGATATCTAAAAACAAAACAAGTTGATATTAAAAATGGCTCTATCTTTTTATTTGGATTATTACCAGGTTCATTGCTTGGGTCATTCATTAGTAGATATTTAACATTTGAGTCATTTAATTTATATTTTGGAATCTTTTTAATCTTTGTAGCTATTTTATTAATGGTAAGAAATAAGATTAAACCGTTTAAAATATTTGATAAACCAAAGTATGAAAAAACTTATGTAGACGCTAAAGGTAAAACATATCATTATAGTGTGCCACCATTGTTTGCTTTTATTACAACGTTTTTAATTGGTATATTGACAGGTTTATTTGGTATTGGAGGTGGCGCACTAATGACGCCACTAATGCTTATTGTATTTAGATTTCCACCTCATGTAGCTGTTGGAACAAGTATGATGATGATTTTCTTTTCAAGTGTCATGAGTTCTATAGGGCACATTGCTCAAGGGCATGTAGCTTGGGGTTATGCAATCATTTTAATTATTTCTAGTTATTTTGGTGCGAAAATCGGTGTCAAAGTGAACCAATCAATTAAATCAGATACGGTAGTAACATTACTTAGAACGGTAATGCTATTGATGGGTATTTATTTAATTATTCGTGCACTGATTTAATACAACTTTAAAAGGAGGACGTCAATTTGAGGCTTACAATTTATCATACGAACGATATTCATAGTCATTTACATGAATACGAACGCATTAAAGCATATATGGCAGAACAACGGCCACGACTTAATCATCCTTCTTTGTATGTTGATCTAGGTGATCATGTAGATTTATCCGCACCTATAACTGAAGCAACTTTAGGTAAAAAGAATGTGGCATTACTAAATGAAGCAAAATGTGATGTTGCAACAATCGGTAATAATGAAGGGATGACCATTTCACACGAAGCTTTAAATCACCTTTACGACGAAGCAAAATTTATAGTGACATGTAGCAATGTTATAGATGAATCAGGTCATTTACCAAATAATATCGTTTCTTCTTATATTAAGGATATAGACGGTGTGAAAATACTATTCGTTGCAGCGACAGCACCTTTTACCCCATTTTATCGTGCACTAGATTGGATTGTTACCGATCCACTTGAATCTATAAAAGAAGAAATTGAACATCAACGAGGTAAATTTGATGTATTAATTGTGCTAAGTCATTGTGGCATTTTCTTCGATGAAACATTATGCCAAGAATTGCCTGAAATTGATGTAATTTTTGGTAGTCATACGCATCATTATTTTGAACATGGTGAAATCAATAATGGTGTACTGATGGCGGCAGCTGGAAAGTATGGTAATTATCTTGGAGAGGTTAATTTAACTTTTGAGGCACATAAAGTAGTACATAAAACTGCAAAGATTATTCCTTTAGAAATATTACCTGAAGTTAAAACTTCATTTAAAGAAGAAGGAAAAACGCTAATGTCCAATCCGGTAATTCAACTTCCAGTAGTGCTTAAACGTAGTATGAACCACATAACTGAAGTTGCATACTTATTAGCTCAAAGTGTTTGTGAGTATACACATGCACAATGTGCTATCATCAATGCTGGCTTACTCGTTAAAGATATTGTAAAAGATGAAGTGACAGAATATGACATTCATCAAATGTTACCGCATCCGATTAATATGGTAAGGGTTAGACTTTCTGGTGTGAAATTAAAAGAGATTATAGCTAAAAGTAATAAGCAAGAATATATGCATGAACATGCACAAGGTTTGGGTTTCAGAGGGAATATATTTGGAGGATATATTCTTTATAATTTAGGGTACATTCATTCTACAGAGCGTTACTATCTGAATGGAGAAGAAATCGAAGACGACAAAGAATATGTACTAGGTACGATAGATATGTATACGTTCGGTCGTTATTTCCCAACATTGAAAGAATTACCAAAAGAGTATTTAATGCCAGAGTTTTTAAGAGATATATTTAAAGAAAAATTATTGGAATATTAAAAAGTAAGATTATTGGATTTTCATTTGTCATGAATTTCGATATAATGTTTAAAGATACACTTAACAGGAGGGTATGTGTTGTTATGGCGACAAAAAACGAGGAAATATTACGTAAACCGGATTGGTTGAAAATAAAATTAAATACCAACGAAAACTATACAGGACTTAAGAAGATGATGAGGGAAAAAAATCTTAATACTGTATGTGAAGAAGCTAAATGTCCTAATATACATGAATGTTGGGGTGCACGTCGTACAGCGACATTTATGATTTTAGGTGCCGTATGTACAAGAGCTTGTCGTTTTTGTGCGGTTAAGACAGGTTTACCTAATGAACTTGATTTAAATGAGCCTGAACGTGTAGCTGAATCAGTTGAATTAATGAACTTGAAACACGTTGTTATCACTGCTGTTGCGCGTGATGATTTAAGAGATGCTGGTTCAAATGTTTATGCTGAGACAGTACGTAAAGTTAGAGAAAGAAATCCATTTACAACGATTGAAATTTTACCATCAGATATGGGCGGGGACTATGATGCTTTAGAAACATTAATGGCTTCAAGACCTGACATTTTAAACCATAATATTGAAACTGTTCGTCGATTAACACCGAGAGTTCGTGCGCGTGCGACTTACGACAGAACATTAGAGTTTTTACGTCGTTCAAAAGAATTACAACCGGATATCCCAACTAAATCAAGTATTATGGTTGGATTAGGTGAAACTATAGAAGAAATTTATGAAACGATGGATGATTTACGTGCGAATGATGTAGATATTTTAACGATTGGTCAATATTTACAACCTTCACGTAAACATTTAAAGGTTCAAAAATATTACACACCTTTAGAGTTTGGTAAATTAAGAAAAGTGGCAATGGATAAAGGGTTTAAACATTGCCAAGCTGGACCTTTAGTGCGTAGTTCTTATCATGCCGATGAGCAAGTAAATGAAGCTGCTAAAGAAAAGCAACGCCAAGGTGAGGCACAGTTAAATAGTTAATATTTAACCATTAATAAGGCATAAAGGCTTAGTTTGTACAAAACGAACGTGTCATAGAAGTAATCATTATTTTTATGAAACACTAAAAGTATAAACTGAGCCTTTCATTGTCATAGATAGGTGAAGAATTTGATAAAAGTAGATCAACATTACTTTGAATTAATAGAAAATTATCGCGAATGTTTTAATGAAGAACAATTTATTGCTAGGTATTCAGATATTTTAGATAAATATGATTACATAGTTGGTGACTATGGTTACGATCAATTACGATTAAAAGGTTTTTACAAAGATTCTAATAAAAAAGCAGAGATGAGTAAACGTTTTTCAAATATTCAAGATTACATATTTGAATATTGTAACTTTGGTTGTCCTTACTTTGTATTAAGACATTTGTCTAAACAAGAGGTTAAAAAGTTAATCGAAGAAGTTCATCCGTCTGATGTGATAGATGACGACAATAAACTTCAAGATGTGAAGATTAAGCCAACCATTCAAGATACTGAACATTAATAAACCCCTTAGCTAGATTGAAAATGGGAATCATGCAATTCAAGCATGGACCTGTAATCTAGTTAGGGGTTTTTATCTTTAATGAATGACTTCATTTAAATACTCAGTAATTTCATCGCCTTCTTCAAAATTTACACCTAAAATATGAGCGATATAGCCTTCTTCTTTTAAATCATCAGTACCGATAATACCGAATTTATTTGTTTGCATATTAAGTACGAGTGTCTTACCATAATGTCTATTTGTATGGACTAACATTAAATCATATCGACCATGCTCGCCAACAAAACCAATAAACTGAACTTGACTCTCTTCGTTGTCATCATATAAATACATATCAATCATTTTGTAGTGACTCCTTTTAAAAGTAGTAAAGTTAGTATAACGACAAATGAAGTATACTGCAAAATTATGATAATATATAAGCGAGAGGTGACAAGGAATGTATTTTGTAGACAAAGATAAACTAACTCAGAAATTAGCCTATTTACAAGCATTAACTGATGATTATCATGAGAGTAAGCACAATCATTATGCATTTGAACGCATTGCTCAAATGTTGATAGAATCATCGGTAGATATAGGGAATATGATTATCGATGCATTTATTTTAAGGGATCCTGGTAATTATAAAGATGTGATCGATATATTAGAACTAGAAAATGTTATTACTAAAGAAACACAGCAGGCAATTAATAAAACTGTCGATATTCGTAAACAATTTACATATGATTACACAGCCTTAGATATTAAGGTTATCATGCCAATGTTTGATGACGCATTACCTTATTACAAACAATTTATTACAGAAGTAACGACATTTTTACATCAAGAAAATGTACCAGTAACAGCTTTTGGTAAAGGAGAAAATCAATAATGAAACAGTATAAAGCGTATTTAATCGATTTAGATGGCACAATGTATATGGGAACAGATGAGATTGATGGAGCAAAACAATTCATCGATTATTTAAATGTAAAAGGTATTCCTCATTTATACGTAACTAATAATTCAACGAAAACACCTGAGCAAGTAACTGAAAAATTACGTGAAATGCACATTGATGCTAAACCAGAAGAGGTTGTAACGTCAGCGTTAGCCACTGCTGATTATATTTCAGAACAATCACCAGGAGCATCAGTATATATGTTAGGTGGTAGTGGTTTAAATACTGCGTTAACCGAAGTGGGACTTGTCATTAAAAATGACGAGCATGTTGATTATGTAGTTATTGGACTTGACGAACAAGTTACATATGAAAAGCTTGCGATTGCAACGTTAGGTGTAAGAAATGGAGCAACATTTATTTCTACAAATCCAGATGTGTCAATTCCAAAAGAGCGAGGATTTTTACCAGGGAATGGTGCTATTACAAGTGTTGTAAGTGTATCGACAGGTGTATCGCCACAATTTATTGGTAAACCAGAACCGATTATTATGGTTAAAGCATTAGAAATTTTAGGACTAGATAAATCCGAAGTTGCTATGGTAGGCGATTTGTATGATACCGATATTATGTCTGGTATTAACGTAGGTATGGATACGATTCATGTACAAACAGGTGTATCTACGTTAGAAGATGTGCAAAATAAAAATGTGCCACCAACGTATTCTTTTAAAGATTTAAATGAAGCAATAGCTGAATTAGAACAATAGATATAGTCATTTTATAAAGTAGGTGAATTGATTTGGTAAAAATAGTTGTTTCGAGGAAAATTCCAGATAAATTTTATCAACAATTAAGTAAACTTGGTGACGTTGTTATGTGGCAAAAATCATTAGTGCCTATGCCTAAAGATCAATTTGTGACAGCACTTCGTGATGCAGATGCTTGTTTTATCACATTAAGTGAACAGATCGATGCAGAAATTTTAGCACAATCACCAAATTTAAAAGTAATTGCGAATATGGCTGTAGGATATGACAACATCGATGTTGAAAGTGCAACAGCGAACAACGTGATTGTCACGAATACACCAAATGTACTTACTGAAACAACTGCAGAATTAGGATTTACATTAATGCTTGCTATAGCACGCCGTATTGTAGAAGCTGAAAAATATGTAGAAGCAGATGCATGGCAAAGCTGGGGTCCTTATTTATTGTCAGGTAAAGATGTCTTCAATTCAACTATTGGAATATATGGTATGGGAGATATTGGTAAAGCTTTTGCAAGAAGGTTGCAAGGGTTTAATACTAAAATTCTTTATCATAATCGATCAAGACATAAAGATGCAGAGGCGGACTTTAATGCAACATATGTTTCTTTTGAAACGTTGTTAGCAGAAAGTGATTTTATCATCTGTACAGCACCACTTACAAAAGAAACACATCATAAATTTAATGCTGAAGCATTTGCACAAATGAAAAATGATGCAATTTTTATTAATATCGGTAGAGGGCAAATTGTAGATGAAACAGCATTAATCGATGCACTAGACAATAAAGAAATATTAGCATGTGGTTTAGATGTATTAGCAAATGAACCAATTGATCATACACATCCATTAATGGGACGTGATAATGTTCTGATTACACCACACATTGGTAGCGCATCAGTAACAACACGGGACAATATGATTCAATTATGTATTAAAAATATAGAAGCGGTTATGACAAATCAGGTACCACATACTCCAGTAAATTGAAAATAAGTATGGTTTTTAATCATTGGTAAAACAAGCAAAGCAATTGTTAAATATGTTATGCTTGACTTGCGAATGTATATATTTGTGCTGATGATAATTCAATAACATTATAAACTCGTCATATTAATGTGATGAGTTTATTTGATTTTGACGTATATAACAAAATTGTTATATAGACTGTAATTGTTTATTGTTTAAATAACCTTTAAAATGAATGATGTTCTCAACAAAGTGTATCATTTACAATAATTGAGTGATGACAACCAATTACTATGTTGAATCTATAAAATTAAAATTGAATTTCATTATGAATATCGATATAATGAATTGTAAAAAACAAATTTTAAAACGTATTTTATATTGAACGGTCTTTATAAAGGCGTTTTTACTAAGAACTTTAAGAGGTGCAATATGAAATCTAAAAGTAAACAGCCACCTAATAAATATGTTGAAGCATTCAAACCATATTTATTAACACTATTGTATTTGGCAATATTTATTACTTTATATTTAATTTATGGCAGTGGCGACACACACAATAACTTCATTTATAATGAGTTCTAATGAGGGAGACTTAATATGACAGATATTATTAACAAGCTGCAAGCGTTTGCGGATGCAAATCCACAAAGCATTGCTGTTAGACACACAACTGATGAATTAACTTATCAACAGTTAATGGATGAGTCTAGTAAATTAGCACATCGATTACAAGGTAGTAAGAAACCGATGATTTTATTCGGTCACATGTCACCATATATGATTGTTGGGATGATTGGTGCCATTAAAGCAGGATGTGGATATGTACCTGTAGACACTTCAATTCCTGAAGACCGTATTAAAATGATTATTAACAAGGTTCAACCAGAGTTTGTATTTAATACGACTGATGAATCATTTGAAAGTTTAGAAGGCGAAGTATTTACAATAGAAGATATTAAAACATCTCAAGACCCAGTAATTTTTGATAGTCAGATTAAAGATAACGACACAGTATACACAATCTTTACATCTGGTTCTACTGGGGAACCTAAAGGTGTTCAAATTGAATATGCAAGTTTAGTTCAATTTACTGAGTGGATGTTAGAACTTAATAAATCAGGAAATGAACAACAATGGCTTAACCAAGCGCCATTTTCATTTGATTTATCTGTAATGGCTATTTATCCATGTTTAGCATCAGGCGGTACATTAAATCTTGTAGATAAAAACATGATTAATAAACCTAAATTATTAAATGAAATGCTAACAGCAACACCGATTAACATTTGGGTATCAACACCATCATTTATGGAAATGTGTTTATTATTACCAACGCTTAATGAAGAACAGTATGGTAGTCTTAACGAATTCTTCTTCTGTGGTGAAATTCTACCTCACAGAGCAGCAAAAGCGTTAGTAAGCCGTTTCCCAAGTGCGACGATTTACAACACATATGGTCCAACTGAAGCTACGGTAGCAGTTACAAGTATTCAAATTACACAAGAAATCTTAGATCAATATCCGACATTACCTGTTGGCGTCGAAAGACCAGGCGCAAGATTATCTACGACAGATGAAGGTGAACTTGTTATCGAAGGTCAAAGTGTAAGTTTAGGATACTTAAAAAATGACCAAAAAACAGCTGAAGTATTTAATTTCGATGACGGTATTCGTACTTATCACACTGGTGATAAAGCGAAGTTTAAAAATGGTCAATGGTTCATTCAAGGTCGTATTGATTTCCAAATCAAATTGAATGGCTACAGAATGGAATTAGAAGAAATTGAAACACAATTACGCCAGTCTGAGTTCGTAAAAGAAGCGATTGTTGTACCTGTATATAAAAATGATAAAGTTATTCATTTAATTGGTGCAATTGTGCCAACGACTGAAGTTACGGACAATGCAGAAATGACTAAAAATATTAAAAATGACTTGAAATCACGCTTACCAGAGTATATGATTCCTAGAAAGTTTGAATGGATGGAACAATTGCCATTAACTTCAAATGGTAAAATTGACAGAAAGAAAATTGCAGAGGTAATTAACGGATGATTCCATATGGTGATTTTACATTCTTCTTAATTGCTTTAATTGCATTATTACCAGTCATTATACTTGGATTTTTAGGTAAGCGAAGTTACATTTATAATGGCGTAGTTACAGCATTTATGATTGTGTTAATCTTTTCTTCTGATAAACATAATCTGTTTGACCAAAAGTATTTAAGTGTTCAATTAATTAGTTTTATTATTTACGTCGTATGGCAAGTTTTATTGATAATGTTTTATTATCATTCAAAACCAAAAAATAATTCATTTTCAAAATTTGTACCTGTAATGGTTTTATCAATATTGCCATTAGCACTTGTGAAAGTGTTACAAAGTACATGGTTAGGTGGACATCAGATCCACTTCCATGAAAGTAAATTAATTGAATTTGTTGGTTTCTTAGGAATTTCTTATGTTACATTCAAAAGTGTGCAGTTAATTATGGAAATTCGTGATGGTTCTATCAAAGAAATTAAAGTATGGAAATTAATTCAATTTATTTCATTCTTCCCAACGATTTCATCTGGACCAATCGATCGTTACAAACGTTTCGTTAAAGACGATAAAAAAGTACCAACAGGCAATGAATATCGTGAATTAGTATTAAAAGCAATTCACATGATTATGCTTGGTTTCTTGTATAAATATATTGTTGCTTACTTTATTAACACATATGCAATCATGCCGTTACAATTAGACTTACATGGCTTTGTCAATTTGTGGTTATATATGTACGCATACAGCTTATATTTATTCTTTGACTTTGCAGGTTATAGTTTATTTGCGATAGCATTTAGTTATTTATTCGGTATTAAAACACCACCAAACTTCGATAAACCTTTCAAAGCGAAAAATATTAAAGATTTCTGGAATAGATGGCATATGACATTATCATTCTGGTTCAGAGATTGTATTTACATGAGATCTTTATTCTACATGTCTCGTAAAAAATTATTGAAGAGTCAATTTGCAATGTCTAACGTGGCATTCTTAATCAACTTCTTCATAATGGGAATTTGGCATGGTATCGAAGTGTATTACATTGTTTATGGTTTATACCATGCAGCATTGTTTATAGGTTATGGCTATTATGAACGTTGGCGCAAGAAACATCCGCCACGTTGGCAAAATGGTTTCACAACAGCACTTAGCATTGTGATTACATTCCACTTTGTAACATTTGGCTTTTTAATCTTCTCAGGTAAACTTATATAATAAAGGAGAATTTAATTATGGAATTTAGAGAACAAGTATTAAATTTATTAGCAGAAGTAGCAGAAAATGATATTGTAAAAGAAAATCCAGACGTAGAAATTTTTGAAGAAGGTATTATTGATTCTTTCCAAACAGTTGGATTATTATTAGAAATTCAAAATAAACTTGATATCGAAGTATCTATTATGGACTTTGATAGAGATGAGTGGGCAACACCAAATAAAATCGTTGAAGCATTAGAAGAGTTACGATGAAATTAAAACCTTTTTTACCCATTTTAATTAGTGGAGCGGTATTCATTGTCTTTCTATTATTACCTGCTAGTTGGTTTACAGGATTAGTAAATGAAAAGACTGTAGAAGATAATAGAACTTCATTGACAGATCAAGTACTAAAAGGCACACTCATTCAAGATAAGTTATACGAATCAAATAAGTATTATCCTATATACGGCTCTAGTGAATTAGGTAAAGATGACCCATTTAATCCTGCAATTGCATTAAACAAGCATAACGCCAACAAAAAAGCATTCTTATTAGGTGCTGGTGGTTCTACAGACTTAATTAACGCAGTTGAACTTGCATCACAGTATGATAAATTAAAAGGTAAGAAATTAACATTTATTATTTCACCACAATGGTTTACAAACCATGGTTTAACGAATCAAAACTTTGATGCTCGTATGTCTCAAACTCAAATTAATCAAATGTTCCAGCAGAAAAACATGTCTACTGAATTAAAACGTCGTTATGCACAACGTTTATTACAGTTTCCACATGTACACAATAAAGAATACTTGAAATCTTATGCTAAAAACCCTAAAGAAACTAAAGATAGTTATATTTCTGGTTTTAAAGAGAATCAATTGATTAAAATAGAAGCGATTAAATCATTGTTTGCAATGGATAAATCTCCATTAGAACATGTTAAACCTGCTACAAAACCAGACGCTTCTTGGGATGAGATGAAACAAAAAGCAGTTGAAATTGGTAAAGCTGATACTACATCGAATAAATTTGGTATTAGAGATCAATACTGGAAATTAATTCAAGAAAGTAAGCGTAAAGTTAGACGTGACTACGAATTCAATGTTAATTCTCCAGAATTCCAAGATTTAGAATTACTTGTAAAAACAATGCGTGCTGCTGGTGCAGATGTTCAATATGTAAGTATTCCATCAAACGGTGTATGGTATGACCACATTGGCATCGATAAAGAACGTCGTCAAGCAGTGTATAAAAAAATCCATTCTACTGTTGTAGATAATGGTGGTAAAATTTACGATATGACTGATAAAGATTATGAAAAGTATGTTATCAGTGATGCCGTACACATCGGTTGGAAAGGTTGGGTTTATATGGATGAGCAAATTGCGAAACATATGAAAGGTGAACCACAACCTGAAGTAGATAAACCTAAAAATTAAAATACAAATAGCACATAACTCAACGATTTTGATTGAGCGTATGTGCTATTTTTATATTTTAAATTTCATAGATTAGAATAGTAATATGCGCTTGGATATGTGGCTATAATAAAATAATTAATCAGATAAATAGTATAAAATAACTTTCCCATCAGTCCAATTTGACAGCGAAAAAAGACAGGTAATAACTGATTATAAATAATTCAGTATTCCTGTCTTTGTTGTTATTCATAATATGTGCTGTTAACTTAATATCTTTATATTAGAATACTTGTTCTACTTCTATTACACCAGGCACTTCTTCGTGTAATGCACGCTCAATACCAGCTTTAAGAGTGATTGTAGAACTTGGGCATGTACCACATGCACCATGTAATTGTAATTTAACAATACCGTCTTCCACGTCAATCAATGAGCAGTCGCCACCATCACGTAATAAAAATGGGCGAAGACGTTCAATAACTTCTGCTACTTGATCAAACATCGTTGTATCTTCAGTAGGCATCAGGCAAGTCTCCTTTCGAGAGATGAATTTGATAATCTTTATTAGTATATTATAATAGATAGTGTAATAAAAATCTATCAAACCAATGGGGGATAAATATATGGAGCACGTGAGTGTGGTAGTATATGGGGCAGATGTTATATGTGCAAGTTGCGTTAATGCGCCAACATCGAAAGATATTTATGACTGGCTACAGCCGCTATTAAAAAGAAAATACCCAAATATATCATTTAAATATACGTATATAGATATTACAAAAGATAATGACAACTTAACAGATCATGATTTACAATTTATTGAAAGAATAGAACAAGATGAACTATTTTATCCATTAATTACAATGAACGATGAATATGTAGCAGATGGTTATATACAAACAAAGCAAATCACTCGATTTATAGACCAAAAGCTTGTTAATGAATAATATACACATAATAAAAAGCAATGTCAGTAATAGTGTGAACTGACATTGCTTTTTAATTTTTAACCATTATGATATTTATATAACCAAAGTACGCCGGATTTTAAAATAGAAGCGAGTCGTCCTGTTACAGTGCGATCCATGATATATGCAAAACCTTGTTTATCTCCTAATGACCCAACGATACCTTGTACCTTTAGTTCGGGCATTTTGTCAGGTAATGGTTCATTTAGCCATTGCTTTTTAAGCACATCGGCAATTTGATCACCTTGAACTTCGGCTAACTGAGCACTTGGCGCATGTGGTAAATCAGCACAATCACCAACTACATAGACGTTACGATATGTTGGTATTTGATGATACTGGTTAACTATCACGCGTCCATTACTATTTATGTCAATCGGCAAGTTACGAACAACTTCAACAGGTTGAATTCCTGCTGTCCATACAACTAAATCAATATCTTTAGGTTCATCACAGTTATATATTTTACCAGGTTCAACTTTATTAATATTTGAATTTGGAACAACGGTAACATTATTTTTGGCGAACCATTTCGCAACATACTTACTTAATTTTTCTGGAAAATTTCTTAAAATTCGTGGCCCACGGTCATAAAGATATATTTCCAAGTCTGATCTACTTTCTCTTAATTCGCTGGCAAGTTCTATGCCGCTTAATCCAGCACCAACGATACCAACTTTAGCACCTTCTGGTAGTTCACTAATACTATGGAAAGTATCCCGAGCCTTTGAGAGTGTTTGAATACTATGTGTATATTCTTCGGCTCCTGGAACGTTATGATATTTATCTTCACATCCTAAACCAATGATTAGCTCATCATAATCAATTTTAGAATTACCGACTGAGACAATTTGAGCATCTAAATCTATGTCGTTAATTTCACCATAAACCGTATTCACTTGTGGATGATTAGGGAATTTCATGCGAACATCTTTATCTGATTTCGTGCCCGCAGCTAAAGCATAAAATTCTGGTTTCAATCCATGAAATGGCATACGATCAACTAATGTGACTGTATAATCTTGTGGTAAAGATGTAGTTAAAATGCGTGACATGGTACGCATATTACCATATCCGCCGCCTAACAAAACTAAGTTTTTCATAATGAAGTACCCCTTTTATATGTTAATATTTACTTTAATTTTGAAAAGATCAAAGTGCATAGATATATTTGTTAATGAACAGTTATAAAATGCAAGTGTCTTTGATTCATCAATAACCCCTAAAAAAGTAAATATGTATTTATATGCTTATTATATATTTTTTTGAAAATGACTACAAATAAATATTTGTACTAACTAAGGCACTATTACATAACTGGGATAAGAAACATCAGTTGTTGCTAATTGAGCACATCATGTTAAAATACCAGTTTTAAAATGCTATAATATTGTAACAAATGAAATAAGAAGGTGAAGTATGAATCCGATCGTAGAATTTTGTCTCTCTAACATGGCAAAAGGTGGAGATTATGTTTTTAATCAACTGGAAAATGACCCAGATGTCGATGTGTTAGAGTATGGTTGCCTGACACATTGTGGTATATGTTCAGCCGGGTTGTATGCTTTAGTAAATGGTGATATTGTTGAAGGTGATTCGCCGGAAGAATTATTACAAAATATATATGCACATATAAAAGAAACTTGGATTTTTTAAGGAGGAGTTATCATGCCAACAGTTATATTAACAGAAGCAGCTGCCTACGAAGTAAAAGATATGCTTAAAGTAAATGAAATGCCAGATGGCTATTTAAAAATTAAAGTGAATGGTGGCGGGTGCACTGGTTTAACATACGGTATGGGTGCAGAAGAAGCGCCTGGTGAAAATGATGAAGTCTTAGAATACTTTGGATTAAAAGTTTTAGTAGACAAAAAAGATGCACCCGTATTAAATGGTACGACTATTGATTTTAAGCAATCATTAATGGGTGGCGGTTTCCAAATCGACAATCCTAATGCAATTGCATCATGTGGCTGTGGTAGTTCATTTAGAACTGCAAAAGTTGCAGGTAATCCTGAAAACTGCTAATAAAATTACTTTTTAATGATTAACCCAATTTTGGGGATACAAATTGATATCAATTACGATTAGGGACATATTTGATTATGTCCTATTTTTGCGTAAAGATATTTTGTTTTATTAAAAAGCTTATTAAAAATTAAGAATCTGACTATTAATAGTATTTTAAATGATCGTGATAACGGATACATTTTTAATCGAAATCAGGCTACGAAAAAATTAATTAATTTTTTCACAATCTGACTGAATCTTGCTTGAAAATATAACATAAAAGCTATAGAATTAGTATTGGATTAAAAATGTCTTTTTTGTGAACATCACAGGTTTTTACATAATTTAAAAGACTTAAATAACAAAATGATGATAAACTAGTATACATTGTGGTAAAAGTAGTAATGACCAGTTGTTACTAGTAATTATCAGCATTTGGTTAAAAAAATATGAAAGCTTAGGTGAAATTAAATGGCTCAAGATCGTAAAAAAGTACTTGTACTTGGTGCTGGTTATGCAGGTTTACAAACTGTAACTAAATTGCAAAAAGCGATATCAACAGAAGAAGCAGAAATTACGCTTATTAATAAAAATGAATATCACTATGAAGCAACATGGTTACATGAAGCATCAGCAGGTACACTAAACTATGAAGATGTATTATATCCTGTGGAAAGTGTCTTGAAGAAAGACAAAGTGAACTTTGTTCAAGCAGAAGTAACAAAAATTGACCGTGATGCTAAAAAGGTAGAAACAAATCAAGGTATTTATGACTTTGATATTTTAGTAGTAGCATTAGGTTTCGTTAGTGAAACATTCGGCATCGAAGGTATGAAAGATCATGCTTTCCAAATTGAAAATGTTATCACAGCACGTGAATTATCACGTCATATCGAAGACAAATTTGCTAACTATGCAGCATCAAAAGAAAAAGATGATAACGATTTATCTATCTTAGTTGGTGGTGCTGGATTCACTGGTGTTGAATTCTTAGGTGAATTAACAGACAGAATTCCTGAATTATGTAGCAAATATGGTGTGGATCAAAATAAAGTTAAAATCACTTGTGTTGAAGCAGCACCTAAAATGTTACCAATGTTCTCAGAAGAATTAGTTAACCACGCAGTTAGCTACTTAGAAGACCGCGGTGTTGAATTTAAAATTGCTACACCAATCGTTGCTTGTAACGAAAAAGGTTTCGTAGTTGAAGTAGATGGTGAAAAACAACAATTAAATGCAGGTACTTCAGTATGGGCAGCTGGTGTACGTGGTAGTAAATTAATGGAAGAATCATTTGAAGGCGTTAAACGTGGACGTATCGTTACAAAGCAAGATTTAACAATCAATGGTTACGACAACATTTTTGTTATTGGTGACTGTTCAGCGTTTATCCCAGCTGGAGAAGAACGTCCATTACCAACTACAGCACAAATTGCAATGCAACAAGGTGAAAGTGTTGCTAAAAACATTAAACGCATCTTAAACGGTGAATCAACTGAAGAATTCGAATACGTTGATCGTGGAACTGTTTGTTCTTTAGGTTCACATGACGGTGTAGGTATGGTATTTGGTAAACCTATCGCTGGTAAAAAAGCAGCATTCATGAAAAAAGTGATTGATACACGTGCGGTATTCAAAATCGGTGGTATCGGTTTAGCATTCAAAAAAGGTAAATTCTAGGCTTTAAATTAAGATACAGCTAAACACATAAAATTAAATTATTCATTTATAAAGTCCTTCAGTGTCACTGAAGGGCTTTATTGTTGTACAATTTGAAGTGAGTAACATATCAAATCTAAGGAGGTACGTTATGAATTTTAAATTAAATAACACACTAAGCAACGAAATAAATACATTGATTATTGGTATACCAGAACATTTAAATCAGTTAGAGCGCATTAGTTTTAATCATATCGATATTACAGAATCACTTGAAAGACTAAAACATCAACATATTATTGGTAGTAAAGTTGGGAAGATTTATACAACTGCATTTGATGTACAAGATCAAACATATCGTTTAATTACAGTTGGTTTAGGAAACTTAAAAACACGTAGTTATCAAGATATGTCGAAAATATGGGGACATCTTTTCCAATACATAAAGTCAGAACACATTGAAGATACGTATTTACTTATGGATTCATTTATTTCAAAATATGATCAGTTATCAGATGTATTAATGGCATGCGGTATTCAAAGTGAGCGTGCAACATATGAATTCGATCATTATAAATCAAGTAAGAAGGCACCGTTTAAGACGAATTTAAACCTTATTAGTGAATCATTAATTGAATTAGATTTTATTCATGAGGGTATCAGTATTGGCCAATCCATTAATTTGGCAAGAGACTTTAGTAATATGCCACCGAATGTATTAACACCACAAACATTTGCAGAAGATATTGTTAATCATTTTAAAAATACAAAGGTCAAAGTAGAGGTTAAAGATTATGACACTTTAGTTTCTGAAGGATTCGGACTTTTACAAGCGGTAGGTAAAGGTAGTAAGCATAAACCGAGATTAGTAACCATCACATATAATGGCAAAGACAAAGATGAAGCACCAATTGCCTTAGTTGGTAAAGGTATAACGTATGATTCTGGTGGTTATAGTATTAAAACGAAGAATGGCATGGCTACAATGAAATATGACATGTGTGGCGCTGCGAATGTCGTTGGTATCATTGAAGCGGCTAGTCGTTTACAACTGCCTGTAAATATTGTCGGAGTGCTTGCTTGTGCTGAAAATATGATAAATGAAGCGTCAATGAAGCCAGATGATGTATTTACAGCATTAAGTGGTGAAACTGTAGAAGTTATGAATACAGACGCTGAAGGCAGATTAGTCCTTGCAGATGCTGTGTATTATGCAAATCAATATCAGCCTAGTGTGATTATGGACTTTGCTACATTAACGGGTGCAGCAATTGTTGCACTAGGAGATGATAAAGCTGCTGCATTTGAATCGAATAGTAAAGTGATATTAAACGATATATTACAAATAAGTTCTAAAGTCGATGAAATGGTATTTGAATTACCGATTACTGCAACCGAACGTGCAAGTATTAAACACAGTGATATCGCTGATTTAGTTAACCATACGAATGGACAAGGTAAAGCGCTATTTGCGGCAAGTTTTGTAACACATTTTAGTGGTCAAACACCTCACATTCATTTCGATATTGCTGGTCCAGCAACGACTAATAAAGCTTCATATAATGGTCCAAAAGGGCCAACAGGATTTATGATTCCGACGATAGTACAATGGTTAAAACAACAATAATTTAATTATTTGCCTGATACAACTTGTGTCTTGTTATACATTTCTAATTTAACTCTTGAAAGTATAAAGGATTGCATTGTATCAGGCATTTTCATTATTGTAAGAAAATATAAATCGCATATCCTTGTGAGCATAAATCAACTTGATTAGCATTGCAAAAACTTATTATAAGCATATGTTCATTCAGTCAACGACTACTAATATAACATTATAGAACTTAGGATTTTGATTGGTGTTCCAGTCTTGTAAAATTGTTTAATTTAATGAAAGAGAAAATTATTTTAAGAAAGACAATTAACTAAAAAATAAAGATTATTAGTATAGTTTGCTATTGACAGGTGTTAAAGCTACTGATACTATGTAGTCTATAAACGCTTTAGTTCGATAGAGTGATAAAGGATGGTTGTCATATGATAAATGCAGTAGTAATAGCAGTAATATTAATGATTGTGCTATGTTTATGTCGATTAAACGTAGTTATAAGCTTATTTATCAGTGCGCTAGTTGGTGGCTTAATTTCAGGCATGAGCATTGAAAAAGTTATAAATGTATTTGGGAAAAATATAGTCGATGGTGCTGAGGTAGCATTAAGCTATGCCTTATTAGGTGGATTTGCAGCATTAATTTCATACAGTGGTATCACAGACTATTTAGTAGGAAAAATTATAAATGCAATTCACGCTGAAAATAGTCGATGGTCAAGAGTTAAAGTAAAAGTGACAATAATTATTGCATTATTAGCTATGAGTATCATGAGTCAAAACTTAATTCCTGTACATATTGCATTCATTCCAATTGTCATTCCACCATTGTTAAGTCTGTTTAATGACTTAAAAATAGATAGACGTTTAATCGGTTTGATTATCGGTTTTGGTTTATGTTTCCCGTATGTGTTATTACCTTATGGATTCGGTCAAATTTTCCAACAAATTATTCAAAGTGGCTTTGCAAAGGCGAATCACCCAATTGAGTTTAATATGATTTGGAAAGCAATGCTTATTCCTTCAATGGGGTATATTGTTGGCTTACTTATCGGTTTATATGTATATCGTAAACCACGTGAATATGAAACACGTAAAATTTCAGATAGTGACAATGTTACAGAGTTAAAACCATATATCTTAATAGTAACAATTGTAGCAATACTAGCTACATTTTTAGTACAAACATTTACAGATTCAATGATTTTTGGTGCACTGGCCGGAGTACTCGTATTCTTTATTTCACGTGCATATAATTGGTATGAATTAGATGCTAAGTTTGTTGAAGGTATTAAAATTATGGCTTATATTGGTGTAGTTATTTTAACAGCAAATGGATTTGCTGGTGTAATGAATGCTACTGGTGATATAGATGAATTAGTTAAAACTTTAACAAGTATTACTGGTGATAATAAATTATTTAGCATTATCATGATGTATGTGATAGGTTTAATTGTCACTTTAGGTATTGGATCATCATTTGCAACAATTCCTATTATCGCATCATTATTCATTCCTTTTGGAGCGTCAATAGGACTAGATACAATGGCATTAATCGCATTGATTGGAACAGCGAGTGCATTAGGTGACTCAGGTTCACCTGCAAGTGATTCAACATTAGGACCAACTGCGGGATTAAATGTTGATGGCCAACATGATCATATACGCGATACATGTGTACCAAACTTCTTGTTTTATAATATTCCTTTAATGATTTTCGGTACTATTGCTGCTATGGTACTATAAGCATAAAGAGGTGAAAATATGACTCATTTATTAGAGACATTTGAGATGTCAATAGATCACCAGGAAGATGGTTTAGTTGTTATTTCTATGCCTGTTACTGATAAAGTAAAACAACCATTTGGATATTTACATGGTGGTGCTTCGATTGCTTTAGGTGAAACAGCATGTTCATTAGGATCTGCTAATCTAATTGATACAACCAAATTTATTCCATTAGGTTTAGAGATGAATGCCAATCATATTCATTCTGCTAAAGATGGTCGTGTTACTGCGACAGCTGAAATTATTCATCAAGGTAAGTCGACACATGTATGGGATATAAAAATTAAGAATGACAAAGAACAATTAATTACAGTTATGCGTGGTACAGTTGCTATTAAACCTTTAAAATAAAAGAACTGCTAGCTGAAATGTTATGAGATATTCATAACTACGGCTAGCAGTTTTTTTATGCGCTATATTGTTGTAATTTTAGAAATGCTTGTTCAATGCGTTCGGCAGCTTTACGGCCACCCATAACATTTCTACCAAATGGTCCTAATTCTAAGTCTGCAAAGCATCCTGCGACAAATAGATTTGGTATCCATTCTAATTTTTCGGAAATAACAGGGTAATTACATTCGTTGATAGGTGCATCATAATTTTGTATTAATTGCTTAATAAGTGGTTGTGACATAAAATCTTGTTCAAAACCAGTTGCAACCATAATCTGTTGATATGGAACAGAATCATTTTCAGTGTTAATTAAACCATCACTAATTTGAGTGATAGGTGTTTTATGCACATTTATACGACCATTTTTAATATGTTTTTTAAGGCGTAAGTACAGTTCGTGAGGCATTGATCCTTTATGACGTTCACGTTGTACAATGGCATTTCTTTCAGGCATGCTTTTAGTACTTAAAAATGAAGACATATTTTTCGGACCTAACCAACCAGGATCAGCATCAAAGTCATGTATCTCAATATCTTTATTTAGCCATAAATGAATCTTTTTATCGTCATCATGATTTAACAATTTAAGTGCAAGATGTGCAGCAGTAATGCCACTACCAACGATATGATCGGTCTTATCATATACTACTTGATCATGTTCTTTCTCGAAGATATGATTTACATTCTGTTTGTCTTTTAAAATGTCAGGCATAAACGGAATATTTGTACTACCTATTGCAATAACGACGCAATCTGTAGTGATAATTTGTCCATCTTCTAACTTGATATGCCATTTGTCTTCTTGTTTATCTAAAGTTTGAACTAAACCTTGAACTAAGCAATCCTCTAATTGATATTGTTTAGAAGCATGTGCAATATGATCCATAAACATTGTCAATTCAGGTCGCTGATAAGGACCATAAAAAGCATTTGTATATTGGTGCTGTTTAGCGAATTGTTTTAGATGGAACGGTTGTGGATGTACGTGATGTACAATCGGTGATCTCAAATAAGGCATTTCTATTCGATTTGTATATGAGTTAAACCTTTGGCAAAAAGTTTCGTGTGGGTCAATGATTGTTAATCGGTCTGTTGTTAATCCGCTTGATAATAGTTTTTGTGCGATTGCAGTTCCCTGTATGCCACCGCCGATAATTGTCCAATGCATAATAAAACCTCTCTCTTTTTTTAAAGCGTAATCGTTACGATTTATAATTATTATTATCATAATACATAACGACATGAAAGGCAATTAAATTAAAGAGATATACGTGGATTGGGCGAAGCTGTAGTCAAAGAAGTATGTACTAAACTAAATTCATTGAAAAAGAGGTAACAATGTCAAAAGAAAACAGCAGTAAAATCATTCCTAATTTGGAATCATCTTACTGCTGTTTGTTGTTGATTTATATTCATGACTTTGTTATATAATCTATAATTTTGTGTCTTTTAAGTCTTCCGAAATTCCATCGACTTTAGTCTTTTTAGTATAAGGCGTTTTAATATTATATGCTGCTTTCATAATCATATGACTTGAAAGAGGACCTGTAATTAATACAAAGATAATCGCAACGATTAATTGCATATTTACAAAACCTTGAGTAGCAATAAAATATAAAAACGTACCAAATAGTAATGACATTGCACCTAATGTTGATGCTTTTCCGGCAGCATGTGCACGTGAATATACATCTTCAAGTCTCAATAATCCTATGGCTGCTAGGGCGCTAATTAAAGCACCGATGATAACAAAGATAAGTGCAAGACTAATCAGTATGATTTTGATCATGTTCAATCACCTTACCTTTGTCCATAAATTTAGAGAATACTGCAGTACCTAAAAAGGCTAATATACCAATCATCATAATAACGACAATCATGTATTTAATATTTAATAAAATACTGAATAATGCTATAACTGCCATTAATTGAAGACCAATCGCATCTAATGCGACAACACGATCGGCAAGTGATGGGCCTAGTACAACGCGAATGAGCATAGCTAACATAGAAATGACAACTATGATTAATGCAATAACGATAATAACATTATGATTCATTATATTTCGCCCACCTCTCTTACAATTTTCTCTAATGATGTTTTAATACTTTCTACTTCTTGCTCTTTAGTTGAAAAATCTATGGCATGAATATAAATTTTTGTACGATCATCACTTACACCAAGCACTACAGTACCAGGTGTTAATGTAATTAAATTAGACAACAAGACAATTTGCCAATCTTTTTTTAAATCTGTGTGGTAAACAAAGAATCCCGGTTCATTTTTAATCGAAGGTTTAATAATAATTTTCAAAACATCAAAATTAGCTTTAATCAGTTCGATTAAGAAAATAATAACTAATTTAACAATACGATATAGCGTGATGACATAAAACCTACCTGGTAACACTCTGTGTAAGAGGTAAACAAGAACTAGGCCAAAGATGAAACCTAACACAAAGTTATTTGTTGTGTAACTATTTGTCACAAACAACCAAAACACTGCGATAATAAAGTTTAATACTAATTGTACAGCCATGTTATTTACCTCCTAATACAGCTTTAACGTAGGTTGATGGATTGTAGAATGTCTCTGCACCAGCTTTTACCATTGGATATAAGTAATCTGCTGACAATCCATATAAAACAGTTATCACAACTGCAACGATTGCAATCGTAGTTAAATATTTGACGTCGACTTTGTTATTAAGATCATATCCTTTTGGTTGACCGAAAAAGCCTTGTAGGAATATGCGAATGACAGAATATAATACGACTAAACTTGATAATAAGACGATGACACCACTTAAATAAAATCCTCTTTCAAATGTTGATTGGACAATGAAAAATTTTCCATAAAAGCCACTGAGTGGGGGAATGCCAGCTAAACTTAATGCTGCGATAAAGAATGACCAACCAAGTACAGGATATCGTTTAATTAAGCCACCAAATTGTCTTAAATCAGCAGTGCCTGTAATTTTAATTATAATTCCGATAAGCAAGAATAATGCAAGTTTTACTAACATGTCGTGCAATGTATAGTAAATAGCACCAATCATACCTGACTCTGTCATCATTGCAACGCCGACTAAGATCACACCTACAGCAATCATGACATTGTATAGGATGATTTTTTTAATGTTTGCATATGCAACAGCACCGACACAACCAAAGATGATCGTTAATAGTGCTAAGAATAAAATGACATAATGTGAAAAGCTTACATTATCACTAAAGAATAAGCTCAATGTTCTAGCGATTGCATAAACACCAACTTTTGTTAACAAAGCACCAAAGAATGCAATGATTGGAATTGGTGGTGCATAGTATGCACTAGGTAACCAAACAAACATTGGGAATACGCCAGCTTTTGTAGCAAAAACAAAGATAAATAGTATGAAAACGATATTGACTAAGCCACTGTCATGCGCTGAAAGGTTAGCTAATTTATTGCTTATATCTGCTAGATTCAATGTTCCTACTACTGAATATAAAATCGCTACACCCATTACGAAGAAGGATGATGATACAACGTTAACAAGAACATATTTTATTGTTTCTTGTAATTGGATTTTTGTAGAACCTATAACTAATAAGAAATATGATGACATTAGAAATACTTCGAAAAATACGAATAGGTTGAAAATGTCACCAGTTGTAAAGGCACCAATGATACCTATTAACATAAATAGTACTGAAAAATAATAATAATATCTTTCACGTTCAATACCAATTGTTTGGTATGAATATAAAATCACAATAGCTGTAATAATAATACTAGTAATAATTAGTAGGGCACTGAATATGTCTAAAACAAAGACAATACTGTAAGGCGCTTTCCATGAACCTAGTTCAACTCGTAATGGTCCATGTTTTACAACATTTGCTAAATTGATAATTGCCGCGACCAAGGTTAATAATGTACCGCCTAGTGCGACATAACGCTTTATAATAGGACGTTTTCCAATAAAGACAAGTAATATGGATGTAATTACTGGAATGACGAGCGTTAACACAAGCATATTACTTTCAATCATCTTCTGGAACTCCTTTCATACTCTCAACGTTATCTGTGCCTAATTCTTTATATGTTCTAAATGCTAATACTAAGAAAAAGGCTGTTGTCGCAAAGGCGATAACGATTGCTGTTAAAATAAGTGCTTGCGGGATAGGATCAACATAGCTTTTTACGTTCGCTTCATAAATTGGAACAGTACCATGTTTAAGTCCACCCATAGTTATTAAAAATAAATTTGCTGCATGTGTTAGTAGTGTAGTTCCCATAACAATTCGTATCAGACTTTTAGACAAAACGAGATAGACACTAATTGCTGTGAGAATACCACTAACAAAAATCATAATAATTTCCACTATTCGTTCTCTCCAATCGAAATAATAATTGTCATGACAGTACCAACTACTGCACATAAAACACCGAAATCAAAGAATACTGCTGTTGTCATATGAACAGGTTCTAATATAAATAACGGTATATCAAATGTGACATGCGTAAAGAAATTTTTACCTAAAAACCAACTTGCGATAGGCGTCGCAATACAAAAAACTAATCCGATACCTATCAAGATTTTAAAATCTAATGGGAAAATTTTACGCATTGTTTCTATATCAAATGCAATCGTAATGATAACAAGTGAACTTGCGAATAATAATCCGCCGACGAAACCGCCACCAGGTGTATAATGTCCTGCTAAGAAAAGTGAAAAACCAAAGACCATTACCATGAAAAAGATAATAACTGCAGCAAATTGCAAAATTAGATCATTTTGTTGTCTATTCATGATTTTTCACCTCGTTACCTTGCGTTTGACGCTTTTTACGTAATTTAATCATTGTATATACAGCTAATCCTGCGATACCAAGCACAGATGACTCGAATAAAGTATCCATACCACGGAAATCAACAAGTATGACGTTTACCATGTTTTTACCGTGAGCTAAATCATAAACGTGCTCTTGATAAAACTTAGATATCGATTCAAAATGTCTATTTCCGTATGCAATTAAACCGATAATAATGACGGACAAACCAACACCACCAGCAATTAAAGCATTAGTAAGCTGGAATGAGCGCTTTTCATTATAACGATTTAAATTTGGTAAGTGGTAGAAGCATAATAAGAACAATGCTGTTGAAATAGATTCAACGACAAACTGTGTCAATGCTAAGTCGGGTGCTTTAAAGAATATAAACAATACAGACACAGCATATCCAACTGCACTTAACATAATGATGCTAAATAATCTTGATTTAGCGAAAAGAATTAAAAAGGCAGCACTCAATAATAAAATTACGATACAAACTTCGAAAATTCTAATCGGACTAACGTCTTTAAAATTAATGTTGAAAGGTACTGAGAATACAGTGACAAATGTTAATAAAATTAATGCACCAAAAATGATAACTAAATTATTACGTGAATAATCGGTAACATAGCTATTCGTCATCTTTTCAGAGTAGTTTGGAATAACATTTGCACTTCTGTTGTACCAATAATTGAATGTTAGTTTACCAGGTTGTCGTTGCAACAATTTCACCCAATAACTAAATGTCACAATTAGTAAGATACCTAAAATATAAATCACTAATGTTGATAAAAAGGCAGGCGTTAATCCATGGAACATATGGAATTCAACATCATCAATTACCGTATGATTAATCGAAGATGTAGCTGGTTCAATAATCGAATTAGTTAAAATGCCAGGGAATAAACCAAATACAATTACTAATGTAGCTAAAATAGCTGGTGATAAAAGCATTAATATTGATACTTCGTGTGCTTTTTTAGGTAATTGTTCAGGTTTATATTGTCCGAAAAATATATGCATTATAAATTTAATTGAATATACAAATGTGAAGACACTGCCCACTATACCAATGATTGGGAATAGATAGCCTAATGTATCAACACTGAATAAATTTGCTTGGCTTGCTGTAAATGTTGTTTCTAAAAATGATTCTTTTGATAAGAAACCATTGAACGGTGGTACACCAGCCATACTTAATGCTGTAATAACAGTGATTGTAAATGAAATAGGCATAATTGTTAGTAAGCCACCTAATTTCTTAACATCACGTGTACCAGTAGAATGATCCACTGCACCTGTAATCATAAATAGGGCACCTTTAAATGTTGCATGGTTAATTAAATGGAATATTGCAGCCGTAAATGCAGCAGCATATATTTTGCTATCATCGCCTTGATAGTGATAACTAATGGCACCGATTCCAAGCATCGCCATAATCATACCTAATTGGGATACTGTTGAAAATGCCAGTATACCTTTCAAGTCTTGTTGTTTTGTTGCGTTTAGCGAAGCCCAGAATAACGTAATTAAACCAACGAGTATGACAGTCCATATCCAACCTTGCGATGCTGCGAAGATTGGTGTCATTCGAGCGATTAAATATAAACCTGCTTTAACCATTGTTGCTGAATGAAGATAAGCACTGACTGGTGTAGGTGCTTCCATTGCATCTGGTAGCCAAATATAAAATGGAAACTGAGCAGATTTTGTAAAAGCACCAATCATGATTAAAATCATCGCAAAAATGAAGAATGGGCTATTTTGAATTTCAGAAGCATGTTGAATCATGTACTGAATGCTAAATGATTGCGTTGGTATAGCGAGTAAGATGATACCACCTAATAATGATAGACCACCAAATACTGTGATTATGAGCGATTTTTGAGCACCATATATAGATGCTTGTCGTTCGCGCCAGAATGAAATAAGTAAAAAACTAGAAAATGACGTTAGCTCCCAGAATAAATATAGAATAATAACATTATCTGAAAGTACGACACCTAACATTGCACCCATAAATAGTAATAAATAACAATAAAAATTCCCTAGTTGTTCTGACTTACTTAAGTAGCCGATTGAATATAATACTACTAAACTGCCGATTCCTGAAATAAGCAAACTAAAGAGTAAACCTAAGCCATCAAGATATAAATCAAAGTTCATACCAAAATGAGGCATCCAATTTAAGGTTTTCATTACAGTATTACCTGACATCGTCGTTTTAATTAATGTAAGCATATAAATAAATATGACGATAGGGACAGGTAATACGAACCATCCTAAATGTATACGTTTAAAAAATCTATACAGGATAGGAATAATGAGTGCGAATATTAACGGTAATATCACCGCAATATGTAACAAACTCACTATGTTGTCCTCCTTTAAAAAATATTTATGTTATTCATTATACATGAATGATATAGTTCTGAAAAACGTACACACTCCTTGTTGTGCTTTATTTTCAGAAGTATTTAAATAAGAAGAAACACGTCATTTTTTATTTAAAATTTTCTTTGTATTGAAGTGAATAATCTTCTTTTAAGCGTGCTAAACTAGCTAAAGACATTTCAGCATGTTTTGTTTGCTGAGCTTTAAGTTTAGTTTCTAAATCTGTAATTGCTTGTTGAAGTGAATCTTCATAGCGCAATACATCAACATTGAAGTCGCGTAATTGTGAACGTTTCGTATAGCGTTTTTCAAAATGACTTAATGCTTTGCGTTCATGGAAAAATACACCTTCAGTTTCAGTAGGGTTATGTAAATCACCTTGTTTCGGGTGTTTGATAACTTGTTCAACTTTAACAAGTACATCGTCTCCATTTTCTTCAACAATCGTGACACCATAGCTACCTGTTTTGTGTGAAAATCGATATAGCTTCATGCTATTTTCCTCCCTTAAAAGTATGTTAATATATATGTATCATAACATGAATGGAGAATATAAATGGCTAACTATCCACAGTTAAACAAAGAAGTACAACAAGGTGAAATTAAAGTGGTTATGCACACAAATAAAGGTGACATGACATTCAAATTATTTCCAAATATTGCACCAAAAACAGTTGAAAATTTTGTGACACATGCAAAAAATGGTTATTATGATGGAATAACATTCCACCGTGTCATTAATGACTTCATGATTCAAGGTGGCGATCCAACAGCTACTGGTATGGGTGGCGAAAGTATTTATGGCGGTGCTTTTGAAGATGAATTTTCATTAAATGCATTTAACTTATATGGCGCATTATCAATGGCTAACTCAGGACCTAATACTAATGGTTCACAATTTTTCATTGTTCAAATGAAAGAAGTACCTCAAAATATGTTAAGTCAACTTGCAGATGGTGGTTGGCCTCAACCAATCGTTGATGCATATGGCGAGAAGGGTGGCACACCATGGTTAGATCAAAAACATACAGTATTCGGTCAAATCATTGATGGTGAAACTACATTAGAAGATATTGCAAATACAAAAGTGGGACCACAAGATAAACCACTTCATGATGTTGTAATTGAATCTATTGATGTTGAAGAATAATATCTAAACATAATTAACTACCAACATTTTAAACTCGGATAAAGCTAATTTATGAATGGATTAGTATATATTCCAACGAAAACAAATAAACTAACATGATGAGCAATCTCAATATATTTATCAAGAAAGCACAGTTTTTAAATAGATGTGTATTCTAAAGATAATAGTTGAGGTTGCTTTTTATGTTTTTACAGAGAATTGCTATTCAAATAGTTAATAAATTGAAAACAAAGTAGCTGGATATCATATTTATTTAGATAGGAATTTGTTGCTGATTTTATTTGTAAATCCAAGTTTGTAGTATTCTTATTCATTTATAAAATAATATTCGTATGATTTGATGTTTTAATTAGTCCACCATTTCGATTTGTGCTATGATAATAGTGTTAAGTAAACGAAATAAGGGGTTATTAAGTTGAATAACTACAAAATTGGCCAACATATCAAGGTGCGTGTAACTGGTATTCAACCATACGGTGCGTTTGTTGAGACCCCTAATCATACTGAAGGACTGATTCATATATCAGAAATTATGGATGACTACGTTCATAATTTGAAGAAATTTCTATCAGAAGGCCAAATTGTTAAAGCTAAAATTTTGTCTATAGATGATGAAGGAAAGCTTAATCTATCATTAAAGGATAATGATTACTTCAAAAATTATGAGCGTAAGAAGGAAAAACAATCAGTATTAGATGAAATCAGAGAAACAGAAAAATATGGGTTTCAAACACTTAAAGAACGCTTACCAATCTGGATAAAACAGTCAAAGCGAGCAATTCGAAACGACTAAAGGAACAGATAAATCGTACCGAAAATCATACAAAGGGTCTGAAATGAAAGTTTCTTAGACTATAAAAGAGATTAGTATCTATTAAATTTTATTAGATACTAATCTCTTTTTGTCTACGATAACGTAATATGATTGATTCTATTTACACTTACAAATGGTTTAAGGTGACATATCCATTATATTTGTTAGATAGAATCGTTGACTTGCAATAATGTATGTGGATTTGTTTTTTAATTTATTTTAGAAATGAGAACTACAACTTAAAGTATTAAACGAATTGCAACTATATAAACAGATAATTGGAGAATGAAAAAATTACATGTTATAGTCAACTCAATAATTTTAAGGAGGAATTAAGTAATGAAAAGTAAATACGAACCATTGTTTGATAAAGTAGAATTACCAAATGGAGTAGAGTTGAGAAATCGATTTGTGTTAGCCCCTTTAACACATATTTCTTCAAATGATGATGGTACTATTTCAGATATAGAACTTCCTTATATTGAAAAGCGTTCACAAGATGTTGGTATTACAATTAATGCTGCGAGTAATGTGAGTGATGTCGGAAAAGCATTTCCAGGACAGCCATCAATCGCGCATGACAGTGATATTGAAGGACTAAAACGATTAGCTACAGCAATGAAGAAAAACGGTGCCAAAGCACTCGTACAAATACATCATGGCGGTGCACAAGCATTGCCTGAATTAACACCTGATGGAGACGTCGTAGCACCAAGTCCAATTTCTTTAAAAAGTTTTGGTCAGAAACAAGAACATAGTGCTAGAGAAATGACGAATGAAGAGATTAAACAAGCAATCAAGGATTTTGGTGAAGCAACGCGACGTGCAATTGAAGCAGGGTTTGATGGTGTTGAAATACATGGCGCGAATCATTACTTAATTCATCAATTTGTATCACCATACTATAATAGAAGAAATGATGTTTGGGCAAATCAATATAAATTCCCGGTCGCTGTGATTGAAGAGGTGCTTAAAGCGAAAGAAGCGTATGGCAATAAAGACTTTATAGTTGGATACAGATTATCTCCAGAGGAAGCGGAGTCTCCAGGAATCACAATGGAAATTACAGAGGAACTCGTTAATAAAATTAGCCATATGCCAATCGACTATATTCATGTTTCAATGATGGATACGCATGCAACGACACGTGAAGGTAAATACGCTGGACAAGAAAGACTGCCTTTAATTCACAAATGGATAAATGGTCGTATGCCACTTATCGGTATTGGTTCAATTTTCACAGCTGACGAAGCTTTAGATGCAGTTGAAAATGTTGGTGTTGACTTAGTAGCCATTGGTAGAGAGCTACTACTGGATTATCAATTTGTTGAAAAAATTAAAGATGGACGGGAAGATGAAATTATTAATTACTTTGATCCAGAGAGAGAAGATAATCATCACTTAACTCCTAATTTATGGCATCAATTTAATGAAGGGTTCTATCCATTACCACGTAAAGATAAATAAGTGTTTAACTGTTACCACTAATGATATTGTGTATGCAATTTGTTAGTGGTTTTCAATATTTATAAATAAAAATATTCTTAGTAAAATATACTTTTGATTAAGTGTAAAATTATCAATTCTTTTGCTTGTAATCATTTAAGTAATTATGTCATTATAAATGTAAGGGTTTTCAAAATAGACAAATTTAATGAAACTTAGTGATTATTTCATCTTTTTTGGTGGAAAAGTATCCGCTTTGAAAACTAATGTAATTATTTGGATAATGTTTCATGTATAATAGTTATAAATGATGAAAAGGGGAGATATGATGACTAAATCTGAAAAAATTATTGAGTTAACAAATCATTACGGAGCACATAATTATTTACCATTGCCAATTGTCATTTCAGAAGCTGAAGGGGTATGGGTTAAAGATCCTGAAGGCAATAAATATATGGATATGTTATCTGCATATTCCGCTGTTAACCAAGGTCATAGACATCCGAAAATTATTCAAGCATTAAAAGATCAAGCTGATAAAGTGACTCTAGTTTCACGTGCTTTCCATAGTGATAACTTAGGAGAATGGTACGAAAAGATTTGTAAACTGGCAGGTAAAGATAAAGCTTTACCAATGAATACAGGTGCTGAAGCAGTAGAAACAGCTTTGAAAGCAGCACGACGCTGGGCATACGATGTTAAAGGAATTGAGCCAAATAAAGCAGAAATCATTGCATTTAATGGTAACTTCCATGGTCGAACAATGGCGCCAGTTTCATTATCATCAGAAGCAGAATACCAACGTGGTTATGGTCCGTTATTAGATGGATTTAGAAAAGTTGATTTTGGAGATGTAGCTGCATTGAAAGCTGCAATTAATGAAAATACTGCAGCAGTTTTAGTAGAACCAATTCAAGGTGAAGCGGGTATAAATATACCGCCAGAAGGATATTTGAAAGCAATTAGAGAATTATGTGATGAACATAATGTCTTATTTATTGCTGATGAAATCCAAGCAGGATTAGGTCGTTCGGGTAAATTATTTGCTACGGATTGGGATAATGTAAAACCTGATGTCTATATTTTAGGTAAAGCACTAGGTGGTGGTGTCTTCCCAATTTCTGTTGTATTAGCAGATAAAGAAGTATTAGATGTCTTTACACCTGGCTCACATGGTTCAACATTTGGTGGTAATCCACTTGCTTGTGCTGCATCAATTGCTGCATTAGATGTTATCGTTGATGAGGATTTACCAGGGCGCTCTTTAGAATTAGGAGATTATTTTAAAGAACAATTAAAGCAAATTGATCATCCATCAATTAAAGAAGTCCGTGGACGTGGTTTGTTTATAGGTGTGGAACTTAATGAAAGTGCTAGACCATATTGTGAAGCTTTGAAAGAAGAAGGCTTATTATGTAAAGAAACGCATGATACTGTCATTCGTTTTGCACCACCATTAATTATTACTAAAGAAGAATTGGACCTTGCACTTGAAAAAATAAGACATGTATTTCAATAATGTCAAAAAGTTGTAACAATCAGTTTGTAAGGGCTTTAAAAAGGAATACGTTATGTTACAATATGTTTGAAAGCGAAATCATTAGGTAAAGAAGAGGCGAAAAGGATCATGACTGAGAACAATAATTTAGTAACTTCTACTCAAGGAATTATTAAAGAAGCATTGCATAAATTGGGATTTGACGAAGGAATGTACGATTTAATTAAAGAACCTTTAAGAATGTTACAAGTGCGTATCCCTGTACGAATGGATGATGGCACTGTTAAAACATTCACAGGTTACCGTGCGCAACATAATGATGCTGTTGGACCAACAAAAGGGGGCGTGCGTTTCCACCCAGATGTTGATGAAGAAGAAGTAAAAGCATTATCAATGTGGATGACTTTGAAGTGTGGCATTGTTAACTTACCATACGGTGGTGGTAAGGGTGGTATCGTTTGTGATCCACGTCAAATGAGCATTCATGAAGTTGAACGTTTATCACGTGGATATGTAAGAGCAATTTCACAATTCGTAGGTCCGAACAAAGATATTCCAGCACCAGATGTATTTACAAACTCACAAATTATGGCTTGGATGATGGATGAATATAGTGCATTAGATAAATTTAATTCACCAGGTTTCATCACAGGTAAACCAATTGTATTGGGTGGTTCTCATGGACGCGACAGATCAACTGCACTAGGTGTAGTTATTGCAATTGAACAAGCTGCAAAACGTCGTAATATGCAAATTGAAGGTGCCAAGGTTGTTATTCAAGGTTTCGGTAATGCAGGAAGTTTCTTAGCTAAATTCTTATATGATTTAGGTGCAAAAATTGTAGGTATCTCTGATGCTTACGGTGCATTACACGATCCAAATGGCCTAGATATAGATTATTTATTAGACCGTCGTGATAGTTTTGGTACGGTAACAAATTTATTTGAAGAAACAATCTCAAATAAAGAATTGTTTGAATTAGATTGTGACATTTTAGTACCAGCGGCTATTTCAAACCAAATTACAGAAGACAATGCACATGATATTAAAGCTAGCATCGTTGTTGAAGCTGCTAATGGACCTACAACACCAGAAGCAACACGTATTTTAACTGAACGTGGTATATTATTAGTTCCAGACGTATTAGCAAGTGCTGGTGGTGTAACGGTTTCTTACTTCGAATGGGTACAAAATAATCAAGGTTATTATTGGTCTGAAGAAGAAGTTAATGAAAAGCTACGTGAAAAATTAGAAGCGGCATTTGATACGATTTACGAATTGTCTCAAAATCGAAAAATAGATATGAGACTTGCAGCATATATCATAGGTATTAAACGTACAGCAGAAGCAGCTAGATATCGTGGTTGGGCATAATTAATTATCATATGTGATTTAACGAGCTTGGGACAGAAAACAAAGCCCTAAGCTCGTTAATTTTATTTTAGCAGTAGTTGACTGTAAAACAATGCCCGTGTAACAAGCTTATTTCAAAAATAGTCGGTGCGCCCAACACAGAGAAATTGGCTCCCCAATTTCTACAGGCAATGCAAGTTGGGGCGGCCCCCAACACTGAGAAGTTCTAATTAAACGGTCAACTATAAATTTGATCAAAAAGACAGCAGTAGGATAATTTCATTTTAGAAATATCTTACTGCTGTCTTTTTTAGTAATAGCTATATTTTTGTATTTATGTTTTCTAGTTTAACAATACTACTTAATGACTTCTTTATATTTGTCAGCGAAATTTGTAAAGACACCATCAACGCCGTATTTATTTAATCGTAACATATCAGCTTTTTCATTTACTGTATAAGGATGTACTATAAATCCTAAGTCTTTTAAATGATGGGTATTTTGTTCAGTTAAATCTGTATAATCAGGACCTAATCCAATCGCATAAGAGCGTATCTCCTTTAAGCGTTGGTCGTTAAATTGTTGTAGTTCACCTTTATCAACTAATTTTACTAATGGCACATGCTTATTTTGACGATGAATTTTCTTTAAACTTTCGTCAGAAAATGATTGAATCATTACATGTCCATTTTTTAATTTATTGTTATTTAAAAGGTGATGCTTTTTCAATGAAGCTAATAATTGTTCTTCCATTCCTGGGTATACATCAGGTGACTTTGTTTCAATATAATAGTTTGCATTCGGACCATAACGTTCTAAAATTTCATCTAAAGTGGGTACTTTAGCATTTTTATAACTTGCTCTTGCGTATTTTGGATATTTTTTATTAAACCAACTTCCTGCATCTAACTGTTTTAATTCATCAAGGGTATAATCCTCAACTTTACCGTGTCCATTTGTTGTACGGTTAACTGTTTCATCATGCATAGCAACTAAATGGCCATCTTTGGTACGTTGTAAATCAATTTCGATATAAGATGCTTTTAACTCATTATGACTCTTATCATATGCTTGAAACGTATGCTCGGGTGCATAGCCACTTGCGCCACGATGTGCGATAGTAGTGAATCGCTCATTCGTTAAATTTGTATGCCATTGAATAGCCTGAGGTTTATTTGCAATTTGATTTGTTTGTTCAGCGCCAGCAGTAGGTACTGATAAAAATCCCATAGTAAAAACAGCAGAAGCAGCCATAAATTTAGTGAAGCTTTTCGAAGAGTTAGTCATAGTCTTTATCCTTTCATCTCTTTATTTGTAGTCTAACAATTTTAAAATACTACAAAAACCTGCTTGTGAAAACGCTTTACACATTTCTTTTACAATTTATAACATTTTTGTAATATAAATTTAAAAGAATTATCAAACATTTTAGGAATCTTAAAAATGTGATGTTCAACAAGACGAAGAGAGCATTAAAATACCCACAATGTAATTTACATAGACATTGTGGGTAGGTAGATTAACGTATTTATTGTGATAGTAATTGTTTAGCAACATCAAGTTGTTGTTTGACCGATGATTGACCCGTTGAACCGTAACTTTGACGTCGTTTTAAGCAATTTTCCGGCTGCAAATAATCGTAAATATCGGCATCAATACTAGAATGATGTTGTTGATATGTTGCTAAAGGTACATCTAATAAATAATGACCTTGTTGTATACATTCTAAGACGATTTTTCCTACAATTTCATGTGCAGTTCTAAATGGAATATTTTTAGTTACTAAATAATCTGCTAGTTCCGTTGCATTTGAAAAATCTTCTTTAACAGTTTGATTGAGTCGTTCTTTATTAATTGTCATCGTTTGAATCATACCTTCGAAAATACGTAAAGAACCTTTAATTGTATGGACAGCATCGAATAAACCTTCTTTATCTTCCTGCATATCTTTGTTATATGCTAGAGGTAATCCTTTTAAAGTCATAAGCATGCTCATTAAATGACCAGTCGTTCGACCAACTTTACCTCTAATTAATTCTGCCATATCAGGATTTTTCTTTTGTGGCATAATAGATGAGCCAGTAGAAAATGCATCTGATAATGTAATGAATTTAGCTTCGTCTGTGGACCAGAAAATAATTTCCTATGCAAAGCGTGATAAGTGAACCATCGTTAAAGAAATATTATGCAATGTTTCAATAATATAGTCTCTGTCACTAACAGCATCTAGGCTATTCTCATAGAGACTGCCAAAGTTCAACAATGCTGTTGTCTCGTGTCTATCGATAGGGTATGTGGTACCACTTAAGGCTGCTGCACCTAAAGGATTAATATCGATTCGTTTTAAACTATCTTCAAATCGTTGTTGGTCTCGTTGTAACATCCAAAAATAAGTCATAATATGATGTGCAAATGAAATTGGCTGTGCACGCTGTAAATGAGTATAACCAGGCATAATTGTATCAACATTATTGGAAGCGATGTCTACAATTAGACTTTGTAACGACTTAATTAATGCGATGATATCTTGCACTTGTTTCTTAGTGTACAAGTGCATGTCTGTTGCAACTTGATCGTTTCTACTACGTCCAGTATGCAACTTACCACCAGCATCACCAATACGTTTAATTAATTCATGTTCGATATTTAAATGAATATCTTCTAATGATGCACTAAATTGAATTTGATCTTGATGATAATCATGTTGAATAGATTTTAGTCCTTGTATAATTTGTTCGCTGTCTTGTTGACTAATAATGCCTTGATTCGCAAGCATAGTTGCATGTGCAATGCTGCCTTCGATATCTTGATCTATGAGCGTTTGATCAAAAGTAATGGATGCGTTAAAGTCGTCAACCCACTCTTCAGGTTGTACTTCAAATCTACCGCCCCAAGCTTTATTGCTCATTGCTATAGCCTCCATGTAACATCGCATTTACTTGAGTAGGTAAACCATAGATATCGATAAAGCCAACAGCAGCGTCTTGATTAAATGCATCTTCTTTTGTATAAGTTGCTAATTTTTCATCATATAGTGTGTAAGGTGATTTTCTACCATTCACGATGGCATTACCTTTGAATAATTTAATTCTGACATCACCACTTACGTATTGCTGAGTACTATCAATAAATAATTTCAAGCTATCAGTTAAAGGTGAGAACCAAAGTCCATTATATAGTTGTTCAGCAAATTGCTTCTCAATGATTGGTTTAAAGTGTGCGACATCTTTCGTTAACGTAATCGTTTCTAATGCTTTATGCGCTTTTAAAATAACTTCTGCAGCAGGTGCTTCATAAATTTCTCTTGATTTGATACCTACAAGTCTATTTTCTACATGGTCAATTCTTCCGATACCATGCTTACCAGCTAATGCATTCAACGTTAAAATTAAATCGTCTAATTCATATGTTTTGCCATCAATTTGAACTGGGATACCTTTAACAAACGTTAAAATGATTTCATCAGCAGTATCTGGTGTTTCTTCTAAAGCATTTGTTAGATCGAACGCATCCTCTGGTGGCGCAGCATAAGGATCTTCTAAAATACCACATTCATTCGCTCTGCCCCATAGATTTTGATCGATAGAATAAGGTGAATCATGGTTGATTGATACAGGGATATTATGTTTAATTGCATAATCGATTTCTTCTTCACGACTCCATGCCCACTCACGTACAGGTGCGAATGCTTTCAATGATGGGTTTAATGCTTTAATGGCAACTTCGAAACGTACTTGGTCATTCCCTTTACCAGTACAACCATGTGCAATACCTACTGAATTTGTTTTCTCAGCAATCTCTACTAATTTTTTAGCAATTAACGGTCTTGATAAAGCAGAAACTAATGGATATGCATTTTCATACATTAAATTTCCTTTGATTGCATAACTTACATACTCATCACTAAATTCTTTTGTGGCATCAATAATATGACATTCAATAGCTCCCATATCTAAAGCTTTTTTATAAACGATGTCTAAATCTTTACCTTCACCAACATCTAGGCAACAAGCTACAACGTCGTATCCTTTGTCGATAAGCCATTGAACGGCCACACTTGTATCTAGTCCTCCTGAATATGCTAAAACAATTTTCTCTTTCATAAAATTCACCTCATTGTAGTTATCTGAATATTTCGTATGAACACATGATAGCAAACTTTTAATGAAAATAAAACCATCATTTTACATATTTATTCATAAAATATGATAGAGGTAGTTAGATTTTTAAGTGTAAATGCTTATTTATCAATGTTTAAAAGTGTTTTAAAAAACATGCAAATTGTATAAAAATGTTTGAGTGTTTGACGACAGTTAGAAATGTTTGTTGAAAAATAGGTGTGAAACGTCACATAAATATCAATTTTATTGATTAAGTACAAACTTGTGAATTGAATCGCAAACGTAAACTTAGTAAAATTAAGATATTAAATGAAACAGGAGGCTTTTATAGATGACTCATATTCAATTAGATTTTAGTAAAACGTTAGAATTTTTCGGTGAACATGAATTAAAACAACAACAAGAAATTGTTAAATCAATTCACAAAACAATTCATGAAGGTACTGGTGCAGGTAGTGACTTCTTAGGCTGGGTTGATTTACCAGTTGATTACGACAAAGAAGAATTTTCAAGAATTGTTGAAGCATCAAAACGCATTAAAGAAAATTCTGATGTTTTAGTAGTCATCGGTATTGGTGGTTCTTACTTAGGTGCACGTGCAGCAATCGAAATGTTAACGTCATCATTTAGAAACAGCAATGAATACCCTGAAATTGTATTTGTTGGTAATCACTTATCATCAACATACACTAAAGAGTTAGTTGATTATTTAGCAGACAAAGATTTCTCTGTAAACGTTATTTCTAAATCTGGTACAACTACAGAACCAGCAGTTGCATTTAGATTGTTCAAACAATTAGTTGAAGAAAGATACGGTAAAGAAGAAGCACAAAAACGTATATTTGCAACAACAGATAAAGAAAAAGGTGCTTTAAAACAGTTGGCTACAAACGAAGGTTATGAAACGTTCATCGTACCTGATGATGTAGGTGGAAGATATTCTGTTTTAACAGCAGTAGGATTATTACCAATTGCAACAGCTGGAATTAACATCGAAGCTATGATGATTGGTGCTGCAAAAGCACGTGAAGAATTATCTTCAGATAAATTAGAAGAAAACATTGCATACCAATATGCGACAATTCGAAACATTTTATATGCAAAAGGTTATACAACAGAAATGTTGATTAACTATGAACCATCTATGCAATACTTTAATGAATGGTGGAAACAATTATTTGGTGAATCAGAAGGTAAAGACTTCAAAGGTATCTATCCTTCAAGTGCCAACTACACAACTGATTTACATTCTTTAGGTCAATATGTACAAGAAGGCCGTCGTTTCTTATTCGAAACAGTTGTAAAAGTAAATCATCCTAAATATGATATTACTATTGAAAAAGATAGTGATGATCTAGACGGATTAAATTATTTAGCTGGTAAAACAATCGACGAAGTTAACACAAAAGCATTCGAAGGTACATTATTAGCGCATACTGATGGTGGTGTTCCTAACATGGTAGTGAACATTCCACAATTAGATGAAGAAACTTTCGGTTATGTCGTATACTTCTTTGAACTTGCTTGTGCAATGAGTGGATACCAATTAGGCGTAAATCCATTTAACCAACCTGGTGTAGAAGCATATAAACAAAACATGTTCGCATTATTAGGTAAACCTGGTTTTGAAGACTTGAAAAAAGAATTAGAAGAGCGTTTATAACATACATTACTTCAATGATTAGTGATCTATAAAATGGTATAAATATAGAGCTGAATATTAAGTTCATTGATAAAAATGAAAAGGCAATTTCTATTTAGAGTTATTTAAATAGAAGTTGTCTTTTTATATTATTAAAAATTTTGATTGGTATAGAATTAAGTTACATGTATTTATTATTAGATAACTATATTTATAGGAGGCGGTTAGTATGAATACAAGTTTGTTTTTAATAATTGCTGTTTTTAGTGTTTTGTTGACGATGATAATTTCTATAAATGAAAAGCATAAAAAATAAACATTGTACATCGAAGTGATGGTAAGTTTTGTGATATTTAATTAGCACCTATAATTTACAGTGTAAAAGAAACTTTAAAGAGAGGTATATGTTGGAAAGTTTATATAGAAAAATACAGATAGTATTAATAATATTAACAGCAGTTGTTTGTTTTAATGGGTTATTAAATACTAATGTAACGTTAAAAACGAATATAAATATTTTTGTTTTTAGTGGCATATTGTTATTGGCTTTTATTTGTTGGGCTTATGTTAAACTTAACAAATTTAAGTAATGGATGGGCAATGGATTAGAAAAGCATTGGGAAGTTTTAAAATATAAAATGCAAGTATTCAACGTCAGTAAGTGTCTGATATATATAAAGGTCTTAGGCTCGTTTCCTACGTTTAGACAAATACTTAAGACGAAGAATGTTAAGAGAAAATTAAAGATAAAATAATATCTGCCATACAATAATATTGTTATACTACTAGAGACTGATTTATTAGCATGATTACATGTTAATGTTTCTTTACTTAGTAATTAACTTTATAATGTAAGAATAATTATCTTCAGCCAAAGAAAGGGATTGATGATTTGTCGTTTCATCAAGTAGAAGAATGGTTTGAGATATTTCGACAGTTTGGCTATTTACCTGGATTCATATTGTTATATATAAGAGCGATTATTCCAGTATTTCCATTAGCACTCTATATTTTAATTAATATTCAAGCCTATGGACCTATTTTAGGTATATTGATTAGTTGGCTTGGATTAATTTCTGGAACATTTACAGTCTATTTGATCTGTAAACGATTGGTGAATACTGAGAGGATGCAGCGAATTAAACAACGTACTGCTGTTCAACGCTTGATTAGTTTTATTGATCGCCAAGGATTAATCCCATTGTTTATTTTACTTTGTTTTCCTTTTACGCCAAATACATTAATAAATTTTGTAGCGAGTCTATCTCATATTAGACCTAAATATTATTTTATTGTTTTGGCATTATCAAAATTAGTTTCAACAATTATTTTAGGTTATTTAGGAAAGGAAATTACTACAATTTTAACGCATCCTTTAAGAGGGATAATAATGTTAGTTGTGTTGATTGTATTTTGGATTGTTGGAAAAAAGTTAGAACAGCATTTTATGGGGTCGAAAAAGGAGTGACATCGTGAAAAAAGTTGTAAAATATTTGATTTCATTGATACTTGCTATTATCATTGTACTGTTCGTACAAACTTTTGTAATAGTTGGTCATGTCATTCCGAATAATGATATGTCACCAACCCTTAACAAAGGGGATCGTGTTATTGTAAATAAAATTAAAGTTACATTTAATCAATTGAATAATGGTGATATCATTACATATAGGCGTGGTAACGAGATATATACTAGTCGAATTATTGCCAAACCTGGTCAATCAATGGCGTTTCGTCAGGGACAATTATACCGTGATGACCGACCGGTTGATGCATCTTATGCCAAGAACAGAAAAATTAAAGATTTTAGTTTGCGCAATTTTAAAGAATTAGATGGAGATATTATACCGCCTAACAATTTTGTTGTGCTAAATGATCATGATAACAATCAGCATGATTCTAGACAATTTGGTTTAGTTGATAAAAAGGATATTATTGGTAATATAAGTTTGAGATATTATCCTTTTTCAAAATGGACGATTCAGTTCAAATCTTAAAAAGAGGTGTCAAAATTGAAAAAAGAATTATTGGAATGGATTATTTCAATTGCAGTCGCTTTTGTCATTTTATTTATAGTAGGTAAATTTATTGTTACACCATATACAATTAAAGGTGAATCAATGGATCCAACTTTGAAAGATGGCGAGCGAGTAGCTGTAAACATTATTGGATATAAAACAGGTGGTTTGGAAAAAGGTAATGTAGTTGTCTTCCATGCAAACAAAAATGATGACTATGTTAAACGTGTCATCGGTGTTCCTGGCGATAAAGTAGAATATAAAAATGATACATTATATGTCAATGGCAAAAAACAAGATGAACCATATTTAAACTACAATTTAAAACATAAACAAGGTGATTACATTACTGGGACTTTCCAAGTTAAAGATTTACCGAATGCGAACCCTAAATCAAATGTCATTCCAAAAGGTAAATATTTAGTTCTTGGGGATAATCGTGAAGTAAGTAAAGATAGCCGTGCGTTTGGCCTTATTGATGAAGATCAAATTGTTGGTAAAGTTTCATTTAGATTCTGGCCATTCAGCGAATTTAAATATAATTTCAATCCTGAAAATACTAAAAATTAATATGAAACAAATACAACATCGTTTGTCGGTTTTAATACTGATAAACGATGTTTTATTTTGTCAGTACCACAATAAAAGCTACGTTCGAAATGAACTTATAATAAATCAATCACAATCACTTTGTGTTAAAATATGTGTCAAAGGAAGTGAGGGTTTGTCATGACATTACATGCTTATTTAGGTAGAGCGGGAACAGGTAAGTCTACGAAAATGTTGACCGAAATAAAACAAAAAATGAAAGCAGATCCGCTTGGAGATCCAATCATTTTAATTGCGCCAACTCAAAGTACATTTCAATTAGAACAAGCCTTTGTCAATGATCCGGAATTAAATGGTAGTTTAAGAACAGAAGTGTTGCATTTTGAACGATTAAGTCATCGTATTTTCCAAGAAGTTGGTAGTTATAGCGAACAAAAGTTATCTAAAGCTGCAACGGAAATGATGATTTATAACATTGTTCAAGAACAACAAAAGTATTTAAAACTTTATCAATCACAAGCAAAATATTATGGGTTTAGTGAAAAATTAACAGAACAAATTCAAGATTTTAAAAAATATGCAGTAACGCCTGAACATTTAGAAAGCTTTATTGCTGATAAAAATATGCAAACTCGAACTAAAAATAAGTTAGAGGATATTGCTTTAATATACCGAGAGTTCGAACAACGCATTCAAAACGAGTTTATTACGGGTGAGGATGCATTACAATATTTTATTGATTGTATGCCGAAATCAGAGTGGCTAAAATGTGCTGATATATATATTGATGGTTTCCACAACTTTTCAACGATTGAGTATTTAATAATCAAAGGATTAATTAAATATGCGAAGAGTGTCACAATTATATTGACGACAGATGGTAACCACGATCAATTCAGTTTATTTAGAAAACCATCTGAAGTGTTACGACATATTGAAGAAATAGCAAATGAACTCAATATTTCTATTGAACGTCAATATTTCAACCAATTATATCGCTTTAATAATCAAGATTTAAAGCATCTTGAACAAGAGTTTGATGCACTTCAAATCAATCGAGTGGCATGTCAAGGTCATATCAATATTTTAGAATCTGCGACTATGAGAGAGGAAATAAATGAAATTGCACGACGTATCATCGTTGATATTCGTGATAAGCAATTACGATATCAAGATATTGCTATTTTATATCGTGACGAGTCTTATGCTTATTTATTTGATTCCATATTACCGCTTTATAATATTCCTTATAACATTGATACAAAGCGTTCGATGACACATCATCCGGTCATGGAAATGATTCGTTCATTGATTGAAGTTATTCAATCTAATTGGCAAGTTAATCCAATGCTACGCTTATTGAAGACTGATGTGTTAACGACATCATATCTAAAAAGTGCATACTTAGTTGATTTACTTGAAAATTTTGTACTTGAACGTGGTATATACGGTAAACGTTGGTTAGATGATGAGCTATTTAATGTCGAACATTTTAGCAAAATGGGGCGTAAAGCGCATAAACTGACCGAAGATGAACGTAACACATTTGAACAAGTCGTTAAGTTAAAGAAAGATGTCATTGATAAAATTTTACATTTTGAAAAGCAAATGTCACAAGCGGCAACTGTAAAAGACTTTGCAACTGCTTTTTATGAAAGTATGGAATATTTTGAACTGCCAAATCAATTGATGACAGAGCGAGATGAACTTGATTTAAATGGTAATCATGAAAAGGCGGAAGAAATTGATCAAATATGGAATGGCTTAATTCAAATCCTTGATGACTTAGTTCTAGTATTTGGAGATGAACCAATGTCGATGGAACGTTTCTTAGAAGTATTTGATATTGGTTTAGAACAATTAGAATTTGTTATGATTCCGCAAACATTGGACCAAGTTAGTATTGGTACGATGGATTTGGCTAAAGTCGACAATAAGCAACATGTTTACTTAGTTGGAATGAATGATGGTACGATGCCACAACCAGTAATTGCGTCAAGCTTGATTACAGATGAAGAAAAGAAATACTTTGAACAGCAGGCTAATGTCGAGTTAAGTCCAACATCAGATATTTTACAGATGGATGAAGCATTTGTTTGTTATGTTGCTATGACTAGAGCTAAGGGAAATGTTACATTTTCTTATAGTCTAATGGGATCAAGTGGTGATGATAAGGAAATCAGCCCATTTTTAAATCAAATTCAATCATTGTTCAACCAATTAGAAATTACTAACATTCCTCAATACCATGAAGTTAACCCATTGTCACTAATGCAACATGCTAAGCAAACCAAAATTACATTATTTGAAGCATTGCGTGCTTGGTTAGATGATGAAATTGTGGCTGATAGTTGGTTAGATGCTTATCAAGTAATTAGAGATAGTGATCTTTTAAATCAAGGTTTAGATTATTTAATGTCAGCATTAACGTTTGACAATGAAACTGTAAAATTAGGTGAAACGTTGTCTAAAGAATTATATGGTAAAGAAATTAATGCCAGTGTGTCTCGCTTTGAGGGATACCAACAATGCCCGTTTAAACATTATGCGTCACATGGTCTGAAACTAAATGAGCGAACGAAGTATGAACTTCAAAACTTTGATTTAGGTGATATTTTCCATTCCGTTTTAAAATATATATCTGAACGTATTAATGGCGATTTTAAACAATTAGACCTGAAAAAAATAAGACAATTAACGAATGAAGCATTGGAAGAAATTTTACCTAAAGTTCAGTTTAATTTATTAAATTCTTCAGCTTACTATCGTTATTTATCAAGACGCATTGGCGCTATTGTAGAAACAACACTAAGCGCATTAAAATATCAAGGCACGTATTCAAAGTTTATGCCAAAACATTTTGAGACAAGTTTTAGAAGGAAACCAAGAACAAATGACGAATTAATTGCACAAACATTAACGACAATTCAAGGTATTCCAATTAATATTAGAGGGCAAATTGACCGTATCGATACGTATACAAAGAATGATACAAGTTTTGTTAATATCATTGACTATAAATCCTCTGAAGGTAGTGCGACACTTGATTTAACGAAAGTATATTATGGTATGCAAATGCAGATGATGACATACATGGATATCGTTTTACAAAATAAACAACGCCTTGGATTAACAGATATTGTGAAACCAGGTGGTTTATTATACTTCCATGTACATGAACCTAGAATTAAATTTAAATCTTGGGCAGATATTGATGAAGATAAACTAGAACAAGATTTAATTAAAAAGTTTAAGCTGAGTGGTTTAGTGAATGCAGACCAAACTGTTATTGATGCATTGGATATTCGTTTAGAACCTAAATTCACTTCAGATATTGTACCAGTTGGTTTGAATAAAGATGGTTCTTTGAGTAAACGAGGCAGCCAAGTTGCAGATGAAGCAACGATTTATAAATTCATCCAACATAACAAAGAGAATTTTATAGAAACAGCTTCAAATATTATGGATGGGCATACTGAAGTTGCACCATTAAAGTACAAACAAAAATTGCCTTGTGCTTTTTGTAGTTATCAATCGGTATGTCATGTAGATGGCATGATTGATAGTAAGCGATATCGAACTGTAGATGAAACAATAAATCCAATTGAAGCAATTCAAAATATTAACATTGATGATGAATTTGGGGGTGAGCAATAGATGACAATTCCAGAGAAACCACAAGGCGTGATTTGGACTGACGCGCAATGGCAAAGTATTTACGCAACTGGACAAGATGTACTTGTTGCAGCCGCGGCAGGTTCAGGTAAAACAGCTGTACTAGTTGAGCGTATTATCCAAAAGATTTTACGTGATGGCATTGATGTCGATCGACTTTTAGTTGTAACTTTTACAAACTTAAGTGCACGTGAAATGAAGCATCGTGTAGACCAACGTATTCAAGAGGCTTCGATTGCTGATCCTGCAAATGCACACTTGAAAAACCAACGCATCAAAATTCATCAAGCACAAATATCTACACTTCATAGTTTTTGCTTGAAATTAATTCAACAGCATTATGATGTATTAAATATTGACCCGAACTTTAGAACAAGCAGTGAAGCTGAAAATATTTTATTATTAGAACAAACGATAGATGAAGTCATAGAACAACATTACGATATCCTTGATCCTGCTTTTATTGAATTAACAGAGCAATTGTCTTCAGATAGAAGTGATGATCAGTTTCGAATGATTATTAAACAATTGTATTTCTTTAGCGTTGCAAATCCAAATCCTACAAATTGGTTGGATCAATTGGTGACACCATACGAAGAAGAAGCACAACAAGCGCAACTTATTCAACTACTAACAGACTTATCTAAAGTATTTATCACAGCTGCCTATGATGCTTTAAATAAGGCGTATGATTTGTTTAGTATGATGGATGGCGTCGATAAACATTTAGCTGTTATAGAAGATGAACGACGTTTAATGGGGCGTGTTTTAGAAGGTGGCTTTATTGATATACCTTATTTAACTGGTCACGAATTTGGCGCGCGTTTGCCTAATGTAACAGCGAAAATTAAAGAAGCAAATGAAATGATGGTCGATGCCTTAGAAGATGCTAAACTTCAGTATAAAAAATATAAATCATTAATTGATAAAGTGAAAAGTGATTACTTTTCAAGAGAAGCTGATGATTTGAAAGCTGATATGCAACAATTGGCGCCACGAGTAAAGTACCTTGCGCGTATTGTGAAAGATGTTATGTCAGAATTCAATCGAAAAAAGCGTAGCAAAAATATTTTGGATTTTTCTGATTATGAACATTTTGCATTACAAATTTTAACTAATAAGGATGGTTCGCCTTCAGAAATTGCCGAATCATACCGTCAACACTTCCAAGAAATATTGGTCGATGAGTATCAAGATACGAACCGAGTTCAAGAGAAAATATTATCTTGTATCAAAACGGGTGATGAACATAATGGTAATTTATTTATGGTTGGAGATGTTAAGCAATCCATTTATAAATTTAGACAAGCTGATCCAAGTTTATTTATTGAAAAGTATCAACGCTTTACTATAGATGGAGATGGCACTGGACGTCGAATTGATTTGTCGCAAAACTTCCGTTCACGTAAAGAAGTACTGTCAACGACAAACTATATATTCAAACATATGATGGATGAACAAGTCGGTGAAGTAAATTATGATGAATCAGCACAATTGTATTATGGTGCACCATATGATGAATCGGAACATCCAGTAAACTTAAAAGTGCTTGTTGAAGCGGATCAAGAACATAGTGATTTAACTGGTAGTGAACAAGAAGCGCATTTTATAGTAGAACAAGTTAAAGATATCTTAGAACATCAAAAAGTTTATGATATGAAAACAGGAAGCTATAGAAGTGCGACATACAAGGATATCGTTATTCTAGAACGCAGCTTTGGGCAAGCTCGCAATTTACAACAAGCCTTTAAAAATGAAGATATTCCATTCCATGTGAATAGTCGTGAAGGTTACTTTGAACAAACAGAAGTCCGTTTAGTATTATCATTTTTAAGAGCGATAGATAATCCATTACAAGATATTTATTTAGTTGGGTTAATGCGCTCCGTTATATATCAGTTCAAAGAAGACGAATTAGCTCAAATTAGAATATTGAGTCCAAATGATGACTACTTCTATCAATCGATTGTAAATTACATTAATGACGAAGCAGGAGATGCTATTTTAGTTGATAAATTAAAAATGTTTTTATCAGATATTCATAGTTACCAACAATATAGTAAAGATCATCCGGTGTATCAGTTAATTGATAAATTTTATAATGATCATTATGTTATTCAATACTTTAGTGGACTTATTGGTGGACGTGGACGACGTGCAAATCTTTATGGTTTATTTAATAAAGCTATCGAGTTTGAGAATTCAAGTTTTAGAGGTTTATATCAATTTATTCGTTTTATCGATGAATTGATTGAAAGAGGCAAAGATTTTGGTGAGGAAAACGTAGTTGGTCCAAACGATAATGTCGTTAGAATGATGACAATTCATAGTAGTAAAGGTCTAGAGTTTCCATTTGTTATTTATTCTGGATTGTCAAAAGATTTTAATAAACGTGATTTGAAACAACCAGTTATTTTAAATCAGCAATTTGGTCTCGGAATGGATTATTTTGATGTGGATAAAGAAATGGCATTTCCATCTTTAGCTTCGGTTGCATATAGAGCTGTTGCCGAAAAAGAACTTGTGTCAGAAGAAATGCGATTAGTCTATGTAGCATTAACAAGAGCGAAAGAACAACTTTATTTAATTGGTAGAGTGAAAAATGATAAATCATTACTAGAACTAGAGCAATTGTCTATTTCTGGTGAGCACATTGCTGTCAATGAACGATTAACTTCACCAAATCCGTTCCATCTTATTTATAGTATTTTATCTAAACATCAATCTGCGTCAATTCCAGATGATTTAAAATTTGAAAAAGATATAGCACAAGTTGAAGATAGTAGTCGTCCGAATGTAAATATTTCAATTATATACTTTGAAGATGTGTCTACAGAAACCATTTTAGATAATGATGAATATCGTTCGGTTAATCAATTAGAAACTATGCAAAATGGTAATGAAGATGTTAAAGCACAAATTAAACACCAACTTGATTATCAATATCCATATGTAAATGATACTAAAAAGCCCTCAAAACAATCTGTTTCTGAATTGAAAAGACAATATGAAACAGAAGAAAGTGGCACAAGTTACGAACGAGTAAGGCAATATCGTATCGGTTTTTCAACGTATGAACGACCTAAATTTCTAAGTGAACAAGGTAAACGAAAAGCGAATGAAATTGGTACGTTAATGCATACAGTGATGCAACATTTACCATTCAAAAAAGAACGCATATCTGAAGTTGAGTTACATCAGTATATCGATGGATTAATCGATAAACATATTATCGAAGCAGATGCGAAAAAAGATATCCGTATGGATGAAATAATGACATTTATCAATAGTGAGTTATATTCGATTATTGCTGAAGCAGAGCAAGTTTATCGTGAATTACCGTTTGTAGTTAACCAAGCATTAGTTGACCAATTGCCACAAGGAGACGAAGACGTCTCAATTATTCAAGGTATGATTGACTTAATCTTTGTTAAAGATGGTGTGCATTATTTTGTAGACTATAAAACCGATGCATTTAATCGTCGCCGTGGGATGACAGATGAAGAAATTGGTACACAATTAAAAAATAAATATAAGATACAGATGAAATATTATCAAAATACGCTTCAAACGATTCTTAATAAAGAAGTTAAAGGTTATTTATACTTCTTCAAATTTGGTACATTGCAACTGTAGTATTTTGATTTTCAAAAGAATAAAAAATAATTTCGATTAAGTGCAAAGTCCTTGTAGCAGAATGAACACAACTCATTTTCAAAATTGTCTTACTTATTTATTTGTTATTTGATAACGAAAAAAGTTATAATGTGAATTAAGATAAAGATGAGGAGTTGAGAATGAATGAAATTCTTATCATTCAAGTATAATGACAAAACTTCATATGGCGTTAAAGTAAAACGCGAAGATGCTGTATGGGATTTAACACAAGTATTCGCTGACTTTGCAGAAGGAGATTTCCATCCTAAAACATTGTTAGCTGGTTTACAACAAAATCATACTTTAGATTTTCAAGAACAAGTACGTAAAGCAGTTGTAGCAGCAGAAGATAGCGGCAAAGCTGAAGACTATAAAATTTCATTTAATGACATTGAATTCTTACCACCAGTAACACCTCCGAATAATGTGATTGCTTTTGGTAGAAATTACAAAGATCATGCGAACGAATTAAATCATGAAGTAGAAAGATTATATGTATTTACAAAAGCAGCGTCATCTTTAACAGGAGATAATGCAACAATTCCAAATCATAAAGATATTACTGATCAATTAGATTATGAAGGTGAATTAGGTATTGTTATTGGTAAGTCTGGTGAAAAGATTCCAAAAGCATTAGCTTTAGATTATGTTTACGGCTATACAATTATTAACGATATCACTGATCGCAAAGCGCAAAGTGAACAAGATCAAGCATTTTTATCAAAAAGTTTAACTGGCGGTTGCCCAATGGGTCCTTATATTGTTACTAAAGACGAACTACCATTACCTGAAAATGTAAATATTGTTACAAAAGTTAACAATGAAATTAGACAAGATGGTAACACTGGCGAAATGATTCTTAAAATTGATGAATTAATAGAAGAAATTTCAAAATATGTTGCACTACATCCGGGAGATATTATTGCAACTGGTACACCAGCAGGCGTTGGTGCAGGTATGCAACCACCTAAATTCTTACAACCAGGTGATGAAGTTAAAGTGACTATTGATAATATTGGAACGCTGACAACTTATATCGCTAAATAATTATCATGTAAAAAGCTAACCAGTCTTTATATAGATTGGTTAGTTTTTTCTTGCTTTTCTAAAAAGGTGTTAAAGATCATTGTTTATAATGTTACCATTTTGAGACGAAAGTGAAATATGATATTAAGAAGTAGTTGATTATTTTACAGCAGATGCACAATATTCTAATAAGTAATAAAATGTCATGTTCTTCCTCTCAAATATAGAAGTGTGGTAAAATATGTATTTGTGTATGAACAAATAATGATTAAATTATAAGAAAGTGGGTATTTATCCCACGAAGTTTTAATTTAATAACTAAAATTATTAAAGTGGGGGAATTAATATGTTACATTTACATATTTTAAGTTGGGTATTAGCAATCATTTTATTTATCGCTACATACTTAAATATTTCAAAAAATCAAGGTGGTACGCCATATTTCAAACCATTACATATGGTACTACGATTATTTATGCTGTTGACGTTAATTTCAGGATTTTGGATATTAATTCAGTCATTTATGAATGGCGGGGCAAATCATATGTTGCTTACATTGAAAATGCTGTGTGGTGTTGCAGTAGTTGGATTGATGGAAGTGTCGATTGCTAAAAGAAAGAGACATGAACAAAGTCACACAATGTTTTGGATAACAATTGCATTAATTATCATCACAATGGTATTAGGTGTCATTCTACCGTTAGGGCCTTTATCAAAATTATTCGGTATTGGCTAATTGATAAGACATATAGTAAATGACATAAGGCATGGACAATTATAAGTCCAAGACCTTATGTCTTTTTTGATTCTAAAAATGTTTAAACAAAAAAAGAGCCTGAGACATAAATCAATGTTCTATGCTCTACAAAGTTATAATGGCAGTAGTTGACTGAACGAAAATGCGCTTGTAACAAGCTTTTTTCAATTCTAGTCAACCTTGCCGGCGGGGCCCCAACAAAGAGAAATTGGATTCCCAATTTCTACAGACAATGCAAGTTGGGGTGGGACGACGAAATAAATTTTACGAAAATATCATTTCTGTCCCACTCCCAACATAATTCTAACCTAGAGAATTAAGATTAGATTGAATCGCATGATTCATTTATTTAGCTTTGTAACCAATCATATTGATTAAATCTTTAGGGTGGCTATATGGTGGTGCATAAGCCACTTCAAACTCAGTTAACTCATCTACAGTTAGCTGGTTCATCATTGCCATCGATAGTACATCAATACGTTTATCTGCGCCTTCTTTTCCTACTGCAGCTGCTCTTAAAATCTGACGGTTTGAAGTGTCATAATATACTCTTAAGTGTAAAGGGGAATTTCCTGGGTAATAATTCGCGTGTGCACCTTGAGTGACTTCCACCATTTTATAGTCAAATTGCTTTAGTTCGTTTGGTTTAACGCCGACACTCGCAAATGTATAATCAAAGAACTTCACAATATTGTTGCCTAAGAAGCCTTTGAATTCAATAGTGTCATTTCCAGCAATTTGTTCGGCAACAATACTTGCTGCACGATGAGCGCCCCAAGCTAAAGGAACACTTGCCGGTAGATCGACATGTCGATAATGTGATGTTGCAATATCGCCTATTGCATAAATGTTTGGAACATTTGTTTCAAATTTATCGTTTACCGGTATGAAACCTTTTCGATCAAGTTTGATATTTGAACTTTCGATAAATTTTGAATTGGGGTGAGTACCGACACCTTCAATAATCATATCGTAATGTTCAACTTTTCCTGATTTAAATGTAATTTCATTTCCATTGATAGCAACAATTTCCTCATTTAAACGGTATGGAATCTCCCGCTTATCTAATTCATCAAGTATAGGTTGATTCATGTCGGCATCCATTAATTTATTTACCTTATCAGATCGATGAATTAAAGTAGGGTGTAAACCACGTTCATAAAGATTTTCAAGAACTTCTAATGAAACATACCCTGCACCTACAACCAATACTTTATCAACTTGATTTGCTTTGATGAATTGATCGATAGCATCAGTGTCTTCTAAATTTCTAAGTGTAAATGTAATATCACTTTCAAAGCCAAGGCTATTTGCACTTGCACCAGGGCTTAATATGAGTTTATCGTAAGATTCTTCAAATTGTTCGTTGGTCTTTCTATTTAATACAGATACAGTTTGTCTTTCATCATTGATTGCAATAACTTCATGATAAGTTTTTACTGTAATTTGCTTTCTATCATAAAATTTTTCAGGTGTATATGCTAAAGCATATTTTCTATCTTCAACAACTTCGCCAATGACATAAGGCAATGCACAATTAGCAAAACTCATATCACGATCTTTTTCAAAAATAATAATGTCACTTTCTTTATCTAAACGTCGAATTTGGCTGGCACATGTAGCACCGCCAGCGACTGCTCCGACTACGACTATTTTGGGCATCGTAACTTACCTCCTATTGTTTTAAAATATTATAAAATGATTAGTTATAAATTAACAGTAATATCTAATATTTAAATTAAAGAAATCATTCAAATATCGACCAATGCCATCTTCATTATTGTTGAATGTAATATTGTTCGCTACATCTTTAAGTTCTTGCAAACCATTTTCCATAGCAACACCATGGCGGGCGTACTCAATCATTTCTATATCATTATCTTCATCACCGAATGCAATAATATTATTTCGGTCAATATTTAAAAATTGTCTAACTTGTTCAATACCTCTTGCTTTATTAATACCAAGTTTTACAATTTCAATGACAGGGAATGGTGCGCCCCAGCGTCGATGCTCAATATGATCGGCATAAAAATGAGTAAGCATATTTTTGATTTCAGGTATTTTACTTTCTTCGGCTTCAATTAAAATTGAGGTAGGGGATTCTTTCAAGTGGACAAGTAAATTACCAGTTTGAATTCTTGGATTACCCATTGAAAAACCTTCAAATAATCTTGGATCATGATTGTTAATGAAAACATAATCTTTCACTTCTGCAATAATATTCGATACTTGATATTGTTGTAATCCTTGAATAATATTTTGTGCGATGCCCAAATCTAAAATTTCATGGCAAGTTTTGAAGTTTTTATCTTTAGGGTGATGTACGTAAGCGCCATTAAAATTAACAATTGGTGTCGTTAAATTTAATTCATGATAATACATTTGACTTGCACGATAAGGTCTGCCAGTCGCAATCATAATTTGGTGTCCACGTTGTTGTAATTCATTTAATACTTGTTTAGTATATGATGAAATTTCTTTGTTATCGTTTAATAATGTTCCGTCTAAGTCTAGACATATTAAATGTGGTTGCATATCTCTCTCCTCATAAGTTGCTTAGTTCATATAGATACATCATAGCATTTTATTGGCGTTTTGTCGGATATTTGATATATTATGAATAATATGACATTAAAGAGGTGATATGGATGGAAGAGGCATTGAAAGATAGTATCTTAGGTGCATTAGAAATGGTAATTGACCCTGAATTAGGAATTGATATCGTTAATTTAGGTTTAGTATACAAAGTGAATGTTGATGATGAAGGCGTATGTACAGTTGATATGACTTTAACATCAATGGGATGTCCAATGGGACCTCAAATTATTGATCAAGTTAAAACAGTATTAGCAGAGATTCCTGAAATTCAGGATACTGAAGTGAATATCGTATGGAGTCCACCTTGGACAAAAGATATGATGTCACGTTACGCTAAGATTGCACTTGGTGTGAGCTAACATAAACTTGTATTGCTTGTAGAAATTGGAAATCCAATTGGGGCTCCGCTCCCAACTTGCATTGCTTGTAGAATTTCTTTTCGAAATTCTCTGTGTTGGGGCCCCGCAGTCAATATAACATTGTAGAGTATAATTCATTGTGAATAAGCTCCCTTCAAAGTAGACATTGAAGGGAGCCTTATTTACGTTCAAGGTTCTGATTTTATTTTGAAAATTTATATCTAACTTGTTTCAAAAAATATGAACTAAGACAGTGACTCGCACTTCTAAGAGTGCACAATTCATTTCCTAGTTGAATATTTTCAGGAAAATTTTTATAATAAATTGAATTTATATTACAGTTATATTACAATACATAATACTTCATAGTTTTTAAGTTGCCGAGTTGCATTACAAATTGGATTTCGAAGTAAGAATCATCATTGGTAATTTTTTAATTTAACAGTATTTTAGTCAATATGATTTTGATGATGTCGTAATTCAATAATATACATATGCATTTCAATATTCTTTTAAACAGCATAACTAAATTTAATTAAGCATCTAAGAAGAACAGTTTTAAAAGGGAAGAATGCAAAAATGAACAAAACAAAGGGTTTTACAAAATATAAGAAAATGAGATATATGCCAGGGCTCGATGGTTTGAGGGCAATCGCTGTTCTAGGAATTATTATTTACCACTTAAATAAGCAATGGTTGACAGGTGGCTTTTTAGGTGTGGATACATTTTTTGTGATCTCTGGTTATTTAATTACAAGCTTATTACTCAAAGAGTATGATGACACAGGTATCATTAAATTGAAAAGCTTTTGGATACGTCGTTTAAAACGTTTATTACCAGCAGTCATAGTTTTATTAATGGTTGTAGGGACAGCAACCTTATTATTAAAATCAGATAATATCATTAGGGTTAAACATGATATTATTGCTGCGATATTTTATGTATCAAATTGGTGGTATATAGCAAAAGATGTTAATTATTTTGAGCAATTTTCATTTATGCCATTAAAGCATTTATGGTCTTTAGCAATTGAAGAACAGTTTTACATATTTTTCCCAGTTATTTTGGTTACATTATTGTTAACAATTAAAAAGCGATACAAAATAGGATTTACTTTTTGGGGAGTATCTATAATTTCTTTAGGGTTAATGATGTTTATCTACAGTATTAATGGGGATCATTCACGAGTGTATTTTGGAACAGATACAAGATTACAGACATTGTTACTGGGTGTTATTTTAGCTTTTTTATGGCCACCGTTTAAATTGAAAAATGATCCACCTAAAGTTGTAAAATATGTTATTGATAGCATAGGTAGTTTATCATTTATAGTACTTATATTATTATTTTTCATTATTAATGATGAGACGAATTGGATATATGATGGAGGTTTCTATTTAATATCCATATTAACGTTATTTATTATTGCCAGTGTCGTTCATCCATCTACATGGATAGCGAAGATATTTTCAAATCCAGTGTTAGTATTTATCGGGAAAAGATCTTACAGTCTATATTTATGGCATTTTGCAGTAATTAGTTTCGTACATAGTTACTATGTAGACGGACAGATACCTGTATATGTGTACTTTATAGATATAAGTTTAACAATTATATTTGCAGAGCTATCATATCGCTTTATAGAAACTCCATTTAGAAAAGAAGGTATTAAAGCTTTAAATTGGCGACCTTCTTATATACCACAATTTATAAGAATGGCAATTGTAGTAACCTTGTTAATTTCATTTATGTTGATTTTAGTAGGTGCATTCAATAAATATGGTAAAGACATTATAGGAGAAAAAGCGAATAGCTTTGATACCACTATTGAAGATAATTATTTAATGCGGATAGCACCAATTGATAACATTCACATTGATGGCTTAGTAAGTGAGAAGAAAAAGGAATCTTCCGACGTATATAATAATATTAAACCTCTTTTAATCGGTGATTCAGTAATGGTTGATATCGGTGAGTCATTTAAGTCATCAGTTCCTAAGTCTAGAATTGATGGAAAAGTAGGGCGTCAATTGTATCAAACCTTACCTTTAGTTAAAGCGAATTATTCACAATATAAAAAATCATCTGATCAAGTTGTATTAGAATTAGGTACAAATGGCGACTTTACTGTCAAACAGCTCGACGATTTACTTAATCAATTTGGAAAAGCCAAGATTTATTTAGTTAATACACGTGTTCCAAGAATTTATGAGGCAAATGTAAATCGATTATTAGCTGACGCGGCGAAACGAAAGTCCAATGTCACATTAATTGATTGGTATAAGCGATCACAAGGACATAGTGAATATTTTGCACCAGACGGTGTACATTTAGAGTACAAAGGAGTCCTAGCTTTAAAAGATGAAATATTAAAAGCACTTAAAAAGAAATAACATATGTTTAATAAGTCTAGTTAATGTGTAACGTAACATTAGCTAGATTTTTTTAATTCAAAAAATTATTTACAAATATTAGGAAATTTAAGTGTAAAACAGTTGATAAATGATTATATTGGGACTATAATATAATTAAGATCAAAGAAAGTCAAAGTCAAAAGTGCACTTGACCAACTCTACAAATTAGAGGTGAAATTAATGGATATAAATAAAATGACATATGCTGTTCAAAGTGCTTTACAACAAGCAGTTGAACTGAGTCAGCAACATAAATTACAAAATATAGAAATCGAGGCAATTTTAAGCGCTGCCTTAAATGAAAGTGAAAGCTTATATAAAAGTATTTTAGAACGAGCAAATATTGAGGTAGATCAATTAAACAAAGCTTATGAAGACAAACTAAATACGTATGCATCTGTAGAAGGTGACAATATACAATATGGTCAATATATTAGCCAACAAGCAAACCAATTGATAACTAAGGCTGAATCATACATGAAAGAATATGAAGATGAATATATTTCAATGGAGCATATTTTACATTCGGCAATGGACATTGATCAAACAACAAAACATTATATTAATAATAAAGTAGAAGTTATCAAAGAAATTATTAAAAAAGTAAGAGGGGGAAATCACGTGACATCACAAAATCCAGAAGTTAATTACGAAGCATTAGCTAAATATGGCCGCGACTTAGTAGAAGAAGTTAGACAAGGTAAAATGGATCCTGTTATAGGAAGAGATGAAGAAATTCGAAATACGATTCGTATTTTAAGTCGTAAAACTAAAAACAACCCTGTGCTCATTGGTGAACCAGGTGTTGGTAAAACTGCAATTGTTGAAGGATTAGCGCAGCGTATAGTTAAGAAAGATGTGCCAGAATCATTATTAGATAAAACTGTTTTTGAGTTAGATTTAAGCGCATTAGTAGCGGGCGCTAAATATCGTGGTGAATTTGAAGAGAGATTAAAAGCAGTCCTAAAAGAAGTTAAAGAGTCTGATGGTAGAATTATATTATTTATTGATGAAATCCATATGCTTGTAGGTGCTGGTAAAACAGATGGTGCCATGGATGCAGGCAACATGCTAAAACCAATGTTAGCACGAGGAGAGTTACATTGTATTGGTGCAACAACTTTAAATGAATATAGAGAATATATTGAAAAAGATTCGGCATTAGAGCGTCGTTTCCAAAAAGTAGCAGTTAGTGAGCCTGATGTTGAAGATACAATTTCAATTTTACGTGGTTTAAAAGAACGATATGAAGTGTATCATGGTGTGCGTATTCAAGATAGAGCCTTAGTTGCTGCCGCTGAATTGTCTGATCGTTACATCACTGATCGTTTTTTACCAGATAAAGCGATTGATTTAGTTGACCAAGCATGTGCAACAATTCGTACGGAAATGGGATCAAATCCAACTGAATTGGATCAAGTTAATAGACGTGTTATGCAATTAGAAATTGAAGAAAGCGCACTTAAAAATGAATCTGACAATGCGAGCAAACAGAGATTACAAGAACTACAAGAAGAGCTTGCCAATGAAAAAGAGAAACAATCAGCACTTCAATCTCGTGTAGAATCAGAAAAAGAAAAAATAGCAAACTTACAAGAAAAACGTGCGCAACTAGATGAAAGTAGACAAGCGTTGGAAGATGCACAAACAAATAACAATTTAGAAAAAGCAGCTGAACTACAATATGGAACAATTCCTCAATTGGAAAAAGAACTTAGAGAATTAGAGGATAATTTCCAAGATGAGCAAGGTGAAGATACAGATCGAATGATTCGTGAAGTTGTAACAGACGAAGAAATTTGCGATATTGTCAGCCAATGGACAGGCATACCAGTTTCAAAATTAGTTGAAACAGAACGTGAAAAATTACTTCACTTAAGTGATATCTTGCATAAACGTGTTGTAGGTCAAGATAAAGCGGTTGACCTGGTTTCAGATGCAGTAGTTAGAGCAAGAGCAGGTATTAAAGATCCAAACAGACCTATTGGTAGTTTCTTATTCCTAGGTCCAACTGGGGTAGGTAAAACTGAATTAGCTAAATCATTAGCTGCATCATTATTTGATTCTGAAAAACATATGATTCGTATCGATATGAGTGAATATATGGAAAAACATGCAGTATCAAGATTGATAGGGGCACCTCCAGGATATATTGGACATGATGAAGGGGGTCAATTAACTGAAGCGGTTCGTCGTAATCCATACTCAGTTATCTTATTAGATGAGGTTGAAAAAGCGCATACTGACGTCTTTAATGTATTATTGCAAATTTTAGATGAAGGCCGTTTAACTGATTCTAAAGGACGTAGCGTTGATTTTAAAAATACTATTATTATTATGACAAGTAATATTGGATCTCAAGTTTTATTAGAAAACGTAAAAGAGACTGGTGAAATTACAGAATCAACAGAAAAAGCTGTTATGACAAGTTTAAATGCATATTTCAAACCAGAAATTTTGAATCGTATGGATGACATCGTATTATTTAAACCTTTATCTATTGATGACATGAGTATGATTGTAGACAAAATATTAACGCAATTAAATATAAGATTACTAGAACAACGAATCTCAATTGAAGTTTCTGATGATGCTAAAGCTTGGCTAGATCAAGAGGCTTATGAACCTCAATACGGTGCAAGACCATTAAAACGTTTTGTACAACGCCAAATTGAAACACCATTAGCACGTATGATGATTAAAGAGGGATTCCCAGAAGGTACAACGATTAAAGTTAATTTAAATTCAGACAATAACTTAACGTTTAATGTTGAAAAAATTCATGAATAAAATTGAACCAAGAATGTGATGATTAATCGCATTCTTGGTTTTTTAGATTTGAAATTTATTATAATTGTTCATTGGCAATATACTTTTTAAATGATTTAATAAACGCCAATATTTCTGGACTTTCTTTTTTGCTGTATATATATGTAAATGAAATAGGTGCTTGTAAAATTTTCGTGTTAATAACCGAAATATTGTAATCACTATTTGTTGTTATATAAATAGGCAGGAATGATATACCTTGATTCATTTCGATTAATTTAATTGAAGTATGCACATCATTGATAGATAGAAATTGTGCTTTTTCATAAATATTTAAAATATTATTTTTAAGTGATGACCAATATTCTGGATGGTTATCACTTATTATTTTGTATTTTTCAAATAAAGGTGCCTCAGTTAGAAGATGATTATTCTCTTTATTGGGAGCAATCAATACAATTTTACCTTCGCATACTTTTTCAGAATGAACTTCTCTTAGTTTAGGTTGATTTCTGCTAATCCCGATGTCATACGTATGATTATTAATATCTTTTTCAATATTTTCATTTTTGACATGAAGAGAAACATCGATAAAAGGATGCTCGTTAAAGAATGATTTTAAAAATTTGGGCATAATGAATGTCGCGATATATGAAGACACGACAACATTTAATTTCGATTGAAACATCGTTTTTTTAAGTTGGATATGTTTGATGCCACTTTCATATTGTTCAATAAAACTTTGCGCAATTGGAAGAAATGTATGACCATCTTCAGTCAAGATAATTTGATTTTTATAAGTTTCAAATAGTTTCACATTGAGATGCTGTTCTAAATTTTTAATTTGCTTATGTATAGAAGGTATAGTGAGATTAATTTCTTCACTAGCTAATCGATAGTTTAACGTCTTCGCTAAAATGACAAATGTATAGTACCAATCCAAATTCATGAACTTACCTCTTTTAAAAAAGTTAATGATTCATTAGATAATATTTAATTTTTATTGCATAAAAATAATATTAATATTATATCAGAGGTTATCGAGGGGGTGAAGTAATATGATTCGAATTCAAGATAATACAATAAGGGATGGTATGCAACAAAGTAATGTTCGAAAAAGTCTATTTATAAAAAAAGAAGTATTGAAACAAATTAACAAGTTAAATATAAATTCTGTTGAAGTAGGCATGTGTACTACTATCGAGGATGAATTTAATATTCATCAATTCAGAGACATTTTAAGCCCTGAAAAAGAATTAGTAGTATTGACTAGGCTTAATGAAAAAGAAATAAAAAAATAGTCAAATTGAAAATTCATAATTTAGTGGTAAAAATACTATTGCCAATATCTGACTTGCATATAAAAGAAAAGCTTAATTTTTCAAATAAATATTATATTCAGAAAATCAAAGACTGCTTGGATATATTAAAGAAAGATAAAAAAGGAGTAGATATTTGTTTTGAAGATGCAACAAGGACTTCTAGAGAAAAATTGAAAGAATACATGGAAATTATTTCAAAATATCAAGTTAGAACAGTTACATTTGCGGACACTGTAGGATGTTCGACACCATTAGAATACGGAGATATTTTTAATTACTTTGTAAAAAAATATTCTAACATAATTTTTTCTGCTCATTGTCATAACGATCTAGGGTTGGCTACTGCAAATACATTAGCTGCAATTTTAAATGGTGCAAAGCAAATAGAAACTACATTTTTGGGAATTGGTGAGAGAGCGGGTAATGCTCCTATTGAGGAAATAATTACTATTTTGACAAAAAAACAAATAGAAAGTACGGAATTCACTTTACCCGACGTATATAAAACTAGTATTAATATTTCTAAAATTCTCGATTTTCAAATATCAGAAAACAAACCTATAATTGGTGAAAATATATTTAAACATGAATCAGGAATTCATCAAGATGGTACTAAAAAAAATATAAATATGTATCAATATTTAGTTCCTAGTGATTTAGGATTGAAAAATTCACAAGTTGTTCAGTTTCCAATAAGTAATATTTCTAGTAAGAAAATCTTGCACAATAAATTTAAATCAATAGTTAACACTGAAGAAATTGATGAAAATATTTCTTTCTATAAACTTGTGAACAAGTTTTCACCTGAAGTAGCACCTGAAGATACAGTGGATTTACTTCAGATAATAAAAAGGAGGAGTAAAGATGGAAATTTTAAATGATTCTGTAAAAAGTTTTGAAAAACTTTATTTACAATTACAAGATGGTTTTCCAGTGATTGTTCCTACTGATACTAATTATAATTTATGTAGTTTACCTAACAACGATCTTTGTATCGATAAAATATTTGAATATAAAAAGCGATCGAAAGATAAGCCATTATCATTATTTATTGATAAGCCAGAGGATTGGAAATTGTATGGAGATAATCAAAATACGGAAATAGTTGATAAACTAGTTGAAATATTTTGGCCTGGACCATTAAATATTATTTTAAAAAATAAAACAAGCTATAATTATATGCTCAATAATTCAGATAGTATAGCTATAGGATGTGTACAAAATAAAACGATGAGAAGATTTATTTCATATATTAATTCACCTATAGCAATTACTTCAGCAAATATCTCTGGAACTGCCGATGATATTTTAATAACTGAAAATGAAGCAATTAAGCACATGGGCGAAAATGTAAGATATATGCTAAGAAGTCAAAATAAAACTAACTATAAAACATCTAGTACGATTATTAAAGTGACAGATAATAAAATTGAATTATTAAGAGAAGGAGATATAAAGTTTGAAGAAATAAAAGAAAGACTAGGTACAGGTATTATTTATGAATAAGTTAATACTTGGGATTTATTTATACCGAATTTTTTCACGAGCATACTTTTATTTACCGTTTTTATTAATTTACTTTTTGATTCAAGGTTATTCCATAATACAATTAGAAATATTAATGGCGTCTTATGGCATTGCAGCATTTTTATTCTCTCTATACAAAGAGAAGTGTTTTAAAATTTGTAACTTAAAAGATTCTAATAAATTAGTTGTTAGTGAAATATTCAAAATCATCGGTTTATTGTTGTTATTATATCAAAATCAATATTTAATTTTAGTAGTGGCACAAATATTATTAGGGTTAAGTTACTCAATGATGGCGGGTGTTGATACAGCAATAATTAAAAGAAATATAACAAATGAGAAATACGTACAAAATAAGTCAAATAGCTATATGTTCCTATCATTATTAATTTCAGGGATTATAGGTAGTTATCTTTATGGAATAAATATTAAATGGCCTATAATAATGACTGGTATATTTTCAATTCTAACAATTATAATTATTCGATGCACATTAGTTGAAAATAGGGAATTAAATTTAATAGGAGAAACAAAGGGAAAGATAAAGAAATTTCTACCGGAAGAGAAGTTTTGGATAGTGCATTATTCTTTTTTAAGAGCGTTAATATTAGGATTTTTTATAGGATTTATTCCAATTAATATATATAATGATTTAAAACTGAATAATTTACAATTTACTTCAGTATTAACTTGTTACACAGTTATGGGTTTTGTATCTTCACGTTATTTAACTAAATACTTGAACTATAAGTTTGTGTCAGAAATTTGTTTAGTAATATTTTTAATAATATATACATATCAAAGTTTCATAGCAGTTACTATTTCTATGATATTTTTAGGTATTTCTTCAGGGTTAACTCGTCCACAAACTATAAATAAACTTTCTAGCAGTAGTAACTTAAGAGTGATGCTTAATTATGCAGAAACGTTATATTTTATTTTTAATATCGCATTTTTACTTATGGGTGGTTACTTATATACAATAGGAACTATTCAATACTTAATATTATTTATTTCGTTATTAATTTTTATATATTTAATAATAATATTTTATTTTACAAGGAGAGAGCAACATGAAAATAAAACTGAATTTAAAGGGAACAATATACCATATGAATACGCAGCAGGTGCAGATGTGAGTGATTCTATTAACGGGAATCCAATTAAATCATTTCCATTTGAAGTAACTGAATTACCGGAAGGGACTAAATATCTTGCTTGGTCTTTAATTGACTATGATGCAATTCCTGTGTGTGGCTTTGCATGGATTCATTGGAGTGTAGCTAATGTAAGTGTTAGTGGCAATTCAATTTCTATAAAAGCAGATTTATCAAGAACAAAGGGTGACTATGTACAAGGTAAAAATAGCTTTACTAGTGGGTTGTTGGCTGAAGATTTTTCAGAAATAGAAAATCACTATGTAGGACCAACACCACCTGATAAAGATCATCAATATGAATTAACAGTTTATGCATTAGATCATTCTTTAAATTTGAAGAATGGGTTCTACTTGAATGAATTTTTAAAAGAAGTAAATCAACATAAAATTGATCAAACAAGTATTAACCTTATAGGAAGAAAAATTTAATACTAAATATCTCATCAATATAAAATTGTTCAATTAAAAGTATGAAGAAACAAGGGATTTAATTTATATATTAGGTACGGCGTTCGCTATAATGCAAAGAAGTAATTAAATTTAAGAAATGTAAACTTAGTTATTGTAATGTGAATTTATTCGAAAAAATAGAAAGTGTTAACAATTACAGCTTTTACATTAATTAAAATTTATTTTTAAAAACAAGTAAACAATTTACATACTTATAATTTTTGAAACTTTTAGATTTGTGTTATATTGATTTTGTAAGATACTTTAACTCACAAAGGAGAGAGATTATATGAAATTAAAATCATTTATAACTGTAACTTTGGCACTGGGCATGATCGCAACGACTGGCGCTACTGTGGCAAGTAATGAGGTATCTGCAGCAGAAAAGGACAAACTACCGGCAACTCAAAAAGCTAAAGAAATGCAAAATGTTCCATATACAATTGCAGTAGATGGCATTATGGCTTTCAATCAATCTTACTTAAATTTACCAAAAGATAGCCAATTATCATATTTAGATTTAGGAAATAAAGTTAAAGCTTTATTATATGATGAACGTGGTGTAACACCTGAGAAGATTCGAAATGCAAAATCTGCCGTTTACACGATTACTTGGAAAGATGGCAGTAAAAAAGAAGTGGATTTAAAGAAAGATAGTTATACAGCAAACTTGTTTGATTCAAATTCAATTAAACAAATTGATATTAATGTAAAAACTAAATAAACACTTAAAATTATCAAATTCAACATGAAGCATTTAATTTTACAGTGATGATTATAATATAATTGCCTTGATACAAAGATTACTCGTAAATGACATCTTTGTATTAAGGCTTTTTCTAAATTTTAATGTGATGGGTTAGAGGTCATTGAGCTTTAAAATATTCATAATACAAAACATTAATGGCCGAAAATAAAAGCCGCCTTTATCTAGGCAGCTTCAATAATAAGAAAGACATATTTCATTTTATACTAAATAGTTATTGTGATGAATCTTTCGGCGGTTTAATTACTGCAGCAAAAATTGCTGTGAAAATCGTGAACAATACTGCCATGATAATTGGATTCACTACATTTAAGCTGTCTCCACCTACTAGGCTATTAAGTACAAAGTTAACCATTTGCATTAATAATAATGCCCAAAAGAATGTTACGAGGTGTTTCATGTCATTCTACCTCCACTTTAATTATATATATTTTATTTTAAGTGAAAGTTAGAAATTTGTATAGTAACATCTCATATATTTTGACCATATTATACAGTTTAAATAAATGATTTTATCTGAATGGCTATTCTAATTTAAGCGCATTAAAACCAATTTCATACTGAAATTTGACGATAATAAAGCATTAAAATTTTATTAACTAGTCAATATTCCTACCTCTGACTTGAGTTTAAAAAGTAATCTATGTTAAATTAATACCTGGTATTAAAAATTTTATTAAGAAGGTGTTCAACTATGAACGTGGGTATTAAAGGTTTTGGTGCATATGCACCAGAAAAGATTATTGACAATGCCTATTTTGAGCAATTTTTAGATACATCTGATGAATGGATTTCTAAGATGACTGGAATTAAAGAAAGACATTGGGCAGATGACGATCAAGATACTTCAGATTTAGCATATGAAGCAAGTGTAAAAGCAATCGCTGACGCTGGTATTCAGCCCGAAGATATAGATATGATAATTGTTGCCACAGCAACTGGAGATATGCCATTTCCAACTGTCGCAAATATGTTGCAAGAACGTTTAGGGACGGGCAAAGTTGCCTCTATGGATCAACTTGCAGCATGTTCTGGATTTATGTATTCAATGATTACAGCTAAACAATATGTTCAATCTGGAGATTATCATAATATTTTAGTTGTCGGTGCAGATAAATTATCTAAAATAACAGATTTAACTGACCGTTCTACTGCAGTTCTATTTGGAGATGGTGCAGGTGCGGTTATCATCGGTGAAGTTTCAGAAGGCAGAGGTATTATAAGTTATGAAATGGGTTCTGATGGCACTGGTGGTAAACATTTATATTTAGATAAAGATACTGGTAAACTGAAAATGAATGGTCGAGAAGTATTTAAATTTGCTGTTAGAATTATGGGTGATGCATCAACACGTGTAGTTGAAAAAGCGAATTTAACATCAGATGATATAGATTTATTTATTCCTCATCAAGCTAATATTAGAATTATGGAATCAGCTAGAGAACGCTTAGGTATTTCAAAAGACAAAATGAGTGTTTCTGTAAATAAATATGGAAATACTTCAGCTGCGTCAATACCTTTAAGTATCGATCAAGAATTAAAAAATGGTAAACTCAAAGATGATGATACAATTGTTCTTGTCGGATTCGGTGGCGGCCTAACTTGGGGCGCAATGACAATAAAATGGGGAAAATAGGAGGATAACGAATGAGTCAAAATAAAAGAGTAGTTATTACAGGTATGGGAGCCCTTTCTCCAATCGGTAATGATGTCAAAACAACATGGGAGAATGCTCTAAAAGGCGTAAATGGTATCGATAAAATTACACGTATCGATACTGAACCTTATAGCGTTCACTTAGCAGGAGAACTTAAAAACTTTAATATTGAAGATCATATCGACAAAAAAGAAGCGCGTCGTATGGATAGATTTACTCAATATGCAATTGTAGCAGCTAGAGAGGCTGTTAAAGATGCGCAATTAGATATCAATGAAAATACTGCAGATCGAATCGGTGTGTGGATTGGTTCTGGTATCGGTGGTATGGAAACATTTGAAATTGCACATAAACAATTAATGGATAAAGGCCCAAGACGTGTGAGTCCATTTTTCGTACCAATGTTAATTCCTGATATGGCAACTGGACAAGTATCAATTGACTTAGGTGCAAAAGGACCAAATGGTGCAACAGTTACAGCATGCGCAACTGGTACAAACTCAATCGGAGAAGCATTTAAAATTGTGCAACGCGGTGATGCAGATGCAATGATTACTGGTGGTACGGAAGCTCCAATTACTCATATGGCAATTGCAGGTTTCAGTGCAAGTCGAGCGCTTTCTACAAATGATGACATTGAAACAGCATGTCGTCCATTCCAAGAAGGTAGAGACGGTTTTGTTATGGGTGAAGGTGCTGGTATTTTAGTAATCGAATCATTAGAATCAGCACAAGCTCGAGGTGCCAATATTTATGCTGAGATAGTTGGCTATGGTACTACAGGTGATGCTTATCATATTACAGCGCCAGCTCCAGAAGGTGAAGGCGGTTCTAGAGCAATGCAAGCAGCTATGGATGATGCTGGTATTGAACCTAAAGATGTACAATACTTAAATGCCCATGGTACAAGTACTCCTGTTGGTGACTTAAATGAAGTTAAAGCTATTAAAAATACATTTGGTGAAGCAGCTAAACACTTAAAAGTTAGCTCAACAAAATCAATGACTGGTCACTTACTTGGTGCAACAGGTGGAATTGAAGCAATCTTCTCAGCGCTTTCAATTAAAGACTCTAAAATCGCACCGACAATTCATGCGGTAACACCAGACCCAGAATGTGATTTAGATATTGTTCCAAATGAAGCGCAAGACCTTGATATTACTTATGCAATGAGTAATAGCTTAGGATTCGGTGGACATAACGCAGTATTAGTATTCAAGAAGTTTGAAGCATAATTATAAAAATCTTCAGTAACGTTGTTTTAGTTACTGAAGATTTTTTTCAGTTTCTTTATACTAAGATGAGCGACAGCACAATCGTCATAATAAAATATAAAATATTTATTAATAATAAGGGTATTATCCATGTAGAAACAAAGTAATGCTCTTTTTTTACCTCTTGTGGGTTGAAAAATGGATCATCAGAGATAGACTTCTTCTTTTTCGAAGATGACATTTGATACTTTAATCTTCTAAAACCATAACTTGTCGCATCAAAAATGCCTTCTTGTACAAGTAAAATCAAAAATATGCTAATAAAAATAATTAATGAAACATAAAACAATATATTTAAATATGTAATGATAGTATGGCTATTAAAAACCCATATAATAAACGTTAACATTGGGGTTATTAGTGCCATTCCAAGCCATTTTTTCAACATTTGATCACTCCCACTTATAGAATACTCTTACGCATAGTTTACATTAAAATGAGACATTGAGGAATGATTTTTTAACTTCTTCAGTTTTATTGAAATTCTAAAATCAATCATTCTTCATTAGTTTAAAGCAAAAAAATATTGATATATAGTAAATATTGTATATATAATATTAGTTAAGATTTCAGAAAATTTTGAAGGGAATGGAAATTTAGAAATCGGAATTTGTTAGAGGAGGGGATTAGATGGGGAAATATATTTTCAAACGATTTATTTATATGCTTATTTCATTATTTATTATTATTACAATTACATTTTTCTTAATGAAATTAATGCCAGGTTCGCCATTTAACGATGCTAAATTAAATGCTGAACAAAAAGAAATTTTAAATGAAAAATATGGATTAAATGATCCTGTAGCTACGCAGTATTTACATTATTTAAAAAATGTTGTTACAGGCGATTTTGGTAATTCATTCCAGTATCATAATCAACCTGTGTGGGATTTGATTAAACCAAGACTACTACCTTCTTTTGAAATGGGTCTTACAGCAATGTTCATCGGTGTGATACTGGGACTTATTTTAGGTGTTGCAGCAGCTACTAAACAAAATTCTTGGGTTGACTATACAACTACAGTTATTTCAGTTATTGCAGTATCTGTACCATCTTTTGTACTTGCTGTACTTTTACAATATGTATTTGCAGTTAAATTGAGATGGTTCCCAGTAGCTGGATGGGAAGGCTTTTCGACCGCGGTATTACCGTCACTTGCATTATCTGCAGCTGTTTTAGCAACTGTCGCCAGATACATAAGAGCAGAGATGATAGAGGTATTAAGTTCAGACTACATTTTATTAGCGAGAGCTAAAGGTAATTCGACAATGCGTGTACTTTTTGGACATGCACTTAGAAATGCTTTAATTCCAATTATTACAATTATCGTTCCCATGTTAGCAAGTATTTTAACAGGCACTTTAACAATTGAAAATATTTTTGGGGTTCCTGGATTAGGGGATCAATTCGTACGTTCAATTACAACAAATGATTTCTCAGTAATCATGGCAATCACACTATTATTTAGCACATTGTTTATCGTTTCTATTTTTATTGTAGATATTTTGTACGGTGTGATAGATCCACGAATTCGTGTTCAAGGAGGTAAAAAATAATGGCTGAAAATAAAAACAATTTGTCGATTAACGACGATCATTCTAATGCAGCTATGACACATACCTCTGACGCTATCGCATCATCTGATTTTATTATTAGAAAATTAGATTTGAATCAGGAACCTGAAATGCAACGAGAAAGCAAAAACTTTTGGCAAGATGCTTGGGCTCAGTTAAAACGAAATAAGTTAGCTGTTGTCGGTATGATAGGTTTAATTATCATTGTAATATTTGCTTTTATCGGTCCAGTTATAAATAAACATGATTATGCTGAACAAAATGTACAACATAGAAATCTTCCGGCAAAAATACCTGTATTAGACAAAGTTCCATTTTTACCTTTTGATGGTAAAGATGCAGATGGCAAGGATGCTTATAAAGCAGCAAATGCTAAAGAAAATTATTGGTTTGGTACTGACCAGTTGGGTCGAGATTTATGGACAAGAACATGGAAAGGTGCTCAAATTTCATTGTTTATCGGTGTTGTTGCAGCGATGTTAGATATTTTTATTGGCGTTGTATATGGTGCGATTTCTGGATTCTTCGGTGGACGTGTCGATACGATTATGCAACGTATACTTGAAGTCATAGCATCTATTCCGAATTTAATTGTCGTAATTTTATTTGTATTAATTTTTGAACCATCCATTTGGACAATTATATTGGCTATGTCTATCACAGGCTGGTTAGGCATGAGCAGAGTTGTACGTGGAGAATTTTTAAAATTGAAAAATCAAGAGTTTGTCATGGCTTCGAAAACATTGGGGGCTTCAAAATTCAAATTGATATTTAAGCATATTTTACCTAATACGTTAGGTGCTATCGTGGTTACATCAATGTTTACAGTACCTAGTGCTATTTTCTTCGAAGCATTTTTAAGTTTCATTGGTATAGGTGTACCCGCACCTCAAACATCGTTAGGGTCATTAGTAAATGATGGGCGCGCAATGTTATTAATTTATCCACATGAATTATTTATACCAGCAATGATTTTAAGTTTATTAATTCTATTCTTTTACCTATTTAGTGATGGATTACGTGATGCATTTGATCCGAAAATGCGTAAATAAAAGGGGGCATAGCATATGACTGAAAGAATATTAGAAGTAAATGATTTGCATGTTTCCTTTGATATTACAGCAGGGGAAGTGCAGGCAGTGAGAGGTGTAGATTTTTATTTAAACAAAGGGGAAACATTGGCAATTGTTGGTGAATCAGGTTCAGGTAAATCTGTAACAACAAAAGCAATTACAAAATTATTCCAAGGGGACACAGGAAGAATTAAAAAGGGAGAAATTTTATTTTTAGAGGAAGATTTAGCAAAAAAACCTGAAAATGAGTTAATTAAATTACGTGGCAAAGATATTTCAATGATCTTTCAAGATCCAATGACATCTTTAAACCCAACGATGCAAATTGGTAAACAAGTCATGGAACCATTAATTAAGCACAAAAATTATAGTAAAGCACAAGCTAAAAAGCGTGCATTGGAAATACTAAATCTTGTAGGTTTACCAAATGCAGAAAAAAGATTTAAAGCATATCCACATCAATTTTCAGGTGGACAAAGGCAAAGAATTGTTATTGCAACCGCATTAGCTTGTGAACCTAAAGTGCTCATTGCTGATGAACCAACGACTGCATTAGACGTAACGATGCAGGCACAAATTTTAGATTTAATGAAAGAACTACAACAAAAAATCGATACAGCAATTATTTTTATAACGCATGATTTAGGGGTTGTTGCGAATATTGCTGATAGAGTGGCAGTTATGTATGGTGGTCAAATGGTTGAAACAGGAGATGTTAACGAAATATTTTATGATCCAAAGCATCCATATACATGGGGATTATTATCGTCAATGCCTGATTTATCAACAACAAATGACACACCATTACTAGCGATTCCTGGAGCGCCACCTGATTTATTACACCCACCTAAAGGTGATGCATTTGCTAGACGTAGTCAATATGCATTAGATATTGATTTTAAAGTAGAACCACCGTGGTTTAAAGTTTCACCGACACATTTTGTGAAATCTTGGTTATTAGACGCACGTGCACCAAAAGTTGAACTACCCGAGCTGGTAAAACAACGTATGAAACCGATGCCTAATAATTATGAAAAACCACTCAAAGTAGAAAGGGTGTCGTTCAATGAAAAATGATGAAGTGCTATTATCTATTAAAAATTTAAAGCAATATTTTAACGCAGGAAAGAAAAACGAAGTGAGAGCGATTGAAAATATTTCGTTTGAAATATACAAAGGGGAAACATTAGGTTTAGTAGGAGAATCGGGGTGTGGTAAATCTACAACTGGTAAATCAATTATCAAACTTAATGATATTACAAGTGGAGAAATTTTGTATGAGGGTATTGATATACAAAAGATTCGTAAACGTAAAGATTTACTTAAATTTAATAAAAAGATACAGATGATTTTTCAAGACCCATATGCGTCTTTAAATCCTAGGTTAAAAGTAATGGATATAGTAGCTGAAGGTATTGATATCCATCATTTAGCAACTGATAAACGTGACCGTAAAAAACGTGTCTATGATTTACTTGAAACTGTTGGGTTAAGTAAAGAACATGCCAATCGTTATCCTCATGAATTTTCAGGTGGACAACGCCAACGTATTGGAATTGCCCGTGCATTAGCCGTTGAACCAGAATTTATTATAGCAGATGAACCTATTTCAGCATTGGATGTTTCAATTCAAGCTCAAGTAGTCAATTTGTTATTAAAATTACAGCGTGAAAAAGGTATTACATTCCTATTTATTGCACATGATTTATCAATGGTGAAGTATATCTCTGATCGAATTGCAGTCATGCATTTTGGGAAAATTGTAGAAATCGGACCAGCAGACGATATTTATCAATATCCATTACATGATTATACTAAGTCTTTATTGTCGGCAATTCCTCAACCGGATCCTGAATCGGAACGTAGTCGCAAACGATTTAGTTATATTGATGATGAAGCAAATAATCATTTAAGACAATTACATGAAATAAGACCACAGCATTTTGTTTTTAGTACTGAAGATGAAGCGGCACGACTACGAAAAAATTTGTTGGTGACACAAGATTAAGGGGAAGGGGGAAATGAAATGACAAGAAAGTTGAAAGCGCTGATTTTAATATTGGTTGCCACAATTGCATTAAGTGGTTGTGCTAATGATGATGGTATTTATTCAGATAAAGGTCAAGTATTCAGAAAAATTTTGTCAGCAGACTTAACATCCCTTGATACATCATTAATAACGGATGAAATATCTTCTGAAGTGACTGCGCAAACATTCGAAGGTTTATATACATTAGGAAAAGGTGACAAACCGGTGTTAGGTGTTGCGAAAGCTTTTCCTGAAAAGAGTAAAGATGGGAAAACTTTAAAGGTTAAATTAAGAAGCGATGCTAAATGGAGTAATGGTGACAAAGTGACTGCACAAGACTTTGTTTATGCTTGGAGAAAAACAGTTGACCCTAAAACTGGTTCTGAATTTGCATACATTATGGGGGACATTAAAAATGCGAGTGATATTAGTACTGGTAAGAAACCTGTAGAGCAATTAGGTATCAAAGCACTAGATGATGAAACATTACAAATTGATTTAGAAAAGCCGGTACCATACATTAATCAATTATTAGCACTTAATACATTTGCACCTCAAAATGAAAAAGTTGCCAAAAAATATGGTAAAAATTATGGTACGGCAGCTGATAGAGCGGTATACAATGGTCCATTTAAAGTTGATGATTGGAAACAAGAAGATAAAACCTTACTATCTAAAAATCAGTATTATTGGGATAAAAAGAATGTAAAATTAGATAAAGTGAATTATAAAGTTATTAAAGACTTACAAGCAGGTGCATCATTGTATGATACTGAATCAGTAGATGACGCAGTTATTACAGCAGATCAAGTAAATAAATATAAAGATAATAAAGGTTTAAACTTTGTGTTAACGTCTGGGACATTTTTTGTGAAAATGAATGAAAAACAATATCCTGATTTTAAAAACAAAAATTTAAGACTGGCTATCGCACAAGCAATAGATAAAAAAGGATACGTCGATTCAGTGAAAAACAATGGTTCAATTCCTTCCGATACATTAACAGCCAAAGGCATTGCGAAAGCACCTAATGGCAAAGATTATGCGAGTACCATGAATTCACCTCTAAAATATAATCCTAAAGAAGCAAGGGCGCACTGGGACAAAGCTAAAAAAGAGTTAGGTAAAAATGAATTGTCATTTTCGATGAACACAGAAGATACACCAGATGCAAAAATATCTGCTGAATACATCAAATCACAAGTTGAGAAAAATTTACCAGGTGTCACTTTGAAAATTAAACAATTACCGTTTAAACAAAGAGTATCACTAGAACTGAGTAACAATTTTGAAGCATCACTTAGTGGTTGGTCTGCAGATTACCCTGATCCTATGGCTTACTTAGAAACAATGACCACAGGTAGCGCACAAAATAATACAGACTGGGGTAATAAAGAATACGATCAATTACTTAAAGTAGCAAGAACCAAATTGGCACTTCAACCGAACGAACGATATGAAAACTTGAAAAAAGCAGAAGAAATGTTCCTAGGAGATGCACCGGTAGCACCAATTTATCAAAAAGGTGTTGCACATTTAACAAATCCTCAAGTAAAAGGATTGATTTACCATAAATTTGGTCCAAATAACTCACTTAAACATGTATATATTGATAAATCGATAGATAAAGAAACAGGTAAGAAGAAAAAATAATATGCTTTGTAAATTAGGCTGGAGATATATCTCCAGTCTTTTTGTATTGCAGAAAAACCTTGGGAAAAAATTAAAATAAGTCGTTTTTTAAATTACTGAAATTGATTAAATGCATTAATGACTGAATATTCTAAAAATAAACTTGTAATAATTTTTTCTATGAGTAAACTAAAAAGAAAAAATTAGATTGAAAGTAGGAGGCATATAAATGGGGAAGCTAATTAAATATATTTCAATACTTATTGTTATCGTTTTAGTGTTGAGTGCTTGCGGAAAAAGCAGTAATAAAGATGAAGGAGTAAAAGATGCTACTAAAACAGAAACCTCAAAACATAAAGGTGGTACCTTAAATGTAGCATTAACAGCACCGCCAAGTGGCGTTTATTCTTCGTTATTAAATAGTACACATGCAGATGCTGTAGTTGAAGGATATTTTAACGAAAGCTTATTAGCAATTGATAAAAAAATACGTCCTAAGGCATATATTGCTTCATGGAAGGACATCGAGCCGGCTAAGAAAATAGAATTTAAAATTAAAAAAGGTATTAAATGGCATGATGGCAATGAATTAAAAATTGATGATTGGATTTATTCAATTGAAGTCTTAGCTAACAAGGATTACGAAGGCGCTTATTATCCTAGTGTAGAAAATATCCAAGGTGCAAAAGATTATCATGAAGGAAAAGCTGATCATATTAGCGGATTGAAGAAAATAGATGACTACACTATGCAGGTTACATTTGATAAAAAGCAAGAAAATTACTTAACAGGATTTATTACTGGACCTTTATTAAGTAAAAAATATTTATCAGATGTACCAATTAAAGATTTAGCGAAATCAGATAAAATCCGAAAATATCCTATTGGTATTGGACCATATAAAGTTAAGAAAATCGTCCCAGGTGAGGCTGTTCAACTTGTTAAATTTGATGATTATTGGCAAGGTAAGCCTGCATTAGACAAAATCAATTTGAAAGTTATTGATCAAGCTCAAATTATTAAGGCGATGGAAAAAGGCGATATTGATGTTACGAATGATGCTACCGGTGCAATGGCAAAAGATGCTAAGTCATCTAATGCTGGTCTCAAGGTATTATCTGCCCCAAGCTTAGACTACGGTTTAATAGGATTCGTATCTCATGATTACGATAAAAAAGCTAATAAAACTGGTAAAGTGAGACCAAAATATGAAGACAAAGAATTACGTAAAGCAATGCTTTATGCAATTGATAGAGAAAAATGGATCAAAGCATTTTTCAATGGTTACGCTAGTGAAATAAATAGTTTTGTACCATCAATGCATTGGATAGCAGCTGATCCTAAGGAACTAAACGATTATAAATATGATCCTGAAAAAGCTAAAAAAATCTTAGATAAGTTAGGTTATAAAGATAGAGATGGTGACGGATTTAGAGAAGATCCTAAAGGTAATAAATTTGAGATTAACTTTAAACATTATTCAGGTTCAAATCCTACTTTTGAACCAAGAACTGCTGCGATAAAAGATTTCTGGGAAAAAGTTGGCTTGAAAACAAATGTGAAGTTAGTAGAATTCGGTAAATATAATGAAGACTTAGCAAATGCATCTAAAGATATGGAAGTGTACTTCAGATCATGGGCAGGCGGTACAGATCCAGATCCAGATCCATCAGATTTATACCATACTGATAGACCTCAAAATGAAATGAGAACAGTTTTACCAAAATCAGATCAATATTTAGATGATGCATTAGACTTCGAAAAAGTAGGCATTGATGAAAAGAAACGTAAAGATATTTATGTAAAATGGCAAAAATATATGAATGATGAGTTACCTGGATTACCAATGTTCCAAGGTAAATCGATAACTATTGTTAACGATAAAGTACGAAACTTAGACATTGAAATTGGAACTGAACAAAGTTTATATAATTTAACTAAAGAAGCTTAGTAATGTAACCTCGACGATTTTGTCGAGGTTTACTTATATGGGGGGATGTTATGAATAATGTATTGTTAGAGGTTAAAGATTTAGAAACATCATTAAAAATAAATAATGAATGGTTAGCAACTGTTGAAAATATTTCTTTTGAATTATCTAAAGGAGAAGTTTTGGGTATAGTAGGGGAATCTGGTTGCGGTAAGTCCATATTAAGTAAGTCAATTATTAAATTATTACCAGAAAAGATATCTAAACTAAGTAATGGAGAAGTTATATTTGATGGTAAACGAATCGATACACTCAATGAGAAGCAATTGCTAGATATTCGAGGAAATGATATTGCTATGATTTTTCAAGAACCTATGACTGCTTTAAATCCGGTATTTACCATAAAAAATCAACTAGTGGAATCTATAAAATCACATAAAAAAATTTCTAAAAAAGAAGCAAATAACTTAGCAAAAGATTTACTAAAAAAAGTTGGAATTGCAAGACAAGATGAAATATTGAATAGCTATCCCCATCAATTATCGGGTGGTATGCGGCAAAGAGTAATGATTGCAATGGCCATTTCATGTTCTCCCAAATTATTAATTGCTGATGAACCTACAACTGCTTTGGATGTCACGATTCAAGCGCAAATATTAGACTTATTAAAAGAATTGCAAAAGGAAACGCAAATGGCAATTATGATGATTACACATGATTTGAGTGTGGTTGCTGAATTTTGCGATAAAGTTTTGGTTATGTATGCAGGTCAAATTGTAGAATTTGGAGGCATAAAAGAAATACTACACAATCCGAAACATCCTTATACCCAAAAATTATTATCTACAATTCCAAAACTTAAAGAAGAGCAGAAACGACTTGAAACGATAGAAGGAATTGTGCCATCAATCCAAGCATTTCACGTTAATAAGTGCAGATTTGCAAATAGATGTAACAAAAAACTGGATATTTGTAATAATCAATCTCCTAAAATGCATGTTTGTGAAGACGTCATTGTACGTTGTCATTTGTACCAAAATGAATATAAGGAGATATAAGAATGGAAAATATTTTAGAAGTAAATCAAATAAAAAAATACTACAAAATTAAAACTGGATTATTACAAAAAACTCAGTACGTTAAAGCTGTTGATGACGTATCGTTTTCAATAAAAAAAGGACAAACTTTTGGATTAGTAGGAGAATCGGGTTGTGGTAAGTCAACGTTAGGTAAAGTGATTATCAGGCTTGAAGATGCAACTTCAGGCTCAATAATTGTTAATGGTGAAGATATAACAAGGTTACAAGGTAAAAAACTGAGAAAATCACGACAACAATATCAGATGATATTTCAAGATCCGTATGCATCATTGAATCCGATGCAAATGGTTGGAGATATCATTTCAGAACCTATTTTAAATTATAAAAAATTGCCAAAAGAAGAAATAAAAAAAGAAGTACTATATTTATTAAAATGTGTTGGCCTAAGTGAAGATGCATATTATAAATATGCACATGAATTTTCAGGTGGACAGAGACAAAGAGTGGGAATTGCAAGAGCATTGGCTTTGCGTCCGAGTTTAATTGTTGCTGATGAGCCTGTAAGTGCATTAGATGTATCTGTTCAATCTCAAGTACTGAATTTATTAAAAGATTTACAAGAACAATTTAACTTAAGCTATTTATTTATCGCACATGATTTAAGTGTAGTAAAACATATAAGTGATGTCATTGGAGTTATGTATTTAGGTCATATAGTTGAAATCGCATCTGATAAAGAAATTTATGAAAATCCCAAACATCCATATACAAAAGCGTTGATTTCATCAATACCACAAATTGATAAGCTAAATAAAAATAGAATTATATTAAAGGGAGAATTACCTTCGCCAAGTAATCCGCCACAAGGTTGTCCTTTCCATACTAGATGTCCAATTGCTCAAGATATGTGCAAAAAAAGTATGCCAGAATTAAAGGACATTGGTAACGAACACCAAGTTGCTTGTTTCTACGTAGATAAAGTAGGTGATTTAAATGATTAAATTATTACTTAAAAGGTTAGGGTTAATGATCCCGTTACTAATTTTAATCTCAATAGTTGTATTTTCATTGGCAATCATACAACCAGGAGATCCATTTTCAGATTTACAAAACGGTAAAATAAAACAAGAAGCAATAAATGCACAAAGAGAAAAGTTAGGTCTCAACGACTCAATACCACATCAATACATTAGATGGGTCAATCATGTTATACACGGTGATTTAGGGGAGTCAATCAAATATAAAAGGCCGGTAATTGATGTTATTGAGGAAAGAATTCCAAATACAATATTACTCGGTGCTATGTCATTAATTATTACTTATATTATCTCATTTGCTTTAGGAATAACGTCAGGTAGATATTCTTACAGTTTGACGGATTATACTGTGCAAATATTTAATTATTTGATGTTAGCCATTCCATCTTTTATTGCGGGAGTATTTGCAATTTTTATTTTTTCTTTTGAATTACAATGGTTCCCGTTTCAAGGTTCTGTTGATATTAACCTTAAAGAAGGCACTTTTGAATATTATATGAGTAAAATATATCACACATTTTTACCTGCATTTACTTTAGGTTTATTATCTACTGCTGGTTATATTCAATATTTACGTAATGATATTATTGAAAATTCTAAAAAAGATTATGTATTGACGGCAAGGTCAAAAGGATTATCTATGAATAAAATTTATAATAAACATATATTGAGAAATTCTCTAATACCTATTATTACATTTTTAGGTGCTGATATTGTAAGTATTTTAGGTGGAGCTGTGATTACGGAGACTATCTTTTCATATAACGGAATCGGTAAATTATTTTTAGAATCGGTAATAGGCCAAGACTATCCATTAATGATGGCATTAACGTTATTTTTCTCATTTTTAGGTTTACTGGGTAATTTGATTTCTGATATTACTTATGGATTTATAGATCCAAGAATTAGAAGTAACTAGGGGGGATTAGAATGCAAAATAAGTCAAAATCGCCTTTTAAAATTGCATTGTCTAAATTTATTCATAATAAAATTGCAATGTTATCGATTATTTTTTTATTAATCATAACTATTGTATCAATTATAGCGCCATTAATAGCTCCTTTTCCAGTGAACCAACAAGATTTATTAAATATAAAAGGTGAAATGACAGCACAAAACATTCTTGGTACAGACTCTGGTGGTAGGGATAACTTTAGTCGTTTGTTATATGCAGGTCGTATTTCATTATCCATTGGAATTACATCTACAATAGGAATGCTTTTGATTGGAATTACAGTTGGAGTGATTTCTGGTTATTTTGGAGGTATTGTTGATACATTATTAATGAGATTAACCGAATTTGTTATGTTATTTCCATTTTTAATATTTGCAATTGTATTAAATGCTGCACTTGGAGATAAAATTAAAAATCCTTATGGATCTGCCATAATTCTTGTTCTAGTTATTATCGTATTAAGTTGGGGAGGTATTGCAAGACTCGTTCGTGGTAAAGTACTTCAAGAAAAAGAAAATGAATACTTTTTGGCAGCAAAATCAATTGGTACACCCACATATAAAATTATTTTGAAACATCTTTTGCCGAATATATTAAGTGTAGTTATCGTACAAGCAACATTGTTATTTGCCGGTATGATTGTAGTGGAATCAGGATTGAGTTTTTTAGGATTCGGAATTAGTAAAGCAATCCCATCTTGGGGTAATATGTTGAGTGATGCTCAAGAAGGGGATGTTATAAGTGGTAAACCGTGGATATGGATGCCACCTGCTATAATGATTACATTAACTATATTAAGTATAAACTTTGTAGGGGAAGGGCTTAAAGATGCTTTTAATCCTAGAGGTAGACGTTAAATAATAAAAGAGGCACTAGTTAATTCTAGTACCTCTTTATTTTATCTCTTACGTCCTAAACCCATCGCTTTTTCCATTTTCTTGACAGTTTTAAATGAAACTTTGTGTGCTTTATCTCTACCTTGATCTAAAATATCATCAAGTTGATCTGAGTTATAGAAACTTTCGTATTTTTCTTGGAATTCTACTAAAAATGATTTAACTATTTCAGCAAGGTCACCTTTAAATTTACCATAACCTTCGCCTTCATATTTTGCCTCAATATCTTTAATTGGCATGTCTGTTAATCCAGCGTATATTGAAATTAAATTCGTTATACCTGGCTTGTTGTCACGATCAAATTTAATAATACCATCTGAATCAGTTACTGCGCTTTTAATTTTTTTAGCTGCAACATTCGGCTCGTCTAATAATGAAATGAAGTTTTTAGCATTATCATCACTCTTACTCATTTTTCTTGTTGGGTCTTGTAAACTCATGACACGTCCACCAACTTTAGGCATACGAATTTCAGGTTTCACAAGCACATCATTATAGCGGCTATTAAATCTATCTACAAGGTTACGAGTCAATTCGATATGCTGCTTTTGGTCATCGCCAACTGGTACGATATTAGTATTGTAAAGAACAATATCAGCTGCCATTAAAGGTGGATATGTTAATAGACCAGCTGGTATACCTTCAACTGCTTTCTGAGCTTTATCTTTGTATTGCGTCATACGCTCTAATTCTCCAACAGAAGCAATCGTAGTTAACATCCATCCTGCTTGTACGTGTGCAGGGACTTCAGATTGTATGAACAATGTTGCTTTGTCTGGATCTATACCAGAAGCTAAATAAATCGCTGCTAATTGTCTAGTTTGTTTACGTAATTTTAAGCGATCTTGTGGCATTGTAATTGCATGTTGATCTACGATACAGAAATAACAATCGTAGTCATTTTGCACATCAACAAATTGTTTTAGTGCGCCAATATAATTTCCAATAGTAGGAATTCCACTAGGTTGGATGCCTGAAAATAATGTCTCCATTTAAATGCCTACTTTCTTAGTAATATTTTAATAATTATCATTATAACAGTATTTCTTAAAAATGTAAGATGTGTTAGAATATACGTATAACTTGCTACTAACAAAGGGATTAATAATCTTTTTTATAAGTGTAGAAACTTATCTGAAAAATTAGGTTTTTCTCATTTAATTTTAATGTTAGATAGTTATAATAAATAGTAACGATTAAGAATTTTAGAAAAAAATGTTTTTTCTTGATCTATAACTAAATTTTAAGCAATGAATTTTATTCATTCAAATAGGAGAGTGAGATGTATGGTAACATTATTTACTTCACCAAGTTGCACATCTTGCCGTAAAGCGAAAGCATGGTTACAAGAACATGACATTCCGTATACGGAGCGTAATATTTTTTCTGAACATTTAACAATTGATGAAATTAAGCAAATATTAAAAATGACTGAAGACGGTACTGATGAAATCATTTCTACACGTTCTAAAACATACCAAAAATTAAATGTTGATATTGATTCACTACCATTACAAGACTTATATTCAATCATTCAAGATAATCCTGGCTTATTACGTCGTCCAATTATTTTAGATAATAAACGACTACAAGTTGGTTATAATGAGGACGAGATTCGACGTTTCTTACCTAGAAAAGTTCGTACGTTCCAATTACAAGAAGCACAACGTATGGTTGACTAATAACCATTTAACTATGTGTCATACTTTACTAAAAGATATGTCAAGCAACGCTATTTCTATAGTGTTGCTTTTTTGGTTTTAATTTTACAATAATTGCTTAGTATCTTTTAAATCAAATGTGCAATTGTTAATATAGCTCTATATTAGAGTGTTTTGGATGAAACATTTGCTATGATAAGGTAAAATTAAATTAAGAAAGTGCTTTAATGCTTTAACTGTATAAATCATTTAAATAGTTTTGCTACAACGAATATGTTATTATAAGTTACCAAAATATTTTAGAGAAAGAAATCAAACAAATATATTGTATTTTGTTTGATGCTTTAATACAATGTGGATACTATTCATCGACTGTAAGGAGTGAGATGATATGAGAATAGAACGAGTAGATGATACAACTGTAAAATTGTTTATAACATATAGCGATATCGAGGCCCGTGGATTTAGTCGTGAAGATTTATGGACAAATCGCAAACGTGGCGAAGAATTCTTTTGGTCAATGATGGATGAAATTAACGAAGAAGAAGATTTTGTTGTAGAAGGTCCATTATGGATTCAAGTACATGCCTTTGAAAAAGGTGTCGAAGTCACAATTTCTAAATCTAAAAATGAAGATATGATGAATATGTCTGATGATGATGCAACTGATCAATTTGATGAACAAGTTCAAGAATTGTTAGCTCAAACATTAGAAGGTGAAGATCAATTAGAAGAATTATTCGAGCAACGAACAAAAGAAAAAGAGTCACAAGGTTCTAAACGTCAAAAGTCTTCAGCACGTAAAAATACAAGAACAATCATTGTGAAATTTAACGATTTAGAAGATGTTATTAATTATGCATATCATAGCAATCCAATAACTACAGAGTTTGAAGATTTGTTATATATGGTTGATGGTACTTATTATTATGCTGTACATTTTGATAGTCATGTTGATCAAGAGGTCATTAATGATAGTTACAGTCAATTGCTTGAATTTGCTTATCCAACAGACAGAACAGAAGTTTATTTAAATGACTATGCTAAAATAATTATGAGTCATAACGTAACAGCTCAAGTTCGACGTTATTTTCCAGAGACAACTGAATAACGATATTAATTAAGCAACGCACTATGAAAGGAGACTCTTTGGAGTCTCTTTTTTTATTGATTTCAAAAGCTGAAAAAGTAATAGTAGTTAAACTTACGTGTAATATTTTGAGGTGAAGATATGTTAGTAGCTTTAAATGGAGAAAAGGAACGCGTGTTAGCAACTACTGCATTGAGAAAGACACAATATTTTTGTCCGGTGTGTGGCAAGCAAGTTATTTTAAAGCGTGGGCTCAAAGTAATTAGTCATTTTGGCACATAAACATTTAGCGGAACAAAAATGTTTTAATAATGAATCGATTAAACATTATAAAAGTAAATTGATTTTAGCACAGATGATACAGCAACAAGGATGTAAAGTAGAGATAGAGCCATTTTTAAAAGAAATAAAACAAATTCCGGATATTTTGATTAATAATAAATATGTTATTGAGCTACAGTATTCGCCAATTCCTTATAAACAGATTCTTCAACGAACGGAAGGTTTAAAGAAAATGGGATATAAAGTAAGTTGGTTATTAAATGATGTTGATTATTGTCATAATAAAGTGAAGTTCAATCATTTTCAAAGTATGTTTATTAATCCAATCACTCGAAAACTTCATACGTTCAATTTAGAGAAAAAACAAATAATGATGTTTCAACAAATACAATATATAGGCGGGCACAAATATGTCGCTGAAAAAGGGAATGCCAAAATTAGTGAGTTGTTTAATGAGGCGCCTTGTGATTATCATGCTGTTTATAAATTATCAAAATTCGCAATTAATCAATATATCAAATATTGTCGCTGGCAAAATTCTGTTTTAGAACCCACTTTAAGTGCAATGTATCAGTTGCATTTAACTGATCAAGAAGTAGTGCACAATTATGGTTATATTTTTCCAGAGCAAATTTATATTGAAAATCATCCAATTGAGTGGCAATTACAAGTTGATTTATGGTTAAAGAATGGAAAAAGCAAATTAGTAAGTGACAATCTTAATTATTTTAAACTGAAAAAGTTTATTGTTGCTCTAGAAAGTAAAACAGCAATTATAGAAAAACTTATTAACAATTATTTAAATATTAGTTCAGATAGAGGTAATGACGTGCAAATTTTGTTCTAAAATGAGAAAATTATATCAATTATATTTTATTAGGAGGTTTACTACATATGAGTCAACAATTATCGAGAGAAGAACAGGAACGTAAATATCCTGAATATACATGGGACTTAACAACAATTTTCAAAGATGATGAAGCTTTTGAGGCTGCATTTAAAGAAGTTGAAAATGAGTTAGGCAAAGAAGAACAATTTAAAGGACACATTGGTGATAGTGCTGAGACATTATACAATGCGTTAGAATTAGAAGATACATTAGGTACTAAATTAGAAAAAGTATATGTATACGCGCACCTAAAACAAGACCAAGATACAACGAACGACAAGTATACTGGTATGGAGTCAAGAGCACATCAATTAATTATTAAATTTAGCTCGGCGTGGAGTTTCTTAGTGCCAGAGATTTTACAAATTGATGAAGATAAAATTCAATCATTTGTAAATTCATATGATAAATTACAAAAATTCGCATTTGATTTGAAGTTGATTAACGAAAAACGTCCTCATATTTTAGATGCTGAAACTGAAAAGTTATTAACAGAAGCGCAGGACGCGTTATCAACACCATCAAATGTATACGGTATGTTTAGCAACGCTGATTTAGTATTTGAAGATGCGATTGATAAAGATGGAAATGCACACCCGTTAACACAAGGTACATTTATTAAGTATTTAGAATCAGATGATCGCAAACTAAGAGAGAGTGCTTTTAGAAATGTATATAAAGCATATGGTGCTCATAATAATACGCTTGGCGCTACGCTAGCAGGTGAAGTGAAGAAAAATGTATTTAATGCTCGTACACACAATTACAAAACTGCAAGAGAAAAAGCATTGAGTAATAATCATATTCCAGAAAATGTATATGACAATCTAGTAAAAACTGTACATAAATATTTACCATTGCTACATAGATATACTGAATTGCGCAAAGAATTGCTAGGTTTAGATGACTTGAAAATGTATGATTTATATACACCATTAATTAAAGATATTAAGTTTGAAATGCCTTATGAAGAAGCTAAAGAGTGGATGTTAAAAGCTTTAGAACCAATGGGTGAAGAATATTTAAATGTAGTTAAAGAAGGCTTAAACAATCGTTGGGTCGATGTCTATGAGAATAAAGGTAAACGTTCAGGTGGCTATTCATCAGGTGCACATTTAACTAATCCATTTATTCTACTTAACTGGTCTAATACTATTTCAGACTTATACACATTAGTTCATGAATTTGGACATTCAGCACATAGTTACTTCAGTAGAAAATTCCAACCGTCAAATTCTAGTGACTACACTATTTTTGTCGCTGAAGTAGCATCAACTTGTAACGAAGCACTTTTAAGTGATTATATGGATAAACATCTTGATGATGAAAAACGCTTATTATTATTAAACCAAGAATTAGAACGTTTCAGAGCTACATTATTCCGACAAACAATGTTCGCAGAATTTGAGCATAAAATTCATGCAATTGAAGAAGCAGGTGAACCATTAACGCCAACTAGAATGAATGAAGAATATGCCAAATTAAATAAATTATACTTCGGTGATTCTGTAGAAACTGATGAAGATATTAGTAAGGAATGGTCACGAATTCCACACTTCTATATGAATTATTATGTATATCAATACGCAACTGGTTACAGTGCAGCTCAAAGCTTAAGTCATCAAATTTTAACAGAAGGTAAGCCAGCAGTAGATAGGTATATTAATGAATTCTTGAAAAAAGGTAGCTCAAATTATCCAATTGAGATATTAAAAAATGCTGGTGTAGATATGACAACACCTGAACCAATTGAACAAGCTTGTGAAGTTTTTGAACAAAAATTGAACGCTTTTGAAAAATTAATGAAAGCTTAGCGTTATTGTATTCGCTTACATTATGAACAGATTGTGACAATTTAAATTAAGTACTATTAAAAGGTTGAAATGGAAGAGATAGCGTGTTATATTATGAACATGAAATTAATCACATAACAAACATACCCCTTTGTTTGAAGTGAAAAATTTCTCCCATCCCCTTTGTTTAGCGTCGTGTATTCAGACACGACGTTTTTTTATGTTCTTTTTTAATAAGAGGTAAGTGAAGTTGTATAAAAATGTATTAAATATGCACTTTTTATACATTAACGATTAATATATGTCTATTATGTACCAAATTTATAATTTGTATAATTTTCGAACTGGTTAAATTCGAAAAACATCACTAATATATTTAGATCGATGCGTAACATTACGTTCTAATAATTTAATGTTGCAAAATTAAGAGTCAATAAAAAGACCTCGTTACATTTATGGTGTACGAGGTCTTTAATTTATTTATTTTGATTTGATTTTAGGCATTTTAGATTTCCAGAAATCGCTATCTGGATATTTAAGTTTTTCAATTTTTTGTTGAATGGCTAACTTCTTTAACTCTTTGTTTAAAAGTTTTTCTGGCCATTCATAAATAGTAAGTAATTCTTCCATCGTTACAAGTTGTTGTTGCTGTATATAAGTTTCTAGTTTAGGAGGAAGATTCTTTTCGATAGGTTTACCCATCAATTCATTAATTATATAAGTATAGATGTGATATGGGTATAATCCTTCGACTTTTAAACCTTCTTCATGAACATCTTCACTAAAGAAAACGAGAGAAGGGGCTTGTTCGATTTCCATTTCTCTTGCAATATGCAAATCAATTTTCAAGCTTTCAGTTAGTTTACTTTTTTGTAAGTCGTCTTTAAATACTTCTAAATCAATACCTGCATTTTGAATACAGTCACAAATCATTGATTCTGTAATAATATCTCTTTTAGGTATGATTTCATTTTGCATTAAATGTATAAATCGTTCGGCACGTACACGACCTTGTAACTCAGCTGCTTTATAAGCTAGGGCGATGTTATCAAAGTTGGATGTACTTTGAGCTTGGCATTTCGTTAATACTTTTAACGAAGGATTTAATATATGTCTGATACGTATATATTGATTATATTCAATTCTTAATTTGGATAAGATTGCTGATAATTTAAAGCAATCGGAGCTAAATGGATCGAAAAATGAATAAATTTCGATTTTACTTACAGGTGATAGATTAATATCTTCACGACTCTTATTTTCCATTATTCGTAATTCTCCAGCCATGTTTATTCACCTACAATTAATTTTAGGAATTCACCATATGATTAGCAGTTAATCTTAAGCGCTCAAATAAATAATCTCCAACACCTTGTGGAAACGCAGCGCGATTAATTGCTGTCTGCATATTTTCTAACCATGCATCTCTTTCAAATTCAGTGATTGTAAACGCCATATGTCTTTTTCTTAGCATAGGATGTCCGTGTTCTTCGGTATAAATGTTTGGACCGCCCAAAAACTGTGTTAAAAATTGCTTTTGTTTACGACTTGTTTCTGCAAAATCTCCTGGAAACAGGTGATTAAGTCGTTCATCTTTTTCTACAAGGGTGTAAAAATAATCAATCATATCGTATAACGCTTCTTTACCAATGATGTCATATGGTGTTGTTGTCATTTAATCACCCATTTTCAAAAATTTACTGTTACGAACTTAAGTTAATATATAACTAATATAACATGATTTTAAACATTTGAAAGAAATATGCATATTTGCCAATTTAATTTATATTGTTTGAAAGTGTTTCTTTTTTCTTAAAAAAACGTTGAACTTTATTTAAAGGTTGATGATGTTCGAGGTTTAGTTCGTTTAATAAAGTTTGGAACTTTTGTAAACCTTGATTATAGTCTTTAACTTCGAACTCTAACTCATAATCCGTAGTATCGAAATACTCACTTTTATCTAAAACAAGTAAATCACCTTTATATTTAGTTTCTTGGCGATACGTCGTTAATGCGCCAAGTATTGATAAAGTTGTATCCTTTACACCAAACTGTTCAACTATAATTTGACGAATGTCATCTGGAAGATTGTCGTTTGAAATAATCAAGTTCATCTCTGGTTTAATGTCGACGATATAGTTGTATTCTAATAGACCAACCTTTGCTGGTGTCTTTAAAGTCATTTCATATTGATTGTCTTTAACTCTTATGCGTAGTGCAGAGCGATGTTCCTTTAATTTGAAATCGGGTGTATCAATATAGTAATTGACTTGCTTAAACAGCACACTGTCTTTAAAATATTTCTCTTGCAATTTATTATAGATTGATGCAGTTATCATTTGTTTAAATTCTATTTCATGATTTGTTGCCATGATATGTATACACCTCGTATCAAATTCAATTTATCTTAACTATATTATGAATGACAAAGTTGAATTTTAAAAGTAATTTCCTTTATCTATTATCAATGTTAATTTGACCATTAAAAATAGTGTTCGTAAGTGTTTTGTATTATTGAATTGTGTTAAAATGTTATGGAATAAGAGGAGGATTAAGCATGCGTTTATATATTAATGAAATTAAAATTAAAGATGACACACTTTATTGTTATACAGAAGATTCTATTAAAGGATTATTTGAAGTAGGACAAATGCTCGTTGATAGTGATAATTATGCCTTTGCGTATACATTAGATGATGGTAAAGCGTATGCTTATCTCATTTTCGTACAAGAAACATGGACGATGTTGCATGAAAACATGACTAAAAAAATTATTATCAATGATGAACTAGAATTGACTGAATTCCACCAAGAACTTACTTATATTTTAGACAACATAAAAGGAAATAATAATTATGGGAAGGAATTTGTTGCAACCGTTGAAGAAACATTCGACATTGAATAAAGCGGGGTGAAGCACTATGAATCAATGGGATCAGTTCTTAACACCTTATAAGCAAGCGGTTGATGAGTTGAAAGTGAAACTTAAAGGCATGCGCAAACAATATGAAGTTGGTGAACAAGCCTCGCCAATAGAATTTGTTACTGGTCGTGTTAAACCAATCGCTAGTATTATAGATAAGGCAAACAAACGACAAATACCATTTGATAGGTTAAGAGAAGAAATGTACGATATCGCTGGTTTAAGAATGATGTGCCAATTTGTTGAAGATATTGATGTTGTCGTCAATATTTTAAGACAAAGAAAAGATTTTAAAGTAATTGAAGAACGAGATTATATTCGTAACACTAAAGAAAGTGGTTACCGCTCGTATCATGTCATTATTGAATATCCAATCGAAACATTACAAGGCCAAAAATTTATATTGGCTGAGATTCAGATTCGTACATTAGCAATGAATTTCTGGGCAACGATTGAACATACTTTACGATATAAATATGATGGTGCTTATCCGGATGAAATTCAACATCGTTTGGAAAGAGCGGCAGAAGCAGCGTATTTACTTGATGAAGAGATGTCTGAAATTAAAGATGAAATTCAAGAAGCTCAAAAATATTACACGCAAAAACGTTCTAAAAAACATGAAAATGATTAACGAGGTGTTATAAATCATGCGTTATACAATTTTAACTAAAGGTGACTCCAAGTCTAATGCCTTAAAGCATAAAATGATGAACTATATGAAAGATTTTCGCATGATTGAGGATAGTGAAAATCCTGAAATTGTTATTTCAGTTGGTGGTGATGGTACATTACTACAAGCATTCCATCAGTATAGTCACATGTTATCAAAAGTGGCATTTGTTGGAGTTCATACAGGTCATTTAGGATTTTATGCGGATTGGTTACCTCATGAAGTTGAAAAATTAATCATCGAAATTAATAATTCAGAGTTTCAGGTCATTGAATATCCATTGCTTGAAATTATTATGAGATACAACGACAACGGCTATGAAACAAGGTATTTAGCATTAAATGAAGCAACGATGAAAACTGAAAATGGCTCAACACTTGTTGTGGATGTTAACTTAAGAGGGAAACACTTTGAGCGATTTAGAGGCGATGGATTATGTGTATCAACACCTTCGGGTTCAACGGCTTATAACAAAGCGCTAGGTGGCGCACTGATACATCCTTCACTTGAAGCAATGCAAATTACAGAAATTGCCTCAATAAATAATCGTGTGTTTAGAACGGTAGGATCACCACTTGTATTACCAAAGCATCATACATGTTTAATATCACCAGTTAATCATGATACCATTAGAATGACGATAGATCATGTTAGTATCAAACATAAAAATGTTAATTCAATACAATACCGTGTAGCAAATGAAAAAGTGAGGTTTGCACGTTTTAGACCATTCCCATTCTGGAAACGTGTACACGATTCTTTCATATCAAGTGATGAAGAACGATGAAATTTAAGTATCATATATCACAACAAGAAACTGTTAAAACTTTTTTAGCACGACATGATTTTTCTAAGAAGACAGTGAGCGCCATTAAAAATAATGGCGCTTTAATTGTTAATGATGAACCAGTCACAGTGCGTAAGCAATTAATGCCAAATGATATATTAGAAATTCATTTACCGCAAGAAATACCGAGTGTTAATTTAATACCTTACGCTCGTAAGCTAGAAGTATTGTATGAAGATGCTTTTATCATCATAGTTACTAAACCAAACAATCAAAATTGTACGCCTTCGAGAGAACATCCTCATGAAAGTTTAATCGAACAGGTACTATATCATTGTCAGGAACATGGTGAAAATATTAACCCACATATTGTTACGCGTCTAGATCGTAATACAACTGGTATTGTGATATTCGCTAAATATGGACATATCCATCATTTATTTTCTAAAGGAAACTTGAAAAAAATATATACTTGCCTTGTATATGGTAAAACTCATACATCTGGTATTATTGAAGCTAATATTAGACGGTCAAAGGATAGTATTATAACTAGAGAAGTTGCCTCGGATGGTAAATACGCTAAAACATCTTATGAAGTAATAAATCAAAATGATAAATATAGTTTGTGTAAAGTTCATTTGCATACGGGACGTACACATCAAATTCGTGTACATTTTCAACATATTGGGCATCCAATTGTGGGAGATTCTTTGTATGATGGTTTTCATGATAAAATTCATGGTCAAGTACTGCAATGTACGCAAATATATTTTGTTCATCCAATCAATAAGAACAATATTTATATTACAATTGATTATAAGCAATTACTTAAATTATTCAATCAACTCTAATTCACACAGGGGGTGTAAGTATGTCAATGAACACAGATGAAAAAGAGCGTGTTCAAGAGGAATTATATGATGAGACATTATTAGATCAATACTTAGAAAATGATGATATTGATCAATTTAGAGATGAATTTCTAGCATTACACACATATGAACAAAGTGAGTATTTTGAAGATACTACCGATGAAAATAGACAAAAGATTTTTCAATATTTATCACCTGAAGAGGTTGCAAATTTCTTTGATCAATTAGATATTGATGACGATGAATATGAGTTGCTATTTGATAAGATGAATGCGACATACGCTAGTCACATATTAGAAGAAATGTCATACGATAATGCAGTAGATATTTTAAATGAGTTGACTAAACCAAAAGTTGCTAGTCTTTTAACATTGATGAATAAAGATGACGCGAATGAAATCAAAGCATTACTTCACTATGATGAGGATACGGCCGGCGGTATTATGACGACGGAGTATTTATCACTTAAAGCGCATACGCCTGTTAAAGAAGCGTTATTATTGGTCAAAGCGCAAGCACCAGACGCAGAAACAATCTATGTGATTTTTGTCGTTGATGATGATGGTAAATTAGTAGGTGTTTTATCGCTAAGAGATTTAATTGTAGCTGAAAATGATGCTTATATTGAAGATATTATGAATGAACGTGTCATTAGTGTGAATGTAGCAGACGACCAAGAAGATGTTGCTCAAGTTATGAGAGACTATGATTTCATGGCTGTACCTGTTATAGATTACCAAGACCATTTGCTTGGTATCATCACGATTGATGATATTTTAGACGTTATGGATGAAGAGGCTAGTGAAGACTACTCTCGTTTAGCCGGGGTTTCAGATATTGATTCGACTAATGATTCAATCATCAAAACAGCATTAAAACGTTTACCATGGTTGATTATTTTAACATTTTTAGGAATGATTACTGCGACAATTTTAGGGAGATTCGAAAAAACATTAGAAAATGTAGCGCTACTCGCAGCGTTTATTCCTATTATTAGTGGTATGTCAGGAAATTCAGGTACACAGTCTTTAGCCGTTTCAGTTCGTAACATTACGACAGGGGAAATTAATGAGCAAAGTAAATTTAGAATTGCATTAAGAGAAGCGGGAAGTGGTGTATTATCGGGTGTTGTATGTTCAACAATATTATTTACAATTATTGTTGCAATATATCATCAGCCACTTTTAGCATTAATCGTTGCAGGAAGTTTAACTTGTGCGATGACGGTGGGGACGTTTGTAGGTTCGATGATTCCATTATTGATGAATAAGTTGAATATCGATCCAGCAGTGGCTAGCGGACCATTTATTACAACAATTAATGATATTATTAGTATGTTGATTTATTTTGGTTTAGCTACATCATTTATGGCTTACTTAATTTAAGGAGGAGTTATGGAGTTTTTATCTTTAGTTATTGTTGTTTTAGCAGCGTTTTTAACTCCAATAATTGTCAATCGATTAAATATTAATTTCTTGCCAGTTGTTGTTGCAGAAATTTTGATGGGGATTGTGATTGGAAATTCATTTCTAAATATAGTAGAAAGGGATTCAATTCTAAATATTTTATCAACGTTAGGCTTTATATTTTTAATGTTTTTAAGTGGTTTAGAAATTGATTTTAAAGCTTTTAAAAAAGACAAACGCGCACGTCAAGGACAAAATGATGATGAATCCTCAATTCCAGGGCATCTTAATCTAGCGTTAACTGTATTTGCATTTATTATGATTATTTCGATTCTTTTAGCGTATGTATTTAAATGGCTTGGATTAGTGGATGATGTGTTATTAATGGTCATTATCATTTCAACTATTTCCTTAGGTGTAGTTGTTCCAACTTTAAAAGAAATGAATATTATGAGAACAACTATAGGTCAATTTATCCTATTAGTAGCAGTACTTGCGGACTTAGTAACTATGATTTTATTAACGGTCTATGGTGCAATCAATGGTCAAGGCGGCAGTACAATATGGTTAATAGGTATATTAGTTGTTTTCACAGCAATTTCATATATTTTAGGTGTTCAATTTAAAAGAATGTCATTTTTACAAAAATTGATGGATGGTACGACGCAAATCGGTATTCGTGCGGTGTTTGCATTAATAATATTATTAGTAGCCCTAGCAGAGGGAGTTGGCGCAGAAAATATATTAGGTGCATTCTTAGCAGGTGTCGTTGTTTCATTATTAAATCCAGATGAAGAAATGGTTGAAAAGTTAGACTCATTTGGTTATGGGTTCTTTATTCCTATTTTCTTTATAATGGTTGGTGTAGATTTAAACATACCTTCATTAATTAAAGAACCGAAATTACTAATTATCATACCGATTTTAATCGTTGCATTTATCATTTCAAAATTAATTCCAGTCATGTTTATTCGACGTTGGTTTGATATGAAAACAACGATTGCATCAGCATTTTTATTAACATCAACATTATCGCTCGTGATAGCTGCAGCCAAAATTTCAGAAAGATTAAATGCTATTTCAGCTGAAACGTCAGGTATATTAATTTTAAGCGCAGTCATTACATGTGTATTCGTTCCGATTATTTTCAAAAAACTGTTTCCAGTTCCAGATGAGTTTAACCGTAAAATTGAAGTTAGTTTAATTGGTAAAAATCAATTAACGATTCCTATAGCGCAAAATTTAACATCTCAGTTATATGACGTGACATTATATTATCGCAAAGACTTGAGTGATCGTCGTCAATTGTCGGATGATATCACGATGATAGAAATTGCTGATTATGAACAAGATGTTTTAGAACGACTAGGTCTGTTTGACCGAGACATAGTTGTTTGTGCCACGAATGACGATGATATTAACCGGAAAGTTGCTAAATTAGCCAAAGCACATCAAGTTGAGCGTGTCATTTGCAGACTTGAAAGCACAACGGACGATACAGAGTTAGTTGATTCAGGTATTGAAATTTTCAGTAGCTACTTAAGTAATAAAATCTTATTAAAAGGTTTAATTGAAACACCTAACATGTTGAATTTATTAAGTAACGTTGAAACGTCACTATATGAAATTCAAATGTTAAATTATAAATATGAAAATATTCAATTACGTAATTTCCCATTCGGAGGAGACATCATCTTCGTGCGTATTATCCGTAATAATGAGTCGATTGTTCCGCATGGAGATACACAATTGCGATATGGAGATCGCTTAATTGTTACCGGTGCTAAAGAATACGTTGATGAATTGAAGCAAGAGTTAGAATTTTATTTTTAACAATAATGATATTAAAATGCAGACGTATTTTAGTACGACGTAAAATTAATGATTTTAAAATGCTAGTATGTATATGATTTTGATAAATACATGCTTTTTACGTAAATCAAGTTTGATACAGAAAGGACTAAATCAAACATTTATCGTTGTAATACGTTTAAATAACTTTATTAAAAAGTCATAATAGTGTTAAAATGTATTGACGAATAAAAAGTTAGTTAAAACTGGGATTAGATATTCTATCCGTTAAATTAATTATTATAAGGAGTTATCTTACATGTTAAATCTTGAAAACAAAACATATGTCATCATGGGAATCGCTAATAAGCGTAGTATTGCTTTTGGTGTCGCTAAAGTTTTAGATCAATTAGGTGCTAAATTAGTATTTACTTACCGTAAAGAACGTAGCCGTAAAGAGCTTGAAAAATTATTAGAACAATTAAATCAACCAGAAGCGCACTTATATCAAATTGATGTTCAAAGCGATGAAGAGGTTATTAATGGTTTTGAGCAAATTGGTAAAGATGTTGGCAATATCGATGGTGTATATCATTCAATCGCATTTGCTAATATGGAAGACTTACGCGGACGTTTTTCTGAAACTTCACGTGAAGGTTTCTTGTTAGCTCAAGACATTAGTTCTTACTCACTAACTATCGTTGCTCATGAAGCTAAAAAATTAATGCCTGAAGGTGGTAGCATTGTTGCAACAACATATTTAGGTGGCGAATTCGCAGTTCAAAACTACAATGTGATGGGTGTTGCTAAAGCGAGCTTAGAAGCAAATGTTAAATATTTAGCATTAGACTTAGGTCCAGATAATATTCGCGTTAATGCAATTTCAGCTGGTCCAATCCGTACATTAAGTGCAAAAGGTGTGGGTGGTTTCAATACAATTCTTAAAGAAATCGAAGAGCGTGCACCTTTAAAACGTAATGTTGATCAAGTAGAAGTAGGTAAAACAGCGGCTTACTTATTAAGTGACTTATCAAGTGGCGTTACAGGTGAAAATATTCATGTAGATAGCGGATTCCACGCAATTAAATAATATCATTCAACAGCTTTGTTCACGTTATTATATATGTGACCAAAGCTTTTTTTGCCTTTATAATAATCGGACTGATGGAAAATTATTTGATATTTCATCTGACTGATTTTTTTATGCACAAAAAATTGCCTCAAAAGCTGTAGTTTCAACTTTTGAGGCGATAGTATCTTATATTATTAAAAGACATCCAGAGAATTAGTCCTTAACATTACTGTTTGCTTTATCAATAATGCGTTGGCGGTATTTGAAAATATTACTAACAACCGTTTTAAGTACAGCATATAATGGCACTGCAATCAGAACTAATGTAAAACCACCTAAATCTCCTGCTGCTAAAATAACAACGATAATTGTTAAAGGATGAATACTTAAAGATTTACCCATTACATTTGGTGTAATGATATTACCTTCAAGTTGGTGTGCAATTAATGTAATGATACAAACCCATATAAATGTAGTAGGACTATCTATAATACCGAGTATTGCTGCAGGTGCAAATGATAACCATGAACCTAAGAAAGGAATTAAGTTTGCGACACCAGCAAATAGTACTAATAAAGGAATATATGGTAAGTCAATAATTGAATAACCGATATATAAGAATACACCTAAAATAACACTGACAGTTACTTGACCTTGAATGTAAGATTTTAATGTAAAGTTTAAATCAGTTAATAAATCTACGAAAAATACTTTACGTTCACCTTTGAAAAATTTAGCAACAGCTGGGATAAATTTTTCATGGTCTTTTAACATATAAATTAAGAAGAATGGAACCATAATCAATAAGAAGATGGTTGAAATTAATGATGTAATGTACTGTAATGAATTAGATAAAATATTAGTAACGCCATCACCCATTGATTTAACCATATTTGTAATTCTACTTGTTACATCTTCAGGTAATTTATCCATTTGAGCTAGTGCGAATTTAATAATTTGCTCTGCTTCTTTTTGTAGGGCAGGTGTTTGACTAATTAAATTGTTGATATTTGAAATGATGATTGGTGCAACAAACGCAACAATTAAGCCGATAATAGCAAACAAAGCTAACATGATTGTTGTTATACTAGCCCATCTTGGAAAACCGACTTTTTCAAGTAAGTTTTGAAAAGGTAGACAGATATAAAATAAAAAACCACTAATTAAAAATGGAAGAAATACAGAACCGATGATTGTAGCTATTGGAGTAAATACTTCGTGCACTTCCATAAATAGTTTGATGAGAATGAACAGCATAATCAGAGCGATGCCAGTTCGGAACCAAACCTTGTTTAACATAAACGATGTTCCTCCTATTTTTCTAAACTTAGTTATTATTTAGTATATCCTAAATAGCAGTGCTTAAAAAGGTTAATATTTTTTAAATATACTTAAATTAACCATTCACTTTCTATTTTAAGATATTTACTTTCAATAGTTTGTGAGACTTTTCAATGACTCGTAAGTCTGCAAATGGATCAAGCAGTACCAATTTATATGAATAACTTATTTTAATAGTAAACGTGTTTAAATAATGAAATGATCATATTATTATTTATAAGAATATTCTGAAAAATATATTGAAGTGTCTCGTGCTTAATCGTATAATATTTTTATGTTTAAACAATAGGGGGAATCTTATGATTGAAAAATTAGTAACCTTTTTAAATGAGGTTGTTTGGAGTAAGCCATTAGTTTATGGTTTGCTAATTACTGGTGTGCTATTTACATTGCGTATGCGATTTTTTCAAGTTAGACATTTTAAAGAAATGATTCGATTAATGTTTCAAGGAGAGAAGTCTCCTAATGGTATTTCAAGTTTTCAAGCGATAGCCATGTCTTTAGCAGGCAGGGTTGGTACAGGTAATATTGTCGGTGTATCTACTGCAATATTTATAGGAGGACCTGGTGCAGTATTTTGGATGTGGATTACTGCGTTTTTAGGTGCAAGTAGTGCTTTTATTGAATCTACACTTGGTCAAATATTCAAGAGAGTTGAAAATAATGAATACCGTGGTGGACCAGCGTATTATATTGAATATGGTATTGGTGGTAAATTTGGTAAAATTTACGGAATTATCTTTGCTATTGTTACGATTATCTCAGTAGGTCTGTTGCTTCCTGGTGTGCAATCTAACGCTATAGCAAGTTCTATGCACAATGCGATTCATGTTCCACAATGGTTAATGGGTGGTATTGTTGTAGTTATTTTGGGATTAATTATTTTTGGTGGTGTACGTAGTATTGCCAATGTTGCAACAGCCATTGTACCATTTATGGCAATTATTTACATACTAATGGCTGTCATTATCATTTGTATCAATATACAAGAAGTGCCAGCGTTATTTGCATTAATTTTCAAATCAGCATTTGGATTACAATCTGCTTTTGGTGGTATCGTTGGCGCAATGATAGAGATTGGTGTTAAACGTGGATTATACTCAAATGAGGCTGGTCAAGGTACAGGTCCACACGCAGCAGCGGCAGCAGAAGTATCACATCCAAGTAAACAAGGTCTAGTACAAGCATTTTCAGTTTATATTGATACATTATTTGTATGTACTGCAACTGCTCTGATTATACTTATTTCTGGTACATATAATGTGACTGATGGTACGGTTAATGCGAATGGCACACCGCATTTAATTAAAGATGGCGGGATTTATGTTGAAAATGCAACAGGCAAAGATTATTCAGGAACTGCGATGTATGCACAAGCCGGCATTGATAAAGCGTTCCATGGCAGTGGTTATCAATTTGATCCTACTTTCTCTGGTGTAGGTTCGTACTTTATTGCATTTGCTTTATTCTTCTTTGCATTTACTACTATTTTGTCGTACTACTACATTACAGAAACAAATGTCGCTTATTTAACGCGTAATCAAAATAATCAAGTTTCATCGGTATTTATTAATATTGCACGTGTGATTATTTTGTTCGCTACATTTTACGGTGCAGTTAAAACAGCTGATGTAGCATGGGCATTCGGTGATTTAGGTGTAGGTCTAATGGCTTGGTTAAATATCATTGCGATTTGGATTTTACATAAGCCTGCCGTAAATGCTTTAAAAGATTATGAAATTCAAAAGAAACGTTTAGGCAACGGTTATAATGCAGTTTATCAACCTGATCCGAATAAATTACCTAATGCTGTCTTTTGGTTGAAGACATATCCAGAACGTTTAAAACAAGCACGTGTCAAAAAGTAATCTACTTTTGTTTATAGTATATGTAGTGATCATTTGATAAAAAAGAAAAAGTATTGAGAATTTTAGGTGCTCAGAAATTTGAATTTTAAAATATAGTGTCTCTTGGTACAATAATAATACAATTACTAGGGGGCACTTTTTTATGTTGGAATTTAAAGCTGGAAAGATTAATAAACATGTTTTATATAGTGATATTTTAAATAGAGATGTCACACTAAGTATTTATTTGCCAGAATCTTATAATCAACTTGTTAAATATAATGTCATTCTTTGCTTTGACGGATTAGATTTTTTACGTTTCGGGAGAATACAACGTACATATGAATCGTTAATCAAAGAAGCGCGTATTGATGATGCGATTATTGTCGGATTCCATTATGAAGACGTTGATAAGCGTAGAGAGGAATTTCATCCACAAGGAAGTCGTTCTCATTTAACTATTCAATCAGTCGGTAAAGAAATATTGCCATTTATTGACTCGACGTTTTCTACACTGAAAGTAGGTAATGCAAGGTTATTAGTAGGGGATAGTTTAGCGGGTAGTATTGCCTTATTAACGGCGTTGACCTATCCAACGATCTTTAGTCGTGTAGCAATGTTAAGTCCACATTCAGATGAAAAAGTATTAGATAAGCTAAATCAATGTGCTAATAAAGAACAATTGACAATTTGGCATGTCATTGGTCTAGATGAAAAAGATTTCACTTTACCAACAAATGGTAAGCGTGCCGATTTCTTAACACCGAATAGAGAATTAGCTGAACAAATTAAGAAATATAATATAACTTATTATTACGATGAATTTGAAGGTGGTCACCAATGGAAAGATTGGAAACCATTGCTGTCAGATATATTATTGTATTTTTTAAGTAAAAACACAGATGATCAACTTTATGAATAATTTACATTAGTAGATTTAGTATGAATTGTCTTCATATAGTCTGGTCTATAATATAATTTATAAAAGATTTTACTGTTTAATTTAATTTAAATTTGTCGAAATTGCAAAAGATGTATAATGAATTATTTTTAATGTAACGGTTTTCAAAGAAATTTGATATAATAGCAATAGGTTAAACAAAGGAGGAATTCAGATGATTTTAGGATTAGCATTAATTCCATCAAAGTCATTTCAAGAAGCGGTGGATTCTTACCGTAAAAGATATGATAAACAGTATTCACGAATTAAACCACATGTGACAATTAAAGCGCCATTTGAAATTGAAGATGGTGATTTAGATTCTGTCATTGAACAGGTTAGAGCTCGTATTAATGGTATACCAGCAGTAGAAGTTCATGCTACAAAAGCTTCTAGCTTCAAACCAACAAACAATGTGATTTACTTTAAAGTTGTGAAGACGGACGACTTAGAAGAATTGTTTAATCGCTTTAATGGAGAAGATTTCTATGGAGAAGCTGAACATGTTTTTGTGCCACACTTTACAATAGCACAAGGACTATCTAGCCAAGAATTCGAAGATATTTTTGGTCAAGTAGCATTAGCTGGGGTAGACCATAAAGAAATTATCGATGAATTAACTTTGTTACGTTTTGACGATGACGAAGATAAATGGAAAGTTATTGAAACGTTTAAATTAGCTTAAGTAACATAATAGTATTGTTAATCGTAGTATGTTTGAATTAATAAGAAAATGGTCATTTTTATTGAATGTAATAAAAATGACCATTTTCTTTATTTTAAAATACGTTTTAACCTTACTTAGCTTTTTCTCTATTTGCTATAAAGTAGCTTCCATAAAATACAGCTAAGACTAAAAAGATTAATGCCGAGAAATAAAATGTATTGTTTAAATTGTTGGTAAATTGTGTAATTAATCCGCCAAATAATGGCCCGATCATTGAGCCGAATCCTTGGATACTATTAAAAACACCCCAAGTTTCTTCTTGTTCATCTGATTTGATAAATCGTGCCATAAAGGTATTCCATGCTGGTAATAAGATGCCATACATTAGACCGATAGCTAAAGCGATAATCCACACGATGTGAATATTAACAATCATAGATAGAGTAAAAATTAATATCATGTATAAAATAAATCCGCTTAGAATAACACCATACATAAAGTTTCTGCTGCGGTTATCTATTAGTTTCGATAAAAATAGCATCGAAACTGCACAGCCGATACCACCAATAATGATTGCAACAGTATATTCAATTGTGCTTACGTTAATAACCTTAGTAGCATATGTTGGTAATATAGGAACTAGGGCAGCAATTGCGGCACCTTGTAAAAGTATACCAGGGAACAACAATAAATGGCGCTTTGTCACATCAACAATTTGTCTCAATTGTGCTTTAACTGGACGAGTATTATAATTTGTTAACTTTACATCGACAAAATAATATAATATCCATGCAATTAAAACGACTAAAGACATCATGAAGGCAAAGCGTGTTGGATGCACTTTGATAAGTAGATTCATAAAAACCATACCTACCAATAGACCTAACAACCATGAAAAATAAACATAGCCCATTTGTTTGCCACGTTTATCTTCTTCAACACTGGATAACATAATGACCCAAATAGGACTAACTGCAATACCGAGCATCATAGCACTAAATATGATTACAAAAGGTGATGCTGGAAACCAAATAACTAAAAATAAACTTGTAAATGCTAAAATAAATCCAGTCGTTAAAACGATTTTTGTGCCGAATTTTTTCAGTAAAAAGCCTATAACAAAGTTTGTAGATGCATCAGCAATAAAATGTATTGAAAATGCTAGAGACGTTATTGCTACAGCAATGGATGTAACTGTTGGCAAGAAATTAATATAGCTTAGGATATACATGCCTCTCGCAAATTCCATTAAAAATAAGATAATAAGCATTAAAATGAAATTTTTATGATTAGCGTAATTATTTAACGAAGAATCTTGCATATAAAGGAACCTTTCCATAAATCTCTTGTGGTTGTGATGAATGACCGATTAAATCAAGTAAGTCTCTACATATTGTCTGTGTAGCATACTTAATTTTATCTTGTTCCATTGTACTAATCATGTTAGTTAATTGCTCATTACCATTTGTTAAACTAGCTACAATTTTTATTGCTTCTTCTGGAGTATCAGCGATTTTACCAAAACCTTTATCTTCAAAGTAAAGGGCATTTTCAAGCTCTTGACCAGGTGCAGGATTTAGGAAAATCATTGGAATACAACGGGCGAAACCTTCAGTTATTGTGATACCACCAGGTTTCGTAATCATAAGTTGACTTGATGCCATCCATTCATTCATGTGTTTGGTATAACCTAGAATCAATACATTCTCGTTAGATTTAAACTTAGCTGTTAAAGAACGCTTTAGCTCTTTGCTCTTACCACAAATCATAACTACTTGTGCATTTGCACTTTTCGCTAATATATCAGTGATCATCGTGTCAAAACCTTTAGATACACCAAATGCACCAGCTGACATTAAAATAGTTTGCTTATCTGGATCTAAGTTGTTGTCTATTAACCACTGCTTTTGATTAATAGGTGTTTCAAATTTGTTATCAATAGGAATACCTGTCACTTTAACTGTTGAAGGATCAATACCTACGTCTATGAAGTCTTGTTTCGTTTCTTTTGTTGCCACATAATATCTTGTTGAATACGGCGTAATCCAGTTTTTATGTAAGCGATAGTCTGTCATCACTGTAGCAACTGGAATATTAATGTTAAATTGCTCAGTTAGTACCGACATAACTGGTGTAGGAAACGTTAATAATATTAAATCTGGCTTTTCTTTTATCAATAAATTAATTAATTTATTAAGTCCATAGTATTTGTAGAAACATTTGTCTAGTTTATCTGGGCGGCTGTAATAAAACCCTTTGTACATATTTCTAAAATATTTAAAGCTATTGATATACCATTTTTTACAAATAGAAGTCAAAATTGGATGAGCTTCCATAAATAAATCGTGCTCAATGACGCTTAAATGGTCTAGATTCATATCATTAAGTTGATTAACGATACTCTGTGTAACTTGCATATGACCGTTACCGAAAGAGCCAGTAATAATCAATATCTTTTTATTTTGAGTAACCATTAATAGCCACCCTCCGTTAGTTTGAAAATTTTATTTAAGTGTAACTTATTTTACGGCATTATAAAAGAAATAAAGACGCAAAGTCGTTACATTTATAGCATTTTAATCAATAGATGAATTGATACAAAATAAAACGTTATTTTATAAAGCAATTTATTGCTCTATGTTTTATTTGTATATTTAAAATTATCCAGTATACAATTATAGCATATTTTGGAAACAATTATGATATTATACCATGTTACAAGATGGTTTTAATAATTTAAGATGAGCCATAATTGTGAAACTAATTCATAATACCGTATGTTTTATTTTTAATAGTAGAAATTAGAAAATGCTGATTAGTAGGATATAACAGTGAAATTATAAATTTATTAACATCAACAAAACGTGTATAATAAACATATTGTAGAAAAAGGAGCGGTTCAGTTTGGATGCAAGTACGTTGTTTAAGAAAGTAAAAGTAAAGCGTGTATTGGGTTCTTTAGAACAACAAATAGATGATATCACTACTGATTCACGTACAGCGAGAGAAGGTAGTATTTTTGTCGCTTCAGTTGGATATACTGTAGACAGTCATAAGTTCTGTCAAAGTGTAGCTGATCAAGGGTGTAAGTTGGTAGTGGTCAATAAAGAACAATCATTACCAGCTAACGTAACACAAGTGGTTGTGCCGGACACATTAAGAGTAGCTAGTATTCTAGCACACACATTATTTGATTATCCGAGTCATCAGTTAGTGACATTTGGTGTAACGGGTACAAATGGTAAAACTTCTATTGCGACGATGATTCATTTAATTCAAAGAAAGTTACAAAAAAATAGTGCATATTTAGGAACTAATGGTTTCCAAATTAATGAAACAAAGACAAAAGGTGCAAATACGACACCAGAAACAGTTTCATTAACTAAGAAAATTAAAGAAGCAGTTGATGCAGGCGCTGAATCCATGACATTAGAAGTATCAAGCCATGGCTTAGTATTAGGACGACTGCGAGGCGTTGAATTTGACGTTGCAATATTTTCAAATTTAACACAAGACCATTTAGATTTTCATGGCACAATGGAAGCGTACGGACACGCGAAGTCTTTATTGTTTAGTCAATTAGGTGAAGATTTGTCGAAAGAAAAGTATGTCGTGTTAAACAATGACGATTCATTTTCTGAGTATTTAAGAACAGTGACGCCTTATGAAGTATTTAGTTATGGAATTGATGAGGAAGCCCAATTTATGGCTAAAAATATTCAAGAATCTTTACAAGGTGTCAGCTTTGATTTTGTAACGCCTTTTGGAACTTACCCAGTAAAATCGCCTTATGTTGGTAAGTTTAATATTTCTAATATTATGGCGGCAATGATTGCGGTGTGGAGTAAAGGTACATCTTTAGAAACGATTATTAAAGCTGTTGAAAATTTAGAACCTGTTGAAGGGCGATTAGAGGTTTTAGATCCTTCGTTACCTATTGATCTAATTATCGATTATGCACATACAGCTGATGGTATGAACAAATTAATCGATGCAGTACAGCCTTTTGTAAAGCAAAAGTTGATATTTTTAGTTGGTATGGCAGGCGAACGTGATTTAACTAAAACGCCTGAAATGGGGCGAGTTGCCTGTCGTGCAGATTATGTCATTTTCACACCGGATAATCCGGCAAATGATGACCCGAAAATGTTAACAGCAGAATTAGCCAAAGGTGCAACACATCAAAACTATATTGAATTTGATGATCGTGCAGAAGGGATAAAACATGCAATTGACATAGCTGAGCCTGGGGATACTGTCGTTTTAGCATCAAAAGGAAGAGAACCATATCAAATCATGCCAGGGCATATTAAGGTGCCACATCGAGATGATTTAATTGGCCTTGAAGCAGCTTACAAAAAGTTCGGTGGTGGCCCTGTTGGTCAATAAAAGACTTATTGATGAAGGTAAAACTATTGATGTTTATTTATTCGAAGCATTAAATGACCAGATAATCATTGTTATACCAGATTGGTTTTGGTCATATCAGATGGCAATGACATTAGATGAAGAAACTTGTTTTGAAGCAATACTCATGCAATTGTTTGTTTTTAAAGAAGAGGAAGAGGCAGAATCGATTGCATCACAACTAACAGATTGGATAGAAACATATAAAAAGGAGAAAGACTAATGAACTTAAAGCAAGAAGTTGAGTCTAGAAAGACTTTTGCGATTATTTCACATCCCGATGCAGGGAAAACAACGTTAACTGAAAAACTATTGTACTTCAGTGGTGCCATTCGTGAAGCGGGTACAGTTAAAGGGAAGAAGACTGGTAAATTTGCGACAAGTGACTGGATGAAAGTTGAACAAGAGCGTGGTATTTCTGTAACAAGTTCAGTAATGCAATTTGATTACGATGATTATAAAATCAATATCTTAGATACACCAGGGCATGAAGACTTTTCAGAAGATACGTATAGAACATTAATGGCAGTTGACAGTGCTGTCATGGTCATTGACTGTGCAAAAGGTATTGAACCACAAACATTGAAGTTATTTAAAGTTTGTAAAATGCGTGGTATTCCAATCTTTACATTCATTAATAAATTAGACCGAGTAGGTAAAGAACCATTTGAATTATTAGATGAAATCGAAGAGACATTAAATATTGAAACATACCCTATGAATTGGCCAATTGGTATGGGGCAAAGTTTCTTTGGCATCATTGATAGAAAGTCTAAAACAATTGAACCATTTAGAGATGAAGAAAATGTATTACATTTGAATGATGATTTTGAGTTGGAAGAAGATCATGCAATTACAAATGATAGTGCTTTTGAACAAGCGATTGAAGAATTAATGTTGGTTGAAGAAGCGGGTGAAGCCTTTGATAATGACGCGCTGTTGAGTGGAGACTTAACACCTGTATTTTTCGGTTCAGCTTTAGCTAACTTTGGTGTACAAAATTTCTTAAATGCATATGTTGATTTTGCGCCAATGCCAAATGCGAGACAAACAAAAGAAGAGGTTGAAGTAAGCCCGTTTGATGATTCGTTTTCAGGATTTATCTTTAAAATTCAAGCCAACATGGACCCTAAACACCGTGATAGAATTGCCTTTATGCGTGTCGTTAGTGGTGCATTTGAACGTGGTATGGATGTTACTTTGCAACGTACTAATAAAAAGCAAAAGATCACACGTTCAACGTCATTTATGGCAGACGATAAAGAAACTGTGAATCATGCTGTAGCAGGCGATATCATTGGACTATATGATACTGGTAATTATCAAATTGGAGATACTTTAGTTGGTGGAAAACAAACCTACAGTTTCCAAGATTTACCACAATTTACGCCAGAAATTTTTATGAAAGTTTCTGCTAAAAACGTCATGAAACAGAAGCATTTCCATAAAGGTATTGAACAATTAGTACAAGAAGGTGCGATTCAATACTATAAAACATTACACACAAACCAAATTATTTTAGGTGCTGTTGGTCAGTTACAATTTGAAGTTTTCGAACATAGAATGAAAAACGAATATAATGTTGATGTTGTTATGGAGCCAGTAGGCCGTAAAATTGCACGTTGGATTGAAAATGAAGACCAAATTACAGATAAGATGAACACATCAAGATCGATTTTAGTGAAAGATAGATATGACGATTTAGTATTCTTATTTGAAAATGAATTTGCAACAAGATGGTTTGAGGAGAAATTCCCTGAAATTAAATTGTATAGTTTACTTTAACGGCTCAATTGTATAATCGAATTTGTTACATTAAAAATAATTGTTTCGTTGAAGAAAAATAAATTGTATATTTTAAAAGAAAAAGGTATACTATGATGTATCAAATGAATAACCTATGGCATTCTGTCAGAGGGGAGTAACTTAAGAATCATGACCGTATAAATGATTCGACACTTTATCGTCATTACGAAGATATCTTCCGGTAAAGTGGGCAATTTAAATTGCTTAGTGAGACCTTTGCTATTTATTTAGCATAGGTCTTTTTGTTTGTACTTAACTTATTTATTTAAAGGAGTTGTACATGTTAATGGATCCAAGTTTGATCTTACCTTATTTATGGGTACTTGTCGTTTTAGTATTTTTAGAAGGCTTATTAGCAGCAGATAACGCGATTGTTATGGCTGTAATGGTTAAGCACTTACCACCCGAACAACGTAAAAAAGCTTTGTTTTACGGTTTGTTAGGTGCATTTGTATTTAGATTTTTAGCATTATTCTTAATTAGTATTATCGCGAACTTTTGGTTTATTCAAGCTGCAGGAGCGGTTTACTTAATTTATATGTCAATCAAAAATCTGTGGCAGTTCTTTAAACACCCAGAAATTGAAAGTCCTGAAGCTGGAGATGATCATCATTATGATGAATCTGGTGAAGAGATTAAAGCAAGTAACAAATCATTCTGGGGAACTGTGTTGAAAATAGAATTTGCAGATATCGCATTTGCCATTGATTCTATGCTTGCTGCTTTAGCTATTGCTGTAACACTTCCTAAAGTTGGTATTCACTTTGGTGGTATGGACTTAGGTCAGTTCGTAGTCATGTTCCTAGGTGGAATGATTGGTGTTATTCTAATGCGTTATGCAGCAACATGGTTCGTAGAGCTATTAAACAAATATCCAGGACTTGAAGGTGCAGCCTTCGCGATCGTTGGTTGGGTAGGTGTTAAGTTAGTTGTCATGGTATTAGCGCACCCAGACATCGCTGTATTGCCTGAGCACTTCCCACATGGCGTATTATGGCAATCTATTTTCTGGACAGTACTAATTGGATTAGTAATTATTGGTTGGTTAGGTTCAGTTGTTAAAAATAAAAAATCGCATAAATAATTGATGTGAAGCGGACAATCTTAATTTAGTTTAAGGTTGTCCTTTTTCATTTAATAGAGTGACTTATGAAAAATGGATTTTGAAGAATATGTATCAAAAGATGCGATATAGTATTAAGAAAATGTGCTTTTTATATTTAGCATTTTTTCAATAGAAATTATATAGATTTTAAAGCAAATTAGGTGTTAATGTGTCATAATGAAAAGTGATTTTATTGAATGGAGTGGACATTAGTGGATATTGGTAAAAAACATGTAATTCCTAAAAGTCAGTACCGACGTAAGCGTCGTGAATTCTTCCACAACGAAGACAGAGAAGAAAATTTAAATCAACATCAAGATAAACAAAATATAGATAAAACAACATCAAAAAAAGCAGATAAGCAAATACATAAAGATTCAATTGATAAGCACGAACGTTTTAAAAATAGTTTATCATCGCATTTAGAACAGAGAAATCGTGATGTTAATGAGAATAAAGCTGAAGAAAGTAAAAGTAATCAGGATAGTAAATCAGCATATAACAGAGATCATTATTTAACAGACGATGTATCTAAAAAACAAAATTCATTAGATTCAGTGGACCAAGATACAGAGAACTCAAAAAATTATGAGCAAAATTCTGAAGCGACTTTATCAACTAAATCAACCGATAAAGTAGAATCAACTGACATGAGAAAGCTAAGTCCAGATAAAAACAAAGTTGGTCATGAAGAGCAACATGTACTTTCTAAACCTTCAGAACATGATAAAGAGACTAGAATTGATTTTGAGTCTTCAAGAACTGATTCAGACAGCTCGATGCAGACAGAGAAAATAAAAAAAGACAGTTCAGATGGAAATGAAAGTAGTAATCTGAAATCTGAAGTAATATCAGACAAATCAAATACAGTACCAAAATCGTCGGAATCTGATGATGAAGTAAATAATCAGAAACCATTAACTTTGCCGGAAGAACAGAAATTGAAAAGACAACAAAGTCAAAATGAGCAAACAAAAACTTATACATATGGTGATAGCGAACAAAATGACAAGTCTAATCATGAAAATGATTTAAGTCATCATACACCATCGAAAAGTGATGATAAAGATAACGTTATGAGAGAAGATCATATTGTTGACGATAATCCTGATAATGATATCAATACACCATCATTATCAAAAATAGATGACGATCGAAAACTTGATGAAAAAATTCATGTCGAAGATAAACATAAACAAAATGCAGACTCGTCTGAAACGGTGGGTTATCAAAGTCAGTCAAGTGCATCTCATCGTAGCACTGAAAAAAGAAATATTGCTATTAATGACCATGATAAATTAAACGGTCAAAAACCAAATACAAAGACATCGGCAAATAATAATCAAAAAAAAGCTACATCAAAATTGAACAAAGGGCGCGCTACAAATAATAATTATAGTGATATTTTGAAAAAGTTTTGGATGATGTATTGGCCTAAATTAGTTATTTTAATGGGTATTATTATTCTAATTGTTATTTTGAATGCTATTTTTAATAATGTGAACAAAAATGATCGCATGAATGATAATAATGATGCAGATGCTCAAAAATATACGACAACGATGAAAAATGCCAATAACACAGTTAAATCGGTCGTTACAGTTGAAAATGAAACATCAAAAGATTCATCTTTACCTAAAGATAAAGCATCTCAAGACGAAGTAGGATCAGGTGTTGTTTATAAAAAATCTGGAGATACGTTATATATTGTTACGAATGCACACGTTGTCGGTGATAAAGAAAATCAAAAAATAACTTTCTCGAATAATAAAAGTGTTGTTGGGAAAGTGCTTGGTAAAGATAAGTGGTCAGATTTAGCTGTTGTTAAAGCAACTTCTTCAGACAGTTCAGTGAAAGAGATAGCTATTGGAGATTCAAATAATTTAGTGTTAGGAGAGCCAATATTAGTCGTAGGTAATCCACTTGGTGTAGACTTTAAAGGCACTGTGACAGAAGGTATTATTTCAGGTCTGAACAGAAATGTTCCTATTGATTTCGATAAAGATAATAAATATGATATGTTGATGAAAGCTTTCCAAATTGATGCATCAGTAAATCTAGGTAACTCGGGTGGTGCTGTCGTCAATAGAGAAGGAAAATTAATTGGTGTAGTTGCAGCTAAAATTAGTATGCCAAACGTTGAAAATATGTCATTTGCAATACCTGTTAATGAAGTACAAAAGATTGTAAAAGATTTAGAAACAAAAGGTAAAATTGACTATCCCGATGTAGGTGTTAAAATGAAGAATATTGCCAGTTTAAATAGTTTTGAAAGACAAGCAGTTAAATTGCCAGGAAAAGTTAAGAACGGTGTTGTAGTAGATCAAGTTGACAACAATGGTTTAGCAGATCAATCTGGTCTGAAAAAAGGTGATGTAATTACTGAATTAGATGGCAAACTTTTAGAAGATGATTTACGCTTTAGGCAGATTATATTTAGTCATAAAGATGACTTGAAATCAATTACAGCGAAGATTTATAGAGATGGTAAAGAGAAAGAAATTAATATTAAACTAAAATAATGTTGAGGTGAACAACGTGTCAATTTTTAGCCAGTTTTTAAAAAGATCAAGCCCTCAACAAGGTATTGTATTGTACTATATCGTCGCAATTGTCGTTGCATTTTTATTATTAAACTTACCGTATGTTCATAAACCAGGTGTAGAAGTAAATCCAATTGACACATTATTTGTTGCCGTATCCGGAATTAGTGTTACTGGATTGTCTCCGATAAGTATTGTCGATACCTATTCTACATTTGGACAATTAATTATCCTCGTGATATTAAATATTGGTGGAATTGGCGTCATGGCAATTGGTACGATGTTATGGGTGGTACTAGGTAAACATATTGGAATTCGAGAACGTCAGTTAATTATGTTAGATAATAACAAAAACACAATGAGTGGTACCGTCAAATTGATTATTGATATTGTAAAATCAATATTTGTAATCGAACTCGTAGGAGCCATGTTATTAGCATTTTACTTTTATCGAGATAATCCAGATTTAAAATATGCAATCATGCAAGGTGTTTTTGTTTCTATTTCTGCCACTACCAATGGTGGACTAGATATTACAGGTAAGTCATTAATTCCTTATGCACATGATTATTTTGTACAAGCGATAGTTATATTTTTAATAATTTTAGGATCAATCGGCTTCCCAGTATTATTAGAAGTTAAAGCTTATATTCAAAATAGGGTTACTAATTTTAGATTTTCATTATTTACTAAAATTACGACATCAACATATTTATTCCTATTTATTATTGGGGTATTAGCCATTCTATTATTTGAACATAACCATGCGTTCAAAGGATTAAGTTGGCATCAATCGTTATTCTATTCACTGTTTCAATCAGCGACTACAAGAAGTGCGGGTCTTCAAACAATTGATGTGACAACACTAAGTGACCCTACGAATATTATCATGGGTATTTTAATGTTTATAGGTTCTTCGCCAAGTTCGGTTGGTGGCGGTATTCGTACAACAACTTTCGCTATTTTAATTTTGTTTTTAATTAACTTTAGTAATAATGCCGATAAAACATCCATAAAAGTTTACAATAGAGAAGTACACATTATGGATATTCAACGTTCATTTGCAGTATTTACAATGGCGACAATTTTAACATTTTTAGGAATGCTAATTATATCAGCTACTGAAAATGGTAAGCTTACATTTTTACAAGTATTTTTTGAAGTCATGTCTGCATTTGGAACTTGTGGACTATCGCTTGGTGTCACAAGTGATATTAGTGATATTTCCAAGGTCGTACTAATGGTACTCATGTTTATAGGACGTGTTGGCTTAATATCATTTATCATTATGATAGCAGGACGTCGAGAACCAGATAAATTCCATTATCCAAAAGAACGTATTCAAATAGGATAATATAATAGCAATCTAAGTTTAGTTAATGTAGATTTTAACTGGAACTTAGATTGCTTTTTTAGTTTGTATTTTTAACTTATTTTATAAGACGATTGGTTTTGAAAATGGTAAACTAGTAACAATGAGAGGTGTAACATGATGGAAAAAAATGAAAACATTAATGTAGAGATTTTAACTACGTCAGATATGCATAGTCATTTCTTAAATGGTGATTATGGTTCAAATATTTATAGAGCTGGTACTTATGTTAACCAAGTAAGAGCACAAAATCATCGCGTCATTTTATTAGATAGTGGCGGAAGTTTAGCTGGCTCGTTAGCGGCCTATTATTATGCTATTGTTGCACCTTATAAACGACATCCAATGATAAAGTTAATGAACAGAATGCATTATGATGCTAGCGGTGTGAGTCCAAGTGAATTCAAGTTTGGTTTATCATTTTTAACTCGTTCAATTGCTTTGGCACGTTTTCCATGGTTATCAGCAAATATTGAATACAATGTTACTAAGGAGCCATATTTTTCAACTCCATATTGTATTAAACATTTTGGTGACTTAAAAATTGCTATCGTAGGCGTCACAGCAGATGGTTTAATGGAAAATGAGTATTCTGAAATGGAGCAAGATGTATCTATTGAAAAGACATTAGTGGCCTCAAAACGATGGATTAGATATATCCATGAAGTTGAAGAGCCAGATTTTTTGATTGTAATTTATCATGGTGGATTGAATAAAATTAGTAATAGCACGAAAAATAAAAAGGCAAGTTCGAATGAAGCTGAAAAATTAATGGAAGAACTCGGTGTTATAGATTTAATGATTACAGCTCATCAGCATCAAACAATAGTAGGTCAAGATCATGAAACGTATTATGTTCAGGCTGGTCAAGATGCAAAAGAGCTTGTACATCTTTCGATTAATTTTAAAAAGAGAACAACAACTTATGATGTTGAAAGTATTGATTCTAAAGTGATTGACTTAAATGAGTATGAAGAGGATCAAGAATTATTAGATTTAACATTCTATGATAGAAAAGCAGTGGCTTATTGGTCACAGGAAATCATAAGTGATAAAGGTTTGATGTTATCAGTAAATGGGTTACAAGATTTAGTCTTTCAAACACATCCATTTTCGCAATTATTACATGATGCAATTCACCTTGCATTTGATAATGATATAACATGTGTCCACGTGCCTATGAACGGAGAGAAGGGGTTGAGTGGACAGATTCGAAATGAAGATTTGTATCATGCATACCCTTATCCAGATAAGCCAATGGATATGACAATTAGTGGTCAAAATATCAAAGATATATTGGAGTATAGTTATTCACATTTAGATTTTGTTAACGAGCAATTAAGCTTAACAATTATTGATGAAACATTATGTACAATGTGGCAAGGATTCAATTATGAAATTGATATGAATCAAGAACCTGGGCAAAGAGTAATGTTAGATCAAATTGATTTGACTAAGAGTTATAGAGTTACAATGACTGACTATTGTTATCGTAACTACAAGAATTATTTGAAAAATGCTATTATACATGAATCATACGATGAAACAATGAGTACATTAATTGCAGAGAAGTTAAGAGATCCGAATTATCGTATTTCATGTAGTGATAATTTTGTAGTTAAAAACAGGTAAATATTTCTATGTAATAAATTAATTATAAGTTTAACAAGTATAAAAACCTTTCTTAGAGAAGATTATCTAGGAAAGGTTTTTAGAATTTTAAAATTGATATAAAAGAACAGTGAAATTCTCATTCATTATATATATAAGTAAACAAAAAAGCTTAAATGGTATATACCATTTAAGCAAGTAACGGAAACGGAGGGATTCGAACCCTCGCGCCGCTTTCGCGACCTACACCCTTAGCAGGGGCGCCTCTTCAGCCAACTTGAGTACGTTTCCAATGGCTCCACAGGTAGGACTCGAACCTACGACCGATCGGTTAACAGCCGATAGCTCTACCACTGAGCTACTGTGGATTAATTTGTATGTGTTTGAATATCAAGCACAAATATTATTATAACAAGATTAAGTTAATTTGCAATAGATACCTTAAAAAAATATGCAGAACATTTACACTATATTTATAAAACATTCCGCATATTTTAAAAATAAACAATTTATTTATCTTCAAATAAAGAATAGCGTGTTAATGCTTCAAACACATTCAATGTGGCTTTATTATAATCTATTGGTTGGTCGGGATTTTTTGATATCATGCGAGATTGTTTATCTACCATGTAATAGTAAAAAATGGAATTGTTATATTGATGCCATAAACTGTGGTATGAAACATGAAGAATGATTGATTCATTATTAATAAATGTCACTTTACATTTACGATTTTTTAATTCTTTAATACTTTCGATATAATGCATATTTAACCAAATATTTTCATTTTGTCTGTCAGAATGTGTTGGGAAAAAATAAGTTGGAAATAATGGTGTTAGTAAAATAGGTGGTTTACTAGAAATGCCAGTAATGCGGTTTGTCTCTGCTTTCTTGCCAAGATAAGTATTACCATAAAATTTGCAAGAGCGTTCAATGATTTTCTGGACTTTAAAAGGATTTTGAATACGCGTTTTGTCAAACCGAATTATTTCACTACCATTTCTTTGATCGTCATCATCAAATGCTGGTCGAATAACCATGTCTCCTTTGCGTATCACATAAATATTTTGAGAATACATAAGCAAAACCTCGCTTTATTAAGTTTTAAACCATTAATATAAAAATACAATTAATGATATAAAGATATTTTATAATAAAATTCTGAGTTGTCAAGTTATTATTTTGGTGAAAATATACAATATTTTTTAACTAATAGTCAGAATATTCATTGATTTCAAAATTAGAAAAATGTATACTTATTATAAATTAAAGAAAGGTAGTGGTTTCTATGAAATACAATACTAATGTTAAACATACAACTTTAGAAGCGTTTGTCACAACCGTCAATGATTTGGGTATTGAATTAATTATCAATGAAGCACTTCGAGAGGTAAGAAAACGACAGCTCATAGAACTTATAGATGACGCACTCGTCAATAAAGATGAAGCAGCATTTAATCAATATACGGCAGAATACAAAAATTTGGAGGCATTTCTCGGTGAATAACATTGATTCGAATTCCATAACGCAATCATAAAAGGACTATTCTTAACATCTCATACATGTAAGAATAGTCCTTTAATCGTTTATGACATTAATCTAATTAATTCATGTCTATCTATGTCACCGAAATAGTGATATAAATCATATTCTGATAGTGCTTCTTCTATGTGCTCAAAGTCGTGTAGACAGCCAACTAATGCATTTTCAAGATCAGTGACATCTCCGACACCAAAGAAATCACCGAAAATTTTTGCATGTTCGATTTTACCTCGTTTAACATCAAACTTAATTTGTACAAATCCTTTTTCAAATTTTTCCTCGCGTTCAAAGTTATATTTAGGGTTTCTACCATAATTCCATTCCCAAGTTCTATATTTGTCGTTACTTAACTTTTCAATATTTTCCCAATCTTCATCTGTTAATTTATATTCTTCTACTTCAGCTTCTCCAAAGATAGTTTTCAAGATGATTTTTTTAAATTCTTCAATTTCTAAAGGGTCATTTAAAAATTCTTGAATGTTTGCTACTCGTTTACGAACAGATTTAATACCTTTTGATTTAATCTTAGCTGGATTAACTTTTAGTGCATTCTGAACTTCGTCTAAATCACTATTTAACATCAACGTACCATGACTAAACATTCTATTTTTAACTTTAACCATGGCATTTCCCGAGATTTTCGCTTGTCCAACTTGAATATCGTTACGACCAGTTAATTCAGCATTTACGCCTAAAGATTGTAATGCTTGAACAATTGGTTCAGTGAATTTTTGGAAATTGTGGAAACTGTTACCATCATCATCTGTTATAAAACTAAAGTTTAAATTGCCAGTATCATGATAAACAGCGCCACCACCAGAAATTCTTCTTACTACATCGATGTTATGAGCATCTATATATGTCTGATTTACTTCCTCTATCGTATTTTGATTCTTTCCAACAATGATAGATGGTCTATTTATGTAAAATAAAAAGTAACTTTCTTCTGCTGGTAAATTTTTTAAAACATATTCTTCCATTGCTAAGTTTAAAGTTGGATCTGTAATATTATTATTACTAATGAATTTCATTACAATCTCTCCCTTATATCTATATATATTCTCTACTTATTTATGCCTTAACTTTGCTCAAAATGCCAATTATATACTCACAAATCATTCTAAATATCGGCTTAAAGTTACATTTTATTATTTTTGATTGTTAATAGTTTATTTGTTAAGTGAATTTTAGTACAATATAATTTAGTTATGATTTAAGGAGGACTTAAAATGACTGTTGCAGAAGTGGGTAACATTGTTGAGTTTATGGATGGATTAAGAGGTCGTGTTGAAAAAATCAACGATAACTCTGTTATTGTTGACTTAACAATTATGGAAAATTTTAATGACCTTGATTTACCGGAAAAAACTGTTATCAATCATAAACGATATAAGATTGTTGAATAAGAAGGTAAGTTATAATGAATAAAATCTCGAAGGCTTTAACTTGGTTTATTATAAGTTTCATTATATTTCATCTCATATTATTTATTATGTGGGGCGAACACCAAGAATACTGGTATTTATATACAGGTATAATGCTAATTGCTGGTATCAGTTATGTATTTTATCAAAGAGATATTGAATCTAAGAGGTTGCTTACATCAATTGGTGTTGGTATTATTACGGCAATTATTTTAATTATGCTTCAACTTTTATTCTCACTTATAACATCTAATTTAAGTTATAGTTCATTAATTAAAGAATTAGCAAGAACAGGTGTCAATTGGAAGTGGCAAATGTTAGTAACTTTACTTTTTGTCATTCCATGTCACGAGTTATATATGAGAACTGTTTTACAAAAAGAATTAACACATTTTTCAATACCGAAATGGGTAGCTATATTAATAACTGCAATTTGTTCTAGTTCATTATTTATTTATTTAGATAATTGGTGGATAGTAACATTTATATTTGTTGCACAAATGATATTATCATTAAGTTATGAGTATACTCGACGTATAGCAACAACATCCGTTGCACAAATTGTAACTATTATATTGTTATTAATTTTTAATGCTTAAATAAGCTTTTCTTAGACGTATGTGTTCTAAGAAAAGCTTTTTTGCTTAAGAAAAGCACTACGAAGATTCAAGGCATGCTTTATTATAGTGTATACATTTTTAACGGCAAGCAGTTATTATTGAGGTTATATTTTAGTCAGTTTTTTATTACTAAATATTTTATAAAAATGGTATAATATTTTGTGGGCAAGTTGAATTGATGGTGGCTATCTGAGTAAAGGGGGGGGTGGTGCCTATGGCATTACTTAACACTTTTGAAAGGAAAAGCCTATTGTGATATCTATTGCAAACGCATTACATTTAATGTTAAGTTTCGGTATGTTTATCGTCACTTTCATTGGTATAGTAGTTGCAATAATAAATTTAAGCAATAAAAAATAACCATCATTTCAAAACTTTGACATAGAATGATGGTTAAAGAAAATCTCATTTAGTCACCGTCTTTTTAACGGGCTCATTAGGCGACATGTTCCTCCATGTCGTCTTTTTATATTTTTATAGTAACATATCTTTTATTTAATTGTCTATTTTTATTAGATGTGTAACAAAATTTTGAAGTATTTTCCTTATATTGCCTGCTAAACATGTCAGATTTGAAAGGAAAATCATACTATGGTAGAAATCACTTATGATTCTATGGCAGTACTTATACATAAGTGATTTCTATTGAATATGTAATGAAGTTCATATATTAATAAAACTTTCATTGGTATAGTAGTCGCAATAATTAATTTAAGCAATAAAAAATAACCATCATTTCAAAACTTTGACAACGAATGATGGTTAAAGAAAATCTCATTTAGTCACCGTCTTTTAACGCGTTCAATAGGCGACATGTTCCTGCATATCGTCTATTTATGCACTGCACAATTTAATAATACAATTATACTTTGATGTCTATTTAACATAAAATACTGGAAATGTAGAAAGGTAAATTCATCTTGAAATATTCAGAAAATTCTGTATAATTTAAATAAAGAGATATAGATTAAATATAAAGAGGTGTTTTTAAATGAAGAACAAAATTTTTGGCGCTATATTATATTTATCTTTAGCACTTGGATTATCAACAGCAGCTTATGCATCTACAGAATACGCAGAAGGAGGCACTTGGAGTCACGGTGTCGGCAGTAAGTATGTTTGGTCTTATTATTATCATGGTCATAAAGGACATGGTGCAACAGCTATTGGAAAATACAGATCATTTAGTGGTTATACAAGAGCTGGTGTAAAAGCAAAAGCATCAGCTACTAAAAATAATTGGTGGGTCAATAGAGCGTATTATAACATTTATTAAATACTAAATAATCATACAAAATAAACAACGCAAGAGGTACAACATGAAATGGTTCAAATTAATACTTGATGTTACAATCTTCATTCTGATTGCTATATTGTTATTTGTTTATACATATAAAGAAAACGAAGAAATATTGCCTGATACTAAATACCCTATAGCGGTAACTGACTGGAATAAAAAATATAGTAAAAATGAGATTTATAAACGTATAAATCAATTCGCTAAAAATGAGAACGTAGCAATCTATAAATCAACTTCAAATTATACAAACAAAAATGTAGATAAAGATATATATGTATTTAATAAATCAAAAGCAACAACTATCACTCCTTTTAATGCTAAATATAACATTCATTATTTAAGTGATGACGAATTATTAAAAAAAGATATCAAAGGGAGTTATTTTGTAAAAGACAAAAATTTTGACGTGTCTAAATTCATAAATTTTTTAAAAGAATATGGTGTTACTGCTGAATCATTCAAAATAGATCATATGATGATTGCCGTTGGTGTCATTAAACAAATGAATATAGTAGTGCCATTATCCGCACTTTTAATCGTTTATTTTATTTATTATATTTTCGAAAAGAACATTAATTTCAAAGCGTATGCGATTAAGTATTTAAATGGTTTTACATTAAGAAAAATAATTTTTGAAAATTTTTCAAAGAAATGCACGTATTGGGTAACGTTAATCATAACTCAAATTCTTTTAACTACAAGTGTACTTTGGATATTAAATTACACGGGTAATTTGGATTTATTCATATTAAGATTAGTTCTGCTTTCATGTCTTTTTATTTTAACGATTAGTGTTATTAATTTATGGACTTTCTTAATGTTACTAAATTTAAATATTGCCAATATGATTAAAGGTAAGCAGCACTTTAAAACGATTCGTTTTATTAATACAGTTTATAAAAGTATTCTCTTAGTACTAATAGCTAGTGTAATGATAGAAAATACTAGTGTTATTAAAGATTTGAATAAAATAAAGGAAACTGAGAAGTATTGGAATATATTAGATGATTATTACACGATTGAATTTGCACCTTATCACGAAACGAAACAAAGTTTGATTGATAATATGCTGCGATCAGAACAATTAGTAAAGGCTAGTGAAGCAGAAAATAATGCGATTTTATTCAAACCAAAGGGTGACTCCGTTGACAATGACAACTTTTCACCTGATGAGGGGAATGTAATATTAGTAAATAATCAGTTTTGGTCGATTTATCACAAGCAGTTTCAACCTGATATTCCGATAAAAAATCAAAAAAATAATGTCGAAGTAATTATTCCACAAAAGTTTCATGCAATGCGTAATGAAATCAATCAAGCGTACCATTCATGGTTTGAATTTGTACAAAATAAAAATAATAAAGAGAATAAGTTATCTTTACAGTTTATCAACAAAAATGATTATCGAATTTTTACATTTGATGCACGAGATAGTCGCCATTTGTCATTTATAGAGGCGCCAATCATTGTGAATGTTCAGGCATCAGATTTATCGAATGATTTTTATTATGCCATGATCAGTCAAGGCGGGTATTTATTCAAAAATTATGACGCGCTAGTAAAAAATATTGAAAAGTATCATCTTGATGGGGAAATCAGTGGAATAACCAATTATAAAGATAGCGTGATGGAAATGTATCATGAAAACAATTTGAAATTAACAGTACTCAACTTTTCACAAATCATTATCGCAATCATTTTAATAATTATTATTTTATTTGATGTGAAATATTATTTTGAACAACATCGAAAATTACTCGTAATCAAAAAGCTATATGGTTATTCAACATTAAGAGCCAATTACCGATACTTATTAATAAATAATATAGTTGTTGTTTTTATTGGAATATTTACGAATGTAATTTTACATTATCACTATATAATGATGATATTTGCAACGATCCTTGTCGTTCAAATATTATTGCAGATTTGCAGCCTATACTATCATGGCCGACGTTTTAATGAAGTTATCAAGGAGTTTTAACTATGAAATTTATCATTGCAATATTATTAGGATTAATCGTATCCATTACTATTGCTTTTACAATCATACATCATCCTATACTAGATCGTTTTAATCCTTTCTTAAAAACGGAGTATAGTTATGCCAAAGTGCCAAAAGGTACGCAACAATATGTTAATATTACGGCTTATAGTGAAAGAGGGGAAAAGCTTGATTATAAATTAACATTTAATGGATTTTCTCCTAGTAGAACGTATGTCGAAATAAAGCATAAAGGGCAATATGTTATATCGATCACATATGTTGAAAAAGAGGATACACCAAAAGAGGTAAGACAAGAATGATAGAATTAAAAGATTTAACCATACAAAAAGGTAATACACATATTTTGAAGAAACTTAATTTGAAATTTCAATGTGGAAAATCATATGCACTTATTGGTAAAAGTGGATGCGGTAAATCTACACTATTAAATACTATTGCTGGACTTGAAAAAACAGGGAAACAATATGTCTATTTTAATGGTCAATTAGAACAATTTAAATCTAATTTTTACAGAGATAAATTAGGGTATTTATTTCAAAATTATGGATTAATCGATAATCTGACAGTAAATGAAAATTTAGATATTGGATTAGCATATAAAAAAATAAGTAAGAAAGAAAAAGAACAATTAAAGATACGTTATATAGAACAGTTTGGTCTGTCAAACAGTTTAAAAAGAAAAGTTCATACGCTAAGTGGAGGTGAACAACAACGTGTCGCTTTAATTAGAATGATGTTAAAAGATCCGATTGTTATGTTAGCTGATGAACCAACGGGTGCGTTAGATCCTAAAACAGGACAGATGATTATTCAATCATTATTTGATTTGGTCAATGAAAATAAAGTGCTAATTTTAGCAACACATGATATGGCTATTGCAAATCAATGTGACGAAATAATAGATTTAGAACAGTATAGAAAAGTAGCACCTATGTGATATCCAAAAGATAAAACTAAAAGCCAATCAATTGGGAATGTTAATTTCAACACTCCGTTTGATTGGCTTTTATAATGCGTTGCTATGTTATGAAAGTAATAACGGCAAACTGAAAAAAAGCAATATAATAATATTTAATACGATTAGTAATAAATGTAATTGATTTTTCGTTTTAATATAGCAAAAAACAATGACTAAAGATAACAACAATATCATGATTGCACCTGGGAAGAACCATAATGCTGAAGCTGTGTACCAAATCATTGGTAACGCCATAATAATAAAAGATATAAGACAAGAAAGGATACCAATAATATTATAAGTTCTAGTCAAAATTACACCTCCAATTTTCATTTTAAAATGACATGCGTAAAACAATCATTTTAAATACATCATACAATAAAATTAAATTGTATGATAGATGAATTTGAAATTAAATTGAATTGGCTTGATTAAAGGGTGATTTTATAGAAGATAATAAAAATGGTTATTTAATAGAAAACCATAATATTAACGACATGGCTGATAAAATACTTCAGCTTGTTAATAATGATGTATTAGCAGCGGAGTTTGGTTCGAAAGCGAGAGAAAACATTATAGAAAAATATTCAACGGAATCAATATTAGAAAAATGGTTAAATCTTTTCAATAGATAAATGAAAAAATCCTAGGTATTCATGAGTACCTAGGATTTTTACGCATGATATATACAAAAAAAGAGAGGATAGTCCTCTCAAATAATAGTTAATAAAATTGTAGCCATTTCTTCCAGCTATAACTACTAATACAAGCTAAGTTCATTACGATGTGTATAATTTCAAATTCATAACCACTTACATATCCTCTTGTAAGTTTAAGTGTGAAGATTGAGCCTAACATAACACAAATATAAAAAACATTAACATAAGGCGTTAAAAAGCCGATAATAAGTGCTAAACCTCCAACAACTTCACCAATTGACATCAATACTGCGATGGTAGGTGGTAAACCTAAAGAGCCTAAGAAGTGAATTGTTCCATCTAAATCAACAAATTTCAAAGTACCATGCACTAAGAATGATGTTGCTAACATCCATCTAATTAAAAGCATACCTAATTTCATCATGTCACCTCCAACATTCGTATTTTTAAAACATAGTCCAAATTATATTTGTAAACATGTGGAAAGTAAAGATTTTTTATAAGATTAATTATTAAATATTTATTAAATATTCTATTGTATTGAACAATTGTTGTAGAAAGATGTTTAAGTCATCAGTTACTTTTTGTATTTATAAATAAAGATTAGCACAGCATAGTACAAAGTTTAGAGGTAAATGAATTAATTATTGCATCGCTATTTATGAATCGTAAACACTATTATGAAATTGCAAGAGTAGTATGGACAATTAGAATGATGGTTTGAGATAAATGCGTGTTATTAACCAGTGCGTCATTTTCAAAATTAGAGGCCATTTGCTGTTTATAATAAGAAGATTTGATAATCAACTATGATAAGAAAAAATAATAACCTCCTAAATATATCATAAACAAATTAAATGATAAAATAATAATATAGTTTTCTACTAAAGTTGTTTGGAGGTAAATGTGTGAATAGGAATATCGTTAAATTAGTTGTGTTTATGCTAATCTTAGTTGTAGCAGTAGCGAGTTGTGGTCAAAAAGATACTGAAGAGAAAACTGAAATGACGACAATAAAAGATGAATTAGGAACTGAAAAAATTAAGAAAAATCCTAAACGTGTTGTTGTATTAGAATATAGTTTTGCTGATTATTTAGCAGCATTAGATATGAAACCTGTTGGTATTGCAGATGATGGCAGCAGTAAAAATATAACAAAGTCAGTAAGAGATAAGATTGGGGCATATGAATCGGTTGGATCTAGATCGCAACCGAATATGGAAGTGATAAGTAAATTAAAACCGGATTTGATCATTGCAGATGTCAGCAGACATAAGAAAATCAAATCAGAATTGAGCAAAATTGCGCCGACAATTATGTTAGTCAGTGGTACGGGAGATTACAATGCAAATATTGAAGCATTTAAAACAGTCGCTAAAGCAGTTGGCAAAGAGAAAGAAGGCGAAAAGCGTCTGGAAAAGCATGATAAAATATTAGCGGAGATTAGAAAGAAAATTGAACAGAGTACGTTAAAATCTGCATTTGCATTTGGTATCTCAAGAGCAGGTATGTTTATTAATAATGAAGATACATTTATGGGACAATTCTTAATTAAAATGGGTATTCAACCTGAAGTCACAAAAGACAAAACTGCGCATGTGGGTGAACGCAAGGGTGGCCCTTATATTTATTTAAATAATGAAGAGCTTGCCAATATCAATCCAAAAGTTATGATTTTAGCCACTGACGGAAAAACGGACAAAAATAGAACGAAATTCATTGATCCTGCAGTTTGGAAATCATTAAAAGCTGTGAAAGATAACAAAGTTTATGACGTTGACCGAAATAAGTGGTTGAAATCAAGGGGTATTATCGCAAGTGAAAGTATGGCAGAAGATTTAGAAAAAATTGCAGAAAAAGCAAAATAAAAATACAGCGCCACTCGTAAATCATATAAGAGTGGCGCTGTATTTTTAATTATGTTTATTATCTGTCGGATGTGATGATTTACCTGAAAGTTTATTTCGAATAAATTTAATTACATAACCGACAAGGATTGTTTTAACAATTCTTTTAATGAATTGGCGCATCGTTACATACCTCATTTCTCTATATGTTATGAACTATATACCCATTCATATATGCTTTTTAAACGTCATTGTCACAATTTAATTTTTAGGGAATATAATATAACCATCTTTATCTGCTTTTTTAGTAAAAATGACAAAAATGGCATGTATTATTGAGATGATGGTAGGGATACCTGTCCAGAAAAATAATAAGTGAAAAAGACCTTGTCCAAATTTATCAGCATAAAATTTATGAATACCTAAACCTCCAAGAAATAATGCAACAATAACATAAATGGCTTTATTGACTTTCATTTGTAAATCCTCCTTAACTATAATTCTACTTAAATTCGTTGTGAAAACCAATATTTCTAACTTTAGAATTTTCAAACTTTCTAAAATTATAAGTATATCTTTTTAAAATAAGCTAGAATTTCTATATAATAAATGTTAATAACGTAAAAGGGAATGATGACATAGTGATACGTCAAGCACGTCCAGAGGACCGATTTGATATTGCGAAGTTAGTTTATATGGTGTGGGATGATATGGAATTAGAATTGGTAAAGCATCTACCTAAAGACATGGTATTAGATGCAATTGAAAAAAGCTGTGTTGATGCAACTTATCGAACTTTTTATCAGCATATTTTAGTTTATGAAGTAGAAAATAAAGTAGCAGGTTGTATTATTAGCTATAGCGGTGAAAATGAATTGAAATATGAAAAAGCATGGAAACTACTTGACTTGCCAGAAGAAATAAAACAATATGGCACGCCATTACCTGTAAAAGAAGCTAAAGACGATGAGTATTATATAGAAACAATTGCGACATTTGAAGCATATAGAGGTAGAGGCATCGCGACAAAGTTATTAACGTCATTACTTGAATCAAATACACATGTTAAATGGAGTTTGAATTGCGATATTAATAATGAAGCAGCATTAAAGTTATATCAAAAAGTAGGCTTTATATCTGATGGACAGATTGAATTATGCAAGCACATGTACCATCATTTAATTGTTAAATAAAAAACTCGACAGTTCGATGTAAGTCGATTGCCGAGTAGTATCATTTTCTATTAAATGCCTGCAAATAATGCACTAATATAAATACCTAATGCATATAATAAACCGAAAAATGTATTTGTTTTACCAGCAGCAGCCATTGCTGGCATCATTGTAGGCGGTGTATCATTCTTCTTGAAACGTCTGATAACTTTAACAGGCATTGGGAATGATAACAACGCAAGCAAGTAAAATAATGAGCCACCAGGTTTAATAATGATTGTAAGTACAATAAATGCATAAGCGATAAAGTACATGATTGCCATAAATGTTAAAGAAGCATTTTTACCTAATAGAATGGGTAAAGTTTTTCGACCACTTGCTTTATCTTTGACACGGTCGCGAATATTATTAGCCATATTAATTAAACCGATAGTGATTACTATAGGTACACTTAACCAAATTACATAGCTTTGAATATTGCCAGTTTGAATAAAGAATGCAATAACGATAATAAACATACCCATAAATACGCCTGAGAATAATTCACCGAAAGGCGTCCATGAAATAGGGAAAGGGCCACCTGTATATAGGTAACCAACAGCCATACATACTAATCCAACTGGTAATAACCAAAATGAAGAGTTAGCAGCTAAAAACAAACCTAATATTGCTGCTAAGATGTAAAATGCAATGGCTAATCGTAGCACAAGCTCTGGGCTCATACCGTTGCGTACAATGGCACCACCAATGCCTACAGATTCATGATCATCAAGGCCTTTTTTATAATCATAGTATTCGTTAAACATATTAGTTGCTGCTTGAATAAGTAAGCATGCTAGTAACATGGCAATGAATAGGCTGATTTTAATATGATCTTCGCTACCAAGAAAATATATTTTAGATGCTGCTGTACCAACTAAAACGGGTACTACGGAAGCAGTTAATGTATGAGGACGCATTAAATGCCAATATTTCTTAACTGTAGAATATTGCTGATATTGATTACTCATTGAATACAAAACCTCTTTAAATCATATTTTTTATAACAAAGATATTTTAATAGAAAGTAGCATAAAGGTCAATTGACGTGAAAAATTGCAAGATAAGTTTAAGCAATTCTTGTAACACAATTATCCAAAAATGATACAATATAATAATGAGTGAAAAAAGACGAAGAAAGAAGTGAAATGGATGGCTACGGGCGTATTAGAGGACGATATTGTCAAAGAGATATATGACAGCTCAAAGGAATGGGTTTCAGTTGAAGTGAAATTATCACAGTCACTAGACCCGAGCACATTATTTCATCTCACTGACAATGAGGCAGGAGATCGCTTTTATATGCGTTTGAATGATAATCGAACGTCATATTTTGGCTACAAAGCAATTCAATTATTCAAAAATAATTCTAAAAATAAACAATCTATTTTTAAAGACTGGGAAAAATTAAAACATAACATCACATTTATACATCCGCAATCTGAGAAACATCATCTTCGAGTTGTTGGAGGATTCCAATTTTCAAGTCATAAATCAGATGATGAATGGCGAGAGTTCGGACTAAATCATTTTGTATTACCTGAAGTTTTAATTTCAACTGATAATAATGGGACATTTTTAACTTATACAGTTAAAAGGGAAAGTTTTACTGTTGAGGCATTGAACGATTTAATGGATTTGTTCAACAATATATCGGATATAGATGTGGACGAGCAAATTGGGGAAATTACTAGAAATGAAGATATTTATAAAGATGACTGGCGTCAACTTGTAGTAGAAGCAATAGAATCTATTAATAATGAAGAAAAAATTGTACTAGCACGTAGACGGTTAATAAAGTTCGATAAAGATATCAGTATTCCATATATTCTAAAGCAAGCATATTCTAAAGAAAAAAACAGTTATATATTCTTGTTAGAATCACAAGATTCTATATTCTTTTCACAAACACCTGAACAATTAATAAAGGTCAATAATAAAATACTATCGACTAAAGCTGTAGCAGGTACAATTAAACGTTCACAAGATGAGGACGAAGATACAAAAAATGTTGAAGCATTTTTAAAAGATAATAAAAACTTAATCGAACATCGATTTGTTGTTGACAGTATTTTACATGATATTAAACCTTATATCACTGAATTACATTATGATAAGATGCCTAAAATTCTAAAAAATGATCATTTATATCACTTATACACTGAAATAAAGGCGCCACTGAAGGATGATTCGTATATTAGTTTAATTGATAATTTACATCCAACACCTGCTTTAGGTGGCTATCCAAAAGAATTTGCGATGGATTTTATTGAACAGAAAGAATTTGGTACACGAGGATTATATGGTGCGCCGGTTGGCTATATAGATATATATGATGATTGTGAATTTATTGTTGCAATTCGTTCAATGCTTATTAAGAAAGCACAAGCAACTTTATTTGCTGGGTGTGGCATTGTTAAAGATTCTGATCCAGATAGTGAATTGGCAGAAACGAACCTTAAGTTCACACCTATGATGAATGCATTAGGAGTCGATATGAATGGGAAATCATAAAGCAGCTTTAACGAAGCAAGTTTTTACATTTGCATCTGAGTTATATGCGTACGGCGTAAGGGAAGTAGTTATCAGTCCGGGATCACGCTCAACGCCACTTGCACTGGCATTTGAAGCACATCCAAATATTAAAACATGGATACACCCCGATGAGCGAAGTGCAGCGTTTTTTGCAGTTGGGTTAATTAAAGGCAGTGAAAGACCTGTCGCTATATTATGTACGTCAGGTACAGCAGCAGCGAATTATACGCCTGCAATTGCTGAAAGCCAAATTAGTAGAATTCCATTAATCGTTTTAACAAGTGATCGTCCGCATGAATTAAGAAGTGTAGGCGCACCACAAGCGATTAATCAAGTAAATATGTTTAATAATTATGTAAGTTATGAGTTCGATATGCCTATTGCGGATGATAGTAAAGAGACCATTGATGCAATTTATTATCAAATGCAAATTGCTAGTCAATATTTATATGGACCACATAAAGGGCCAATTCATTTTAACTTGCCATTTAGAGATCCGTTAACACCTGATTTGAATGCAACAGAATTGTTAACTTCTGAGATGAAGATTTTACCGCACTATCAAAAAAGTATAGATGCATCGGCATTAAGACACATTTTAAATAAGAAAAAAGGTTTAATTATTGTAGGGGATATGCAGCACCAAGAAGTTGATCAAATACTGACGTATTCAACGATATATGATTTGCCTATTTTAGCTGATCCTTTAAGTCATTTAAGAAAATTTGATCATCCGAATGTTATCTGTACATATGATTTGTTGTTTAGAAGCGGCTTAGACTTAAAAGTGGATTTCGTAATTCGTGTTGGGAAACCAGTGATTTCTAAAAAGTTGAATCAATGGTTAAAGAAAACTGATGCATTTCAAATATTAGTGCAAAACAATGATAAGATTGATGTCTTTCCAATAGCACCAGATATTTCATATGAAATATCTGCGAATGATTTCTTTAGGTCATTAATGGAAGACACGACAGTTAATCGTGTAAGTTGGTTAGAAAAATGGCAATGCTTAGAGAAAAAAGGGCGTAAAGAAATTAAATGTTATTTGGAACAAGCTACAGATGAGAGTGCATTCGTTGGTGAATTGATTAAGAAAACATCTGAAAAAGATGCATTATTTATTAGTAATAGTATGCCTATCAGAGATGTAGATAACTTGTTATTGAATAAAAATATAGATGTCTATGCGAATCGTGGTGCGAATGGTATTGATGGTATCGTTTCAACTGCACTGGGTATGGCTGTGCATAAACGAATAACATTATTGATAGGTGATTTATCATTTTATCATGATATGAATGGACTATTAATGTCGAAATTAAATAATATTCAGATGAATATTGTATTATTGAACAACGATGGTGGCGGTATTTTTTCATATTTACCACAAAAAGAAAGTGCAACCGACTATTTTGAACGGTTGTTTGGCACACCGACGGGATTGGATTTCGAGTATACAGCTAAGTTATATCAATTCGATTTTAAACGTTTTAACAGTGTTTCAGAATTTAAAAATGCCACATTGTTATCTGAAACTTCGACGATTTATGAATTGATAACGAATCGCGAAAATAACTTTAAACAGCATCAAATTTTATATCAGAAATTGAGTGAAATGATTCATGACACATTATAATTACTATGAAGCAAATGTTGAGACCAATCAAGTTTTAGTATTACTGCATGGTTTTCTTAGCGACAGTCGTACTTATCATAATCACATCGATAAATATACTGATATCTGTCATGTCATCACTATAGACTTACCAGGACATGGCGAAGATCAGTCTTCAATGGATGAAACGTGGAATTTTGATTATATTACGACGTTGTTAGACCGAATTTTAGATAAATATAAAGATAAATCAATAACATTGTTTGGATATTCAATGGGTGGGCGTGTTGCATTATATTATGCAATTAATGGTCACATCCCTATATCTAATTTGATATTAGAAAGTACGTCACCAGGTATTAAAGAAGAAGCAAATCAATTGGAACGCCGTCTTGTTGATGATGCACGTGCTAAAGTATTAGACATAGCAGGTATTGAATTATTTGTTAATGATTGGGAAAAGTTGCCATTATTTCAATCGCAACTAGAATTACCAGTTGAAATACAACATCAAATAAGACAACAACGATTGTCTCAATCGCCACAGAAAATGGCCAAAGCATTAAGAGATTATGGTACAGGTCAAATGCCAAACTTATGGCCGCGCCTGAAAGAAATTAAAGTACCAACATTAATATTAGCTGGAGAATATGATGAAAAATTTGTAAAGATTGCGAAAAAAATGGCAAATTTAATTCCTAATAGTAAATGTAAATTAATTTCTGCTACAGGTCATACAATTCATGTGGAAGATAGTGATGAATTTGATACAATGATATTAGGATTTTTAAAGGAGGAGCAAAATGACTAACAGACAATGGGAAACACTTAGAGAATATGATGAAATCAAATATGAATTTTACGAAGGGATTGCTAAGGTAACAATAAATCGCCCTGAAGTACGCAATGCGTTTACACCTAAAACAGTTGCTGAAATGATTGACGCATTTTCACGTGCACGTGATGATCAAAACGTTTCAGTTATCGTATTAACTGGTGAAGGTGATTTAGCATTCTGTTCTGGTGGTGACCAGAAGAAACGTGGACATGGTGGTTATGTAGGTGAAGACCAAATCCCTCGCTTAAATGTATTAGATTTACAGCGTTTAATTCGTATTATTCCAAAACCGGTTATTGCGATGGTAAAAGGTTATGCTGTAGGTGGCGGTAATGTACTAAATGTTGTTTGTGACTTAACGATTGCTGCTGATAATGCTATTTTTGGACAAACTGGTCCTAAAGTAGGTTCATTTGATGCAGGTTATGGTTCAGGATATTTAGCACGTATCGTTGGACATAAGAAAGCACGTGAAATCTGGTACTTATGTCGTCAATACAATGCACAAGAAGCTTTAGATATGGGTCTAGTAAATACAGTGGTACCTTTAGATAAAGTTGAAGATGAAACTGTGCAATGGTGTAAAGAGATTATGAAACACTCACCAACTGCTTTACGATTCCTTAAAGCAGCTATGAATGCTGACACAGATGGTTTAGCTGGTTTACAACAAATGGCTGGGGATGCAACATTGCTTTATTACACAACTGATGAAGCGAAAGAAGGCCGTGATGCGTTTAAAGAAAAACGTGATCCTGACTTCGATCAATTCCCTAAATTCCCATAAGTTATTTTGAATATGATATTAAGTCACTTGCGTCGTTTATTTGCGATGACGAGTGGCTTTTTTATTTTATAAGAATTTAAAAGGGGCTTTTAATTAATTATCATAAAGATAAGATAGTTTAAGAAAAATTAATAGAGAAAGAATAAATGTTAAAGATTATTATTACAATGAAAAAACGAGCTGGTGAGAAATTGAATTCTCGCCAACCCGCTTTATGAAGTGAAATCATTTAAATTAGTTATACTAAGCGCTCATAAACGATTGGTCGCGAAGTGCCAATACCTTGTTTGGATGACGTTTGCATGAGGATATGCTGAGTATCATCATAATCAAGAATATAAATGATTTCTTCATTATCAATAGATGAAAATTTAATACGTTGATGTGCCGTATCTATAAAAAGAATATGATATTGATTGTGACTTGTATCATCGCCATGACGTATACAAATTGATTTTTGTAATTGATGATTACTCCAATTACCAATAAATAAATTGATATTTGTTTGTTCTAGATGTGTGAGTTTGGTTGTGTCGTAAACTAAATTTATAAATTGTAGTTGATACATAGTTTTACCTGCCTTTAATCAATATCTATATTACTTTTTAGTAACCTATCATTGAACCATACCAGTTATAATCACGATTGAATGATAAATGTAATAGGCTTGAATCTGCATCTTGGATTGATAATTCTGTATCCCAAGGATTCCAGTAGATAAGTTTTTCTTGGTCATTAATTTTAGCATTACCAACAACTGCTAGCGCATGTCCTAAATGTGGGTCATTAGGGTTTTGAGAAACACTTTGTGCAAGAATCATAATTCCTACATTATCTTTTGTAAGTTGATCAACTTGTTCATATGATGGTACACCTTCTTGATAATGAATATCTCTGCCTTGTGATTTACCGTATTCAATCATTTGATTAGGGAATGTTGCACAATTAGGAAGGTCTTGCTCACTTACTTCAGGGTATAATGTACGCATAATATCATGTGCATTATAAGTGTCTGTATTTTTAGTTGCATTTAATAATGCTGCCATACTGAATCCTGCACACCATGAGTTATCGAATTGTTGTTCTCTAATTTTGAAGTTTTTTAATGTGTTTTCATATTGAACTTGATCTTCTTGTATCGCTTCGTTTTCTTCAACTTTAGTAGGTGTTACTGTATTTTTTAACTCTTGTTTCAATTTTGCTGAAACTGTTTTAGCACTTTCTTTTTCTTTTACATTACCAGGTAGTGGCGTAGCTTTTACTAATCTAACTTTGCCATCTTCTTCAAAATAAAATCCTTTTTCATCAGTAAGAACAGTGATATTTGAATTTTTATCTTTAATTTGGTCTAAATCTTTAGCGATGAAGTTTGAAATTTTAACACTGTAATTCATGTCTTCTTTTGATTTGTTTAAATCATCTTTATTTTTAGGGCTAAGTGTTAAAGTATAAACAATTTTACCGTCTTTTATAACTGGATAATAGTAACTATTATCTTCTTCACCATTAAATTTATAAATTTTAAAAGCTTCGCCAAGTTCATATTTACCAGTTTTTGCATTACTTTGTTTATCTAATGCTTTAGCATAACCAGCAAATTGTTGTTGTGCTAGATCTTTTACTTTTTGAGGTACTTTGTCACTCTTAACATTAATTTCTAGCTGTTTAGAGTGTGAATCAGCTTTGGCTTTATTGTTATTAGTAAATGCGCCTAGTGATAAAATAAGCATTGAAACCATTATGATGCTTATAATATTGAATACTCTAGATTTACATGAACTATTCATATAATACCCTCCATTTAAGTCAAAATATTTTGCGTTGCTAAGTCTTTGCTTCTATTTACTAAATCCAAATTAAGATGAAGTTTATGCAGCGTCAGGGTTGTCTGAATTATTGTTATCGCCATTGTCTGGATTGTCTGGATTATCAGGGTTATTTGGTTCGTCTGGGTTGTTAGGGTTGTCAGGGTTATTTGGTTCATCTGGGTTGTTAGGGTTGTCAGGATTGTTAGGTTGGTCATCGTTGGCAAAATTGATATCTTCAATATTTTGTTTTAAGAAGTTGCGCACATTTTCGTTAATAAATACTGCACCATTAAATTCATTTGGTACACCGCCCCAATGAATTCCAATCACTTCATTTTTCTCATTAAATACAGGTGAACCTGAGTTACCACCAGTTGTACTTAAATCATATTGCATTGCTTCACCTTTTAAGTACGTTATTTTTCCTTTACTTTCCCACATTGTTGCGACAGGTTTATCACCTGGATATCCTGTTACAGTAATATTTTGGTTAACTTGTGTTTCAGCATTATTACTCATTGTTGCTGGTTTAACTACTTCGCCAATATGTTTGTTTTGCTCATTAGGGGAGAATTTAACTATTGCTAAATCACCTTCGCCTGAATATTTAGTGATTTGTTCAGCAGTGAAACCACCATTTGGATAATTGTCTTGGTTAATTGCAGAAGGGAATGCTTTTAAAGCATGAGGATCACCGTGCGTAGCATCTACGACGTGTTTATTTGTTAAAAGAGTATCTTTACCTACAACTACACCGGAAGCAATAAATGTACCAGTAGGTGCTTCAACTTGAATATAAGTTACGGGTGCATAATGACCATTCGTTGTATCTGTAATTTGGTGACGATCGTTATTTGGTAATATAACATTTGCGTGTTCACGTTGTTCTAATGGTTTAAGGTTACCGCCTTTTTGAATCTTAGGTGTTTGCTGTTTGTCTGTTTGCGTTTGTTGTGGATGATTGTCCATAGCTTTTGAAGATAACGCATTTGCTGCTGGAGAACTCACAAGTGTCGCTGTTGTCAAAGTTGCAACGAATAAAGAACTAACTTTTAAAAATTTACCTTTCATCTAAAAACCTCCAAAAAATTTATTTACAAGTTAAATATAACGCTAAAAATTTTTAAGTCAATAAGAATATATAAATAAATTAAAAAGTTTTTGTAAAGATTAGAATTTACAAAAACATTAAGGGGATTAAAATTGAATTGTATTATACTTTATTCGATTGAGTTAAATTGATAAGGTCGTCAATTGTTTGCATTTATCTAAAAGAATAAATAAGAAAGGAATTGAGAGCGAAGGGAAAGTATTTGTTTATAATAATAAATAGTAACGTTTGAATAATAATTGTTTGGCCAAAGGTAGATTAATATGAATGGTGATATATTATTTGAGTGCTTAAGTTTCGAAGAACAATTATAAGTTAGCATATTAAAACCTTTGATAGAATCATTTTGAGTGAGGTGTTTAAAGGGGAGGAATATAACTCGGTAGTATTTACAGTCTCTTTAGAGTATTATTTAAAACTTATAGAATATAAAAAACTGAACGTACTATGAATTTAGTTCACGACGTCCAGTTCAACATATCATTTTTATTTAGTATTTAAATATTTAGCAAGTCTCTTCATACCTTCTTTTAAAACATCCATTTCATAAGCATAGGAAATCCTCACAAATCCTTTACCGAATTCTGTAAAGGATGAGCCTGGAACGATTGCTAAATGTGTTGATTCAAGTAAATCAACACAAAATTCGAAATCGTCATCGGTGATATGCTTAATACTTGGGAAAATATAAAACGCGCCTTCAGGTTGAGCGGTAATCTCAAAACCTAATTTAGTTAATTCGGATACTAAATAATTTCTTCGTTCTACATAAGCTTCATTCATATATTTAGGAGCTTCTAATCCTTCGTTAAGTGCTGTTATACATGCTATTTGAGCTGGAACATTGGCACAAATACAATTATAGGCGTGCATAAATGTTAATTTATCAATCAAATATTGAGGTCCTAATAGAAAACCAATTCTTATTCCGGTTGCTGAGTGTGATTTACTTAAACCACCAATTAATATTAATTGATCACGAATGTCTTCAAATTCAGCGAAGGATACATGTTTACTACTAAATGTATTTTCAGCATAAATCTCATCGCTAATAATAAATATCGGATATTTTTTTAATACATTTACGATATTTAAAACTTCATTTCTTTTTAAAACTACGCCAGTTGGATTAGTCGGATAATTTAACAAGACAGCTTTTGTCTTTGGAGAAATATGACTTTCTAACGCATCAGGTGTAATTTTGAATTGTGTTGCTGTTGTATCAATATAAATTGGTTTACCACCTAGTACTTCGATAAGTGGTATGTATCCTGCATAAATTGGTCCCGGTATTATAATTTCATCTCCAGGCTCTATGATAGAACGTAACGTTGTGTCTATTGCTTCACTTGCTCCATTTGTCACAATAATTTCTTCAGGATCATAGGAAAAATGATAACGATTTTTGAAGTATTGACTAATTGCTTCGCGAGTTTCTAATAACCCTTTATTGTGAGAGTATGATGTCTTGTCATTGTTAATAGCATCAACATATGCCTTTTTCACAACATCAGGCATCGGGAAGTCTGGTTGGCCAATAGTTAAATTAACACAATCATCAAGTCCTTTCATGCGGTTTGAAAATTGGCGAATACTTGGTGCTCTTAAATATTTAGAATTAGAATTTAAAGAAAGTTTCATTTGTGACACCTCAAATATAAATCAAATATTGTCTAAAAATTTAGAAATTAATAATATCATAACATACTTTTAAAGCAAAAAAGGGTAAATTACTTAAGCTTTATTTGAAAAACGAAAAATGTCTAAATACACTGTAGTAACTACTTTTCAAAATGAATGAAGTGGTTACAGTTAATGTACTTAGACATTAAATAATTATGAGTCTTTAAACTGTGATGGTCTTTGTAAATTAATTATTGGATTTGTCCATTTACAAACAAAGTTTGTAGATAATACATATACGATGATTACAGATATACTTATTAAATAAAGATACGTCATTAATGATATAGGATTATCGAATGGGTACCATTCAAATCCTCTAACAATGCCAATAATTAAACCATGTAATAAATATACGTATAGCGTACGACTACCAATATAAGTATATAATTTTTTCTTGGTTGACATTAAATTTAGAAACGCAGTCATTGCGATTAATATAATTCCATATAATATAAGTCGTTTAAAAGGACTGAATACACTCTGTCCTTCATTTTCAAGTGAAGTATATGGTGAACTTCCTAATAACCAATCTGCATTGATAGGATGAATCACGTAAATGATAAAAAACAAAATAAAGGTAATGATAGATAATGGTATTAGTTTTTTATTTTTAAAAATAGCCGTATGTTTTTTGGTGAAAATGTAACCTAGGTAAAATATTGGGAAAAATACGATTGTCCTTGAAATGCTTAAGTAGCTATCGATATTATCTGAAAAACCTGCTCCAATAGATATAATAATTGAAACTGATAGCACTTTATATGGATTAAATCTTCTAACTATTACTAAAATGACATGAAAGAAAAATAGCGTGATCAAAAACCATAACGCAAATACTGGATTAAAAGGATCAAGTTGTAATTCGTCACTTTTACCTGTTAAGAAATAATATATTGAAAAGAATGCAAAAAATATCATATAAGGTACTATCAAACGTTTTGAAATTTTTTCTAAATAGTATGGTTTATCAATATTTTTCGCGAAATAACCAGATATAAACAAAAATGTTGGCATATGGAAACTATAAATAACTAGGTATAATGCTGATAAATATTTATCGCCACTAGTGTAGGGTTGTAACATATGTCCAAATACGACTAATAATATTAAAATTGCTCTTGCGTTGTCAAAAAAATAATCTCTCTCTTTTAATGAAGTCATATTTTATCTCCTTTATGTCCATAAGACTCTTACTAATTTATTATATTTTGTATTAGTTATGCAACAAATTTGTCTATTGTGTCGAATAGTATTGTAAAAATTATAAAAAAAGCATATAATATTATAAATAATATGTAGTGGAGTAGAACAACATGTATAAACAACTTGAAAAACTTATTACACTGACTAACAATGACTTAAACTTAGTGAATAGAAGATTTGGACAACGCACGGATATCACATCTGAACAGCTAGAACTTCTCCGTATTTTATTTAATTACGATCGCTTATCACAGTATGATTTGACGATGAAGATTAGCAGGGAACAATCTATAGTTTCAAGGTGGATTAAGAAATTAGTTTTGAAAGGGTACATCACAAGTCAACAATCTAGCGAAGATTTAAGATGTAAAGAATTAATTTTGACTGATCAAGCACGTACATAAATTTCACAAATAAATAATGCACGTTGCGAATTGATTGAAGCAAGATGTCAATGTTTATCGGAAGTCGAATTAGATAATTTAAATCAATTACTTGATAAGTTAAATCAACGACGCATATCGTTGTAACACGGCAATAGCAAACACATAATTTAGTGTCATTGTGCACACAACAAAAATTGAATCATGAATTACAAGCAAAAGTAGCGGTGATTGTTAAAATTGATGGTAAACAATCACCGCTATTTTTGCTTGTGTATGTATAAAAAAGGGATCAAAGGTCATCCCCCATGATTGATAGTGGGGGATGACTTTTGATCCTATGTTCATGTTGCTTATTTATATTGTGGGATGTCGAAGTATTTGCCGACTTCGCCAATTTTATCATAGTAGCCTTTGATGATTTTAGCATTGATGTTAGCCCAATCTACATCTGTTGCATATTGGTGTGTTCCTGGATGTGCAGGATTCCATCTCATTTTGTAAAGCGTATTTTGACCAGCTTTTACATATGAGTTGCCGATGAATTTAGCACCACCAACGATTGCTTTTGATACTGTGTCCCAACCAGCTTGTTTAGCATATTTAATACCTTCACGTAAAGGATCGTTATCATATGCAGCAATACCAAATACGTTATGGTATTTCGTGTTAGAGTTAGTTACAACTTTGTTGTTCACTACATCTGCACCTTTTGCTAATTGAGAAGTACCGTTACCTGTTTCTAATAGGGCATGTGAGATAAGATAAACTTCATTAATGCCATACATTTGAGCAGCTTTGTTAAATGCAGCACCTTGGTTTTCTAATACACCTTTACCTTTTAAGAATTGATTAATTTTATCAATAGAAATATTTTGTGGTTGGTCTAAGCGTAAGAATTGATATTTTAATGCTGGATCTTGAGCTAAACGCTTCGTATCCATTGCATGCTTAACATCATTAAAGTTAGCATCTGTCCACTTACCTGGTACACGTTGTACTTGTGGTTTATATTGTAAACCAGCTTGTATTTGAGCAACTTGGTTTAATGTCATACCTGTTTGATTATACTTAATTAATTCTTTAGCTAAATCAGTTGATTTAATCCATGCTAATTTACCGTTAGATAATTTACCATAGTACCAAGTTTGTCCATTAATGACTTGTTCTTTAACAATTGCGAATGGTTGTTCATTAAATGCTTTTAATGAGTATTTAGCTGTATCAGAATTTGGTGTTACATAGTAATAACCATTACCATTTTTAATTACATAAGTGTAGTTATAATCTTTGGCAGCTGATGTAGTTGGTTTAACAGCAGTTGGTGCAGTTAAATCTTTTGCATTTACCCAACCAGTGCGGTTATTAATAGTACCGTATAAATAAACATCTTTGCCTACAGATACTTGTTTCGTTGCATTAAATGTACCTTGAGCAATGTTATTGCCTGTTAAAATGACTTGGTTTTTAGTACCCCAAGGAATCATTGATAAGCCGTTATTTGATTTATTAACAGTATATTTTTGAGTCGTTTTAACTTCTTTGCCTAAGTTTTGAACATTTAAGTCTTTTACATTGAACCAACCTAATGGGATGTTATGGCTTGTATTGTTTAATAATACATACGTTTCATTACCATGAGCACGCTCTTTTGTTACATAGAACGTACGGTCTGCATATTTCGCACCGTTTTTCGCTGTTTTTTCATAAACAGAAGCACGAATACCAGTGTTGTTTGGTTTAACTTGCGCAATTTTGCTAACTGTTTGAGTCGTTTGAGGTTTAGTAACAGCATAAGCTTTTACAGCTGTTTTTGGTTGTGCAACAGCTTTTTTTGGTGCAGCAGGTACAGCTAAATATGCTTTACTTACCCAACCGGATTTACCATTTACAGTTCCATATAAATAGATAGATTTATCAATTTGTTGTTGCTTAGTCGCTTTAAAAGTTTGGTTACCTGTACCAGATACCGCACCAGCTTCTTGTTTATAAGTACCCCAAGGTACTGAATATAATTTAGTGCCTGGTTTTACTGTATATGTTTGCATTACATTTACAGGTGATTTTGCATTGTTATAAATAACGTCACCTTGTTTAACCCAACCAATTAAAGTTGGACTATTGTAATCTTTAACTAAGTAGAATTTGTTTCCACCTAAACTTGCTTCTTTTGTTACAGCAAATGTTTTTTGAACTTCTTTCGTTGGCTTACCAGTTTTGTCATAAACTGTAGTGAATAAGCCATTGTTTTTAGCATTAATTTGAGCAACACCGTTTAATGATGAAACTGTTAATTTATTATTTGTTGTAGGTGTTGATGGCTTAGGTGTTGGTGTTGGTGTAGGCGTAGGTTTAGCAGTATCAACTAAATATGCTTTACTTACCCAACCAGATTTACCATTCACAGAGCCATATAAATAAATTGATTTATCAATTTGTTGTTGCTTTGAAGCTTTAAATGTTTGGTTTCCAGAGCCAGACACGCTACCAGCAACTTGTTTAGATGTACCCCAAGGTACTGTATAAAGTTTCGTACCAGGTTTGATTGAATATGATTGATTTACATTTACAGGTGATTTAGCTGTGTTGTAAACCACATCGCCTTCTTTAACCCAACCAAATTTATTACCAGAATTGTAATCTTGAACAAGATAGAATTTTTGATTACCTAATGTAGCTGTTTTAGATACAGCAAATGTTTTTTGAACTTCATTAGTTGCTTTACCAGTTTTGTCGTAAACAGTAGTATATAAGCCACTATTTGTCGGTTTAATTTGAGCGACACCATTATTAGCAGCAACTGTTAATTTACCAGTTGATGGTGTTGTTGGTTTCGATGGTGTAGTAGGGGTAGTTGTAGATTGCGTACCCCATGGCGCCACTTTACCCATTTTTATTAAATATTTTTCATTAATTAAGTCATATAATTGATCATAACTATAATTATGACTTCTTAAATATCCATGTGGATCGGCATGGTCCGTACCACCTAAATATTTACTTACAGCGTAGTGAGTCCATACTGTACCATTTCCATCATATTCAGCACTATCAGGTTTCAAACCATAATATTGCAATTGTGTAGCTGCATAGTCAGCATAGTTATTCATTGAACGTGCAAATGAAGCATAATCGTGTGTATGAACGATTTCAACATTGATGAATCTAGGGTTACCGACTGCACCGACACCCCAAGATAAGTAATCCGTTGGTGCTGTTTCGATTATACGATCCCCATCAACAAATGCATGTACGAATGCGTTTTGATAGTTGTTTTTCATATAACTAATTTCACCATTTATCGTCGAACGATCATTAGCTGTATCATGAACTACGATACCTTCAGGACGCCCAACACCGTTACGGTATGCGTATTTAGGGAAGTAAGATGTATAATCTTCTTCAATCTTAGGTGCTTTTAAGTTATTTTTACGAATGTAATCGTTAATTGAAGAGTTTACTTGTGGTTTATATTTTGGCAAACTCGCTTTTGGTGTTGCAGCAACTGATCTTGGTTGTGCTGAAGCGCTAAAAGTAGTTACTTTAGGTGTCGCTTCAGTTTTAGCTTTAGGTGCTGTTGTAGTTGCAGCTTTAGGTGCTGCGGCTTTATATTGCGTTTCAAGAGCTGCAGGTTTAGCAGCTGATTTAATTAATTCTGGATTAATTTGATTTTCTGAATTATCATCTTCATCATCAACTAAACTATAACCAGCATTTGTAACATTAGTGTTAGTTTTAGGTGCTGTAGTGCTTGTTGACTTTGCAACAGGCTGCGTATTATTTGTAGTCGTTGATTGATTAGCACGAGTGTCACCATTTACTTGTGCAGTATCAACTTTTTGACTTACTTGAGCATTGCCTGTTTTGTTATTTGCTGTTTTTGGTTTGACAATAGCAGGATCTTGATATACTTGAGTGCCAGAAATGTTTTGCGTTGAACTTTTTACCTCAGCCTTTGCTTGTTCAGTAGTTGCTTTAACTTTATTACTATCTAAAACGTTTTTATTAGTAGTTTGATCTTGTGTCGTCTCAGCTGCTTGAACTTGATGTGCAGTGACTGCTGAACCTACAAGCGTTAATGCAACCATTGATGGTAGTTTGTAATTGAATTTTTTCGCCATTCTATTTATTACTCCTAACATTTATTAATTATTACTAACATTATAGTACCTGTTTTATATACCTGTGCGTATTTAACCAATTTGTAATATACTCTTAATTTACATTTTCACTGTAAAAAAATAAAAAAAATTTTGAATCTCAATGGTGACGTGACAAATCAAATAGAATTGATGTCAATTTAAGAATTGGTTTATTACAAATGTTTCTAAAATAGATACAACTTTTTTTAATTAAGCGAGGTTAACTTTTTTGTCATTTCAATATGCTCGATGCCTTCCTCAAGAAATATATTACCTCTCATTTTAAAGTTTAAACTTTCATAAAATGGGATAGCATGACATTGGGCATTCATAGTAGCTACGTAAAAACCTTCATCTTTAGCTAATGATTCTACAGCTTGCATAAGCATTCTACCCATTCCTTGTCCACGATGTGATTTTGTCACAGCCACTCGTTCTATTTTGACAGTTGTTTCATTAATAGGGCGTATACGAGCTGTGGCAACTGGCTGTCCATTATCATAACCAATTAGGTGAATAGATTCAGATTCATATTCATCAATTTCACTTTCCTCTGGGACGCCTTGTTCTTCTACAAACACTTTCTTTCTTATATAGAAGCAATCTTCTAACATCTCTTGATTGTTTACTTTTGAAAACATAAAATTCCTCCATATCCTAACAAAATCATTTACATTTAATTTACTAATAATAACATAGAATAACGATTGTTATTTTCCTCAAAAATAATTAGACATAAAAAAGCTATAAAGATGATTCATATGAATCATCTTTATAGCTAATTAATTATTAATGTTATAGTGCTTCTTTTCTAATAATTGCTGTATATTGCCAAAAGATTCGCATTTGAGCAATATTCCAATTATTCATTCCCATTGTAAACCCAGAAGGTTTAAATATATTCACATCTGTCACTTCTAAAGCTGCTGCGACTAAATATTGTAATGGAATACTAAGTGATTTCATTGTTTCGGTAATGCCATTTTCATCATATACCCATGAAAATGGTAACTCTGATTCGAAAACATCTACACTATTGAAAATTTCAGGTAGGGCTAAAATATAACATGCACCATCTACAATAGGATTCTCGATACTATTTTTGTAATAAATTAGGAGTGCTTCATAGTTTTCTCGATGCTCATGATTGACGTAAAAAAATTCACTTCTAAAATGAGCCATATCTTGGCTATGAATAATTTGTTGTTCTAACATATTAAACATCCCATTTATATTTGCAATCTTTTCGTATGTTTTTCTACTCATGTATGATGCTCCTTTCATAAATAGTAAATGTTAATCGTCATATAATATTAGTTTACAACACCATTTTGGTTATTTGAAGCTTGTGGCGTTTGTTGAATATTACCTTGATCTTGGTTAGTGTTTTGACCCGTAGTAGGTTGTTGTTGATTGCTGGAATCACTGTTATTAGTTGAATCATTGTTATCGTTAGATGTCTTATCTTTATCTGTCGTATCATTTTGTTCTTTTCTCAATAAACTACTATCTAAAGGCGTTAATGGTATTAATGAACCATAATGGTTGATAACACGTTGATCTAAGAAATCATTTTTATCATTGATAGGTGATAATTCTAAATCATTACGAAGTAAGTTAGCATATTTTTGAATGCTTTCAACGCTTGGATGATAATAGTAAATACCATTTAACATATCATCTTTACCTTTTAGTTGTGCAGTTTTAATTTCAACATCATTTGTTAAGTACATTTTAGCTAAAGCTTTAATTTCAGAGTTAGTTAAATTATGCTTAGCATTTTTACCTACAATTTGAATCACATTATCAAGTTTATCAATAGAATCAACTTCCTGTGCTTTTTGGAATAAAATCTTAATTAATTCCATTTGACGTTGTCCGCGTTTCAAGTCTGAATCATGATGTCTAGTTCTAGCAACTGCTAAAGCCTCATCACCATTTAATTTTTGGTACCCTTTTTTAATTTTAATCTTACCAGTATCATCTGTGTTAGGTTCATTTAAGTCGTACGGCACATCATAGTATATGCCGCCAAGCTCATTTACAGCCTCGACAAATGCTTTCATATTGACTCTCACATAATAATCAACAGGTACATTCATGGTAGCTTCTACCGAATCCATTGCGGCAATTGGACCACCATATGCATGTGCGTGGGTAATTTTATCGTAATAGCCAACTTTAGGAATGTAGCTGATAGTATCACGTGGAATACTAAGCATTCTAATTTGATGTTTTGATTGATTAAAAGTAGTTAAAATCATAGCGTCTGATCTAGAGTGTTCAGCATCCTGTCCTTTTTTTCTTCTTCCATCGTTATCATCGATACCTAAGAAAAGAATAGAGATAGGTTGTTCTTCGGGATTGACTTTATTATCTCTTAAGTTGGATTGACGATTAGCATTTTTGCTGTCTTGAGAAGATTCGAATGCATCTTGGGACGTTTTAAAAAGTAACGTAGCGAAGACTATTGGAACAACAATGAGAACCAATGCTAGAAGGATCAAAAAGTATTTTAAAAATTTATTCATGATTGATGCTCCTATATTAAATTTTTGTTAAATCATAATCATAATTTTAAAATATAATTAGTTGAACGATATTTATACAACTTCATTACTAATACATTATAGCCTTAAATTGTAGTACTTTATAGTAAAAAATACAAATGTTATGTCAAAGTTCCTTGTAATTTGAATGTTTTGTTAAAATCAAAAAGCATTTTTAAAAATATAATGCGACTTTAGTATGATGTCTTAAAAAATTTAAAGGCGTAATATAAATTCGAGTGATTTATACAAAGTGATAAGGTATAATTAATTTTGTTGTATAGATAACATATTAGAAAAACTTATTACTATGTAGCGTAAAGCATAAATGAATGATAAATTAATTTTTGTAAGTTGTATTATTAGGAATCTAGGTTCAAAGTTTTAACTATTTAAATATATAATGAATACATTGTGAGGCTATTATCAAATGAAATTTAATAAAGTAAAACTAGTTATACATGTGTGTGTACTATTATTTATCATTATTTCTATAGCGTTAATTTTTCATCGATTACAGACGAAGACACATTCTATAGAACCAATACATAAGGAAACAAAATTATCAGACAATGAAAAATATTTAGTAGATCGTAATAAGGAAAAGGTTGCGCCGTCTAAACTAAAAGAAGTATATAATAGCAAGGATCCTAAATATAAGAAAATTGACAAGTATTTACAAAGTTCATTATTTAACGGTTCAGTAGCTATATATGAAAATGGCAAATTGAAAATGAGTAAAGGTTATGGATATCAAGATTTTGAAAAAGGTATTAAAAACACACCGAATACGATGTTTTTAATAGGTTCAGCTCAAAAATTTTCAACAGGGTTACTGTTAAAACAGTTAGAAGAAGAACATAAAATAAATATCAATGATCCAGTAAGCAAATATATTCCATGGTTTAAAACATCTAAGTCCATTCCTTTAAAAGACTTGATGCTGCATCAAAGTGGATTATATAAATATAAATCTTCAAAAGACTATAAGAACTTAGATCAAGCAGTGAGAGCAATTCAAAAACGTGGCATTGATCCTAAGAAATACAAAAAGCATATGTATAATGATGGGAATTATTTAGTGCTAGCTAAAGTTATCGAAGAAGTTACCGGCAAATCATATGCCGAGAATTACTATACAAAAATAGGGGATCCATTAAAACTTCAGCACACAGCATTTTATGATGAACAACCTTTTAAAAAATATCTAGCAAAAGGTTATGCTTATAATAGTACAGGACTTTCGTTCTTAAGACCTAATATTTTGGACCAATACTATGGTGCAGGTAATTTATATATGACACCAACAGATATGGGTAAATTAATTACTCAAATACAACAATATAAATTATTCAGTCCTAAAATAACCAATCCATTATTACATGAGTTTGGTACGAAACAGTATCCAGATGAATATCGATATGGTTTCTATGCTAAGCCAACATTGAATAGACTTAACGGGGGATTCTTTGGACAAGTCTTTACTGTTTACTATAATGATAAGTATGTAGTTGTACTTGCATTAAATGTAAAAGGAAACAATGAAGTTCGAATCAAACATATTTATAATGATATTTTAAAACAAAATAAACCTTACAATACGAAGGGTGTTATTGTTCAATAATTAATATAGAAGATATAACATGTATATGGCATTAAGGCATCGACCTTATCTGACCAGTATACGAGTTATATCTTCTTTTTTATAGTGGTAAAAAGTTTAAAGTATAAGATTGAAGAAGGATGAGTTTAAAAATATGTGTTAACTGATAAAAGGGGAAAACATTTGATGAGTTGGCATCAGACTAAAATGAATGAAGGCGAATACGTTGGTCCATGCGTGGTCTGAAAGTTTTCTAAATCTAACTGGAAATGATAATTTAATAATGTACACTTTTGATTGTTTAAACATGTACAATTTTTAAAAACCTAGGGATAATTTTATTGAGGTGAACAACATTGAAATTATCTTTAGACATAAATATGGATTTTGAAGTTACTGTATTTATTAGTTGTGGTTGTTAATGTATTAATTGAATTGATTATAATGATTGTCTTATAAGATATAGAAGGGGACTTAACCATTTAAAAATTGAAGGATAATAAAAACCAGCTAACAAAAGTGTTAGCTGGTTAAACTTTACATTATTAAAATGTTGTTTATAAGTGTGAAGAGTGACCGCCTTGCATAACCCAATATGTTCCGACAACGAAACAAAGTGTAATTACAAGAGCAAAGATAACTTTGAATGTTTGTAAACGTCCATCTTTACCTTCAGTTAAATGCATGAACATTAATAATTGAAGTCCTGCTTGGACGAATGCAAAGCCAAAGATAATTGTCAACTTCGCGTGGAATGTTAATGACGTGTATAGTGTTACGTAAACTGCTAAAAGCGTTAATACGATAGATGCGATAAATCCTACAGTATGTTTCATTATTGTACTCATCCGCTATACACCATCCCTATCATATATACGGCAGTAAAGATGAAAACCCAAACAACATCTAAGAAGTGCCAGTATAAACTTACTATAAATAATTTTGGCGCATTATATTTGTCTAATCCGCGTCGTTGGATTTGGATTAATAAACAAATGGCCCAAACGATACCTAGCGATACGTGACAACCATGCGTTCCTAATAGGATAAAGAAACTAGACCAGTAAGAACCAATTGTTGGGTTAACGCCCTCTGATGCATAGTGTGCGAATTCATAAATTTCGAATCCAACAAAGACTAAACCTAAAAGTAACGTAATGATCATCCAAAACATCATTAACTTTTGTTTTTCTTGGCGCATGTAGTAAATAGCAATACCACATGTGTAAGAACTGAATAATAATGCAAACGTCATTATTAAAACAAGAGGCAATTCAAATAACTCAGTAGTCATTTTACCTGCATAATCGCCACCATGTTGCAAAGTTAATAGTGTCGCAAATAGGGTACCGAATAACGCAAATTCGGCTGTAATGAAAATCCAAAAGCCAAGCTTATTTAATTCGCCTTCATGTGTGCGTGAATCAATAGTGTTTGTATCATGACTCATGACTTACAGCCTCCCTTTCTTTAATACGCGCTTCTCTTAATCTAGCTTCAGTTTCAGCAACTTCAGCAGCAGGGATATGATATCCGTGATCGATTTGGAAACTGCGATAAATCATAGTACCAAAAATACCGAATAAACAAATTAATGCTGGAATTACAGTTTCGAAAATTAAGAAGAAACCGCCGATAGTCATAAAGATACCAATCCAGAATCCAACAGGAGTATTGTTTGGCATATGAATGTCTTTGTAATTATGGTTGTCTAAGTAATGACGACCATGTTCTTTCATATCAACAAATGTGTCGTAGTCATTCCAATCTGGTGTAATGGCAAAGTTGTATTTAGGTGGAATTGCTGATGCAGTAGTCCACTCTAGAGTACGACCAAGGCCATCCCAGTTATCTCCAGTTGCTTCACGTGGAGATTTGAAGTGACTGTATACGATACTAACAACAAGGAATAAGAATCCGATTGCCATTAATAATGCACCGATAGTTGAAATTAAGTTTAATAAGAACCAACCATCTGATGGCATATAAGTGTATAAACGACGTGGCATACCATCTAATCCAAGAATGAATTGTGGTAAGAAACAAACGTTAAATCCGATCATGAAGAACCAGAAGCACCATTTGTTTAATGTTTCGTTTAATTTGTAACCCATCATCTTTGGATACCAGAAGATTAAACCAGCTAAGCAGGCAAATACAACACCAGTAACCAATGTATAGTGGAAGTGAGCTACTAAGAAGTACGTATTGTGATATTGATAGTCAGCAGATGCCATTGCTAACATTACACCCGTAACACCACCTAAAAGGAAGTTAGGGATAAATGCTAATGAGAATAACATTGGTGACTCAAATGTAATACGTCCTTTATATAATGTTAATAACCAGTTAAACAATTTCACACCAGTTGGAATACCAATCAGCATTGTTGAAATTGAGAAGAATGAGTTGATTAATGCACCATTACCCATTGTGAAGAAATGGTGAACCCAAACTAAGAAACTAAGGAACGCGATACCGGCAGTTGCCCATACCATACTTTGATGTCCGAATAAACGCTTACGAGCGAATGTCGGGATAATTTCTGAGTAAATACCAAATGCTGGAAGGATAACGATATAAACTTCAGGGTGCCCCCATACCCAGAAGAAGTTAGCCCAAAGCATTGGCATACCGCCATGTGCAACTGTGAAGAATGCTGTGTCAAATATTCTATCAGTTGTCATTAATGCTAACGCTACTGTTAAAGGAGGGAAAGCAAGAATAACAATTAATGTAGTAATAAATGTTGTTACTGTAAACATTGGCATTTGCATAAACTTCATAGTTGGTGTTTTACATCTTAAAATTGTTACAAAGAAGTTGATACCTGTAGCTAAGGTACCAAGCCCTGAAATTTGTATAGCTATTAAGTAATAGTTAACACCCGGACCAGGACTGAATTCACCTGCTAGTGGCGCATAGTTTGTCCAACCAGCTGCTGGTGAACCACCAATAATAAATGACAGGTTGAATAAAATCATACCTGCAAAGAATAGCCAGAAACTTACGTTGTTTAATACTGGGAATGCAACATCACGTGCTCCAATTTGTAATGGAACAACGATATTCCATAAACCAAAGATAAATGGCATTGCCATGAAGATAATCATGATTACACCATGTGTACTAAAAATTTCGTTATAGTGGTTAGATTCTAAAAATTTGTTATCAGGTACTGTTAATTGCGCACGAATAAGTAACGCATCAATACCACCACGGACGAACATTAATACGGCACAGATTAAATACATAATACCGATTTTCTTATGGTCTACAGATGTGAACCATTCTTTGTAAAGATATTTCCATAATTTAAAGTAAGTAATTACTGCGATTAAACCAATAACTAAGAATGGGGCACCAATTTGTGCCATTGTAATCATCCAGTTACCTTTAACTAGTAATTGATCCCATGGAAAATTCATTAATGTCCACCTCCATGATCATCATTGTCTTGATCTTGCGCATCTTTTGAAATTTTCTTCATTTCTTTCGCATTTTTCGATTCATCTTTCTTGAACTCATTGTTATATGGTTCGTCATTTCCAAGAATCATCAATTTCATACCATGTCGTTTATAGTTCGCATTTGTAATTTGAGCTTTACGAGCAGGTATTAATGGTTTGTCTGATACATCTTTAAACATATTTTCTTCACTAGTGAAGTTTGGATCTTTCAATTCGAAATTGAAACGTTTATATGCATAGAAGATGTATTCTGGATCGGCTGCTGGATCAACAAACGCCATATGTGTACCATTAAATTCTAAAGCTTTATTAGGTGTGCTTGGTAATAATTGTTTATCAAATGTATCTTGATCTAACGTTTTCTTACCTTTAACTTCTTTCACCCATTTGTCGTAGTCTTTTTGACTAACGGCATTTACTTTAAATGTTTGACGTGAGAATCCTTCACCATTGAAGTTAGAGTTACGACCTCTGAACGTACCAGTTTGAGATGCTTCTAACGTCCAATTCATTGTCATGCCAGTCATGGCATATTTTTGACCACCTAATTGTGGAATCCAGAAACTTGTCATTGTATCCATAGCTTGAAGCTTAAATACAACAGGACGATCTTTAGGGATTGTTAATGTATTAACAGTCTCTATATGTTCATCTGGATAAGCAAAGAACCATTTGTATCCTGCACTTACTGCATATACTACCATTGGATCTTTCTCACTCTTCGGTGGTTTTTCGTAATCGTATAAAGTTTTAACTGTAGGAATAGCTAAAGCAGCAACGATTATGATAGGTATTACAAACCATATTGTTTCAATGATGGCATTATGGTGCATCTTACCAGATTCGGCATTCTTATTATAACTATACTTGTAAATAAAAATGGCGAACATGCCAAGTACAACGAAACAAATAACAAGCATGAAGACGATTGAATAAAGAATCAAGAACTTCTGACTACTTGCTACTGGCCCTTTTGCGTTGAAAATTTCTATATTTGAACAACCACTAAGTAAAATTAGTGTGCCAAATAATAGAAGCAAAGACTTAAATTTTGACACTTTTTTGACCTCCTAATACTACAAATGTAGGGCTTAACATTAATTTTAAGTTATTACACAATATTTACAAGGGCTTATGGGAAAAAAATTAATAAAATTGTATCAAAAATGTTGATAAATCAAGGTGTGACGTGGGTTCACACATTTGTTAAAATTATGTGTACATTTTGTGACTAATAGCGTTTTTGAAAAAATTGCTTCATATTTAAAAGGGAAGTTGAGAATAGCTTTCAATTAAAGGTTATTTGAATGAAAATAAAAAAAGTTTGAAATTGTCTAATAAATTGAAAATGATGGCTAGTTCATTGAAAGGAAGCGCAAACATTTTAATAAGGAATTTGCCAAAAGTAATTTATCGTTAAACAATGAAAAGTGGAAATTTGTTTGTTCAAAATCAAAATATTCATTTAAAAAGAGCAGTTAAGTTTTTATAATTTGATAGGTAGTCCTTTGGTATACAGAAAAAATACAATATTTGGGTTAAAGTTGCAGATGAAGTTGGAATAACAAATAAAATGGTAGCAAAACATGTTCGTTTGCTACCATTTTATTTGCAGTATAGTGATGAGGGCTATTTAACCTCAATATACCTAGTGGAAATTTTAATTGCACCATCTGAATCAGTGACATGATATTTAATTTGATATTTACCAGATTTAGATGTATCAATTTGGCCATCGACTTTAATTTTATCGGTTAAATCTCCATCTTCTTTATCAAATGCACTTATGCCGTTTAGAAGGTTATAATCTTGACCTTTCTTAATAACGATATCATTAGCGCCTTTAATTTGTGGTGTAGTATTCGTCGTTGCATCTGCATTTAAATTTGGTGTTACTAGTGTAGCAGAAACACCGAGGGCTGATAATGACTGTAATAGTTTATTCATAATGTAACCTCCGAATGATAAGTCATTTCTGAGTTAGCTTTACTATACCTTAATTTATTTTATTTACACATCATACTATAGTCCTAATCTTACCCTATAAAGAATGAAATTTAAATATAAATTTATAAATAATGAGGAAATAATTATTATTTTGAAAATCTGCCACAATTGTAAAATTAATAATTCAGGGATAATTTGAAATCAAATATAACTTTATTCGACAGTTTGAACTTAAATTTTTGTGTATCAATACAATAAGAAAAGGGAGGCGAAAATGATAAAGAACCACTAATGATTAATTATGTAGTAGTACTTTATCATAGTCACAGCTTCTGTGTTGGGGCCTCGCCGACTTGCATTGTCTGTAGAAATTGGGAATCCAATTTCTCTTTGTTAGGGCCCACACCCCAACTTGCATTGCCTGTAGAATTTCTTTTCGAAATTCTCTGTGTTGGGGCCCCTGACTAGAATTGAAAACTTGTTACAAACTTATTTTCATTCAATTAACTACTGTCTATATAAAATTGTAGAGCCTAGAACAATGTGAAATGCTCCCTTCAAAGCCTTCATTTTTTCAATGTCTACTTTGAAGGGAGCATTTGATTGATGAATGTCCCAGATTCTTCTTATTCATTGCAATTGCGAGATAATATTTAATGTGGATTAAAAGAGTTCATTAAAACTCAGATATTAATTCTCAGTACATAACTAATGTGAATTTACGAATCAACACCTCGACGCATTTTTTCTGCAAGCAAGGTATTATTTAATACCATTGTAATTGTTAATGGACCAACGCCACCAGGAACAGGTGTAATAGCTCCAGCAATTTCTTTAACCGCATCATAATCAACGTCACCTTTTAATTTGCCATTTTCATCTGGCGTATTGCCAACATCGATAATTACTGCTCCTTCTTTGACAACATCTTTTGTTACTAAACCAGGCTTACCAACTGCACTGACTATGACATCAGCATCTTTTAAATATGATGCCATATCCTTTGAACGAGAATGTAAGATTGTTACTGATGCATTTTTTTGAAGTAGTAACTTAGAAACTGGTTGTCCGACAATATGACTTCGTCCAATTACTACTGCATTTTTACCTTCTAAATCAATATCAGCATGTTTTAATATTTCCATGATGCCGAGCGGTGTGCAAGGTACAAAAGTTTGTTCATCGATATATAATTTCCCTATATTTATTGGATGAAAACCGTCCACATCTTTATCAGGATTGATTGCTTCTAATATTTTCTGTTCGCTAACTTGTTTTGGTAATGGTACTTGTACCAAAATACCACTTACAGAATCATCATTATTTAGTCTATTTAGTTCGTTTAATACTTCTTCTTCAGTAGCTGTTTCTTCCAAATGTACGATTTCTGAAATCATACCAATTTTTTCAGCTGCTTTCTTTTTTGATCTAACATAACTTTGACTAGCGCCATCATTACCAACTAATATAACGGATAATTTAGGTGTAAAACCCTTTTCTTTTAGCGCTTCAACTTGATTTTGTAACCCCTGTCTGTAGTCTTTGGCAATTTGTTTACCATCTAAAATTTTAGCAACCATAAAAACTTCTCCTCCTATTGTCAATATCCTAACTTTGTTAGTTCATAAAACTAATTTACATAGCAAAAGACGTAAATTCAAACAAAAAATCAAAATAAAGTTCGATTTTTGATTGAAAAAGCAGAAATTGCTTGTTATGCTATATCTATAATATACAACTAAAGTAATTCACAATTCAAACTTTTGAAAGGGTGTACAAAGTGAAAGTAGCAGTCATTATGGGCAGTTCTTCTGATTGGAAAATTATGCAAGAGAGTTGTAACATGTTGGATTATTTTGAAATTCCGTACGAAAAACAAGTAGTATCCGCACATCGTACGCCAAAAATGATGGTTCAATTTGCTTCTGAAGCGAGAGAAAGAGGTATAGACATTATCATTGCAGGCGCTGGCGGTGCGGCACATTTACCAGGTATGGTTGCATCATTAACGACGCTACCAGTTATTGGAGTGCCGATTGAAACAAAAAGTTTAAAGGGTATAGATTCTTTATTATCAATTGTTCAAATGCCAGGAGGTATTCCGGTTGCAACGACTGCAATTGGTGCAGCAGGTGCTAAAAACGCAGGTATACTTGCAGCAAGAATGTTAAGTATTCAAAATTCTTCTTTAGTTGAAAAACTAAATCAGTATGAATCTTTGTTAATTCAAAAAGTGGAGGACATGCAAAATGAACTTCAATAAATTAAAGTTTGGTGCGACTATTGGCATTATTGGTGGTGGTCAGCTTGGAAAGATGATGGCACAATCAGCTCAAAAAATGGGTTATAAAGTGGCTGTTTTGGATCCTGCTGAAGATTGTCCATGTAGATACGTTGCACACGAATTTATACAAGCCAAGTATGACGATGAAAAGGCACTCAATCAATTAGGACAAAAATGTGATGTGATTACTTATGAATTTGAAAATATTTCAGCCCAACAATTAAAACTATTATGTGAAAAGTACAATATTCCGCAAGGTTACCAAGCTATACAGTTATTACAAGACCGCTTAACTGAAAAAGAAACATTAAAAAGTGCTGGTACCAAGGTTGTCCCATTCATTTCAGTAAAAGAATCTACAGATATTGACAAAGCAATTGAAACATTAGGATATCCTTTTATTGTAAAAACTAGATTTGGTGGCTACGATGGCAAAGGTCAAGTTTTAATTAACAACGAAAAAGACTTACAAGAAGGTTTTAAATTAATTGAAACTAGTGAATGCGTAGCTGAAAAATATTTGAATATCAAGAAAGAAGTATCACTTACTGTTACAAGAGGAAACAACAATCAAATCACTTTTTTCCCATTACAAGAAAATGAGCATAGAAATCAAATACTTTTCAAAACAATTGTTCCAGCGAGAATAGATAAAACAGCTGAGGCGAAAGAGCAAGTTAATAAAATTATCCAATCGATTCATTTCATTGGAACATTTACAGTTGAATTTTTTATAGATAGTAACAACCAATTGTATGTGAACGAGATTGCACCAAGGCCTCACAATTCCGGACATTATTCAATTGAAGCATGTGATTATTCACAATTTGATACTCATATTTTAGCAGTTACCGGACAATCATTACCAAATTCAATTGAATTATTAAAGCCTGCAGTCATGATGAACTTACTAGGTAAAGACTTAGATTTATTGGAAAATGAATTTAATGAACATCCAGAGTGGCACTTACATATTTATGGTAAGTCTGAGCGTAAAGATAGCAGAAAAATGGGGCATATGACTGTACTAACGAATGATGTTAACCAAACTGAACAAGATATGTACGCTAAATTTGAGGGGAGTAATTAAAGCATGACATTATTATATGAAGGAAAAGCGAAGCGCATTTTCTCAACAAATCAAGAAAATGAATTAAGAGTTGAATATAAAGATGAAGTTACTGCTGGAAACGGGGCTAAGAAAGACACGATGGCAGGTAAGGGGCGATTAAATAATCAAATTACTTCTATTATATTTAAATATTTACAAGAAAATGGAATAGAAAGTCACTTTATTAAGCAATTATCTGAAACAGAACAATTAGTTAAGCCTGTGAAAATAATTTCATTAGAAGTAGTTGTTCGTAATATTGCTAGTGGATCTATTACAAAGCGTTTAGGTATTGAAAATGGTGAAGTTTTTAGAGAACCACTTGTGGAATTTTTCTATAAAAATGATGCATTAAATGATCCGTTGATTACAGATGATCACATCAAATTACTGAATATTGCGACAGATAAAGATATTGAAACATTAAAAACGAAAGCGCTAGAAATTAATCAAGTATTAAAAAAATTAATGGATGCTATGAATTTAAAATTAGTAGATTTTAAAATCGAATTTGGAAAGACTGAGACTGGTCAAATTTTGTTAGCGGATGAAATATCTCCAGATACATGTCGAATTTGGGATAAAGCTACCAATGCAAACTTTGATAAAGATGTATATAGAAATAACACTGGATCACTGATTGAAACATATCAAATATTTTTAAACAAATTGGAGGATTTAAAATAATGAAAACAATTGAACTACATATCACATTACAACCACAAGTATTAGATACGCAAGGACAAACGCTTACTCGAGCTGTACATGACTTAGGTTATGCACAAGTAAATGATATTCGCGTAGGAAAAGTATTATATATGACAGTGGATGAGGTTAGTGATGAAAAGGTACACAACATTATTACAACTCTAAGTGAAAAATTGTTTGCAAATACAATGATTGAAGAATATAGCTATAAAGTGTTAGATGATGAAAAGGAGAATGCATAAAATGAAATTTGCGGTTCTTGTTTTTCCAGGTTCGAATTGTGATAGAGACATGTTTAATGCTGCTATTAAAAGTGGTGTTGAAGCGGAATATGTAGATTATAGAGAAACATCACTAAGTGGATTTGATGGCGTACTTATTCCTGGTGGATTTTCATTCGGGGATTACTTAAGATCTGGGGCAATGGCTAGTGTAGCGCCGATTATATCTGAAGTTAAACGTCTTGCAGCTGAAGGTAAGCCAGTATTAGGTGTTTGTAATGGGTTTCAAATTTTAACTGAAATAGGTTTATTACCTGGTGCATTATTGCATAACGATTCACATTTATTTATTAGTAGAAATGAAGAGTTAGAAATAGTGAATAATCAAACGGCATTTACAAATCTTTATGAACAAGGTGAAAAAGTTATATATCCTGTAGCTCACGGTGAAGGCCATTATTATTGTAATGATGAAATATATCAACAATTAAAAGCTAACAATCAAATTATTCTGAAATATGTGAATAATCCAAACGGTTCATATGACGATATTGCAGGAATTGTTAACGAAAAAGGCAATGTGTGTGGCATGATGCCACATCCTGAAAGAGCTTTAGAAACGTTGTTAGGTACTGATAGTGGTGTGAAATTATTTGAAGCGATGGTAAAAAGTTGGAGGGAACAACATGTCTAAATTTATCGAACCAAGCGTTGAAGAAATTAAACTTGAAAAAGTATATCAAGATATGGGATTAAGTGATCAAGAATATGAAAAAGTTTGCGATATTTTAGGCAGACAACCTAACTTTACAGAAACAGGTATCTTTTCTGTTATGTGGAGTGAACATTGCTCTTATAAACATTCTAAACCGTTTTTAAAGCAATTTCCTACGTCAGGTGAGCATGTGCTTATGGGGCCAGGTGAAGGTGCAGGGGTAGTCGATATAGGTGATAATCAAGCCGTAGTATTTAAAGTAGAGTCTCACAATCATCCATCAGCAATTGAACCATATCAAGGGGCTGCTACAGGCGTTGGTGGAATCATTCGTGACATTGTCTCTATTGGAGCTAGACCTATTAATTTGTTAAACAGTCTTAGATTTGGAGAATTAGATAATAAACAAAACCAAAGATTACTTAAAGGAGTTGTAAAGGGTATCGGAGGTTATGGTAACTGCATTGGTATTCCAACAACTGCTGGAGAAATCGAATTTGATGAACGTTATGATGGCAATCCACTTGTTAATGCAATGTGTGTTGGTGTTATCAATCACGACATGATTCAAAAAGGCACAGCAAAAGGTGTAGGTAATTCGGTCATTTATGTTGGTTTGAAAACTGGTCGAGATGGTATTCATGGTGCTACTTTTGCATCTGAAGAATTGACGGAAGAAAGCGAAAGTAAACGACCTTCTGTACAAATCGGTGATCCATTTGTAGGTAAAAAATTAATGGAAGCAACACTTGAAGCAATTACATTTGATGAATTAGTTGGTATTCAAGATATGGGTGCTGCTGGTTTAACATCTTCATCTTCTGAAATGGCGGCAAAAGGTGGTAGTGGTTTACATTTGAGATTAGAACAAGTGCCAACACGTGAGCCAGGTATTTCTCCTTATGAAATGATGCTTTCAGAAACTCAAGAACGTATGTTGCTAGTTGTTGAAAAAGGTACTGAACAAAAATTCTTAGATTTATTTGATAAGCACGAATTGGATAGTGCTGTCATAGGTGAAGTAACAGATACAAATCGTTTTGTTTTAACATATAATGACGAAGTTTATGCTGACATTCCAGTTGAACCACTAGCTGATGAAGCACCTGTATATATTTTAGAAGGAGAAGAAAAAAATTATAATACTTCTAAAAATGATTATACACACATCGATGTTAAAGATACTTTCTTTAAATTACTTAAGCATCCGACTATAGCATCTAAACACTATTTATATGATCAATACGACCAACAAGTTGGTGCCAATACGATAATTAAGCCTGGACTTCAAGCATCGGTAGTACGTGTGGAAGGCACAAATAAGGCAATTGCTTCAACAATTGATGGTGAAGCGCGTTATGTATATAACAATCCATATGAAGGTGGAAAGATGGTAGTAGCTGAAGCTTATCGAAATTTAATTGCCGTGGGTGCAACACCATTAGCAATGACAGATTGTTTAAATTATGGTTCTCCTGAAAAGAAAGAAATCTATCAACAGTTGATAGATTCAACGAAAGGTATGGCAGAAGCATGCGACATTCTTAAGACACCAGTAGTTTCTGGTAATGTATCTTTATATAACGAAACGAAAGGTACTTCTATTTTCCCAACACCAGTTGTTGGAATGGTAGGTTTGATTGAAAATGTAAATTATTTAAATGATTTTGAACCTCAAGTTGGAGATAAATTATATTTAATCGGTGATACTAAGGACGACTTTGGTGGTAGTCAACTTGAAAAGTTAATTTATGGCAAAGTTAATCATGAATTTGAGTCATTAGATTTGAGTTCAGAAGTTGAAAAAGGTGAATCAATCAAGACAGCTATTCGTGAAGGGGTATTATCACATGTTCAAACGGTTGGTAAAGGTGGCTTACTGATTACCTTAGCTAAACTAAGTGCGCATTACGGTTTAGGATTAAAGTCTTCAATAGATATAACAAACGCACAATTGTTTAGTGAGACACAAGGCCGATATGTTGTTTCTGTTAAATCAGGTAAAACTTTAAATATTGATAATGCAATAGAAATTGGACTTTTAACAGATAGTGATAATTTCAAAGTAACAACACCATATACAGAGATTAGTGAAAATGTTTCAGATATTAAACAAATATGGGAAGGGGCAATTGCTCAATGTTTAACTACTCAGGATTAAACGAAGAATGTGGCGTGTTTGGTATTTGGAATCATCCTGAAGCAGCGCAACTAACATATATGGGACTTCATAGTTTGCAACATCGTGGTCAAGAAGGTGCAGGTATAGTTGTTTCTGATCAAAATGAATTAAAAGGCGAGCGAGGATTAGGCTTACTTACTGAAGCGATTAAAGATGACCAAATGGAACGATTAAAAGGATATCAACATGCAATTGGTCACGTCCGTTATGCTACTTCAGGTAATAAAGGTATTGAAAATATTCAACCGTTTCTGTATCACTTTTATGATATGAGTGTAGGTATTTGTCATAATGGTAACCTCATTAATGCTAAATCATTGCGTCAGAATTTAGAAAAACAAGGTGCTATCTTCCATTCGTCTTCTGATACTGAAGTCATTATGCATTTGATACGTCGAAGTAAAGCTCCTACTTTTGAGGAAGCGTTGAAAGAAAGTTTGCGAAAAGTTAAAGGCGGTTTTACATTTGCGATTTTAACTAAAGATGCGTTGTATGGCGCAGTAGATCCAAATGCTATCAGACCTCTTGTTGTAGGTAAAATGAAAGATGGTACATACATTCTTGCAAGTGAAACATGTGCAATAGATGTGTTAGGTGCAGAGTTTGTTCAAGATATTCATGCGGGTGAATATGTCGTGATTAACGATAAAGGTATTACAGTTAAATCTTATACACATCATACGACAACTGCAATTTCTGCGATGGAATATATTTATTTTGCGAGACCAGATTCAACGATTGCTGGCAAAAATGTTCATGCAGTGCGTAAAGCTTCTGGTAAAAAATTAGCCCAAGAAAGCCCTGTAAATGCTGATATGGTCATCGGTGTACCCAATTCATCGCTATCAGCTGCGAGTGGTTATGCTGAAGAAATAGGTTTGCCATATGAAATGGGACTAGTTAAAAATCAATATGTTGCAAGAACATTTATTCAACCAACTCAGGAATTACGTGAGCAAGGTGTGAGAGTGAAGTTATCTGCGGTAAAAGATATAGTAGATGGGAAAAATATCATTCTTGTTGATGATTCCATTGTTCGCGGTACGACAATTCGACGCATTGTGAAAATGTTAAAAGATTCTGGTGCAAATAAAGTGCATGTGCGTATAGCATCACCGGAATTTATGTTCCCAAGTTTTTATGGAATCGATGTTTCAACTACGGCAGAATTAATTTCTGCAAGCAAATCACCTGAAGAAATTAAAGATTATATTGGCGCTGATTCATTAGCATATCTATCTGTAGATGGGTTAATTGAATCAATTGGTTTAGATTATGACGCGCCATATAGCGGCTTATGTGTAGAAAGTTTCACTGGAGATTATCCTGCAGGGTTATATGATTATGAAGCAAATTATAAAGCACACTTAAGTCATCGACAAAAGCAATATATTTCTAAAAATAAACACTTTTTTGATAGCGAGGGAAATTTAAATGTCTAAAGCATATGAACAATCTGGTGTAAATATTCATGCTGGTTATGAAGCTGTAGAAAGAATGTCTAGTCATGTTAAACGTACAATGCGTAAAGAAGTTATCGGTGGTTTAGGTGGATTCGGTGCTACATTTGATTTATCACAATTAAATATGACAGCACCAGTTTTAGTTTCTGGAACAGACGGAGTAGGTACGAAATTAAAACTAGCTATCGACTATGGTAAACATGATTCGATAGGTATCGATGCAGTCGCAATGTGTGTTAATGATATTTTAACGACAGGTGCAGAACCATTATATTTTTTAGATTACATCGCTACAAACAAAGTTGTTCCTGAAGTTATTGAACAAATTGTTAAAGGTATTAGTGATGCATGTGTTGAAACGAATACTGCACTTATCGGTGGAGAGACTGCTGAAATGGGTGAAATGTATCACGAAGGCGAATATGATGTAGCCGGATTTGCTGTTGGAGCAGTTGAAAAGGATGACTATGTAGATGGTTCAGAAGTGGAAGAGGGACAAGTTGTTATAGGGCTTGCGTCAAGTGGCATTCATTCAAATGGATACAGTTTAGTGCGCAAATTAATTAATGAATCAGGCATTGAATTGGCATCAAACTTCGATAATCGTCCATTTATAGATGTCTTTTTAGAGCCAACTAAATTATATGTCAAACCTGTACTTGCTCTGAAAAAAGAAGTTTCTATTAAGGCAATGAATCATATTACTGGTGGAGGTTTTTATGAAAATATTCCACGTGCATTGCCAGCCGGATATGCTGCTAGAATTGATACTACATCATTTCCAACGCCAAAAATATTTGATTGGTTACAACAACAAGGCAATATAGACACAAATGAAATGTATAACATTTTTAATATGGGTATTGGCTATACGGTTATCGTTGATGAAAAAGATGTATCACGCGCTTTGAAGATTTTAGCAGAACAAAATGTGGAAGCCTATCAAATTGGTCATATTGTGAAAAATGAGTCAACTGCGATCGAATTGTTGGGGGTATAACAATGGTTAAAATTGCGATTTTTGCATCAGGTTCAGGAAGTAACTTTGAAAATATAGTTGAGCATGTTGAATCAGGAAAACTTGAAAATATTGAAGTTACGTCGCTATATACGGATCATCAAAATGCGTTTTGTATAGATAGAGCAAAAAAGCATGATATTCCTGTTTATATTAATGAACCAAAAAAATTTGATTCAAAAGCAGCGTATGAACAACATTTAGTAACATTATTAAATGAAGATAAGGTAGAGTGGATTATTTTAGCTGGCTACATGCGCCTAATTGGTCCAGACTTATTAGCATCATTTGAAGGTAAAATATTGAATATACATCCATCTCTATTGCCGAAATATAAGGGGATTGACGCAATAGGCCAAGCATATCATAGTGGCGATACTATTACTGGTTCGACAGTACATTATGTTGATAGTGGTATGGATACGGGAGAAATTATTGAACAGAGACAATGTGATATTAGACCGGACGATTCAAAAGAACAATTAGAAGAGAAAGTAAAAAAATTGGAATATGAGTTATATCCAAGTGTTATTGCTAAAATTGTAAAATAAGGAGTATGTATGTGATGAAGAAAGCTATTTTGAGCGTATCAAATAAAACAGGTATTGTAGAGTTTGCTAAAGCGCTAACGCAATTAAATTATGAATTATATTCAACAGGTGGTACTAAACGTATATTAGATGAAGCAAATGTACCAGTTCGTTCTGTTTCAGACTTAACACATTTTCCAGAAATAATGGATGGCCGTGTTAAAACATTACATCCGGCTGTTCATGGTGGCATTTTAGCTGATCGAAATAAACCGCAGCATTTAAATGAATTATCAGAACAACATATAGATTTAATTGATATGGTAGTAGTTAATTTATATCCATTCCAACAAACTGTTGCAAACCCTGATGTGACGATGGACGAAGCAATTGAAAATATTGATATTGGTGGTCCAACAATGTTACGTGCTGCAGCTAAAAACTATAAACATGTAACAACAATTGTACATCCTGCAGATTATCAAGAAGTATTGACGCGATTAAGAAACGATTCGTTAGATGAGTCATATAGACAATCATTAATGATCAAAGTTTTTGAGCATACTGCAGAATATGATGAAGCGATTGTACGTTTCTTTAAAGGGGATAAAGAAACTTTAAGATATGGAGAAAATCCACAACAATCAGCGTATTTTGTGAGAACTTCGAATGCTAAGCACACGATTGCAGGCGCTAAACAATTACATGGGAAACAATTAAGCTATAACAATATTAAAGATGCAGATGCTACACTAGCTTTAGTTAAAAAGTTTGATACACCTGCTGCAGTTGCGGTTAAACACATGAATCCATGTGGTGTTGGTATCGGTGACACGATAGAACAAGCATTTCAACATGCGTATGAAGCGGATAGTCAATCAATATTTGGTGGAATTGTTGCATTAAACCGAGCTGTAACACCTGAGTTAGCAGAGCAATTGCATAGTATCTTTTTGGAAGTCATTATTGCACCAAAATTTACAGATGAAGCATTAGATATTTTAAAACAAAAGAAGAATGTAAGATTATTAGAAATTGATATGACTATAGACAGTAACGAAGAAGAGTTTGTTTCAGTATCTGGCGGATATTTAGTTCAAGATAAAGACAATTATGTCGTGCCAAAAGAAGAAATGAAAGTTGTTACAGAAGTTGCACCTACCGATGAACAATGGGAAGCAATGTTATTAGGATGGAAAGTTGTACCATCAGTAAAAAGTAATGCAATTATTTTAAGTAATAATAAACAAACTGTAGGTATAGGTGCTGGACAAATGAATCGTGTCGGTGCTGCTAAAATTGCGTTAGAGAGAGCTATTGAAATCAATGATCATGTAGCGTTAGTATCTGATGGATTTTTCCCTATGGGAGATACAGTTGAACTTGCAGCACAACATGGTATAAAGGCAATTATCCAACCGGGTGGTTCGATTAAAGATCAAGATTCAATTGATATGGCTAATAAACATGGTATTGCAATGGTAGTCACAGGCACTCGACATTTTAAACACTAATTTTAAAGGGGCGTAACATAAATGAATGTATTAGTAATTGGTGCTGGTGGACGAGAACATGCACTTGCATATAAACTTAATCAATCGAGTCTAGTTAAACAAGTATTTGTCATTCCAGGTAATGAGGCAATGACACCTATAGCTGAAGTACACACTGAAATTTCAGAATCTGATCATCAAGGGATACTAGATTTTGCTAAACAGCAAAATGTTGATTGGGTAGTTATAGGTCCAGAACAACCGCTAATTGATGGATTAGCAGACATTTTACGAGCGAATGGTTTCAAAGTGTTTGGTCCAAATAAGCAAGCAGCTCAAATCGAAGGCTCAAAATTATTTGCTAAAAAGATGATGGAAAAATATAATATTCCAACTGCGGATTATAAAGAAGTTGAGCGAAAAAAGGATGCTTTAACATATATTGAAAACTGTGAATTGCCCGTTGTTGTCAAGAAAGATGGGTTAGCTGCTGGGAAAGGCGTTATTATTGCAGATACTATTGAAGCAGCCAGAAGTGCTATTGAGATTATGTATGGTGATGAAGAAGAAGGTACTGTTGTATTTGAAACGTTTTTAGAAGGTGAAGAGTTCTCGCTAATGACATTTGTTAATGGTGATTTAGCAGTTCCTTTCGACTGTATTGCACAAGATCATAAACGCGCATTTGATCATGATGAAGGACCAAATACTGGTGGTATGGGGGCTTATTGTCCAGTACCACATATTAGTGACGATGTTTTAAAACTTACAAATGAAACGATTGCACAACCCATTGCAAAGGCAATGCTTAATGAAGGTTATCAATTCTTCGGAGTATTATACATTGGTGCTATTTTAACTAAAGATGGTCCAAAAGTAATTGAATTTAATGCCCGTTTTGGAGATCCTGAAGCTCAAGTATTATTAAGTCGCATGGAAAGTGATTTAATGCAGCATATTATTGATTTAGATGAAGGAAAACGTACTGAATTCAAATGGAAAAATGAATCTATTGTAGGGGTCATGTTGGCATCAAAAGGATATCCTGATGCATATGAAAAAGGGCATAAAGTAAGTGGCTTTGATTTAAATGAAAACTATTTTGTTAGTGGATTAAAGAAGCAAGGTGATACCTTTGTTACTTCAGGTGGTAGAGTTATACTTGCCATCGGAAAAGGTGACAATGTACATGATGCACAGCGAGACGCATACGAAAAAGTATCTCAAATACAAAGTGACCATTTATTCTATCGTCATGACATTGCGAATAAAGCACTACAACTTAAATAAGTGTATTTAAAAATACTAAGATTAGCTATGAACGAATCTATAACGATAGATTTTTTCATAGCTTTTTTAGTTGTAGAGTCTAGGACATTGATTTCTGTACCAAATTTGTGATTATGTATATGTAATACAAAAGAGGCGCCACAACATGTTTGGATGAACAAAATAACATGTTTGTGGCACCTCTTTTGTTTAGTATGGAATAAATGGTTTTCTTTTTCTATACAATGAATTTCTAATTTAGTATCTATACAATTATGGATAAAATTTAACCTACACGACCAAGACGAACATCATCTATGCCCGTGATGGGTAAGGTGATTGAACAATAATTTGCCAAAGTAATAATGGCAATTAAAACTATAATAAAGATTACATCTTTATATGAGAAAGGTACGTTGTAATAGTAAGAACGAGGACCATCTCTAAATCCTTTCGACTCCATCGCAACTGATAATTGATGAGCCTTTCTAATGTTTTGGCTTAATAGAGGTATGATTAAATGCTTAAATCGCTTTAATCCTCTATAATTTGCTGCGTCTATCATCTGATAGCGCATTTTTAAAGATCTGCGAAGCTGTATTAAAGAACTAATCATTAAAGGTATCATACGAATGGCAGCCATGAATGCATAAGCAACTTTTGATTTAACCTTTAAATGTTGCATTAAACTATAAAAAATCATGACAACCTGAGATGTGAGTGCGATTAAGATACCGAAAAATGAAATAGCAATAGTTCTTAATGATACATGTAAACCACGAACTAAACTTTCTGTTGTAATATGGATAAATCCGAATTTCAAAATTGTATGGCTACCATTCCCGTATAAAATCATGAACAGGGAAGAGAGTAATGCAAAGCCAATACTTATAGTTATAAAAATTGCTGTAATTTTAAACTGAGTACCATTAAACATCAATAAGAAAACTAACATTAAGATAGTGATATAAAGCATAAAATCGAAATTATGCACAAATATAATAAAGAAAAATAGTATAATTCCAAGAAATAGTTTCGTTATAATGTTGACATCATCAACAAATGATTGCCGAACTTTCCATTGCTCATACATTCGTATCACCATCACAATCTAGTAACGCACCATCTGAAATTTTAAGTCTTCTTGATGGATAACGTTCAATTATTTCATCGTCATGTGTAACCATGACAATACTTTGTCCCAAATTAATTCGTTTTTGGAAAAGTTTGATCAACTGGAATGTATTATGGCTATCAAGTCCAAATGTCGGTTCATCTAAAAAGATGATATCAGCTTTAGAACTTAGTGCGGTAGCTACGCTAAGGCGTCGTTTTTGACCAATAGACAACTCATAAGGATGTTGATCTTTTACATTTTCTAAATCTAAAAGTTTTAAAAGTTGTATCGTTTCATCATCACTTTGATCTTTAGAAAGGTGATTAAAATGAATGTTAATTTCATCATAAACCGAATTTGTTATAAATTGTAACTCTGGGTTTTGATAAACTAAATACATGTGTTTTGCTGCATGTTTAATTTTTGTTAAACGCTGATTTTCCAAATAAACATCACCTTGATATTTAATCAATTGCATAATTGATTCAAGCAAGGTTGTTTTACCACTACCATTTGCCCCTGTAATTGTAATCCACTCACCTAGACCAATTTCTAAATCTGAGAATGAGAGCAATGTTGATTTACCGCGAATAATACGTCCATTTTTAAATTGTAATAAGTGTGAGTTTGTTGTTGGAAAGTCAACACGACTTGGTGCGAATTCCCATGCACGTGGATGCCACACACCATATTCACTGAGTAAATGAACATACTTCTGTAATATGATTTCAGGACGTTCATCGGCAATGATACTTCCGTTATAATCCATCAAAATGACGCGGTCGACATGAGTCCAGATGTGTTTAACTTTATGTTCAACGATTACAACAGTTTGATCTTCCCAAAGTTCAATTAGTTTAGTCCATAAATCTTCTGTTGCTTGAACATCTAACATTGCTGTCGGTTCATCTAAAAACAATGTTTTTGATTGTTGAAGAATGGTTTCAACAATTGCCAATTTCTGTTTCATCCCGCCACTTAAATCTTTGATATACGTTTCAGGGGTAACATTTAAATTGACCATATTTAAAGCATTGATAATTAACGCATCCATGTCTTCACGTGGTACTTGTCTATTTTCTAAAACGAATGCAAGTTCTTCGTATACTTTTGGCATACAAAACTGGCTATCAGGGTCTTGGAAAATAACGCCACTTAATGGGTCAACGATTAGTTCATCATATTTCATAGGTAATTCAATTAAATTAGGAACAATACCACTTAATACATTCAGAAGTGTACTTTTACCGCAACCAGAAGGACCGAGTAAAAGTACTTTTTCTTTGTCTTGAATAGTGATATTTAAATGATCGAAAATTTTACGCTGACCACTTGGATATTTTAATCGTAAATCACTTACTTTTAACACTCTGAATGCTCCTCTTATAAGTTGTCGTAATCTTCTTTAGCAGCTGGTCTAAATAATTTTGTTACGCCTGTCTTATCTAAAGCTTTTACTAAAAGGTAAGATAGGACGCCGGCGACTACTGCACCACTAATTAATCTAAATACTATGAATAATGTTAAGTTCCAACCTGCAACTTCATTTAAATAACCATAGAAATAATCTATAGGGAAAGCCGCGATTGCTGTACAAAAACCTGCTAACATAGCTACCATAACTGAACGAGATTGATATTTAAAAATTGCAAAGACAAGTTCACACGCTAAACCTTGTATAAAAGCGTAAACAATTGTCGGAATATCGAAACGACCCATAATGATAGTTTCGCCGGCACCAGCAGCAAATTCAGCCAGTAAAGCAATACCTGGTTTTGGAATAATTAGATAGCAGACAATCGCTGCCATGAACCAAACCCCGTTTGTTAATTGTTCGAGGTGAAGGCCTGTAGCTTGCACACCATTGTAAACAAACCACCATAAATTGTAAATAACTGCGAATACTACTGAAATAAGTACGGTTACTAGTATTTCAGATAGCTTTAAACCTTTTGACATTTTTACATCCTCCTAATAAAAAAACGCACAACCATCCATAGGAAAGTTATGCGTTCACAATATATATTAGTAAAACATATGTATAGTAACACTTTCCTACGCTAGTTCAAGCTAGATCAGGTTCAAAGGGTTTGAGGGCAAGCCTCATCTCAGTATAAAACACCCCTAGTGTGTGCGATTTATTTAATTAATTATACTGTAAGACGTTTGTAAACTTATGTCAATAGGTTGTCTTCATGAAATTTCGTTTAATTCGATTTAAAATTTATAATATTAGCATTGGATTTAAATTGAAGATGTAGTAGGAATGTTAGTAATTAAAGATATAAAAATATGTGACATGTAATAATATTGAGCTGATAAATGAAGAGGGGTACTTATCAATCATACCTTTTTAACAACAGTGAAGAATCCGTGCATAATGGTTTATAAATTATAGTTTGTAAGGTAAAAGAGGGATACTTACGCCGAGCGCAAGCATAAAATCCCCTAACAACTAAAGGTTGTAAGGTAAAAGAGGGATACTTGCGTCGAGCGCAAGCAAAAAAGCCCCTAACAACTAAAGGTTGTAAGGGGATATAAATTAATTTAGTGTATCTTGGATATCTTGTTTTGTTTGATTAATATCTTCTGTTTTTTCTTCTTTTTTATCTTTTAATTTTTCTTCAACTTCTTTAGCTTTTTCTGCTGCTTTTTTATTTTGATTTTCATTTGACATGATTAATTCCTCCCAAATTGGATAATTATTTATATATAAATCTTACCCGGTTGTACTTTCGTTAAACTTTTCTAAGTCTATAGCACTATTTATTCATTTATCTAAAGACAACAACATTAGATTAATATATAATGATTTTGAGGTGAACATAATGTCTTTTCTTAGGAAACACGCCGAAATTATTTTTAGCTATTTAATCGGTATCGTTTCACTCTTCACTGGTCTCATTATTTTAATTAACTTGCCATTAATTAAACAATTAAATGGTGGTAAAAAAGTTGATACACATGTTCATAATGTGTGGGAATTTCTGAATGCATTTTTCAGTGAAATTATTAAAGTAATGAGTCGATTTATAGGTAATTTCCCTATAGTTAGTGCAATTGTGATAATTATATTCGGTATTTTAGTTATGTTGATTGGTCATACATTACTTAGAACTATTAAGTATGACTATGATATTTCTATCTTTTTCTTAGTTATCGGTATCATGTACTTTATTATTACTCTTATATTAATGACTCAAGTTTATGGATTCTTTGCAGTGATTTTCATTATTCCATTTACAATTCATATAGGATATATCGTCTATAAAGATGAATTGAATCAGGAAAATGTAAAAAATCATTTCATGTGGATAATTGTGAGTTATGGTATAAGTTACTTAATTACACAAATTGCATTGTATGGCAGAATTGATGCTAATGAAATAGAGTCAATTGATATCTTAAGTGTCAATGCTTTCTTTATAATTATGTGGTTACTTGGTCAAATGGCTATTTGGAATTTCTTGTTCTTGCGCCGAGCTTTACCTTTAACAAAGCAAGAATTAGGTGAAGAGGAGCCAGAATTATCAAGAACAAGTAAAGGGAATGTCACGAATCAAACTAAAATTCACTTGAAACAACTCCAAGATAAGACTACGGAATATGCACGTAAGACAAGAAGAAGTGTCGATTTAGATAAAATTAGAGCTAAAAGAGATAAATTCAAAAAGAAAGTTAATGATATTATCGATATTCAAGAAGACGATATTCCTGATTGGATGAGAAAACCGAAATGGGTTAAACCAATGTATGTCGAACTATTTTGTGGAGTCGTCATCTTTTTATTCACATTTTTAGAATTTAATAATCGTAATGCATTATTTGTATCTGGTGATTGGAAATTATCACAGACACAATATGTTATTGAATGGGTTACATTACTAATTCTGCTATTCATTATTATCGCATATATCGCTACAACGTTAACTTTCCACCTGAAAGGTAAGTTTTATTATTTACAACTATTTATGGGGAGCATTTTATTCTTTAAATTGTTAACGGAATTTATAAATATAATGATTCATGGACTACTACTTTCAGTGTTCATTACGCCAACATTACTATTAATGTTATTGGCAATCATCATTTCTTATTCGTTACAATTACGAGAGCGACCATAATTAAAAGCATTATAAAAGTACTATCTATTAAACATTTTGATGTGTACGCTATAAGTTAGATATATCTCTAACTTACTTAGATACAGGTCAATGAAGTTTATGGATAGTACTTTTTTTGTAACTAGATTTGATTGATTCAGGTGATGTGAATTAAGTATTGAAAATTGTATACAAAGTTTTAGTGCAAATAAAATAGTTGAAAAGTTATCCATTTGTAAAATCAAGAAAACTAGTAAATAGTTGAAGCGACATATGGAATTGGCGAAACGATATATAGTATTTCCTGTGTAGAAATTTAACATATATCATTCGAATTACTAATTTGTTAAAATCAACAGTAAGATTAGAAGTAGATGATATTGAAATTTGGCAAACAATTTAATCTATATAAAACTACAACGAAACACAGAAAGGAAGTTGTCAGATGAAAATAGCAACTCTGAACAAAGGCAAAGAAACAAAATATTTTAATGGATATCCTTTAATTGAAGAAGAGGATATCTATTCACAAGATCATTTAAAAGAAGGAGATGTTTTTCAAATTGTGACTGATAAATCACAATATGTTGCAACGGCTTATGTTGGTCGCCAACATAAAGGATTAGGTTGGGTTCTAACATACGATAAAGCTCAAGAAATCAATACAGCTTTCTTTGTGAAATTGTTTAAAACTGCATTAGCAGAACGTGATTATTATTTTAATATAGATGGAACAAATGCTTTTAGATTATTTAATGCTGAAGGTGATGGTGTTGGGGGATTAACGATCGACAATTACGATGGTCATTTGTTGATTCAATGGTACTCAAAAGGTATTTATAAATTTAAATATGCCATTCTTGAAGCGGTTAGAAAAGTATTTGATTATAAATCTATTTACGAAAAAGTAAGATTTAAAGACAGCGAATATAGTGGTGGTTTTGTTGAAGGCGATGCACCTGAGTTTCCAATTGTTATCGAAGAAAACTTCACATTTTACAACGTAGACCTTGAAGATGGTTTGATGACAGGTATCTTTTTAGATCAAAAAGAAGTGCGCAAGAAATTAAGGGATCAATATGCCAAAGAACGCCATGTTTTAAACTTATTTAGTTATACAGGTGCTTTTTCTGTAATAGCAGCAAGTGAGGCATCTTCAACAACAAGTGTAGATTTGGCTAATCGTTCTCGTAGTTTAACTGAAGAAAATTTTGGATTAAATGCTATTGATCCTAAATCTCAATATATTTATGTCATGGACACTTTTGATTTCTATAAATATGCTGCACGTCATGGACATAGTTATGACACAATCGTGATTGATCCACCTAGCTTTGCACGCAACAAAAAACGTACATTTTCAGTGCAAAAAGATTATGACAAATTAATTAATGGCGCCTTAAATATCTTATCATCTGAAGGAACATTATTATTATGTACAAACGCAAGTGTATATCCATTAAAGCAATTTAAAATTACTATTAAAAAGACACTTGAAGAGAGTGGCGTTGATTATGAATTAACTGAAGTTATGGGATTACCAAAAGATTTTAAAACACATCCACATTATAAGCCATCTAAATATTTAAAAGCTGTTTTTGTAAATATTAGACATTAATTTGATAAAAAGGGGTATAGTAACTTATTGAGAAAAAGAAGGGTGATAATATTATGGGATTCAAAAATAATTTAACGTCAAATTTAACTAATAAAATTGGCAATTCAGTTTTTAAAATAGAAAACATTAATGAAAAGGGGGCAATGCCTACGACAATTAAAGAATTAAATGAAAGACGACAACGTGCTGAAGCAATTGTAAAGAGGAAGTCTTTAATGTCATCAACAATGAGCGTTGTTCCAATTCCTGGATTAGACTTCGGTGTTGATTTAAAATTAATGAAAGATATTATCGAAGATGTTAATAAAATTTATGGCTTAGATCATAAGCAAGTTAATAGCCTTGGAGATGATGTGAAAGAAAGAGTTATGTCTGCAGCAGCAATTCAAGGTAGTCAATTTATTGGTAAAAGAATTTCAAGTGCATTTTTAAAAATAGTTATTAGAGATGTAGCTAAACGTACTGCTGCAAAACAAACGAAATGGTTCCCGGTAGTAGGACAAGCTGTATCTGCATCAATTAGTTATTATTTTATGAATAAAATTGGAAAAGATCACATTCAAAAATGCGAAAATGTTATTAAAAATGTCATGTAGGTGCTATAATAGTTTTGCAATTTGCAAATTTTACTGAAACCGGTTTTAAACGAATTGAATTTAAAGCATGGTTTTGGTAAAGTTAATGTATAAAACTAAGTTAGTATTGTAATAATATTGAAGATTCTAACTATACGAAGGAGAAATGTAATTATGGAACAAAATTCATATGTAATCATCGACGAGACTGGTATTCACGCTAGACCAGCAACAATGTTAGTACAAACAGCTTCAAAATTCGATTCTGATATTCAATTAGAATATAACGGTAAGAAAGTTAACTTAAAATCAATCATGGGTGTTATGAGCCTTGGTGTTGGTAAAGATGCTGAAATTACAATTTATGCTGACGGTAGTGATGAATCTGACGCCATTCAAGCAATCAGTGACGTCTTATCAAAAGAAGGATTGACTAAATAATCATGTCTAAATTAATTAAAGGTATTGCCGCATCTGATGGTGTCGCAATTGCTAAAGCTTATTTATTAGTTGAGCCAGACTTAACATTCGACAAAAATGAAAAAGTCACTGATGTTGAAGGAGAAGTTGCAAAGTTCAATAGCGCTATCGAAGCTTCTAAAGTTGAGTTAACTAAAATTAGAAATAATGCAGAGGTTCAACTAGGTGCTGATAAAGCTGCTATCTTTGATGCACATTTATTAGTTTTAGATGACCCTGAATTAATTCAACCAATCCAAGATAAGATTAAAAATGAAAACGCTAATGCTGCTACAGCATTAACGGATGTAACAACACAATTTGTTACAATTTTTGAATCTATGGATAACGAATACATGAAAGAACGTGCGGCTGATATTCGCGACGTTTCTAAACGTGTGTTATCACATATTTTAGGTGTAGAATTACCGAATCCGAGTATGATTGATGAAAGCGTTGTTATTGTAGGGAATGACTTAACGCCATCTGATACTGCTCAATTAAATAAAGAATTCGTACAAGGTTTTGCTACAAACATTGGCGGAAGAACAAGTCACTCTGCGATTATGAGTCGTTCTTTAGAAATTCCAGCAATTGTTGGTACAAAATCAATTACTCAAGAAGTTAAACAAGGCGACATGATTATCGTAGATGGATTAAATGGTGATGTAATCGTTAATCCAACTGAAGATGAGTTAATCGCTTATCAAGATAAACGTGAGCGTTATTTTGCTGACAAGAAAGAATTACAAAAACTACGTGATGCTGATACTGTTACAGTTGATGGTGTTCACGCAGAGCTTGCTGCAAATATTGGTACACCTAATGATTTGCCAGGTGTTATTGAAAATGGTGCACAAGGTATCGGCTTATATAGAACTGAGTTTTTATATATGGGTCGTGACCAAATGCCTACAGAAGAAGAGCAATTTGAAGCTTATAAAGAAGTATTAGAAGCAATGAACGGTAAACGTGTTGTTGTACGTACTTTAGATATAGGTGGAGATAAAGAATTATCATACTTAAACTTGCCTGAAGAAATGAATCCATTCTTAGGTTACCGTGCGATTCGTTTATGCCTTGCGCAACAAGATATTTTCAGACCACAGCTACGTGCATTATTACGTGCATCAGTTTATGGTAAGTTAAATATCATGTTCCCAATGGTTGCAACAATTAACGAATTTAGAGAAGCTAAAGCTATATTATTAGAAGAAAAAGAAAACCTTAAAAATGAAGGTCATGACATTTCAGATGATATAGAATTAGGAATCATGGTAGAGATACCTGCAACAGCAGCATTAGCTGATGTCTTTGCTAAAGAAGTAGATTTCTTCAGTATCGGTACAAATGATTTAATTCAATACACATTAGCTGCTGACCGTATGTCAGAGCGTGTATCATATCTATACCAACCATATAACCCTTCAATCTTGCGTTTAGTTAAACAAGTTATTGAAGTGTCACATAAAGAAGGTAAATGGACAGGTATGTGTGGTGAAATGGCTGGAGATGAAACAGCTATTCCATTATTACTTGGTTTAGGTTTAGATGAGTTCTCTATGAGTGCAACGTCTATTCTGAAAGCAAGAAGACAAATTAATGGTTTAAGTAAAAATGAAATGACTGAACTTGCTAACCGTGCAGTCGACTGTGCAACGCAAGAAGAAGTTATTGAATTAGTTAACAACTACGTAAAATAATTAATTCTTTCGAAAGACAGAATTATAAATAAACCCGAAGTATTCATCGTGAGTAATTATGAATACTTCGGGTTCTTTTTTATGATTTATGTTAATTTCAAGGAATGTTGTTGCTAACTAATTAAACAACTAGGTGTCATTAGCAAAATGTTGTTCTTTAATTAATGTTAATTAATTTAAAAATCGATATTTAATTATGATAGCTAAAAATGATGAAGTTGATTTAGATGAAAATTAATCTTGGATATTTAATACTTTGTTGATTTCATCAAGATCAACATGGTACATTGGATTGCCATTCAACAAAATAAACGGAGTTGAAAAAGCATCAAAGTCTATCATTTCGTTTCGATATTGTTGATTGTTGATATTTCTTTCTTCAAAATCAATTTGATGCTCATTTAGATAATTTTTTACAAATGTACAAGGTGGACAATCATTCTGCGTATAAACGATTATTTCTGACATGTATCATGCTCCTTCGTGCTTTATTCTAATGTAATATACACAATTATACATTGAAATTCAAATTTGTGAACACATTGTGAACTGACATAAATTATACACAATTTCATAGCGCATAATGTTTTAAAAATACACATTATAGCAATTATAATTAAGTTCATTGTGTTGTCATCAAAAAAAGAAAAAGGTGATGTTTTTAAATGGATACAGTTGAAATCAGTCGGTTTTTGACAGCTATGACTTTAGCAGTTCATATCATTTTTGCAACGATTGGTGTTGGTATGCCTTTAATGTTCGCAATTGCAGAATTTTTAGGTATTCGCAAAAATGATCTTCAATATATAGCTATGGCCAAAAGATGGGCTAAAGCTTATACAATTACTGTAGCAGTGGGAGTTGTTACAGGTACAATTATAGGACTTCAATTATCATTGATATGGCCTACATTTATGGAAATGGGTGGACACGTTATTGCACTTCCATTATTTATGGAAACATTTGCATTCTTCTTTGAAGCTATTTTCTTAAGTATATATTTATATACTTGGGATCGTTTTAAAAATAAATGGACACATTTCTTAATTAGTATACCAGTAATTATTGGTGGCTCTTTCTCAGCATTCTTCATTACTTCAGTGAATTCATTTATGAATACGCCTGCAGGTTTTGAGTTGAAGAATGGAAAGATGGTCAATGTTCAACCTATAGAAGCGATGTTTAACCCATCGTTTATAGTTCGATCATTTCACGTAATTACTACAGCCGGTATGACGATGGCATTTGTTATTGCATCAATAGCAGCTTTTAAATTATTGCGTAATCGTCAACCTAAAGATACTGTCTACCATAAGAAAGCTTTGAAAATGTCTATGATTGTTGGATTCTTTTCAACATTACTTTCTATGTTGGCAGGGGATTTATCTGCAAAATTTTTGCATAAATTCCAACCTGAAAAATTAGCAGCTTATGAATGGCATTTCGATACATCTTCCCATGCCAAATTATTATTATTTGGTGTGTTAGATGAAAAGACTCAGCAAGTTAAAGGTGCGATTGAATTACCTGGACTGTTGAGTTTCTTAGCAGATAATAGTGTCAAAACTAAAGTGCAAGGGTTAAATGATTTTCCAAAAAGTTTACATCCGCCTATGATCGTCCATTATTTCTTTGATTTAATGGTAACGATGGGAATTTTATGTTTTGTCATTTCAGGTGTTTATGTCTTAACTTTAATGTTTAAAAAGCTTAGAAAGTTTTCTACTCATAAATGGATGCTTTACGGAATATTATTAACAGGACCAGCTTCAATGCTAGCTATAGAATTTGGATGGTTCTTAACAGAGATGGGTAGACAGCCTTGGATTGTTCGTGGTTATATGCGCGTGGCAGAAGCAGCAACACAAGCAGGCGGAATAACCTTCGTTACAATTTTATTTGGCATATTGTACATCATTTTAATGTATACATGTGCATACGTATTAATTCGTATGTTTAAAAATAAACCGGCGTATGAAGATGTAAATCGTTTAGCCAAGAAGCAAGGAGGAGAAATAGAAAAATGATTTATGCATTTATAGGTATAACAGTGTTATGGTTGTTTTTATTTTGCTATATCATTATTGCTTCTATAGATTTTGGGGCAGGTTTCTTCGCATTGCATTCAAAGTTAACTGGTGATGAAAAGAAAATTAATCACTTAATTTCACGTTATTTAAACCCAGTTTGGGAAGTTACGAATGTATTCTTTGTTTTCTTCTTCGTAGGATTCGTAGGTTTCTTTCCTGAGTCAATCAAATATTTAGGCACGGTATTGTTAATACCAGGTTCAATAGCACTGATTATGATATCGTTGAGAAACAGTTTTTATGCATTTGAAAATTATGGTCAAGATACAAAATTAGCATGGATGTTCATGTATGGGGTAAGTGGATTATTAATTCCAGCTTCATTATCAACTGCTTTAACTATTACAGAAGGTGGCTATATTAATGTTCGAAACAATGTTATCGATCTAGATTGGGTGCAGTTACTATTAAGCCCATTTGCTTGGTCTGTAGTATTCTTGGCAATTATTTCAGTTTTATATATTTCATCAGGATTTTTGACATATTATGCTAAAAAAGCAAATGACGAACCTGCATATAATTTAACAAGACAATGGCACATATTTTTAGGGCCACCGATGATTATCATTTGTTTATTCGTATTTCTATCATTACGCATTCAAAATTCTGAACATTTTTATTCAGCTGTTTTTGACTACTGGTGGATGTTTGCTATAAGTTTCTTATTCTTTGCATTAGCTTCATTGTTAACATTCTTTAAGAAAAAACATGGTTTGGCTTTTGTATTTGTTATTTTACAAATGATGTTCGCGTTCTTTGGCTATGGAATTAGTAAATTGCCATACCTTTTATATCCGTTTGTAAAAATTACAGATGCATATGTTAATCCAGAAATGGGCTGGACATTAGTGATTGTCTTTATTTTAGGTTTACTTTTATTACTTCCATCGTTAATATTATTATTAAGATTATTTGTTTTCGACAAAGAATATGTTGAAGGAAAGAAATCATAAGTTGAGAAGATACCCCAACTTTCATTTACTTGCATTACTGCATTTAGATAATTTAGTTGGGGTACTCATTTATAATAATTTTAAATTTATATTTTCAATGAATTGATGAAAATCATTTAATGGAGGGCGAGTATGGGTAAAGAATATGTAGTCATCGGTCTAGGTCGTTTTGGAGGTAGTATCGTTCGTGAGTTGAATGCATTAGACATGGATGTAATGGCCATCGACCATGATGAAAATAGAGTGAATGAATATAGTGATATCGCTACTCATGCGGTTGTTGCAGACACAACAGATGAAGCAGTTATGAAAAGTTTAGGTATCCGTAACTTTGATCATGTCATTGTGGCAATTGGTGAAAATATTCAATCAAGTACGTTGACGACTTTGATTTTAAAAGAGTTAGGTGTAAAAAAAGTAACTGCTAAAGCACAAAATGATTATCATGCAAAGATTTTAAATAAAATTGGAGCGGATACGGTTGTGCACCCTGAGCGTGATATGGGTAGGCGTATTGCGCATAATGTTGCGAGTGCAAGTGTACTTGATTATCTTGAGTTGGCAGACGAGCATTCTATTGTAGAATTGAAAGCAACTGAAAAGATGGCGGGGCAGTCTATCATTGATTTAGATATAAGAGCACAATATGGAATTAACATTATTGCAATTAAACGAGGCAAAGAGTTCATCATTTCACCAAATCCAAATATTAATTTAGAAATAGGTGATATTTTAATTATGATTGGACATGATAATGATTTAAATCGCTTTGAAAAAAATATTGCGACGAGATAATCGGGAGTGGGACAGAAATGATAAAGAGCCACTAATGATTTATTATGTAGTGGTTCTTACACATTAGCCACAGCTAATGTGTACTTAAAAATAGGAATACATGAGTAAAACTCATGCATAAGAAATACTAATTTCTATAGAAAAAGTATTTCTTTATCGTCGTCCCACCCCAACTTGCATTGTCTGTAGAAATTGGGAATCCAATTTCTCTATGTTGGGGCCCACACCCCAACTCGCATTGCCTGTAGAATTTCTTTTCGAAATTCT
>ERZ1023423.13-NODE-13-length-166332-cov-69.385754_pt1 | contig 166332 bp, 166 predicted proteins | sample MGYA00380513_ERZ1023423 | MGnify/ENA primary metagenome ERZ1023423 (study PRJEB33173, sample SAMEA4830333) | metagenome | study: EMG produced TPA metagenomics assembly of the PRJEB25223 data set...
GTTACATTTATTGGAATTAACGTTGACATATTGTCATTCAGTTTTCAATGTTCATTTTTCTTACCGACAAGAATTAATTATACGCTTTATTGATAATGAAGTCAATAACTTTTTATAATTAATTTTATTGTCTTTTTTTAGAAGTAAGTTGATTTGTTTCGCTCAACAAATAAATACTATACAGGCTTTAGAGAGTTTTAACAACAGTAAAATTTACACTAGCTTAACAAAATCACTACACTATATCTCCAATAACCGAACTTTATGATTTTATATCGAAATAACTATCGTTTTTAGAGACAAAAATGAACTTTGCGATAAATTATACAATCTTACTATAGCCATTTCACAAACTTTAAAGAAATTTTAATTTTTTTGAAGTTAGTTACTTCATTATTGTTTCATAGTCTCAACTACTTTAATAATGTCAGCCGTTTTAGTTATAAAACATAAATTCATTATCCTCTCTACGCTACGTTTAATGAATTATTCCCTCTTACTCAGGAAAACCTCAGGGACATAAAATTTAAACTTATAATATATCTAAAATTTTTATCCCCTTAATTACTAACCAATTACGTATACTATTTAAAAATCACATATAAGCAACTCTTGGAAAACTTAGCTAAGAATTTACAGCAAAAACATGAATCTATAGAATCCCTATTATTAAAATAAAAAGCACAATGATGATTTCTAATTCACAACATCTTTGCGCTATTACTCCTTTGGGTATTTATAGCCCGTTCTTATTAATTTTAAATCTACATTTCGGTTCTACCAGCAATCGCTTTAGATAACGTAACTTCATCTGCGTATTCTAAATCTCCACCAACCGATAGTCCTTGTGCTAAACGTGTTACTTTAATACCAATTGGCTTCACTAATCTCGAAATATACATTGCTGTAGATTCTCCCTCTAAGTTGGGATTCATTGCTAAAATAAGTTCTTTAACTTCATCACTTTTTAGTCGCTCAACTAATGCTGGGATGTTAATATCTTCTGGCCCTATACCATCCATTGGTGATATCGAACCATGTAGAACATGATATAAACCTTTATACTCGCGCATTTTCTCCATCGCTATAACGTCTTTATCATCTTCAACAACACAAATGACCGAACGATCACGTTGCTTATCTTGGCAAATGTAGCAAGGGTCATTTTCAGTGATATGACCACAAACACTACAATAAGTAAGTTCTCTTTTAACATCTACCAATGCTTTAGCAAATTGAACAACATCGTCTTCCTTCATATCTAAAGTATGAAAAGCCAGACGTTGAGCCGTCTTAGGTCCAATGCCTGGCAGTTTCATAAAACTGTCTATAAGTTTAGAAATTGGTTCTGGATATTGCATGTGTTATCACATTCCAGGGATGTTTAAGCCTTGAGTATGTTTACCTAAACGTTCTTGAGTAAGCTCATCAGCTTTATTCATCGCTTCATTAGTAGCTGCTAACACTAAGTCTTGTAGCATTTCAATATCATCTGGGTCTACAGCTTCTTCTTTGATTTCAACGTCGACAACTTCTTTATGACCAGTTACAGTAACTGCAACCATGCCACCGCCAGCTGTTCCTACAATACGCTCTTCTTTAAGTTTTTCTTGTTCTTGAGCCATTTTCTTTTGCATTTTTTGCATTTGTTTCATCATTTGTTGCATATTTCCGCCACCGCGCATAATATCATTTCCTCCTTGAAATTAAACAGTCTCTATTAAAAATTAGCTTTTATTATATTATACATACGAATATATTGCTTGTCATGTATCAGTCTTCGTCTATCATATGAACTGTTTCTTCACCAAACAAATCTTTAGCCTTTTGTGCCACATCAACTTGTGCTGGCTGTTGTGCCTCTCCTGACTCGCTGTTATTTTCACCATTAGCGTTACGCTTTTGAATATATTCAGATCTAACTCTTAACCATTGATCCGAAGGTACACCAACGACTTTCACCGTTTTATTTACTATATTACAAACTACACTCTCTATATTGTTACGCTTTTCATCATCTTTATTTACAATTTCGCAATGAATCTCTTCCTCAAACTTAACTAACACATGATCTTCACTCGCTGCCACTGGTTCTGAATTTTGGAGTAAACTTACTAATGATTTTTTGTCATTACTTTTAGCATGATCAATCACTTCTTGCCAGTGGTCTTTTAATAATTTTATGTCTTCTTTATTAGCTTTATCTAATACTTTAGCTATTTGTTGCATTGAAAATGCATTTTTAGAGCGTTGAACTGTACGTGTAGGTTTCTTCGGTTGTTGTGTTTGACCACTATTTGAAACTCCTTGCGCTTTCAGTGTTTTTAATTCATTTTCAAGTTGCTCCATACGTTGAAGCAGTACATCATTATCAGGTTCAGTAGCTACAGCTGTTGTAGCCATATTCTGAACAGTCTGTGGTTGCGCTTTAATCATTTCCGCAAGTTTAACTAGTAACACTTCAAAATGAACGTTTTGGTTAACGCTAAAACGAATTGAAACAAGTGTATCATTAATGATATCAATCATACGATATAGTGTGTCTAATTCAAAACTAACTAAAGCATCATATTCAATTGATTCATTTGATGTTTTTATCATTATCGTATCTCTAACGAAGTAAATCATGTCGTTAATAAGTCGATTCACTTCTTTTCCTTCTGAAATAAAGTGATGATATCTACCAAAAGCTTCTTTAACATTCCCCTCAACAACATCTTTGAACAAATCATTTAATGCCGCTTCATCAACGCTACCAGTCACGTTTAACGCATCTTGTAGTGTCAAACGCTCGTCCCCAAAAGCAATCGCTTGATCCATGATACTTAAAGCATCACGCATACCACCTTCTGAAGTTTTAGCAATAAATTCTAATGCTGCAGTATCATACTCTAGTGACTGTGATTCAGCTACGAACTTTAGGCGGTCTACAATTTGATCCATACTAATCGCTTTAAAATCAAAACGTTGTGCTCGAGAGATAATTGTAGGAGGAATTTTATGTGGTTCTGTAGTCGCTAAAATAAATATCGCGTGACTAGGAGGCTCTTCCAAAGTTTTAAGCAAGGCGTTAAACGCCCCCGTCGTTAACATATGTACCTCATCTATAATATATACTTTATATTTGGATTCACTTGGTGCGTATTTCACCTTATCTCTTATATTTCTAATCTCATCCACACCGTTATTACTCGCCGCGTCAATTTCAATCACATCAGAATTTGTACCTTGAGTAATACCTTTACAAATCGCACACTCATTACAAGGTTCTCCATCATCGCTATTAAGGCAATTAATCGCCTTGGCAAACACTTTTGCGATACTTGTCTTCCCAGTTCCTCTGGGTCCACTGAAAATGTAAGCATGTGATTGTTTACCTTTAGAGATGGCATTACGTAACGTTTTCGTGACGTGTGTTTGTCCAACAACATCATCGAAACTTTGCGGTCTATACATTCGATACAAAGCTTGGTAATCCACTGTAACACCTCCATTAACAATTACTCATCATTATATCATGTTCGTAACAATTCTTTTCAATAAAAAAATTAATCAAATACTTCAGGTAACATAACAGTCATACCATGAAATGATGCTATGTCTGAAGTTAAAAATTTCACACTCAAGGTGTCATCGTTACCTAATTCTTCCATAACAATATCGTATTGTTTCGCATCAACGTATCCTATGTGATTGAAAAATTCAGTATAGCAATGAACAAAAATTGCTGGATACCCTTCAGCTTTGGCACGCTCTTCTACTGCTTGCATTAAAGCTTTTCCTAGTCCTTGTTCACGCACATCTGGTTGTACTGATAAAGCTCCAACTGCTAGTGCAGTAGTTTGATGATTATTAGAAACTAATAAAATTTCTCCTAATAAGACATGGCCAATGACATCGTTCGTATCATTTTTAGCAATAACTTCTAATTCAGAATTATAATTCTCGGATTTTCTGAGATTCTTAACTCTGGCACGTTCTTTCCAACTCATCTCTGGGTCTTGATCATAATTTTGTTCAATGCTATCAAGTGATCGTTCATAATCAACTTCAGTTAAAGTACTTAAAAATATTTGCATGTATCCTCCAATTTTTCCATCAGCTTTTTAATGATATATCAATACACGTTATATATTATTTGCTTAGTTCGTTATAACCTTAACAAATTATTGAAAATTAATCTATTTAATGAAAGAAGAGTGGGATAGAAATTTAAATTTGTAAAAAATTAATTTCACTATCCCACTCCAACTTGGTTTGTATATAAAATTTTTATAATTCATCACTAGTAGGGGCTTGCTGACATAGTCGTTTAGAAGTATGAGAAGCTTGATTCAAACTTATTTCCAAATCAGGCACCTACTGCCAAAATAAAAAAAGGCTACGACAATCTGATATGTCCTAGCCTCTTATCTATGTGATATTTGCTTAAATCTCATAATAATACCGTGCACCTTTGTATCGAACGCATATCATAAACGTTACCGAAGTCGACAGCTAAATCTCGGCTACCCTACGGCACATATGAGGATCCACTTAATGCTGCTTCCGTCAGGACCTGACATGGTTCATGGGTTCATATTGCATAGGACCGAAATCTTCAAACACTACGTGCTTTGGGCAGACTTCGCAAAAATACGGCCTCAACAAAGGAATTAAGCCTCGCATAAAGCGGATTTCGAGTACAGGGAACCGCTACCTCCCCACCTAGCACGGTAAGATTTATAATACTATAATTTCATATCCCTTTGCAAGCGTAAAAATTTCATCAACAACTTATATATGAGTTTAGATTACTCTTTTAATGAACTCAAAATTTCGAAATGATAGGCACATTGCTAATATATAAAAATCGATAAATTTAAAAAAATTCTATTTGTATGTATGAGCAATTCAGTTAGAGGAGGGTAAAAGCAAAATAAAAAAGGCAAATACTCATTAAAATAAGTACTTGCCTTTTATATCTATTAGTCTTGGATTTTAATTCTAATGGCGGAGGAAGAGGGATTCGAACCCCCGCGGCCCGTTAAGGCCCTGTCGGTTTTCAAGACCGATCCCTTCAGCCGGACTTGGGTATTCCTCCAATGAACACAATAACAATCATATAATAGCGTTCATTAAAAGTCAATATAATTATTTTGTGTCTACACCAGAATTTTTTTATTTAAATATTGGTCAACAGATCGTGCTACAGCGCGACCTTCTTTGATTGCCCATACGACTAAACTTTGACCTCTACGAGCATCTCCAGCTGCAAAAAATTTAGGATGATTAGTTCGAAAGTCAATGTCATTAGCAACTATTTTATTACGTTCAGTTTTAATACCAAACGCATGAGGAATAGTTGTTTCTGTTCCTATAAAACCAATTGATAATAAGACTAAATCAGCTGGCCAAAAACGTTCTGGACCATCTGACATTACCATGCCTTCAGATGTCTCTTGCAGCACTTGAGTGTACAATCCTCTCACACGACCAAGACCATCTACATCATAGCGCATTGTTTGTACCCCATAAGCTCTTGGTTCTTTACCAAATTTTGCTTCATATTCTTTATGCGCATAATCCATTTTAAATACAGGCATGGCTAAAGGCCAAGATGTATTACTTTCAAAGGTAATTTCTTCAGGCTGCTTAGTATACTTGTTAAATTGTACGATTGATTTACAGTTTTCACGCAATGCAGTCGCTACACAGTCGGCGCCTGTATCACCTGCACCTATGATAATAACGTTTTTATCTTTAGCAGTAATAGAAACTTCATCAATTTCTCCATTGAGATATTGTGTTTGTTCAGTTAGGTAATCCATTGCAAAATGAATACCAAAGCCCATACGTCCTTCTAAAGGTAAATCTCTCGCATTCTGCGAACCCGTACATAAAACAATTGCATCAAATGCATCTTCAAGCTCTTCTTTACTGATATCAACGCCAATCTCAACACTTGTTTTAAACTCTATACCTGCCTCTTTCATTAACGCTATACGACGACGTACTACATCTTTATCTAATTTCATATTTGGGATACCGTACATTAATAAGCCACCTGGTTCATGTGCTTTTTCAAACACGGTCACTTGGTACCCTTTAATGTTGAGTTCTTCAGCAGCTGTAAGTCCTGCAGGTCCACTTCCTACTATTGCAACTTTTTGCTCTTTACGTTCTTCAGGATACTTTGGTTTAACCCAACCATTATCATAAGCTTCATCTATAATAGTACGCTCAATACCTTTAATTGCAACGGATTCTCTATTGATTTTCATGACACAAGAATTCTCACATGGCGCGGGGCATACACGTCCAGTAAATTCCGGAAAATTATTTGTCTCACTCAATCTTTCATAAGCCGTTTTAAAGTCTTGATGATATACTAAATCGTTCCACTCTGGTATATAATTTCCAATAGGACAGCCGATAGTTTCTCTTCCATATAACTGTCCTGTTTGGCAAAATGGTGTGCCACAATCCATACAGCGTGCACCTTGAACGGAGGCATCTTCCTTAGTAAAGCGTTGTTGAAACGCATCATGACCAGAAAGACGATCTACCAAAGACAATTCTGATAAAGACTGTTTATTATATTTCATAAATCCTTTAAATTCGCCCATGATTATCCCCCACTTTTTTAATAAACTACTGCTGGTTGTAATTCTTCTTCAATACTTTTCCTATCATCATAAAATGCTGCGAGTGTCGCTTCATCTACTTGTTCTATTCGTCGTTTTTGTAAATCAATTTTTTGCATCATCAATTTGTAATCTTTCGGTATGACTTTCACTACATATTGGCTTACATTTTCAAATTGATTCAAAATTTGTCGTGCTTTCGTACTACGTGTATGTTTATAATGCGCTTCAAGCATCTCTTTAATTAATGCTTTTTCCTCATCATAGCGAACCTCACTAAATTCAAGAGTTTCTAGTGCATTGACCTTTTTAAATTCTTCAATACTTGATGGGAAGATATAACTTACGCCGCCACTCATACCTTGGCCAAAGTTTTTACCAACATCTCCTAAAATAATGACATGTCCACCAGTCATGTACTCTAGTCCGTGGTCTCCAATACCTTCTACCACAACATCAGCGCCACTATTTCTAATACAAAAACGTTCTCCCGCCTTACCATTTATATAAGCTTTTCCTCTTGATGCTCCATAAAAACTTACATTACCTGCGATAATTTCTTGTTCTCGCTTTTCATTTGGCGCATTAACAATAACTGTTCCACCTGATAAACCTTTACCTACATAGTCATTCGCATCACCAGTATGATGAATCGTCAAACCGTGTGGCGCATAAGCAGCAAGACTTTGACCGGCATGCCCTTCTGTATAAGCGAATATTGTATCCTCAGGGAGACCTTCTTCTCCGTATTGACGTGCAATGGCACTACCTGTGATAACGCCTACATCTCTTTGTTCATTGTTGACCACATAACTTCCTGTGAATGAATGTCCATTTTGAATACTGTGCTTAGCATCTGGATATAGATAATTCAAATCAAAGCCGATATCTAAGTGATGATCTTGCATTATTTGTTTCGTATTAGGTCCTTCAGACTGTTCGATAAGATTCTCTATTTGAATTGCTGCAGCTTTGCTTCCATGAGTTAACTTAGAAGAACGCTGTAGTAAATCTGTTCTACCTACTAACTCCTCTACTGTCTCTAGACCTAGAGAAGCTAAAATTTCTCGTAGTTCTTCAGCAATGAAATACATAAAGTTGACTACATGTTGCGCCTTACCTGTAAATAGCGCACGTAAATCTTTGTTTTGCGTAGCAACTCCTACTGGACATGTATCGTTGTGACATACACGCATCATGATACATCCCAATACAACAAGTGGGGCTGTCGCAAATCCAAACTCTTCCGCTCCAAGTGCACAAGCGTACGCTACATCTACTCCAGTGAGTAACTTACCATCTGTTTCTAACTTCACTCGACTACGTAAATGATTTAATTTCAATGTTTGATGTGTTTCCGCTAGTCCTATTTCCCAAGGAACTCCAGCATGTTGAATACTGGTCTTTGGTGAAGCCCCAGTACCTCCGTCATAACCACTAATGACTATCTTATCGGCGAATGCTTTAGCTACCCCTGAAGCGATGGTTCCTACGCCTGTTTTAGAAACTAATTTAACTGCAATATCCGCTTCTTTATTCGCATTTTTTAAATCGTGAATAAGTTGAGCTAAATCTTCTATAGAATAAATATCGTGATGTGGTGGAGGAGAAATCAATCCTATACCCGGCGTTGAACCCCTTGTTTCAGCTATCCACGGATAGACCTTCGATCCTGGTAATTGCCCACCTTCCCCTGGTTTAGCGCCTTGTGCTACTTTGATTTGAATCTCTCTAGCGTGTTGGAGATAATCACTCGTTACACCAAATCGTCCGGACGCAACTTGTTTAATTGCACTCGTTTTATTACTTCCATCCTTTTGCAATTCATATCGAGACGGATCTTCACCGCCTTCACCACTATTGCTTTTACCACCAATTTGATTCATCGCCTGTGCCAAAGTTTCATGCGCTTCAGCTGAAATTGAACCATAACTCATAGCACCAGTATTAAACCTTTTCACAATTTCACTTGCCGGCTCCACACGACTAATATCAATGGCTTTTTGTTTTTTAAACTCTAACAGATGACGTATGTGATCTGTACGTTTATCATTGACTGCCTCTGAAAATTCTTTAAACAGTTCATAATCATTTTCTCTACAAGCATGTTGTAGTAAAAAGATTGTACGAGGGTTAAATGCATGATGTTGACCTTGTTGTCTCCATTGAAATGTACTACCTGATTCTAAGTAATCTGTTGCATTACTTTGTCGCGCTTTATTCTCATTGTCGATTTGTTCAATACTTATTCCAGATATTTTTGACTGTGTTCCAGTAAAATAACGATCTATAACATCTTGAGATAATCCAACTGCTTCAAAAATCTGCGCCCCTTGATAACTTTGCACAGTTGAAATTCCCATTTTCGCCATAACTTTTATGACACCTTCTGATAATACGCGTGTATACGTTTCTACGTTCTCAATTACTGAACCAGATAACTGTCCTTTAAGTGTCAATTGTTCAATCGTACGTTGCGCAAGATAAGGTACGATTGCATTAGCACCATATCCAAGTAGACATGCCACATGATGTACCTCTCTAGTTTCACCTGTTAGAGTTACAAGACTTGTCTCCATTCGCAATCCTTCACGTATCAGTAACTGATGAACATGACTAAGAGCAAGTAACATTGGCATCGCATAACCTTCCTGTGAGACAAGTGTTTGATCATCTAGCACAATGATCTTAGCACCTGATTTTACTGCTTCAACTGCTTGTTCTCCAAGTGAGTTTAATGCACTTTCAAGCTCCCCTGTATACACCGTTGATAGATGGGTTACATTGAAGCAACTTGAGTCTATGGAAGCAAGTTGTGCCTCAGTAATAACAGGTTTCTTCAATTGAATACGTTGTAGCGCTGTCTCATCAGGATGAAGTAAATTACCTTCTCCACCTAAATATGACATTTCACTCGTTACAATCTTCTCTCGATAAGCGTCGATAGGAGGGTTAGTGACTTGCGCAAATAATTGTTTAAAATAATTAAATAATGATTCTGGCTTATCATTAAGAACAGCAATTGGTGCGTCATACCCCATCGCTCCAATAGGATCCTTTTTACTACTAACTAAATCAACCATGTATTTATTTATATCTTCTTTAGTATAGGCAAATTGCTTTTGCAAACGAAATAACGTATGTTCATCCCAATCAGACGGCTCATAATCTATTCGATCAAAGCGATCATCAATTTTAAATGTTTCTAACCATTGTTGATAAGGTAATTCGCTAGCTATATCTGCCTTTAAGTCATTGTTTTCGACTACTTTATTTTGTAAAAAGTCGACGAGTAACAATTTGCCTGGATTAAGTTGTCCTTTAAAAGCGACATTCTCTTCCGGCACATCAACTACACCAACTTCAGAAGAAAATACAATAAAGTTATCTTTAGTAATCGTATAGCGGCCTGGACGTAAACCATTTCTATCTGTAAGCGCACCAATTTTATCGCCGTTACAAAATGAAATCATCGTTGGACCGTCCCATGGTTCCATTAAATAGCTATAATATTCATAAAAAGCACGCACATTTTTGTCATTAGCTTTGTTATATAACCAAGGTTCTGGAATCAATAACATTGCTGCTTTTTCAGGTTCCATAGCCAATGAAAGAAACTCAAGCGCATTATCCACAATAGCTGAATCACTTCCATCTTCATCTACTATGAAATGAACTTTATCTTTTTCATCTCCAAATAACGTCTCAACCAATTTATTTTGGCGTGCTCTCATCCAATTCACATTACCTTTAATTGTATTAATCTCACCATTATGCATGAGCATCCGGTTAGGATGGGCACGTTTCCAGCTGGGAAAAGTATTTGTGCTAAATCTTGAATGCACTAATCCTAATTTAGATTGAAACGTTTCATTCTGAAGATCTAAATATAATTCTTTGATTTGATCAGAGCGTAACCAACCTTTATAAACAATTGTCCTCTTGGATAAACTTGTGAAATATAACTCCAGTGATTGCTCTTCTCCATATCTCTCAATCTGTTTTCTCGCTAAAAATAATTGTTTTTCAACATGTTCAACGCCTCTAATATCTACAAAGACTTGTTGAATGTAAGGCATTGTATCAGCAACATGTTTAGCAATTGCATTAGTATTTACAGGGACATCTCGATAACCAATAACTTTGAAACCTTCATTTTCGAAATATGAGTTAAAAATGGGTTCATGATTCGAATCTTTAACTTTTTCTTTAGAAAAAAATAATCCCACAGCATAGTTACCTTCGCCGGGAATATTAATTTCATCTAATTGATCAAAAAACTTAAATGGAATTTCAGTCATTATGCCCGCACCATCACCAGTGATACCGTCAGCACCAACGCCACCTCGATGATCTAACCGACGTAACATTTCTAAAGATTTTTCAATAATATCATGAGACCTCTTATTATCCATATTGGCATAAAATCCAATACCACACGCATCATGCTCTTCACGATAATCATATAAACCTTTTTTTAATTTCTCATTGTACATGATGCACACTCCTCTTATTAGAATTTTCTGACAATTTTAGTTTGATAATAATTACTATAATGTAATATATTTATCTGTTCAATATATAAATTAGATATAACTCATCTAAAAAATAGAACAATTACCCAAATTACTGCTATAATACACTTATACCATTTTAAATTTTAGAATTTTTCGTCAATTAATAAGGAGTGGATATTGTGGAGATTAAACAACTTAAATACTTTGTAGAAGTGGCACGTCGTGAGCATATATCAGATGCAGCTTTAGAATTAAACATTGCGCAGTCAGCGGTAAGTCGTCAAATCACACAACTTGAGAAAGAGTTGAACGTAACCCTTTTTAAAAGAAGTGGTAGGAATATCATCCTCACCTCCGAGGGAAAGAAACTCATGTCTCAAGCTACTCAAATTCTCAAACAAATGGACCACACGATTCAATTATTTAAACAGCAAGCTTCTACAGATCAACGGACGATTTATATTGGTTATGAAGAAGGCGACATTTCACAAATGATGTTGCCACTAGTGCAATCCTTTGAACAACAAAGTGAGAGTATTATAACGCCGCAACTCTTGAAACATAATCACATTGTAGATCGAGTAAATTCGGGCCAACTCGATATAGGGCTTATTGAAATGACTAAGGATATAACAACACAGACAGGACTTCATGTCACACCTTTATTCGAAGAGAAATATCATATGTATGCGCCTAAAGACCATCCTATTACTTTGACAACTCAACCCCTTTTAACTCAACTTGAAAATGAATCACTATACTGTCTCATGCCTTTCGCCAACTCAATAAAAAAGAAACTCGAACAATTAATTAAAGCAAATGTGTATACATTATCGAATAAACAACTTGCTCAGTATCTCGTGCGTCAAGATAAAGGATTTATTATTAGCAATGAAAACATTCATCTTAATGATAGCGAAGATTGGGTCCGAATTCCTCTTTCACATACTGAATTAAAAAGAACAATATGCGCCATCACTAAATATGATAATAAGAAAAAAGATATAGATTTAGTATGGCATTATATTCATACTATGATTAATCAAACGGCTCAATCTTAGTTGAACACATCGTTAATCACACTCGCTTTATTTATAAAATACGACGAATCATTCAATTAACTCATTTTATAAATTTTTGTAATCATTGATTAATGGGCGTATAATCACTATGTCAATTTAATACACTAAATTGAGAATTGAGGTTTAAATATGCAGTTCAAATCTTTTTTTAAACAGCCTTTCAGTTGGATGATTATGATTTTTTGTTGCATCTTTCTTGGCTTATTTATATTTACGTTTTTTAACGATAAATTTTACAATATGCCGATAGGAAAAATTACAAATGTACATCCTATTCACACTGAAAAAATTACGGATGAACAACACAATAAAGATATTAAATATAAAGAAAAACTTACTTTAGAAATTTTGAATGGTAAATTTAAAGGTCAGACAGCAACGATTGACCACCAATATGTAAAATCTCAAGCGGACTCGGAGTCATTTTCCAAAAATGACAAAGTGTTATTACATATTTCTAAGAAACCTAGTGATGCCAATATTATAGAGAAAAAACGTGATGGTTTGGTTGTGGCAATAACAGGAATCTTCCTACTCACAGTACTCATCGTTGGTAAAAAAGTTGGCTTACAATCAATATTATCACTAATCATCAATACAATTGCCGTCATAGGGGCAATCTATATACACAATCAAAATGGGCAAATCAACTTATTCCTATTAATGACAATCGCGATTATTGTCTCGACAACGTTAACCCTATTACTTGTAACTGGGTGGCACATGCGTACACTCGTCACAATAGTAAGTACACTCATTGGTACATTTCTTTGCGTGGGAATTACAGAATTAGTGATTAAAATGACAGGTGGTAACGGGATTAAGTATGAAACAATGACCTTCCTTACACTACCTCCTAAAGACGTCTTTCTCGCTTCCGTCTTAATTGGAACGCTCGGAGCTATTATGGACGTAGCCATTACGATTTCAAGTGGAATGTATGAAATTCTTCAACGTACTCCAAATATAACAATGGGTCGTTGGGCGCTTGCGGGACGTCACATTGGCCAAGATATTATGGGTACAATGACCAACATTTTACTTTTTTCTTATCTGTCTGGAAGTTTACCAATGTTTCTAATTTATTTGAAAAATGCTAATACAATCACTTACACCATTTCAATGAATTGGTCATTAGAAGTTGCTAGAGCCATGACAGGTGGCATAGGCATTGTGTTAACAATTCCCATTACCATTGCATTAATGGAAGTATTGCTAAAATTGAGAGGTGCTAAACAATGAGTGCGATAACAATTTTAGGCTTATTACTCTTGGTGCTAATGATAATTTTCGGAGGAAAAAAAGGTCTCATTTCTTTCTTCACACTATTTTTAAACTTCATCATACTTATTATTAGTATCATTTTAATAATTTTTGGTGTACCGATTTACTTAGTAACTTTTATCTTCTGCATAGTTATTGCTGCTGTGAACTTATTCGTGTTAAATAGTTATAATGTTAAAACACAAGCAGCATTTATCGGTACAATAATTACGACACTCATATTGATACTAGTTATTTTCCTATCGGTTAAGGTAGGTCATCTTCAAGGGTTTGCGACAGAACAACAAGATGAAACATATGTGTATTCAATGAATATTGGTATCGATATGATACAGTTTATGGTTTTTACAATCGTTTTGGCTGTTATAGCCGCTGTAATCGATTTAGCCATTACAATTAGCTCACCAATGTATGAATTAAGCGAGACCAATCCGGAACTAAATCAAAGACAACTATTCACTTCTGGCATGCGAGTAGGTAGAGAAATTTTAGCTACTTCTGCCAATACTATTTATTTAGCATATTTTGGGGGTCAATTAACTTTATTTTTCTGGTTCTTTAAATTACATTATTCTTTTGGACATATTATTAATTCTAAAATTTTCGCTCAAGAATTTGTGTCGATATTACTAGGAGGCATTGCAGTTGCACTCAGTATTCCAATAACTGCATGGGTAACTGCTTTGATGATTAAAAATAAAAAACGTAAAAATTCTACTCAATCACAACATCTTAAGAATGATTAATATATTTAAAGACCCCAGTGCCTTATTCTCTTAGCATTGGGGTCTTATTATTATGATCAAATTTTTAGCGACATCACGTAAACAGGTCGCCCTATTAATTCACTATCTTGCGTGTGGCGATAACCAGCTTGCTCATATAAATTGATTGCTTTCTCATTATCTGTATTTACTGCTAATGTAATTTCATTAATGCGTGGATAATGTTGTTTAATATATGCAGGCAATATTTCAAGGGTCCTCTTACCTATGCCTTGTCCTCTATAACGTTGATCAACACTAAATGATCTAAAGAAAATGGCCTTTGGATTATCAGTGAATGGTTTAGGCCCATTTCCTTCGTGTAAAGTGAAAAACGCGATACACGACTCATTATTCATAACTAACGTAGGATGTCTATCACTATCTTGATTAGCCGATTTGATGTTTTCAACTGGTGATTTCGTAAATTTATAGTCACTTTCTAAAATTTCTAAGTTTTCGACTTGCTCAAATAATTCCGGTTCATATGCTTTTAAATACACATTTTTCACCTAGCCTTTAGCTTTTTTAGAAAATTGGTCTATCCAAGTCAATACGGCAGGTGCTATGTTCTCTGAATCATTGATATTAAACCATCTAATATCAGTAATTTCATTGTCAGTAGTTATACTGGACCAATCAATAGCTTTTGTCGTTTTAAATCCGTTTAATTCAGTAAGCGTATCTGGTTGAGGATATGCCTTTCCAACAACGGTGCCTATAAATTCTAAATCAGTTTCAACCAAATCGAGGCGTAACTCTTCTTTAAGTTCTCGTTGTAACGCCTCAACATAGCTTTCACCTTCATCGATTTTACCACCCGGGAAATAATATTTATCTCTATTACGAACTTGAACGAGTAAAATTTGATTTTCTTTCTCTTCAACTAAACAAACACATTTAATCATTCGAATAAACACCCTACCCTATTCTTTATTACTTCAAAAAGCTTTTTATATTTAGTATTATGTTATCATAAATTAAATGATGAAGTGATTGAGTTCAAAATGGATAATTTTGAGTATAACAATATATCAATCATTTATGAGCGTATGCTTTTCATGCAAAGATATCATTCGGAGGGAATTTTTATGGCAAAACAAACTGGCGCTGTACGTTTATCTAACTTATTTAACATGGCAGGTTTCATCGTCGACGGTTATAATGGAATACGTCACGATGCTAAAAATAAACAAATGGTATATTTATCATTAGGTCTAAGTGCTATTGGTACAATCATCGATTTTTATGTATCTATTAAGTCACCATCAAAATTACGTAAATTAGGTGCGCTTACTTCATTCGCGATAAACGGTTTACGCTTATTTACTAGTTTCCGTAAAGTTAAAAATGAATATTAAAGATTATGATTGAGAAAGGAAGACGAAACGTTATTCATTCTTAAAGAATGTACTAATTGTTTCGTCTTTTTTTATTCGATTTTCTTGTAATTTTCATAAAAATCTTTAACATGTGTGATAATTAATTTTTGATAGTATTCTAATGCAACAGTATGAAGGTAACTACTAAAGGAGACATTTACATGCTTTACACTGTCACAACAACACTTCCTATTTCTCACGGTGGAAGAACCCAAGCTCTTTTAAGACGTATCAAACTTATAGATGAAGAATTTAACTTACCTACTAAAATTCTTACCACAAACTATTATGGCAACTACCCAAGTGTCTACAAACGTTTTTTAAAAGAAAATAAAATTACTAAAAATATAGAGTTTGAAAATATGTATGAATGGTTGTCTAATTTCAAACTTTATAAGGTTCCCAAAACTTTTATTACTAAAAATCCTAAATACGTTAAAACTAAACGTAAAATTAAAGGTCTAAAATACGAATTAGGCAAAGACCAAAGCGAGGTTTATTACTATAATAAGAAGTCATATGTCCGTTTTCGCAAATATTATGGCCAATCTGATGTTCTTCAATATGAAGACTATATCTCGCCTTCAACTGGTTTAAAGTATGAGCGACATGAATATAATTTATATGGCTTACTTCACAGAAAAATTTTCTATGTAAATAACTCATCAATAAGACACAGTGATGAATTAATAGATGCTGAAGGTACCATGTATTGTAAAAGATATTTTAATAATAATGAGAAAAATAAAATTAACTGCGTCGAGTTATACGAAAATGGCAAAGTTATTAAAACTTTTAAAAATGATAAAGTACTTGCGCAATATTACTTTCAATCGCGTTTTAAAGACAACGATGTGGTGTTTAGTGATGCAAGATTTTTAGATGCACCATTAATTAAACAAACACATCAGACTAAAAATATCTTAGTCTTTCATAGTTCGCATTTAAAAGAGGGTAAAACTAAAAAATCTTATAAATATGCTTTAGAACATAGCAATAACGTGGATAAATATATAGTACTTACGCATCAACAAATGAAAGATATTCAAGAGATGTATCCTATTGAAAACGAACGCTTTGAACTCATACCTCATTTTATAGAACTCAATCATAGAAAAGGTGAAAATGAAGTTATACAAGAAGATCGTTTCATTTATATCGGTAGATTTAGTAGTGAAAAACAAATGGATCATTTAATTAAGGCTTATGATAAGTTTGTTAAAAGTGGTCATCAAACAAAATTACATTTATTTGGTAGGGATGAAGATAATCAATTACCTATGATGAGAAGCTTGATTGCTGAGTACCATCTTGAAGATATGGTTAAAATTTCAAGATACACAAAAAAGCCTTTAGTAGAATTTGAAAAATCGAAAGCTTCTATATTAACAAGTAAGTATGAAGGTTTTGGAATGACTATTATGGAGAGTATTGAAATGGGTTGCCCTGTTCTATCATATGACGTTCGATATGGACCTAACGAAATTATCAATCATGGAGAAAATGGTTATTTAATAGAGGAAAATCACATCGAGCAATTAGCTCATCGAATGATAGACATTGTGGAACATCCATTAAGAAATGTAAGAAATCAAGAGAAATTAACATATTCTGCAGCAGTAAAGAATTATCATCACTTACTAAGAAATCTCAATTTAATTTAAACATCTAAACACAGTAAAGCTGACGAGGATGAGTGACCTCGTCAGCTTAATTTATTGTTTAAATGATATATCACTTAGTGAATAAATTTATAATTTCTAACTTGATATGAAGGGATAGTTCTATAAGTCATGTAACCTGGTGCTGCACTCCAGTTCATTTCAGAGACTAAAATACTACCATCACTATTCACGCGTTCAACAAAGGCTACATGACCGTAGTAACCAGCGTCAGTTTGAGCAATTGAACCTACTGTCGGATTATAATCAATAGTATAACCATCTGCAGCTGCTGCGTTGTCCCAATTATTTGCATTCCACCAATATGTGCTGATACCTTTCCCGATTTCAGAACGACGGTTAAACACGTGCCAAGTACATTGACCCCATGTATATAAGTTTTGGTGGTAGAAAACTGGCGTATAATAGCCACCACTTGGAGTTGATTTACTAGTAGATGAACTACTTGAACCTCCACTACCTCCACCTGGCACTTTTAATTTTTGACCTGGGTAGATAAAGAAATTAGAAAGTCCATTTAATTGCATGATTTTTTGATATGAAGTACCGTACTTACTTGCAATTAATGATAAAGAGTCACCATATTGAACAGTGTACGTAGATGTACGACCTGAGCTACTTGAAGCCGTTTTTTTAGAGCCACTTGTAGATTTAGACGTTGATACTGATCCAGAAACCTTTAACTTCTGACCAGGTACAATTAAGAAGTTATTTAAACCATTTAACTTCATAATATTTTTATAAGTAGTTCCGTATTTAGCTGCAATAGATGATAATGAGTCTCCCGCTTTTACAGTGTACACTGAACCACTATTAGATGATGTCTTAGATTTTGACGCGCTAGATGATGATCCTGATACTTTAAGTACTTGATTAGGGAAAATTAAGTTTGAAGTTAGGCCATTAAGTGATTTTAATTTAGCAATTGAAATACCGTATTTATGAGAAATTGACCAAACTGATTCTCCACTTTTTACTGTATGTGTCGTTGCTGCATGTGCTTGCGTAGTTGCTAAAGCACTAATTGCTGTTGTTCCGATAAGGGCAGTAATATATTTTTTTTGCACTTGAAATCCTCCTCTACTTGTCTTTTTTTATCCCCGAATTTTTTAATACAAGCACATTATACTCTTTAATTATGTATAGGATGTGTGTTTTAGATGACATTATGATTACAAAATATTATTTCATTTAAAAAATAGCACTCCAGACAAATATCATTATGCCTATCTAAACTAATACAATTTATCATAAATTACAATGACAATTTTATTACGAATTCACTAATGACAACTACACAGTATTACCCTCACAACTGAATACAATTTTCATTCTATTTAAAAAGTAATATCAAAAGATAAACGAATTAAGTAGAACGTTCAATAAAAACAAAGATATTTACATAACTTTCATAATGCCTAAAGCAAGAATATACTGCCGACAAAATGATATTTTGTCGCCAGTGTTAGTAATCATTCTTTTCATCCTCTTAAATATCTTGAATTTTAAGCAAATTAATTCATTATACTTATGCTTTTTAATATACTCAGAAGCACCTCATTTCTATAAAGAAAGGAAGAGATTATGAGTTTAAGTGAATTTAAAACACCAACTTCAACGTCAATGTTGTCAATGAAGCCTATTGTACTACCCGCTTCCTATAGAGGAATAGATTTATAGCTAAAGGTCTCTTTCCCTAAAGAAGGTCATCACCTTCCTATTATATTGTTAGCACATGGGTTTGGTTCATCTATGGAGGGCTATGGACCCTTAGCTGATTTTTACGCGAGTCATGGTTTCATAGTTATTCAACCAACTTTTCTAGATTCAAGAACGATAAATTTAGATAAAGATGATAAAAGACAATCAGAACTCTGGAGATATAGAGTGCAAGATATGAAAAATATCATCGATCATTTAGATCAAGTCACTGAAGAAATTCCAACATTACATCAACGAATTGATAAAGATAATATTGCAGTAGTGGGTCATTCATTCGGAGGTCAGACTGCCGGCAACCTACTTGGTCTACAAGTCTTTGATCCATTAACAAATTCTTATACCGATTACCTAGATTCAAGAGTGAAAGGCGGTGTACTGTTAGCAACTTCAGGTGAAGGTGGAGATAAATTAACTCAATTCGCCAAAGATAACTTCCCATTCCTTCATCCGACATTTAAACACATGTCCAAACCTGCTCTTATTATTGTTGGGGATAAGGATGATTCTCCATTAACACAGTTAGGGCCTGAATGGATGGAAGAACCTTACTATTTAAGTCCCGGTAAAAAATCATTGCTTAAATTATATAATGCCGAACATTCTCTTGGCGGCATAGCTGGATATGAAGTGAAAGAAACCACAGATGAAAATCCAGAGCGAGTATCATTAGTACAGTATGTTACTTGGACATATTTACGTTCATTATTGGATATTGAACACGATAGTTGGAAACATGCTCAATCCGTTTTAGATGATAAAAATGCAATGGGAATCATTCAATCTAAAATGCATTAAAATTAAAACTGCACACTCTAAAAATTGTTTTATCAAAATAAAAAAAACGGTAATGTTTATTCGTCTAAATAAACATTACCGTTTCTTTAAATGATTAACTAATTTAATGTGTCTAATGCATGACTTAAATCATTCACAAGATCATCTGTATCTTCAATACCAATTGATAATCGAATTAAGCCATCAGTAATACCTTCTTTTGCGCGGACATCCGCTGGTATAGAAGCATGTGTCATTAATGCTGGCACTGAAATAAGACTTTCAACTGCACCTAAACTTTCAGCTAAAGTGAAATATTTTGTAGCATGAATCACTTGTTTAGCCGCTTCAGTGTCTTTCACTTCAAACGCAATAACACCAGTGTGTCCACTTGCTTGAGATTGGTGAATATCATGATTCAAATGACCTTCTATACTTGGATGGAAAACTTGTTGAACTGACGAGTGGTCTTGCAACATTTTAACAATACCTTCAACATTGCGATTGATTTGTTCCATACGTAAACCAAGTGTTTTAATACCTCTTACTAATAAATAACTATCTTGAGGTCCAAGAACGCCCCCTGTTGAATTAGAAATAAAACCTAAACGCTCACCCAATTCATCATCAGCAGTTGCTACTAAACCAGCGACCACATCACTATGTCCACCAATATATTTAGTTGCCGAGTGTAAAACGATATCAATTCCGAAATCTAGAGGATTTTGATAATAAGGTGTCATAAATGTATTATCTACCACTGAGATAAGATTGTGTTTTTTAGCAATTTCAGCTGATGCTTTTATATCAGTTACACGTAATAATGGATTTGATGGTGTTTCAATGTATAACATTTTAGTTTCTGGCTTAATGTATTTTTCAACATTTTCAATATGCGTTGTATCTACAAAATCAACTTCTACACCAAATCGTGTAAATACTTTAGTTAATGCACGATATGTTCCTCCATAGACATCAGAGTTTAAAATTAAATGATCACCTTTATCTAGCAACATTATAACTGCACTAATCGCGGCCATGCCTGAACCAAACGCGAACCCATGCTTACCATGTTCTAAATCCGCAATAACACTCTCTAGTGACGCACGTGTTGGATTAGCTGTACGTGAATATTCATACCCTTGTCTTAAATCACCGATATCATCTTGTAAATACGTACTTGTTTGATAAATTGGCGTTGTTACTGCTCCAGTATAATCGTCAGTTGTATGTCCACCATGAATCATTTGCGTTTTTTTATTCATTGTCATTACTCTCCTTATAATTGAAAATTTGTTTCGACATATAACGGTCACTACCATCAGGGAATATCGTTACGATTACGCCTTTTTTAATGTGTTTTTTTAATTCTAAGGCACCTTGCAATGCAGCACCAGATGAACTTCCTACTAGTAATCCCTCTTTATTAGCGATGAGTTTGACGTTATTAAAGGCATCCTTATCTGAAATAGTAAATATGCCATCCACTAAATCTCTATCTAAGAATGTAGGCCACTTTTCAGAACCTATGCCCTCTGTCGCATGCGCGTGTATTGGGCCTCCATTCAAAATAGATCCTTGAGGCTCAACTATATAATTCTTAACTCCCAGTGTTGTCATATGTTTTGCAACACCAGTAAATGTACCGCCTGAACCTACACCCGCTACGAAATAATCAATATGGTCCAATTGATGAGTGATCTGTTTGGCTAAGGTATTCGTATATGCACCAGGATTGTCTTCAGTACCAAATTGATTCATATACAACGCATTGTATTTTTTAGCATAAGACTTCGCTTCTTCTTGCGCCCCGATCATACCGTCAACTTTTGGTGTTCGCCTAACATCTGCACCTAACGCTTTCATAATTGAGATCTTCTCCTCTGAAAAGCCCTCCGGTGCAAAAATAACGCATTTGACTCTGAAACGGTTCGCAGCTATGGCAAGTCCTATACCAGTGTTTCCAGCTGTCGCCTCAACAATTGTGCCACCTTCTTTGAGACGCCCATCCTCAATTGCCGTTTCAACTAAATATTTTCCTAGACGATCCTTTACACTGCCTCCAGGGTTGAATTGCTCTAGTTTCGCATATATTTTTACATTTTCATCACTAAAACTTTCCAATAACACCAGTGGTGTCTGCCCAATTAAATCATAAGCTATCATATTCCATCTTGTCCGATTAACGCTCTACACGCCTTACGAACGTAACCTACTTTCTAATTTATGTTTTTTAAATTCTTACTTATCAGGTATGAATTATAAACGAAACCTTCCCTTTTTGCAATTTTCGAAAATGAAAACACATACTAAGCGAAGAAATCAAATTACTTTTGCGAAATATAAAATCCTTAGAAATTAATTAAAAGTCAATCATATGTGATTATATGTGCAACATGTTATCATTAAAGTGAATAGAGCTAAGTTAAAGATGTATATACACATCTAAATATATGAATCCAAAATTGAGAGAAATTATAAACTAAAGGAGATAACAAATTATGACGAAACGTGACTTGTCCTTATCAGTATTTACGAAAGAAAATTTTAAAAATCTACGTTATACATCGTCTAATTTTAGAAATTCAATGTATGATGAATTAGAAGTTAATAAAAGTCGTTTTAAAAACTGCAACTTTAATGAAGGTATTTTTAAAAATATAAAAGCGATTTCTAATAGTAAGTTCACTACATGTGGTTTTAATAATTGCATCTTCGAGAGTGTTCATTTTTATAAGAATCAATATAAAGACACAACGTTTGTGAATACATCATTTGATGAAACTGTTCTTAATAACATGGTCTTCCAAGATATCTTGTTCGACGAAAATCTCGCTCGTAATGTTAAAATGACGGACACTACATTCAAAAACGTTAACTTTAAAAATGTTGAAGTTGATAATGCTTCATTTGAAAATGTTAAATTCAAAAATTGTGCGTTCGATAATGTAGTCATTAAAAATGCTACAATGTCTCAAAAACTTATAAGTGAATTACAAAAGCAACACGTCGAATTAGAGAATGTTCAACCTTCAAAGTAGATTTAATATAATTATGTTTAAGATAGGTCTAAGCTAGGTAAATTAAACCTAAATTAAAACTTTTGAGGAGGCCTTTATATGAATGTCACTGGCCATTATGAAGAATTTGATAAAAGTAATTTAAATAAAGAAGATTTAACATCTTTTGATAAAATTAAGCAAAATATAGAGAAAATTAAACAACTTAATGATTCAAATTCGGAAGATAGTAAAAAGCTTGAACAACAAATACAAAAAGATTTAAATGATTGGAAAGAATATTTAAAAGATGAGTTTAGACCTGATAACGAACCAGAAAAAGAACGTTTATCCAATATTAATGATAAGGTTAAAAGTGATTTAGATGCAGCTTTTAATTATAAAAATGGCGCTAAAGTAATGAGTTTATTAGAACCTGCTTATCAACGTAGTAAACGTGACTTACCTTATGGTAGAGCGCTCATCATTTATAGCGATAGTAGCATTGTAGAAAATGCTAAAACGTTCTTCGAGTCTAATGAAGAAAATGAAAAATTAGCACATTTTATTTTAGATAAAAATATTGAATTAAGCGAAGAAATTATGTCTGATGATTTTGTAGAGTTACTTAAACTAGATAAAGCATATCTTGAAGCATACTTTAACTAAAAAATAAGGGATCGTTACCAATGAATTATTTTTCTGGTAACGATCCCTTTTATACTAATTGAACGATAAAGACTAATATAATCACCACTGGCATTACAAATTTAATTAAATAATACCAAGGTAAGAATAATTTGAACTTGTCTTTACCAAAGCTCTCTTGTAATAACTTTTTATCTAACAATTGACCTACAACTAATGTGGTACCTAAAGCACCTATTGGCATTAGAATGTTTGAAACAATAAAATCCATGTTATCGAAGATGGTGCCCGCACCTATTTTCACACCACTTAAACTACTAAATGAAAGGGTAGCCGGAATGCTAATCACAAATACTAATACACTGCCTATAAATGCTACTGGTTTACGTTTGCGATTATCATTTTTAGTAAAGTTAGAAACATTTAACTCTAACAATGAAATAGAAGATGTCAATGCTGCAAATAAAAACAATACTAAAAAGATAAAGTAGAAAATCGCTCCAAAGTGCATTTGATTAAACACTAATGGTAAAACTTTAAATAATAAACCAGGACCTTCTTGAGGTTGGTAACCAAACGCTTTTAAAGCTGGGAAAATGGCTAAACCTGCTAAGATAGACACTAGAATATTCATAACTACAATTGAAATTGCTGAAGATTTAATAGTCATTTCTTTTGGTGCGTAGCTTGCATAAGTAATCATTCCTGTTGTACCAAGTGATAAAGTAAAGAAAGATTGCCCTAATGCAAAGAGCACACCTTCCATTGAGACATCATGAAGTCTTGGTTGTAAAATATAGCGCACGCCCTCTAGCGCACCGTCTAAAGTTAAAGATTTTACTACAATAATTAATAAAAAGATAAATAATAATGGCATCATAATTTTAGATGCTTTTTCCAAACCTTTTTCAACACCGAGCATAACAATAATCATCGTTAGAAAAATAAATATCCCCTGTCCGAGTACTGTTAGCCAAGGATTACTAATAATATCTTCAAATTTGATACTAGTTAGAGAAATGGGCTTGAAAGATAGTGCTTGTACAATAACATTGCCCATATAGATGATGATCCAACCACCTATAACACTATAAAATCCAAATAATATTAATACGGCTAAATTCCCGTTCCATCCAATGAGATTTAACCATTTCTTACCAGTTAATTTACTATAAATTTGAGTCGTATATGTACGCCCCATCTTGCCTACAGTAAATTCCATTATGAGTAACGGAAGTCCTACAAAAATAGTGAAAATCAAAAACATTAATAAGAATGCGCCACCGCCGTATATTCCGGCCATGTATGGGAATTTCCACATTGCGCCTAAGCCAATTGCAGAACCTGCGCTAGCTAGGATAAAACCGGTAGATGTCTTCCACTGCGATTGGTTGCTCATTTTACCAACTCCCTTTAAAGCGCTAAAGTGTTTTTGTGCTTAAATACCACTGTATCACGAGTTGATTTTAAGTGCAATGTACCTATATATTGTCAGAATAATTAGATTTAACATTTTTGAATTTTAACTTTTACTCATCATCTAATCCATAAACAATATTTTGCCCCTCAGATACTTCCTCAATATCTAAACTCTCGATATGATTTACATTAATATAATGAACAATATCTTTTTTAATATATAGATACGGGAGTTCATCAAACTCATCTATAATACGTCTCACACAAGTGTCATGGTCGGGACCATTTTCAAAAGTTTTAAATTCTGTATAAGTTTTACCTGAAATAGTTGTATAAGTAAGTAAGAATGTGCGTTTCATAAACTATTAGTCTCCTTTAATATTTTATAGCTCTTACTCGTTATCGTTAAAAAATTCAACAATAGCTTGTTCTAATGCTTCTCGGCCCTCTCCATATGTCATTAAATGACCGCTTCTTTCAAAAGAATTCAATTCTTTATCCTCACAAGCAATATGGTCAAAAATAAATTGCGCACTATGGGAATACGCCTTATCATCTTGCTCGCCATACATTACCTTAGTTGGAATTGTAATTCTATCAAGATGAGAAATGATATCATCAATGATATTTTGAAAAACCTCAATTTGTTTATTATACTTTTGAATATTTTCCAATTGATCAAAGCTTTCTGCGTCATCGAAGTTTAAAATTTGATTTATTCTTCGCCCGTAAGTTTCAAGTCTTTTAGCAATACCACTCTCACCTTTTTTATGAGGTGCTGACATGACAGCTATTCGCTCTAAATTAAATTGCTCAGCTAGCCTAAGCGTAAACAATCCTCCTAAAGAAACACCTGTAGCATAGATATGTTGATAACCTTCGTCCTCTAAGAAGTGATACGCATCTTTAACTTCATTCCACCAATCATTAATATCAAATTCCGTAAATTGATCTAATGGTAAACCATGACCTGGATAGTTTGGCACATAACAGGTAAAACCTTGGTCATTTAAGGTTGTTGCTAAGTGCTTGACGTCGCGCACTGTACCTGTAAAAGAGTGTAATAAGAGAATCGCTTGGTCACGATTTCCCTTTAAATAAATTGGTTGAGGTGCTTTAATCTTCATTTCTTAATGTCACTCCTAATATAATTACGTTTTCTCAATTTTAGACGGCTCGCATGATACAGATAGACTGAATCATTTAAAAATACATTATTATTGAGCTATTCTATTTAATTTAACAAATGGGTGATGGTATCTATGACATCCATACATGATGATGTTGTTTGATTTCTCCAGCTATTGATATGCCCTGCTCATAACCAGCATGCCCAATATTAATTAAATTATCAGGACTATAAATGTTCTCACCAATAGCTTTTTGACTATCATTATTTGGTGTGACAGTAATTACATTACTATTTTTATTTAATTTATTTGCATCATCGTTTACACTAGGTAGATTTCCATAACCATCAGCTAGCGGGGCTATGATAATGATATTTTTAAAATCTTTAGCTACCATTGCATTTGCTGGAGAAGTCATTCCTCCATCAATCCAATCTTGATTTAATAGGCGTATATGAGGCCATAAACCTGGTACAGCACCACTTGCTGCTACCGCTTCTTCTAACGGTATGTTGCTCTCTTTATTGAAAGTGGCTAGCTGTCCAGATTTGGCATTAATAGCGGTTATAAAAAGATTACCTGTCCAATCCACATTACCTAAGCGCTGACGGACTGCATGCATACGTTGGTTTAATGGCATTTTAGACGGATGCGTATAAACAATATCTCCAAGCATTTGACCTACTTTAATTGGATCATCTTTGCCTACAACAAATGCATTTTGCCAAAGACGATATAAATCCGAATTTAATGAACCTCTATCATTCGAACTAATTTGAGATGGTAATTCTAAATAATAGGATTTCATATCCACTTGATTTGCTAATATAGCACCAATAAATGAACCAGCTGATGTCCCAATAATCGCATCGGCACTAGATACATTTATATCATTTTCAATTAATCCTGCTAGAACACCTGCTTCCCATGCCATTCCTGTGATTCCACCGCCGCCTAGTACAAGTGCTTTATCATTTCCCATATTATCTAAACTCCTTATATCACTCTAGTTTTTCTTATTATTCCGTAAAGTAAACAAAGGGTAAGCCATTATAAATAGTAATACCCATACAACTGCTAATGTTCCACCGCCAATAACATCAGTGAGATAGTGTGCATGAAAATATAATCTGCAAAACAAAATGCTTATCCAGAGTATGCTTGTTACAATTATAATAATGATTCGAATCACTTTTACTTTTATAACAGGTACAATTGTAAGCATAATCACTAAAAAGAGTAAGGTACTCGCATTAGAGTGACCACTAGGAAAGGACCATCCAGAATCAATAGCTAAATGACTAAATGGACGCTGTCTTTCCACAGTTTGCTTAATAAGATAATTAATCCATGTACCTGTAGTCATTAATAATAATACCCATATCGCTTGATGTTTATTTTTGAAAATAAACAAACATATAACGAGTATTGATGCTAATTTAAGAACGGCACTTACATCGCCAACTGTAGCACAAAAAGTCATATATAAATTTAAAATATCACCTTCATATACTCTTGGTGGGTGACCAAAGCATTGTGTAAACCACTCTAAAGATGATTTATCTATAACTTTGAGTAAGTGACAGTTTGTCATTACACCATACATCATAAAACTAAAAATAATAAGCAACATGATAAGCAAAGGAATTGTTACTTTTATTAAATTCAACCTTTCAATCTTCATTTAAACACCTATTTCTCTTAGTTGTGATAGAAGATAAATCATATTCTTGTTCTTCTTAAAACTAACTTTTTACAACTTATTAACTTGATTGCCTTTTTCATCAAAATTTTGAGGTTTTAGCCAAATTTCATATCTCTTTTTTATTTGAGGCCACTCTTTATCGATCATAGAAAACCATGCAGTATCACGATTTCTATTTTTATAAATAACTGCCTGTCTAAACACACCTTCAAAGGTAAATCCTAAGCGTTGTGCAGCTTTTTTAGAAGGCTCATTCAAATGATCACATTTCCATTCATATCTCCGATAACCTAAACCTTCAAAGACATATTGTGCTAATAAAAATTGGATTTCAGTAGCAACTCTTGTACGTTTTAACTGATTAGAATAATGTACATTACCTATCTCAATTGAGCCATGATTTTGATTTATCCTCATTAGTGAGACATAGCCTAATGCACGTTGCTGATTGCGATCGATAATTGCGTAAAATACTGAGTCCTCCTTGTGTATTAAACGTTGGATGTACTTATTAAATTCCTCTTTTTGTAGAATTGGATTCTCAAATAAATATGTCCAACTAGGCCGACTATCTTCCTTACCTAAAACTTGAAACAAATCGTCAATATGAGATTCATTTAATTTAACTAATGAACTATACCTTCCGTCTAATTGTTCTTTTTTAGGAAATTGGAATTGATAATTATGAGATACTTCATCCCCTATAGGCTGATTAAATTGATTTATTCTCATTGAATACGCCTCACTTTAACCACAAATTCACTTGCTAAATGATTTATTATTTCTCATTCTACCTCAAATTCTAATCAATTACTTTTTCAAACAATCTCTTGTATTAATTTATGCACTAAGCTATCATTTATCATTAAGATTTTATACTTATTACATGAATATTAATGTATAATAAGTTTTATCTATTTTATATATGTTAGGAAGGAATATTTTGAAGGATAAGCGAATACTCATTTACATTGCTCTCATTATTACACTTATACGCTTTTTTATACCATTCCATCCCAACTTTGACACGTTATTATTATGGTTATTTATACTTTATATAATCCCTATTATTTTAAGTTTAATTGCATTTAAATCTGAAAAGTTAATCGCCACAATGGTTATTATTCCTAATTTAATGGGAATCATCTATCGTTTAGTTGTATACGTCAATGATTTATTTCATCTAAAGTAAAAAACAGCACTATCTCTTTGATAGTACTGTCTTCATTCCGTTTATTGATTTATTCTTTTCTCAAAATTATCTTCTAATTTAAAAACAATCACGCGCTCACCAGTAACTGTGCTTAAATCACTATGAAATGTCACAACTTTTACGCCTGTCAAATCATAAATAATCGCATTTAAATCATCTTCTCCTGATTCGACAAGTTCTGAACGTGTACGCTTAATATTTAATAAGCCTTCGTTCGTCTTACATACACGATATTCAGCAGGTGTTAATATACCTTGTAAATTAACAATTATCATATCGCGTAAAATGTCAGTTTTTACAGATAATGACCCTCTACCTAGAAAGTCCTTTTCCCATTGCGTAATAGCTTTACTAATTTCGGATTCATAAATACCTTTAGTCTTTTTCATAACTAGACTACTCCTATATCTTGATTAACTATAGTTTAACATTAATCTAGATATTTCCGAAATCGCGTTAATTTAGATCACAATTCTTTATCACACTAATTAACAATTACCAATCTTTCCAGCTATTATTTTCATCAATACTAGCAAGTCTGACCCAACGATGATCAACTTTACGACGAAAATGATCATTTTCATTTAGCAGGCGTTGAATATGCGCATCAGGCGCTTGGATAACTACAAGGAGGCGTATTGGCGAATGATACATCTCATTATCTCCTGCCATTACTGATTGCCATGGCAGACCATACATTAGATCACTTGAGTTCCCTTGCATCACACCTACACCTGAAGTCACAGATTGTGTCGTTTTATTACCACTACCATAAAAGTGTGGTGCCACTGTAGACGCATAATATTGTAAGTTAATCCATTGAGCAACAAGAGCAGGGCCCGAGATAATCGTGTTTAAAATTTGGCCATCTTCATCTTTCGCCCAATCATAATTGTGTAAGAATGCTCGCCCCTCTAGATCACTATTCTCAGTAATTTCACGTTTACCAATTATAAATTCTGCATTTTTAGCTAATCCCCATTCAGGTCGAACTTCACTCCAATCACTTGCATAACGATGCGCTTCACCAATAGGATCCTTGTGATGTTCATCAATACTCGGTAATTCACCTAGACGTTCTAAATTAGCTTTATAGCTTACCTTAGGCATTGCTGCTTCTAATTGATTAAAAGCATGTTGTGCGGCTTCACTTAAGTGTGGCATGTAAATGTACTCTAAATGATCTACTGATGTTTTATGTTCTGCAGCTATAAAAACAGTGTACTCAGGAATGTGAATTCCTTCTTGGGCTAACCCTTCTCTTACAGATGGCATATTACACATGGTAGCTAATAATTTAGCGTTAAATCCGCTCGATGCCCCCCCACAAGCGCCACACTCTAATGTGGCATGATAAGGATTATTATGAGACCCACTACCATGACCGCCTAAAACTACAAGTGGTGCAAAGTCTTTTGTTAAATCCATTAATTGTAAAGCATTTTTAGAAAATTGAACTTGCTCTTCCTCAGTAAACCCTATCGGTAATTCAGAGTATTGACCGTGTTCCCTTTCAATTGTTAATTTGGCATCAGGTTTACGAAGCCATTTTTTTGTAAGACGATTCACAAATTGATGTGCTTTCTTCGGTAAAATGGTATTAGCAATAGTATTAATACTGAGAAATGGCCCACTTAGTTCGGGTAATAATAGACTAGGTAATACATTATGCTTCATTAGTTTAAATGTATAAAACATCGAAGTTAAAGAACGTTGTTGTTGATTATACATATTTAACTCTTGTCGATCAGCATATTCCTTAATTTTATATGCAGGTTCTACCATGACTGGTAATGAATTATGCGTAAATTGCTCATCTAGCACTTCTTTTTGAATAGGTAAACCAAAGAATCCTGCTATACCTATCGTTTCGAAAGGACCTTCACTCTCTAAATGACGTCTAAACGGTTCAGAACGTACATCAATACAGAATGCTAGTTGTACTTGTGTTCTTTGTTTATCATGTATCTTACGTGGTGAATCATAGATTTTTTCAACTAATTCATTTTCATGCGTTTCTTCCCACGCATAAAGCCACAGTTTCTGGAAATATGCCGGACTAAAAGTTTCTACTAATTTTAAATAATCACTCTGTTTAGACGCCGGTAACTCTAACCATTCACTTACAGACATGTTGCTGTGATAAAGTAACGTATGAACTTGCTCCAAACCTTTTTTTATATGAAAAGGCAGTCCATTAGAGGTATCAAATTGACTATTAATCAGCAATGCTTCCATAGACAAGCGTATAGCTACATATTCAGTAAGTAAGTCTTTTTCAAATTCATTTTTTTCTGCACGGTAATACATCATTCCAGCCCAACCAGGTAATGATAATAAATGACTTTCTACATATGCTTGCTGGTTTTCTTCCTTAATGTTCAAATATTTAAAAGCTTGATAAATCGCTTCATTGACATCATGAGATAGCATTTTAATTTTTTGACGTTGTTCTTTCTGTAACATTGGGTCGTGTTGTGCTAAGTGTAACCATGCTGTATAAAAACCTTTATCACGTTGTGGCATTGTCCAACTTGATTGAAAATCGTCTAAATATAATTTTGACCATTTAATCATGTGTGCGTCTAAAATATCGATAAGTTTTTCTCCGTTTGAACTAAGACGGTCAGCACTCTTAGCTCTAACACGTGTTTGACTCACAGAATCTTTAAAATGATCTTTCACCCATTTTTCTAATTTTGTTTGATCATTTTCATTAAAATATTCCTCATCAATGTGAGATAAATGTTTAGCATTATCCATATATGCGTGAACTTCATTTTCAGAGAGAGGCGTATCAAAAGCGTTTATATCTTCTTGAAGAACGTCTTCAAACACCTTCTTATCAATCTCTCCGTTTTTAATTCCTGCATGAATAGAAGCATGGTTAGGATACATATCAATATCTCTTACCTCTCTAATCCACTTTGCAACTTGATCAAAGGTACGATCTTCTAAACTTTCCCATGGATTGCGTGCAGCAAATATAGAAATAGGTGATAAGGGTGTAATGACACGTTTTGCACGTGATACCAATTCATTCATATCTTGTTGATATTGAGTCATAACCTTTCTCTCCTCTTTTATAAGTATTTCTTCAGATAAGTTGGGTGACTTTCGATTGATTTCGTCTTGGCTTCACCTAATTTAACCAGCCACAAATACAAAACAGCAAACGCTTTTGAATCTCTCTGACGTGCAACCCAAATACTAAGAACGCTTCCAAACACTAAAATTAAAATACCAATGATCACACTCATTAATGGTGGATGAGCAACATTCATATAAACATGACTTAATGTATTGTAGAAATAATGATGTGTAACAATATAAACAAGAGCAACAATAACAATCATTATAATACCTATCACTCTACCGATTAGTCCTCTACTAAATGCTACCATTTGATTCCATGATACCATTAGCGACCACGCCAATATTAAAGCACTTAAAATTTCATATGCACTACGGTCACTACCTAACCAAAATAAAATAGCAATAATAATTGCTAAGCAACGACCTAATACTACCCAACTATAAGAACGCTTAGCGCTAGGTGGTGTTGGTATATTAAATCGTTTCACAACCGAACCTGATTGTAAGAATAGCGTTGCTTTAAATACACCATGTAAAATTAAATGAATAATCGCTGCTGAGTAAACTCCTAAGGCACATTGAACAAGCATAAAGCCCATTTGGCTCATCGTAGAACCAACTAATTGTCTTTTATAATCCACATGTACCAAGCTGATGCCAGACCCTAGTAATACAGAAATACTTGCGATAATTAACAAGATAGTAATTGCTAATGGGTCATTAAAGACAGGTGAAAACCGTGTTAGTATTATGCCTCCCGCATTCACAATGCCCGCGTGCATAATCGCAGAAACAGGCGTAGGTGCAGCTACTGATTCAATTAACCAACTTTGGAATGGAAATTGAGCAGCAGGTACGATTACTGCTAAAACGATGAGCATATCAATGATGAATCTCATACCACTAGTTATTACGTCATCGTTTGCTAAAGTGACATTAATATGCCAGTTTCCTGTAGCTACATATAATAAGATGACAGCAACAAGTAATGAGAGCCATCCCAAAGCAAATGACTTTCCAGATACTTTAGCCGCCTCGTAAGGTATCTTCCAAGAACGATTTACTCTTATAAGTAGTGTTAAAGAAAGTAACGTTGCTCCCCAAAATAAAACCATCAACCTTAAATCTCCACTCAACCATGCAATAGACGCAAAAGATGTGATTAACGTAAATAGAGGAAAATACTTACGATAATTACGATCACCTATTAAATAACGAACTGAGAACTTTTGAATAATAAAACCTAAAATAAGTATGAAACTTCCCATTAACCACGCGAGATGATCCATTGTAAAAGGCCCAATTTGTTCTCTATCACTAACATTCAATAGTCCTATAACACTAATAATAATTGGTAGAACAATGAGATAAAGGTGTATTTTAATGTATTTAATTGGTGCTGATGGAATGAGAAATACTAATCCACTCAGTATAGCAATGACAAGTGTTATAAAAAATACTATTAAAATGATGCTCATACTTAACATTGCACGTACCCCCACTTTTCAAAAATGACTTCTATTTCACTTAATTTCCATAATAAAAAAGCCTACAATAGTTAATCCCTTCACCACCATTGAATACAATGATGGTTTAAAAGAATTTATAACTACTGTAGGCTTCAATTCAACTCAAGTATATATAGAGTAAACATGTTAATCAATTAAACATGTACTATTATTAACTTTATTTAAATAAGCTGCCTATATATCATTTATAGCAAAGTAAAAACTCTTTCTTCTTCATCAATTTGGATGTCGAAATCCATAATCGCTAAAGTAAGACTTAGCTGTTACTTTTGCGCACATTAGTATAAATGTAATTCATTTTAATACTAATGTCAATTTAAATTGGCTTGTCACACCAATTTTTCTACCTAAAATAAGGTTAAATTGTGAAGTGAAGAACAAGCTCAAAATATGAATGTAAAGGTTTTGTAAAGGTTTACACTACTTAACTACATCTAGGAATAATTGTGTGTAACTTAATGACCTAAAAATTTCACTTAGGCTATTTAATAAACGAGTTAGGGAATATCACACCCAAAACATCACTTTCTCGTTAAACTATACATATCAACTAAGCAAAGGAGGTAATTTTAATGAGTGATATCATCAATCAAATCGTTAAAGTTGTCAAAGGCTTAATTGAAAAATTCACTAACAAATAAGTTTATTGATTCATTTAGCTATTACTCATAGCTTATGAATATTCAATAAAAATTCTCTAACATACAATGTTGTGAAGGGAGGCAACAAACATGGGTATCGTTACAACTATCATCGAAATCGTTAAAACTATCGTAGACTTAGTTAAAAAATTCAAAAAATAGTCTATAATTTTTATCCAAACCACTACCTAATAAGGTAGTGGTTTTTTTATTTGCAAATCACTTACTACTTGAATAATAGATCTCCCCACTATCTAATCGCCCTTTCTTTTTGTTTATTTATATTAAAAATTAAAATAACTATTGTAATAAACATATTTATACATATAATAGAATATACAGCATGAAATTTGCTAACTCTTAACTATGATTTCAATGCTAAAAATTTAATTATTACTACGACATCGAAAGGAACGACATACATGAGAAATCTATCAATTTTAGATATTTTATCAATCTTATTCACACTAATTAGCGTGTTTATTTGCTATACAACAATGTTCACTAATCTATATAACGAAAGTGGATTTAGTTTTTGGTATTTCCCAGGTGCAACATTTTTCGTTATATCTATCATTGTTAACATTTTAGGAATGTTTAGAAATAATAAATCACTTAATATTTCTCTATTCTTCGTTAACTTTTTTGTGTTACTCATTTTCACTACGCCATTCGCTATTGTCTAATTAGATCATTTATTTTCATTAACAAAGGGAGAGCTAATTATGAAAATATCTCAAATCATTAAAACTGTTATTGCTGGTACACTGATTTCAACATCCACTATTACATTTAGTTTGTACCACAGTGAAAAAGCTAAAGCTGAAGTTGATCATTATTATCGAGACGGGTTTCAGTATCCAACATATGTTACAGCTTTGAATAAAGCTAAAAAAATCAGTAATAAGAAACTTAGTATCTCGCATTACACAACTACTAAACAAAGTAAATTAAAAGCAATTGGTAGAGTATCTAATAAGAATGGCTGGAAAAAAGGAAGCAACGACCCAAAAGTAAGAAAACAAGATTCAATGGGAACAGGAACAGTGATAGGTTCGCATACATTTATTACGAATGCCCATGTCATTGATGACAGATATGGTAAAGCTGCAGCTGCTAAATACATTTCATTCGATATGAATCGAGATGGCAAGTCTATCCCATATCATTTTCATGCCTCAAAGGTGATTAAAGTACCTCAAAGCGATATTGCGGTAGTACATACTAAAGAAAATATGGGCAAGTATGTTAAACCTATACGAATCGCTACGGACAAAGAAATTAAAAGTTTAAAATTCAACTCGACACTTTACTCATTAGGTTATCCATGGCAACATAATGATAATACTAAGGCATATTTTAATCGTTTACGCTTTGTACAATTTTCTGGAAATGGTTCAGAAATACTAACAAAAGATATTTTCAGATCAGGCGCTTCAGGTTCACCGATGTTAGATTCCAAATTCAGCAAAATTTATGGCTTGAGAACATATGGATATAATTTAGATGGAAAATCAACAGACCAATATGCGAAACAAGAAATGGCTGGTGGCGAATCATTTAAAGGTTCGGCAGGTCAATTTGTTAGAAAGAATATTAAATAAATTAAAACAGGTTATTGCAGGAGTGCTTAATTACATTCACTTTTACAATAACCTGTATTTTTAATGTATTTTTCACGTGGAACAATCACTTATTTTCTTGAAACTCAAGACTCTAAGTTCACCCAGAATAGTAAATGATACGCATCAACTCCTCACTACATTCTTTTATCATATTTCCATTGATAAGGATCGTAAAGTAATCGCCAATCTTGATTAATTTCTGAAGTATTTATTAAACAAGCATCTAGCTGTCTAGTTATTTCCTCTTGGTCTAAGTCAGTTCCTATAACAACAAATTGCGTATGACGATCCCCATATTCTAAATCCCATTCAGCAGCTACTTCCGCACGTGCTTGAAGTATTTCTTTCTGCTTTTGTTCAGGCATGGTAGCAACCCAATATGTTACAGGATGAACATCACATGACGAGCCTGCTTGCGACAATAAACAAGCTACACTATTATGTTGTGCAAACCAAACGATTCCCTTTGCTCTCACGATATTGCTAGGTAAATGATCGAACCAATCTTTAAAACGTTCTGCGTTAAATGGGAGTTTTCTGCGATAAACAAATGATGAAATTCCATACTCCTCTGTTTCAGGCGTATGATGTTCATGACCACCTTCTGTAAGCTCTTTGATCCATCCCGCAGACTCACTTGCCTTCTCAAAGTCAAATAACTGTGTATTTAATACTTCTGATAAATCAACTTCTGAATTTACTGTTTTAATCATCTTTGCTTCAGGTTGTAACGCTCTAAGAGTCTGTTCTAAACGACCTAATGCCTCTTTACTTACTAAATCAGTTTTATTGATAATCATCACATCACAGAATTCAACCTGGTCAATCAGTAAATCTGCTATTGTGCGTTCATCAGCATCCCCTATACTTTCATCTCTATCAGCTAATAAATCTTCAGATTGTATATCGTTAACAAAACGATTCGCATCCACTACAGTTACCATAGTATCTAACCTACATAAAGCGGTTAAATCAATCCCCAATTCTTCATCTATATAGGAAAATGTTTGCGCAACCGGTACAGGTTCTGAAATTCCTGTAGACTCAATGACAATTTGGTCAATACCGCCCTTTTTAACTAAACGTTCAACTTCTTTAAGTAAATCATCTCTTAAAGTACAACAGATACACCCATTTGATAGTTCGACAAGTTTTTCATCCGTTCTAGATAACCCTCCGCCTTGAGCGACTAAGTCTTTATCAATATTGACCTCACTCATATCATTGACTATGACAGCAATTCGACGCCCCTCTCTATTTTTAAGAATATGATTAAGCAATGTTGTCTTTCCAGCACCTAAATATCCACTTAGCACTGTCACTGGTATCTTAGCCATTCATATAACCTCTCTTTATGTAAATAGTAATTATTACTTTTTACATTTTATAGAAAGTTGGTTTAAGTATCAACCTATTCTTTTGAAAATGAGTTTAGCAATAGCACAAATAAAAAAAGTTAGTTAAAAACGTTTCTCGTTTTTAACTAACCCATAACGAATTGTTTAATTTTAAAATGTGCCATTAATGAAGTAATTTAATACCCATGTAATACCATTTAGGCGGTCTTTAACTTCAGCATGATACGCATTAAAGAACGTCTTCTCTAATTTCACTTTAATTTGACCACCGTCATCTACTAATCGTTGATACACACGTTCCAATTCTTCTTGCGAATCACATTCGATAATGAGGTGAGGATTTTTAGAAATCGGATGTTTATGGAAAGTATCTGCGAAATGAACAAAAGTACTCTCTCCAATAATCAATTGGGCATGATACGTTTTACCATCTTTACCCATCAGAATTTCAGTATTTGCCTGAAATACATCTTTATAATAACTTAATGATTTATCTACGTCTTTTACATAAATAAATGGACTGACAGTCTTCATATACCCCTCCATAATTTTAGTCTTAAAGTTTGTTTAACAAATATATATTAAACTTTCGAAAATTTCAAAAATCTTAATGTTTAATTTTTTACGTTGTACTACAATTCAATACAACAAAGCCACTCCTTAATGGAGTGGCAATTTATTTAAAACTTAGGTCCACCATGTACTAGAATACTTCTTAAGAAGTCGAAGACTTTTTTCGCGAATTGAATTAAATCACTCATGAAATTCATCTCCTCTCAATTATTTCTTTACATTATTATTATAAAACCTTTAAGATATAATGAATAAATTTTGCTTAACTGACAGACTTGAATACTTAGACGTTGAAATCATCACAATATATAACATTTAAAATCTATATTTATACACTTATGAATTTAAATATACAATGCCGATTTTGATTATTATGCAATTTTATTACTTTTATAGAAAAATAATATACTGAAAGAGGTTATGATTGATAACAATCCGAATATTATCCAACCTTGCTGAATAATGTCTAAACACACACCACCTATGATTGGCGCTAACAAAGCTCCCAGGTTTTGCAAACCAGCTAACGAATAATATGTCCCTTTAAAATTATCATTAGATAATGCATCAATGCGTATATCCATCATTGTAAAAACCAACATTTCGCCTAAAGTAAACACGACCATTGATATACATTTTAAGATAACATCATCAATTATCCCTAGAGCAAATAAACTCATAGGTAATAAGATGGCCCCCGTAATCATTGCTGTTTTAATGGATGCGCGTTTGCTAAAGACATAAACGAAGAATTGACATGTGATAACAGTAATTCCATTTACTGAAAGTAACAACGCAAATAACTTTGAGGCATTAAGATTTTTATAATATATAGCAAAATATTGGGGTAATATGCTAGTCATAACGGTATAACCAAACACGAACAGGATCAATCCAATGATTAAATATGAATATGCTCTATCATCACGAAATGTAGTATACATACGACTAATATCAACTTTCAAAGTATTATTTTTATTTTGTAAATCTATTTTAAGTACGTAAAATGCATATATAAACGCATTGAAATTGATACAATAAGCCATAAAAATGATGTAACAAATAATATGTACACCTAAGAATTTTAATTGTACTGACACCAATGGAGCTAATGTAGCTGAAATGTTAACAAGATAATAGCGTATATTAAATACAAATTCCTTATACATTTTATCAGTGGATAACGCCAAAATTGTTTTATATGTCGGCGAAAGAAGACTACTTCCAATACTATTAACTAAAGCAAATATAACGAAAAATAGACATTTACTGATTAGAGGGAAACATAGGAAACTCATTGCCGATAGAAATAAACCAACAAAAATAATGACTTTTTTATCGATTTTGTCTATAAAAGGCGCCGCTATAAAACTCATAAATAGAGATGTAATCGCAAATGTCGAAACTACCAAACCTATTTCTAAACCACTTAAATGATAATTTTGAGCTAAATAAATAGATAAAAAAGGTATAATCAGAAAATAGCTAAATCTTTCAAGAAATGTAGCTAAAAATAATATATATGTGATTTCAGGTAAATTTTTCAATAAAAACTCCTTTATTCTATTGATGATGTTCCCATATAACATTTTTTTCATACCATTCATTGACAATATTAATTCTAGAAATAAGTTCATTTTCACTGTTGCCTTCTATTACAACAGATATGATATGATCAACACTTAATTGCGCATCGTTATATGTTTTATTTTTTTTAGCAAAAATTTTAGTCGCTACTACCCAGTCAAAATCTAAATTTTTCTTAATTCCTTTATAGACGCCACGTTGAGGTGGAATCAAAACAAAACCAGAGTATCGTTCAACTGGTTCTTGTGGAATTGAAATAGTATGTTCCTCAAACATTTGCAAATATAAACTTTCTTTATTTAAGTGTATATACGTCGAATTTTGAATCACTTTTCCTATTTCTGCGCCTCCAGTTCTACTGCCTATTTCACAAAAATAAACTTCGCCACTGTTAGTTACGAAAAATTCAGCATGAAATGAGCCGTTTGGAAAGCTAGGTAATATATCTATGACTTTTTCAGCTTGTGCTTTTAAAATTTTATTGATCGAATTTTTTTCTTCAATCATAAAACTCGATAAAGGTTGATTTTCTTGAAATTCTAAACAGCCTTTATAGTATTTAGAAACATAAGAAACGATGACTTCATGATTTTGAATTAATCCATCAACATGATACATTTCTCCATTGATAAATTCTTCGATTTCATAATTATTTATATTTAGATTTTTTTCAAAAAAGGCGTCTATGTCTTGTTGATTCTTAATAATATATACATCCATGGATCCTGAACCATAGATTGGTTTTAAAACCACAGGATAGCTCGTTTGTTGAATAAACTTTTCAACTTGTGTTTTAGAAATTACTTTTTCAAATTTAGGAATATTTACAGATGAATCATATAGTAATTGTTTCATCAATATTTTATTTCTATATGATTCCGCACTCATCAATAACTGACCGGGACAATGTAGTATCTCTCTTAACCGCGCACTCCGTACAACGTCAAATTCCGATATGGATAATACATTTGTGATATTGTACTTTTTGCTTAGCTGTATCGCTTTAGTTTCAACCTCCACGTTATCCATGTAATTTTCAAATGCTTCAATTAATAAAAAATGCTGTGAATTGAATGTATGTTCTTTTTCTACTGGACAAAAAAGAATAATATTTTCTTTAGCATTAGGAAACCATAAATCGTAAGGCGTTTTGTTTCCATCGGTACTAGACAATATAATTACAGTCATTGTATCTCAACCTTTATAAACGATTCGATTTCATCGATAGTATTTTCAATATCTTCAGTGCTTTCTCCTTCTAAAATAATATTTGCAATGAAGCAACTAGAGAAATGTTGTGGTGGCATAATGACTTCATCGCCTTCTTCTTTCAAAGGTATGACGGCAATGACTCCGGGAATTTCCATAATAAAATCTAGACCTGCAATTTTTTTGAACAGTCCACTTTGATGTGCACGTATACTATAAAAGCATAATTTTTTATTACCATTTTCATAATCTGGCCAGCTATCTTTAACATTATTTCCAATAGCAACATCAATGATTTTTTCGATAAATGAGTGACCCGAAGAGAGTCTAATAAGATGCGACGTTATGAAGCCACCAGCTGGTCTCGCTGCAATCTCTATCACTTTAAAACCAGATTCCGTCAACCGACCTTCTAAATGAAATGCACAGTGATCAATTTTTAAACTTTGAATCGCTAATTTCGTTTTCTTTTTAATTTCATCTTTCACCTTTTCAGGCTTATCAGAAGGGAAAAATGCAATATATTCTAAAGAAAATTTAGGTGTTACCCTTTTATCAGTAATTCCAGCAATAAATACTTCTTTATTTTGCACAACACCTTCGACAGAGAACTCTTCTCCTTCAATGTATTCTTCATAAATATACAGATTAGGGTAGTAACTATAAACCTTATCTTTATTTGGGGAGGTAGAATCCAATAATAAATTAAAAGTATCTTCCAAATGTGCTTTACTTTCAATTTTAAAAATACCTTTGCTACCAGAGGCACCAACTGGTTTTAATATACCTGGCATTCCAATATTAGCTACTGCCTCTTTTAAATCATTCAAGCTTTTAACCTCTTGAAAATTTGGGCAAAGCCCCTTAACACTCGACATAGCTTGTCTCATAAAATATTTATTTCTCACATTTTGTACTATTTCTGGATTAATACCAGGCAAACCCAATTCTTTGTTTAAAAATGACACAAGCTCTACATCTTTATCTGACCAAGTAAAAACACCACTAATTTTTATATTTTTGTTGTATTCAATAACTGTATTAATCGTTTTTTGAATATCATAAGAATCTATAATAATTAATTCATCTACTAATTTTCCGATTAACTTAGGATTTTTATCTGCCATTAAGACAACACGATACCCTAAATTTTTAGCTTCTATAATAGGTTGAACTCTTTCTACCTTATGGCTTCTTATATTTATAAACAATAAGGTTTCCATATCCTAACCACCCACTTTATCTTTAGTATATTTATTTTGGTACCATTCTCTACTATAAATATTGATATTTATTTCTTTCTTGGTTTTTTTACATATATCAAACCAAGATTGAAATAATGACTTCAATATTTCTTTATAATATATAGCGATGACTAGGTCATTCTTACTGTAATCACTTCCGCTTTGCTTCATTAATCTTAGATCAAAAAATGCGTTATATATTGTTGCCCCATTTTCAATAAATCCCGGACAACGTATGGCATGTTTAACTTTAGCGAACACATGTCCTTTATGATGCTGATCACTCCACATAGTTATGTCAGCCATAACAGGTGGAAAATAAAAATGACGAGTGATCCTTGTTTGATTATTCAAAAAATTTCCCGGGGTATAATGCCAACTGTTATATTCCATTCTTTTACTTATAGCGGTAAGTATTCCTGCTAATATTTTAGAATTATCTTGAAATGCATCTTTCATGAGTGAACTTGGGATAACACAACAAAAATATTGATTTTGTCCCCAGTTAAAAATTTCTTCTAACTTATCTTTTTGATGGGCTTCATAAAATTTGAGTGGCGCTCTAAAACCTCTAGCCATACCTATATCGGATGAAGTTCGGTCAATTGCTTTATTGATAATCATATCCATAATTTTTTCAATCATTTGATATGGTTCTTTATCAATATTTTTCTCTATAATTTGGCAAAAATAATGATAATAATCTTTTTTGAATTTAATTGAGGTAAATTTTTCTAAATCAGTTTTTAAGCTACCGTCATTTAGTTTAGCTAGTTCGCTTTTATCGATATATCTTTCCTCTTTATGTAAATTCAGACCATTGATATACCTGTAGATTAAATAGCTATTTTCAATTTCTTTTCTCAACGAATATATACGTGCCACTTGTTTTTCTAGGCTAAGACTACTATTCGTCTCTCTTTTCAAAATATGACTATATTCTTTGATTTTTTCATTAAAATAATCTTTTAAAAATGACAGCGAGAAATGTATACCATTTACTTCCTCTCCACGTGAGGGAGGTCCAGATTTAAGTAATAGATACATATTAAAAACAAAAATTTTTTCTGCTTTATCCCATTTTTCAGCACTTTTATAGGGCAAATCATTTAATAAAAAGTCCTCTGTATCTCCATCGAATTCTTTTATCAAATTATTATAATTATAAAATGTACTAAAAGTTTTATCTTTAACATAAAGCAATATGGGTGCCATGTGATAGATATTAAACTTAATAAATTTTATTATTTCGTTAATCTCATCTTTGCTTTTACCTTTGAAAAAGTTCTTTACTTCTTTATTGTATATTTCTTCTTCTATCTCTAACGCTTTTCTTATCTTTTCATTTATGATTTTTATCACTTGTTCATTTACAACGAAGTAACCTAATACAAGTGCATAATCATCAAAAAAGTTATCCGCACCCAAGAGTATTCTTCCATATTCAGTTATACCGAAATAAATTCTATTTTCATCAACATTTTCTAACTCAGAGGTAAAAACGATTCTAGAATTATGTTCGGTTAAACATTGATAAATAGCATTTTGTTCTATATTGAGACTTTTCACTCCAACAGATTCAGCTATTTTCCCATCTAACGTAAAAAGCGTACGAATAATTGTAGATGGATTCTTTAAACGCTTAACTTTATTTTGAACTTCTAACAATAACTTGCCAAAACCATTTTTATTCATATTCATCACTCACCCTTTTCATTAAAAGGATGTTGCGATATTTTAATTGATTCTGTTGGACATCCCTCAAGTGCATTTTTCAAATGTTCAATTTCATTAGATGGCACCGATTCACATCCGCGGTTATTATCTAAGCACGCATATGCAATATCTTCTACATCATATTTAAATAAATTAGGAGCAGCTACTCCACAGGCAGCACATGAAATACAATTTTCTCTATCTACATAAGTATAATAGTTCATATAGAATCCCCCTTATATTCAATTCTCAATGTGCAAGTGGAAATATTGATATATTAATCATGATTTTCTAAAAGAATGATAGCTAGAAATACATTGCTTATACAAAAGATAATTTCTCTAAAATCATATTATTTTAATTTTATATAAATCCCCTTTTCCCACAATCCCAAAATAATTTTAACTTTTAGAGTGCAATTTTGCAATAAAGATGAAAATATAAATTAATAAAATAATAGAAGATAGCTTCATTAAACAAAAATATAGAAAGAAATACATATACTTTAAATATTTATGCAACAAAGTTTTTATTTTTTTATATTTCATAATACAAAGCAAATAAATAGTGGTAATAAACTTCAGAGTGGGTTTAAGTTAAATTGTTAAAACGGTAGGCTAATAGTTATAACTTAATAAATCATCATTTCTTTCCTTCTGTTTATTAAAGTGAATAACACACCAAAAAACCTTTAACCACAATGGCTAAAGGTTTAGAAATTCGTAATCATAACGTATTCAATATAAAAATAAATAGGCTAGAGACCCTATTGTTATGATGTCTCTAACCTACTTAGTATGATTATTTCATTATTTTCATTCAATCACGAACTTTATTTTACATAACATCATTTTCTTTTAAAGCAACTTTTTATCAGCTTTTGGAGATATAAATTATTAAATTCATGTTCTTACTCTTGCCCTTAGTTTTAAAAGTATGCTCTTTTTTACCTTTTTAATACCAATTTCCCAAAACTATTTAAAATAAGACAAATATATCGCTACACCAACCATAATTAAGGCAATAACTCCATTCATTAATAAATTCCATACTTCTTCCATTGTTCATTCTTTTATAATTCATATTGTATAGAAATGTGTTTACAGCAGAATATACAACTGTAAACACTAAGCCTAAAAGTATAGCAACATATATATTCATTATGATACCCCTTACTAATTTATTAACTATTTCACCATTGTATTAATAAGTCAAAAGCAAGTATTTTATATTAATTTTATAATCTATAGTCGCTTATTAAAAATAAAAAAGCCACTTATAATTGATGTTCAAAACGCAATATTTAAGTCGCTCACAATATTTATGATACCCTATATATAGAAGTGATTAATAATGTTTGCTATTCTCAATAGTATTCAATTACTTAAAAATCAAAATAAAAATTAAAAAGGAGATTTACATTTGAAAAAATTATTTGCCACTTTATTAACAAGCATATTAATTTTAGGAGCATGCAGCATGCACCATGATACTTCTAAGAATGATGAAGATAATAAATCAGATATGAAATCAAATGATCCTAAAAAAGAAAACAATGAAACTAAAGACAAGTCTATAAAAGAAAATAATAACGCAAAACAAAATAATGAGAAAAAAGTTTCTGAAAATAATTCATCTGTTTATCAACAACAAGCAAATCAACAACCTACTCAACAGGCTAATCAAAATCAAGAGGCTCAGTATCAACAATCACAAAACGAGAATAATCATCAAAATCAAAATGCACAACAACAAACTAGCACTAATCAAAACAACACTCAGTCACAAGAGGTTAATAATAATGATCAAAACGCTCAAAATGAAAATGTAAATTCAAATACAGGCTCTAATCAACAAAATCATATAGATTTAAAATCTATGCCCCCTGGTGATTTCCAAACAACGTGGATGACTAAAGAGGGTCAAAATCAAGTGAGCGACTTAACTATTCAAAAAGATAAAGGGCAAATTTCAAAAAGAGAATATTATGATCGCGTATCAAATATTATGAATAATGAAATGGATAATCAAAATAACTAGAAGTTGCGCCTCCATCCGTATTTTAAGGAAGGAAAATTTGGATATTGATAGAGGTTTTATATGACTGATTAAGAAAGGATTTTTTTATGAATTTTGTTATATACCCTTTATTATATGGCCTAGTTTGTGCGCCGCTGAAAGTATTAGATTTATGGTATGCAAAGAAAATAACTAAAACTCATACAAATGATTGGAGATTTAATCCTCATTTAATTTGGATTATGTTTATATTCGGGGCAATTATGGGAGTTATTCATGTTTTAATATTTAAATAATTATTCTTAATTGAGAGATAATCACATTATGGTTATCTCTATTTTTCACTCTTTATTAAGAGAAAAATTCCACACACTGCTCTTTTTCAGCCCTTTTCAATTTTAAAACCACAAAAACAACCCTCTAACCATTGCGGTTAAAGGGTTTTGTCATTTTTATATTCTATTCCCACTCAATTGTACTTGGGGGCTTAGAAGTAATGTCATAGACGACGCGGTTTACGTGGTCAACTTCATTTACAATACGACTCGAGATCTTTTGTAAGACTTCCCAATCAATACGAGCAAAGTCACTTGTCATTCCATCAATGGATGTCACTGCACGAATACCTACAGTGTGATCGTACGTACGATAGTCACCCATCACACCTACCGATTGAATGCCAGGTAAAACTGTGAAATATTGCCAGATATCTCTTTCAAGACCTTCTTCTCGCACAACTTCACGTAAAATTGCATCAGATTCGCGTACAATTTCTAATTTATCTTCAGTAATTTCTCCAAGTACACGAATACCTAAACCGGGACCTGGGAATGGCTGTCTCCAAACTAAGTGCTCTGGAATGCCTAATTCAATACCTAAAGCACGTACTTCGTCTTTAAATAACGTGTTAATCGGTTCGATAAGCTCAAATTCCATATCTTCAGGTAACCCACCTACGTTATGGTGAGATTTGATTGTTTGAGCCGTTTTAGTACCAGACTCAATCACATCAGTATAAAGCGTACCTTGAGCTAAGAAATCTACATCCGTTAATTTAGCCGCTTCATCGTCGAAAACATAAACAAACTCATTACCTATAATTTTACGTTTTTGTTCTGGATCAGACACGCCTTTTAACTTGTCCATAAAACGGTCTTGCGCATTAACACGAATAATATTCATATCAAAGCCTTCACCGAATTGCTCCATGACCATATCGCCTTCACCTTTTCGAAGTAAACCATGGTCAACAAATATACAAGTTAATTGATCGCCGATTGCTTTATGTAACAACACTGCTACCACTGATGAATCTACGCCACCACTCATAGCACATAAAACTTTACGGTCGCCAACTTGTTCACGAATCTTCTCTATTTCAATTTCAATGAAATTCTCCATTGTCCACTCGCCTGTACAATTACAAACGCGACGTACGAAGTTTCTTAATAAGTCATTACCATATTCAGTATGACGTACTTCTGGATGGAACTGAACGCCATAAATACGACGTGACTTATCTTCAATCGCAGCATAGTTTGTACTAGGACTATCTGCAATCACTTCAAACCCTTCAGGAATCTCAATGACTTTATCAGAGTGGCTCATCCATACAGTTTGTTCTGAAGGTAGTCCAAAGAATAACTCATCAGATTTAGCGTTGATAATAGCCTTTCCATATTCACGCTCGTTTGCACGCTCTACCTTACCACCTAGAAGTTTTGTCGTTAATTGCATTCCGTAGCAAATACCTAATACAGGGATACCTAAATTATATATTTCAGGATCAATTGTAAATGAACCTTCTTCATATACAGAATTAGGACCACCCGAAAGTATAATTCCTTTAGGATTCATTCGTTTGATTTCTTCAATTGAAATCTCATGATCATGTAATTCACTGTAGACGCCCATTTCACGAATACGTCGTGTAATTAATTGATTGTATTGGCTACCAAAGTCTAAGACAAGAATTAATTCTTGCTCTTTCGCCATCTCCATAATTGCGAATCTCCTTTATTATTGTGATTTTTATGTATAAAACTTAGAGAAACGCTCCTCCCAGTGCTATACTTCGCTATCATTTTTCATCCGATTATCCGAAAAAGAATTTCAAGCTAACATATAACATAGTCATGAAGAGCGATCTCTAAAATAATGAATGTATTTCAATTCCTAATTAGAAAGAATAATTTGGTGATTCTTTAGTAATTTGAACGTTATGAGGGTGACTTTCCGCTAAACCAGCAGGTCCCATGCGAGTAAATTGGGCTTCTTCACGTAGAGCTTTAAGGTCTTTCGAACCAGTATAACCCATACCTGCTCTTACACCGCCCATAAGTTGATAAACAGTGTCTTGTAAAGGACCTTTGTATGCTGTACGTCCTTCAATACCTTCTGGAACAAATTTTCTAGGAGCTTTATCTTCTTGGAAGTAACGGTCGTTTGAACCTTTTTCCATAGCACCTAATGAGCCCATACCACGATAAACTTTATATTGTCTTCCTTGGAATACTTCAGTAGCACCTGGGCTTTCTTCAGTACCAGCTAATAAGCTACCTAACATAACGGCATGTCCACCTGCTGCTAATGCTTTGATAATATCTCCTGAGAATTTAATACCACCATCGGCAATAATAGCTTTGCCATGTTTACGTGCTTCAGTCGCACAATCATATACAGCAGTAATTTGAGGAACACCAACACCTGCTACAACACGTGTCGTACAAATAGAACCAGGTCCAATACCTACTTTAACAACGTCAGCGCCTGCTTCAAATAACGCACGTGTAGCTTCAGCAGTGGCAACGTTACCAGCTACAACAGTTACCTCAGGATACGTTTCTTTAATGTGTTTAACTTGATCGATAACACCTTTCGAATGACCGTGAGCTGTATCAATGATTAATGCATCGACACCCGCTTCAACAAGTTTTTGAGCGCGGATTTCAGTATCTTTAGACGTACCGATAGCAGCTGCTGCTAATAATCTACCGTATTCATCCTTAGCAGCATGTGGGAATTCAAGTACTTTTTCAATATCTTTAATTGTAATTAAACCTTTCAATTTACCATTTTCTACTAAAGGTAGCTTTTCAATTTTGTGTTCTTGTAAAATTGCTTCTGCTTCATCTAAAGTTGTACCTACTGGAGCTGTGATTAAACCTTCTTTCGTCATCACATCTGAAATTTTAATTGAGAAATCTTCAATAAAACGTAGATCACGGTTAGTAATGATGCCTACTAAATTTCTGTCAGAGTCGTTATCAACAATTGGAACACCTGAAATGCGATATTTACCCATTAAAGCTTCTGCTTCGTAAACACTTTCATCAGGAGTTAGGAAGAAAGGATTAGAGATGACACCATTTTCAGAACGTTTTACTTTTTGTACTTCATCAGCTTGTTCTTCAATGCCCATATTTTTATGAATAACACCTAATCCACCTTGGCGTGCCATTGCAATTGCCATTTTTGATTCTGTTACTGTATCCATACCTGCAGAAATTACTGGAATGTTTAATTTAATTTTATCTGATAATTCAACGCTTAAATCTACGTCACTTGGTAAAACATTTGACTCAGCTGGAATGAGTAATACATCGTCGAATGTTAAAGATTCTTTAGCAAACTTATTTTCCCACATTTAAAAACCGCCTCCATTTTTATTTATAATTAGTTACATTATTTCACATTTTCATCACTTTGTTTATAGTTTATACCATTAAAAAAGAAATTTAAGATAATTGCCGAAATAGCACCCAATACAATTCCATTTTGAGTTAACCAAGCGAATTGATCTCCTAAGCTTTTGAACGCTTGGGGGACGGCACTAATACCTGTTCCTAAACCAACAGATACAGCAATGATTAATAGATTGTTTTGATTATTAAAGTTAATATTTCCTAAAATACTTACCCCATACGCCATTACCATTCCAAACATGGCAATCATAGCTCCCCCTAATACAGGGAGTGGGATAATATTCGCTAATGCACCTAACTTAGGAATACAACCACAAATGAGTAGTAAAATAACCATCCCATAAATAACGTTGTTCTTTTTCGCACCTGATAGTGACACAAGACCAACATTTTGTGAATAAGCAGTATATGGGAATGAATTAAATACAGATCCTAAGATGATGGCTAGACCTTCCGCAGTGTAACCCTTACGAAAATCTTTTCTCTCAAGTTTTTTACCAGTTATCTCACTAAGTGCGTGATAGACACCTGTGGATTCAATTAAACTTACGATTGCTACAATAAAGAAGACAAGTGTCGAACTTAGATCAAAGCCAAAACCTGAGAATCTAAATGGTAAAGGTAAGCCTACCCAGTGGGCATCTCCCACTTGTTTAATATCTACAAGGCCAAACACTGCTGCCAAAGCTGTACCTAGAACTAGACCTATTAAAATAGCTATCGATTTTAAGAAACCTTTAGTAAATCTTTGTAATACCAAGATGATAATTAACGTCACGCCACCTAAAATTAAATTTTTAGGATTCCCATAATTTTTAGCGCCTTCTCCACCTGCTAGATAATTCATTGCGACAGGCATAAGATTAATTCCAATTATTGTAACTACACTTCCTGTTACTACAGGTGGAAAGAATTTAACTAAATAGGAAAAGAATGGTGCAATAATAACAACTAAAATTCCTGATACAAATAATGAACCATAAAGTACTCCTAAACCTTTTGTCTGCCCAATTAAAATCATCGGAGCGACTGCTGTAAATGTACAGCCTAAAACAATAGGTAATCCTGTACCTGTTATTTTATTAGCTTGTAAAAATGTTGCTACACCACACATGAAAATATCAACTGTTACTAAATAAGCAATCTGTTCAGAGGAGAACTTCAAACTCGTACCGACTATAATAGGTACTAAGATTGCTCCAGCGTACATAGCTAAGAGATGTTGAAGACTTAAAATGAAATTTTTCATTATTGCTCACCTAAGAGCGTCACTTTATTACCTTTTAAAGAAGCTACTTTACATAGCGACGTTACATTTAGACCTTCGTTCTCAAGTCGTTGACGTCCGTCTTGGAAACTTTTTTCAACCACAATACCAATACCTACAGTTGCTGCTTTAGCTTGTTGCACGATATCATTAAGACCTAATGATGCGTCTCCATTTGCAAGGAAGTCATCAATAATAAGAACTTTGTCGCCCTCTCCAAGAAATTCTTCAGAGACAATAACTGTGCTTGTCTTGTTTTTAGTAAATGAATGAATCTCTGTGCTATAAAATCCATCTTTCAAAGTACTAGGTTTAGCTTTTTTTGCGAATAGACAAGGAACATCAAAATGGAATGCCGCCATAATAGCAGGGGCTATACCGGACGCTTCAATAGTTAAAATCTTTGTTATTCCTGCGTCTTTATACGCGTCATAAAATGTCTGACCTACTTCATTCATTAGCGTTGCATCAATTTGGTGGTTTAGGAATCCATCCACCTTTAAAATCTTCTCATCGATGACTACACCGTCTTCTTTGACTTTACGTCCTAACGACTCCACTCAAAAAACCTCCTCAAATAATTAATAATTTGAATAAATTAGAAATAAAAAAATCCTCAAACTAAAATTTAATAGTTTCAGGATCTACGAGTGAACATGCAATACTTTGCATTAAAGCAAAAATAAGAAGAAGTTACGCAAAATTAGTCCTAAAAACGTTTATTAAAATTTGATAAAGCTTAATTACAATTGCGCTAAAGGTATTTATGTACAAATACTCACTTCATAGCTATAAGACATATCAAAAACGTTTTACTTTGTGTTGTTTTACGATCTAAACTGCTCTTAATGTATTGTATTGTTACTCATAGTCATGTCGTTTGAGGCGACACGGTAGAAACTTCTAAAGCCATATTCTCTAGATTATATGAGTCATATAAATTATTTAATGATAATAGCAAACTTTTTGTGTATTTTCAATATGGTTAGAGGTAAGTTAATGATTGCAATATCAACAATTTATTGTGAAATCGCTTTAATTTTCAACTATTAATTCATATTGGAAAAACCTAAATCAAAATTATATAATTATATATGTAAAAGTTTTATATAAAAGGACAAGGGTATAACTTTGTAAAGCAAGTTTTAAGATGAAGGGGCGATAACCATGGCAGAAATTACTGTAGTAAATGACAAAAGTGAATTATATAATGTCATTAACCAAAAGAAATCTGAAGGCTATTTAGAAACTGAATTAGCAGTTATTAGTAAAAGTAAATTACACTTAGATGACCTACACAATTCTCAAATCTCTATGATTGCCACAAGTGGTTCATTTAGTGATCGCATGTCTCGTTTATTAACTGGCGAAGATGGTGAAGAGGCTGTTCTTTCTCGTTACAATTTAACTGAAGATGAATTAGAATCACATAAAAACGACATTTTAAATGACAAATTATTACTTGTAGCAAATCGTGATCGTTCTTCTCACGATGAAGTTGAAGAGAATAATTCAGCTTATGAAGAGATAGATATTACGCATTATGCTGCTGAATCAAAAGGTCCTAAATCATAAGTTCTTATAATTAGAACGTTTCAATTTACGTCACCACAATGTTTACGTTAAAAATCGTAGACCTTGTGGTGCTTTTTTATAAATAAATCACTCACAGGCAGTGAATAGAGCTTATAATTATCCTATAATAGAATAAATAAAATTTGATGGGGGCAGTGTTATGGAGTTTAAAACGATTCAAACCGCTAAAGATCCTTTATTTGAAAAAGCACTCCAATTATATGATGCAAAATTAGATATAAGTTTAAGTGAAGATAGTTCTATATTTAAACGTTCACTTGAAAATAACAAAACTGAAAATGACTATGCATTCGTTGTAGGTATAGAACATGACCAAGTGGTTAGCCTTGCTACAGCTCACTATGAAGCGACAACCAATGCCGCGTTTCTAATCTATTTAATCGCCCAAGATGGACCTAATCATGACGAGCTCATTACTTTAACGTTAGAGGAAGTCGAAAAACAACTTAATCTTTTATCCAACGAAGTTCATGATAGAGACATTAATTTTATTATGCTCGAAGTTCCAAAAGAACCAAAGACTGTTGATGATAAAACTGATAAAATTCTTGAACATCGAAGACAATTTCTTTATGAACATGAATTTGAAAAGCAAGAAGAAATTGACTACATTCACCCAAATTACGCCTTAAATGAAGAATCTAAAAAAGTTGACTTATTTATTAAAGCCAATATCGAACTCACGAAAGACATATACGGTACGAGTGTTAAATCAAATTACATTCTTAAATATGTCTTCGCTAATGGAATTTCACGCGATATTATTTATCCCCTTTTAGAAGAAATGAATTTAAGAACCCCTCTATAGAACAACTTGAAATCACAAGCGAGAAAGAGTAAACTATCATATGAGGTAAGACTGACGTTTCACTGACCGAAGACAAACGTCACTATACATAAACCAAATATGAAGGGACTTTTTCAATGTTAACCAAAGAATTTGCACAACGTGTCGAACTAAGTGAAAAACAAGTCCGTAAAATCGTACAACACTTAGAAGAACGTGGATATCAACTTAGTAAAACTGAATATCGTGGACGTGAAGCTACAGATTTTAAAGAAGAAGATATTGAATTATTTAGAGATATCGCTGATAAAGTAAAGCAAACTAATAGCTATGATTTAGCATTTGATGAACTTGAAAAAGAAAAAGATTTCTTACAAGTAATTGTAAAAGATGAAGATAGCCAATTACCTACTGACCAAAATGTTGCGCAGTTAGTTGAAGATTTACGTAGCGAAATTCAAAAAATGCGCGAAGAACGCCAAATGCTTGGCCAAATGATCAATCAAGTTCATCAACAACAGCAAGAACTTAAAGATTTACAAACTGAAATCACAAACAAAATTGATGCGAACACTGAATCTTTAAAAACTATTCAATCTTCACAAGAAGCTATTCAATCTTCTCAAGAGAAACAAGCAAAAGAAATCGAGAAGGCGAATACACAATCTAGTGAAACTGTATCCTCACCATCATCAAGTGAGAATAAGGAGAAAGTTGTTTCTGAAAGTGCATCATCTACTAAAAGTGACAGCGCAAGCACATCTGACTCTCTTTCTACATCTCAATCAGAAAGTAGTAATTCATCAAACGGTAGTGCATCAAATTCTCAATCACCAAGTACCACTGTAAGTACTTCAGAACAACCAGAGTCAACTCATAGTGAATCTACTATTAACTCTAACTCAACAACATCGTCTCATTCACCTAACGAAATGAACACTCAACCTAGAGAAGAGAAAAAAGGATTCTTTGCGCGTTTATTTAATTTATAAATGAGCATACAACTTCTAAACACTTATCTGAGTATGTTTTAAATACACATATTTAGGTAAGTGTTTTTTAAATCACCGTGTTTCATCGCAACTATCCACACCCTACTCTACACATTCTCTTTTATTTAATTATTCAGAAAATTATTTCTATATTATTTTCATAAAAAATGAATTCAACTACCTTGAATTCTATAATCGCGAGTAATATCCTTATTATATATGTCGGAATACTATATTTTAGAACAAAGGAGTATATACATTATGGAAGCATTCTTCACTATTATTAACGTAGTAGTGTTAATTATTTTCATTATTATGTTAAACATAATGGCTAGAAAACATGTTTCATTTCCTAAACGTGTATTTACCGCTTTAGGTATAGGGATTGTATTAGGAATAGCTTTACATCTTATATTCGGAGCAGAATCGAAGGTATTAAAACAATCCACAGATTGGTTTAGTATCGTGGGCGATGGCTATGTTGCCTTACTTCAAATGATTGTAATGCCACTGATCTTCGTTTCAATTGTGGCAGCTTTCAGTAAAATCCAGATTGGAGATAAATTTGCTAAAATTGGGACATTCATTTTTATGTTTTTAATTGGCACTGTAGCCATTGCAGCTATTGTCGGCATTATTTACGCTTTAATCTTTGGGCTTGATGCTTCTTCAATCGATTTAGGTAGTGCAGAACATTCTCGCGGTACTGAAATTAGTAAGCAAGCTAAAGATTTAACTGCAAACACGTTACCTCAACAAGTTCTTGAATTACTGCCAAGTAATCCATTCTTGGACTTTACAGGTCAACGTACGACATCAACTATCGCAGTTGTCATTTTTGCAACTTTCGTCGGTTTTGCATATTTACGTGTTGCACGCAAAGAACCAGAGTATGGAAATCTGTTAAAACGCGGCATTGAAGCTGTATACTCAATCGTTATGGCCATTGTAACTTTCGTTTTAAGATTAACGCCATACGGTATACTAGCAATTATGGCTTCTACATTAGCAACCAGTGACTTTGCGGCAATCTGGACTTTAGGAAAATTCTTACTCGCATCTTATGCTGCTTTAATCACAATGTATCTCATACATTTAATCATTTTAGGAGTATTAGGTGTTAATCCAGTTAGATATGTTAAGAAAACTTTAGAAGTACTAATCTTTGCTTTTACTTCTCGCTCAAGCGCGGGTTCTCTGCCATTAAATATCCAAACCCAAACACAACGTCTAGGTGTACCTGAAGGTATCGCAAACTTCTCAGCTACATTTGGTTTATCTATAGGACAAAACGGTTGCGCGGGAATTTACCCAGCTATGCTAGCAATCATGGTTGCGCCTGTGGCACATGTACACATTGATTTTCAATTTGTCATTACGCTAATAGCTGTTGTTATCATTAGTTCATTTGGTGTTGCAGGTGTTGGTGGCGGCGCTACATTCGCTTCCATCTTAGTACTATCTACGTTAAACTTACCTGTGGCACTTGCAGGTGTACTCATTTCTATTGAACCGCTCATAGATATGGGGCGTACTGCATTGAACGTGAATGATTCAATCTTAGCTGGTACAGGTACTGCACGCTTAACAAAAAATTGGGATAAACAAACATTTGAATCTAATAATTATGGGGAATTATCTTCAAACTGATTTGAACAATAAGTAAGACGCACTCACAACTAAGTGGGTGCGTCTTTTTTTATTTGCATTAACGTTTTATAAATCCAGCTTTATTAAGTTGGTCTAGCATATCTAGCCTAGTTTTTCTTCCTAAGAAAGATTCAATTTGTTCGGTCCAAGTTTCAGTTCTTTCGCCATTTGTACGTTCTTTATAATAATCACTAACCACTTGGTCATATTCATCTAATTCACGACGTTGTTTATCATTACTTGCATCATAACTATTTTTATGGAAAATGTGTTCAAATGGTAAACGTGGTTTAGGCTCACCACCTTCATCCTCAGCGGGTTCTCCTACAGCCATACCAAATAGAGGGAACGTATAGTCAGGTAAGTCTAAAATTTCACGAACACGACCTACATCATTACGTAGGGAACCTAAATAAACGATACCGTAACCCATATCTTCAGCTGCTACAGCCATATTCTCAGATACAAGAGCCACATCAATCGTGCCTACTAATAAGCCTTCAGCTGAACCGTATGAGACTTCCATATCTGAATCCACTTTTTCATTTACTAAACTATGACGGTAATAATCTAGAACGAAGACGAATAAATAACCATTATCTAACACATAAGGTTGCCCTGAAACTTCTTTTAAATTTTCTTTAATTTCGGGATCATCAACACCTATAATTGAGTAAGTCTGAAGATAACTAGAAGTTGATGCGCCTTGTCCAGCCTCAACTAATTTCTTCACAGTATCATCACTAAGAGGGCTATCTTTGAACTTTCTTACTGAATGATGCTTACGCATTAAGTCGTATACATAATCTGACACACTAATCACTCCTAATAAATTTATACACATATAATAAATCCTAATTTGTCTTTAAATATTCTATACCCTGAACAAAGGACTTTTAAATTTATTTGCACACAGCTTATTTAAAAGTTATCATAATAGTATTAATTTTCAGATATTTTAAGGAGAGATATCATGACTCAAGCTAATAAAAATATTTCAAATGCTCTTTTCAATTCTTTTAAAAATAAAAAACCTATTGATTTTGTAAGCGAAAATTATTATATCACTGAGGAAGAAGCTTATTTAACTCAAGATGATTTAATAGAACAGCTAAAATTTAAAGATCGTACACATGTTGCTGGATACAAAGTGAGTATGACGAGCGCTACAACACAAGCAATTGCTAATACTAATGAGCCTGCTTACGGCACTATTTTATCAGATAAAATAGTAAATAATAGTGACTCTGTCTCACTTTCTTCATTATTTTCCCCATTATTAGAACCAGAAATTATGTTTATTGCAAAAGAAGACTTACCTTATGATGCAGATTTACAAACAATTATTCTTAATACTGAAATCGCTGCCGGCATTGAGATACCAGACGCAAGATATAAAGATTGGTTCCCGAATTTCACTCTTGGTGATTTAATTTGCGATGATACTGCAACAGGATTGATTGTTGTAGGAAATAAAGTAGATCCTTTAGATATAGACGCATTTGCGCACGTACAATTGAATTTATATAAAGATGAAGAATTAATTGCTACAGGTGACTCATCTGAAGTATTAGGTAACCCTCTCAATGCTGTACTTTGGCTTATTAAAAAGTTACATTCCCACGGTAAACAAATAAAAAAGGGACAAGTCATTTCTTCAGGAACATTCATCTCTCCGCTTAAATTAGAGTATGGTACGTATCGTGCAGAATATAGTGGAATAGGTACCGTAGAGTTTAAGGTTTCTAAATAAAACTAAACCAAATAGAGTTAAATTCAAAATAGTAACAGTTATTTTGAATTTAGCTCTATTTTATTTATATAAACTGTCATAAAAGAAAATTGAAGGTACAGATGTTATCATTAATGTATAGATGTAATAAAATTACACTATATTATCAATGAAACATGTTTAGTTGAGAATGATATGTGTTATTTATGGTATAAGAAGTGGTTGAAAAAGAATATTACATTCGATAAATTAAGCTTCTTATCACTTTATAGTTCGTATTGTTCATCTCTAACATGACGCTATACAAAGGCTATTGTTATTCATTTTCTCAATTAAAAAGTTTCTAAAGTTGACTATTTAGATTGTAGATGTGATAATACTTATCAAGAGATTAGAATTATTATAAACAAACAATTATTGTTAACTAATTCTAATTTATACTTAAAAATTTCAGGAGGTATTTACCTATGTCTTTAATTAACAAAGAAATCTTACCTTTCACAGCGCAAGCTTATGATCCAAAAAATGATGAATTTAAAGAAATTTCTCAAGAAGATTTTAAAGGTTCTTGGAGTGTAGTATGCTTCTATCCTGCTGACTTCTCTTTCGTATGTCCTACAGAATTAGAAGATTTACAAAACCAATATGATAAATTACAAGAATTAGGTGTCAACGTATTCTCAGTATCAACTGATACTCACTTTGTACACAAAGCTTGGCATGATCATTCAGATGCAATCAGCAAAATCCAATATCAAATGATTGGTGACCCATCTCAAACAATCACTCGTAACTTCGATGTATTAGATGAAGAAGTTGGTTTAGCTCAACGTGGTACATTCATCATTGATCCTGATGGTGTAGTTCAAGCAGCTGAAATCAACGCTGACGGTATCGGTCGTGACGCTAGTACATTAGTTAACAAAATTAAAGCAGCTCAATATGTACGTCAACATCCAGGCGAAGTTTGCCCAGCTAAATGGGAAGAAGGTTCTGAATCATTACAACCTGGTTTAGACTTAGTAGGTAAAATCTAAGGAGGCATTAAAAAATGCTTAATGCTGATTTAAAGCAACAATTAAAACAATTATTAGAGCTAATGGAAGGCGACGTTGAGTTCGTCGCTAGCCTTGGCTCAGATGATAAATCTAAAGAACTTAAAGAGTTACTAGATGAAATTGCTGATATGTCAGCACGCATCACTGTAACTGAAAATGATTTAAAACGTACACCAAGTTTCTCTGTAAATCGCCCAGGTGAAGAAACAGGTGTTACATTCGCAGGTATTCCATTAGGTCATGAGTTTAACTCACTTGTATTAGCGATATTACAAGTAAGTGGCCGTGCTCCTAAAGAAAAACAATCTGTGATTGACCAAATTAAAGGTCTAGAAGGGCCATTTCATTTCGAAACTTTCGTTAGTTTAACTTGTCAAAAATGCCCTGACGTTGTTCAAGCATTGAATTTGATGAGTGTTATTAATCCTAACATTACGCATACTATGATTGATGGCGCAGTTTTCCGTGAGGAGTCTGAAGACATCATGGCTGTACCAGCTGTCTTCTTAGATGGTCAAGAGTTCGGTAATGGCCGTATGACTATTCAAGATATTTTAACTAAATTGGGAAGCACTCAAGATGCTTCTGAATTTAATGATAAAGACCCTTATGATGTTCTAATCGTAGGTGGTGGTCCTGCAAGCGGTAGTGCTGCTATCTATACTGCACGTAAAGGACTACGTACAGGTATTGTTGCTGACCGTATTGGTGGTCAAGTTAATGATACTGCTGGAATTGAAAACTTTATTACTGTTAAAGAAACAACAGGTTCTGAGTTTTCTTCTAACCTTGAAGATCATATCTCACAATATGACATTGATACGATGACAGGTATCCGTGCTAGTAATATCGAGAAAACTGATTCAGCAATTAAAGTTACTTTAGAAAATGATGCTGTACTAGAAAGTAAAACTGTGATTATTTCTACAGGTGCAAGTTGGCGAAAACTTAATATTCCTGGTGAAGATCGCCTTATTAATAAAGGTGTAGCATTCTGCCCTCACTGTGACGGCCCTCTATTTGAAAATAAAGATGTCGCAGTTATCGGTGGCGGTAACTCTGGCGTTGAAGCAGCTATCGATTTAGCAGGAATTGTTAAGCATGTTACTGTATTTGAATATTCATCTGAATTAAAAGCAGATAATGTCTTACAAGATCGTTTACGTTCTTTATCAAATGTTGATATTAAAACGAACGCTAGAACTACTGAAGTTCTTGGTGAAGACCATGTTACCGGTATTAGTTATGAAGATTTAAATAGCGGTGAATCTCAAGTAGTAAATCTTGAGGGTATTTTCGTTCAAATCGGTTTAGTTCCTAACACTGCATGGCTACAAGATGCTATTGAACTAAACGGACGTGGCGAAATAGTCATCGATCGTGATAACGCGACAAACGTTCCTGGTGTATTCGCAGCAGGTGACGTGACAGATCAGAAGAATAAACAAATTATTATTTCAATGGGTGCTGGCGCTAACGCTGCGTTAAATGCATTCGATTATATTATCAGAAACTAAATGATAATTATTTACCTATCATAATATCTTCACACTAAAAGAGCCTTAATTGTTAAGGCTCTTTTGATTCAAACTGTTGGCAAAGTATCAGACTTTGTCGGCAGTTTTTTATATTCAATTAATATTGTAACGATGTAGTTTTATATCATTGGACCAGAATAGTGAAAATGATTTTATACACGACACAAAATAGTCATACATCACTATGAATTGTAGTTCTTAAACATTCAAATATTTTTTCATAAATGATACTCTATAATGTGTGTAATAACTAAAAATAATACTTAATTATAGAGATGTTAAAGGAGTTCCATCATATTATGAAAAAAAGAGTAATTTTAAGTTTACTAATTGTGCTCGCCTTTGTACTTTCAGCTTGTTCAAATCAAAGCGAGGATGATAATGACCAAAATAGTCATAGTAGTACTCATGCACCTAAAAAAGCTAAAAATATGAAAGAAAAAGACATTTTCTCCTCTAATAAAAAGGGACAAAAAATAAGTGAGTCTGAAATGAAAAGTGCTCTTAAAACATATTTACAAGCTAATAGCGATATTCTTGATAATAAATACGTAATGCAACATAAGTTAGATAAACAAAGTGATAGTAGCCCTAAAATCACTAAATCTCAGGCAAACAAATTAAGCGAATTATCTAATTTAGCTGTTAAAAATGATTTACGTTTCAAAAAATTTGTTAAAAACAATCACATTCCACAAGAATATAAAGATCCAACACAACGTATTATCAACTATTTCAACGCTTTAAATAGTACAATTGCAAATGTTGATGAAGATATTGAAGAATTAAATTACCAACCTCAAAATTCAATCAATGTCGTTGACGTACCTACTAAATATGCAGGTGACGTCAATAAAAAACAACAAGATAAAATCACTAAATTCCTCGATAAAAAAGGAATTAACACTGAAGTATTTAATAAGTAATCAATTAAAAATACCTCTATTTGATGAGATTTAACATCAAATAGAGGTATTGCTTTTTAACCTTTGACAGCGCTAACAATTTACTTCACACTAATAGTGTCTAATGTATTTATTGTATAGAAACTAAAAATTTCACAAATTTTATTAGGAGTGACTCGATGAAACTACGTGTAAGTTTTATAATTCTAGCGATACTAGGATCAATTGGCGCGATTTTAACACTTGCTAAGTATCCGAGCGGTCCAAATACTATTAATTATGACGAGCCTTGGCAAATATTCACTGCTATCGTTACTCTATTAGTGAGTGCTTTACCAGCTTTAATATTAGGATTCTTCAATAATTTAGTATGTAGAATCGTATCGGCAATAATACAAATTTTTGCATTAATGCTTTGGTTCATCTTAGCCGTAGTCACTTTTTTAACAGGGTATATACAACCTGGTTTAATGAGTGGTTTAACAGTCGTTTTGATACTAGTAAGTACTATTATCACACTTTCTGTGGGCTACAAAAAGACACAGTCTTATGCATAATTATAAACTTTAAATATTGATTATTAAGACACCCATCAGTCTTATTTCCTAAAAAAATAGTGAATGGATATAAGAGGATTTAGCCTACTCATATCCACTCACTATTTTTATTTATGAACTAAATATGGATAACAGTTCTTAATCTCGGCATCTAAAGCATCTTCTTTATTGAGTTCACCTAAATAAACTAATATACATCTTATAACTACTTGATGAGCAATTATAACTATATTTTCATCGTCATGATTTAACTCCTCATTAAAGAAGTGCTCAATACGTTCATAAACATCTTGATAGCTTTCACCCTCAGGTGCTTTTTGACTAAAGCTATGTCGAAAGTCTTTAAACTCTGGGTCATTGAAGTATCTTTCGTATTCTACATCTTCACTAACCTCTTGTTTATTTTTCCCTTCAAATACACCTAATGAACGTTCTCTCAACGATTTAGTGAACGTTGTAGGTATATTATACGGAAAGATACCCTCATATGTTTGTTGTGTTCTCAACAAATCAGAGACATAAACATGTTCAATCTTCTTATTAGTAAAATAAGTGACTAAATCTTGCGCACTTTGCATACCTTTTTCAGTTAAAGGAACGTCTAATTGGCCACAAAAATATGGTTTATCATGTTTATTATCATAATTGGACTGAGATTCACCATGTCTTACAAGATAGATATTCATTTTATAATACTCCTTAAAATTGTACGATTAACTACTTTTACTTAGTAGTAAATTAATTGATAAACCAATCAATACGATTCCAACTACATAGTCAAAAACCACTTTGAACTTAGGTTTACTAAATAATAGTTTAATATATTGGAAAATAAACACACAGAATAAAAACCATAAACATGTAACAAGTACTACTGATAAAGATAAAATAGCTACTTCTGATTTTACTTGAATACCTCCATTTGAGAGAAATTGAGGTAAAATACTCACGTAAAATAATAATGCTTTAGGATTTAAACTTGTACTAAGAAAACCTTGTCGATAAGATGTTAAATAACTTACATTTCTTACATCTGCCAACGCTTCCTTACTAAAATTCATCGTACTATGCGCGCTTCTAATACTTTGAATTCCTAAATAAATAAGATAACAAGCACCTAATATTTTAATAATTAAAAAGACGTAATATAAACTAGTCAATATGTATATAATGCCGAAAATTGCTAAAGAAGAATAAAGAATATGTCCTGTAGTAATTCCTAATGCTGCTACAATCCCATTCATTTTACTAGAATTAATTGTATTTTTCATCACAATTAAAAAATCAGGACCTGGCACAATAATAATCAGTAACGTAATAATAATGAATGAAAATAGTCCTTCCATACGCGTACCCTCCTTGATGTCGTTTTATACATTAACAATTATTACATACAAAAAATCATAATGTAAGACCTCCCTAAGACATCCCTGAAGTTCTATAATTGTGAAATTTTAGAAAAAACTCCATTTTCAATATCTTATCTCAAATTGCTATTTTGCGAATTTGATTTATAGTTTTAAAAGAATTTAAAAAATTATTATTGTCAGATAAATGTGAATCATGATACTATTAGAGTGTAGTTAGTAGTAACTACAAAGTCTTTTATATTCATGAACATAATACTCCTGGATGGCGTAACCCAGCGCCATCCTCTTTTTTTGTCTAAAATCTAATAAATCATTATTATAAATTTTTTAGAAACTCTTTAACTTTATTTGAATCTGCAAGCCCTTGTTCTCTGGATGCTGCTGCAATTACTTTTCTAATACTTGGGTCAACTGGATTATTACCCATTTCATTAAACTTAGCTACTACACTAGCATTCGGTATTAATGACAATACTTGTTTGCCTTCTTGTATTAATTGATCAACTTGCTGCTTTAAACTTATAGGCGTATCTACTTGGACATTAGGTGAAAGAATAATTACTTTCTCAGTCTCAGTAGCTAAATCTGCATTTTCCATTGAATAGGATCCGCCATCTGAATATTGTTTACCGTCAATCGTAGTAGGAGGCCATACTCCTGGAAGTGAAGAACTTGCACTTAAAGCTTGATGGATATTTATATTATCTTCTTGCTTCCAAGTCTTTCTACGTACAGTTTCAATATCAGTACCAGTAATTATTAAGTTATCTCCCCATTGGATATCACCTATACGTTCTTTTATTCTTTTAATATGTTCATCTTCTGTTACAGCTACTTGGTATGTTTTCGCAAATTCACACAATTTCTCAACCCAGTCATCTCCATTAGTAGCTTCTTTAGTTATACGTTCATATTCATCGAATACTTCCCCCATATTAGGGTTAGGATTAACTTCATTAATTTCTTCATCAATTTGTTCATTCCAAATCTCTTCCCAAGTTTTATTTGATGCGATTACGGCACCAACTTGTGAACCCGCTGAAGTTCCAATAATTTGTTCAGAAAGTCTTAGCTCAATTCCATGATCAGCTAATCCTTTTAGTAAACCAATTTCCCAGGCAATACCATATTGGCCACCGCCACCTAATACTAAAGTGATTTGTTCAGACATTTGAGCAACCTCCTTATTTGATCTTATAGTATATTTTACCCTAGGACACATCCTGTCATTCGAATAATTGGTAATGATGTTAGGTATGCAAGATATATAAATTTTAGCAATAAAAAAATGACCCCTTAATGAGGTCATCTCATGTAACTTATCTTTATTGTTTATTTCTTTTTGAATAAACGTAAAACTAATGAAATTAAAAAGATTAAAATAATTGAACCAAGTAACGCTGGGAAGATGTGGATTTTACCTAATTGTGGACCCCAATGTCCAAGAATTGCAGTACCTACCCATGAACCTACGATACCTGCGATAATATTACCTAAGATTCCGCCTGGGATATCTTTACCCATAATTAAGCCGGCAATCCAACCAATGATACCACCGACAATGATCATACCAATTAATCCAAACATAATGATTGTCTCCTTTACTTAATAATTATTTATCCAATAGTAATTGATACCCTTCGACAGATTTATTAAACAAATTTACGAAAAAAATTTATTTTAATTTAAAAAAGAAACATTTATTATCTACTTTCAATAGAAAAAAACACTTACTTTTAAAGTATTTATGCATCGTAAAAATACTAAGTATATTTTAATAGTAACATTGTAAAATTGCCTTCATGACAACAATAATTTGTATGTTAAAATATTTGAGTAATATTTGCTTAGCGCTCATAAAACTCTTATTTTAGGAGGTTTACGTCATTTGAATAGTAAATTGAACATACTCAAATTTTTAAATAAATTTTTCCAAATTATAGGTTTCTTATCAGTCATTACAATTTTATTAATCATTACATTTAATTTTTTCATTTATGGCCATCTGGAAGGTAATTTTGAAATAGGATTTAACATTAAAAGTAAACAAATCTATATTATGACTACGTTAATTATCTTAATTATAGTTTGTACTATTGCTTCTCTAATCATTAGAAAAATTGAATATAAAAAAGAAAAAAATCAATGATTACTACTTTGTAATCCTATAAAAATGCATCGCATTTTTGTAAAAGATCTTTTCTTGTTCTTCTTTAGAGAAGTTTTTCTCAATCAGTTCAATGTCTGACTTCTCAAATGGACGTTTTGCTCGAGTAGATGGTAAGTCTGTGCCAAACATAATCGCGTTAGAATTAATTTCCATCAGTGCTTTAAGAGTTTGTAAAGGATCAACCTCTATTCGACCGAAACCTGTCGCTTTTACATAAACCCCATTACGAACTAAATCTTTTAAATCTTCAAAGCCTTCTTTAGTAAGCCCAAGATGGTCTATTGAAACTTGAGGCAATTCTAAAATAATATCTTTAATTTCACCCAATTTTTTTGTTTCAATATAGAGCTCAGTATGCCATCCCACTAAATCATAGACACGCTTTGCAAAAGATTTAAGATGTCTTAAATCTTCCGAACCTCCTCTTTTTACATTAAACCTTACTCCTCGTACTCCTAATTCGTTTAATTTTATGATTTTTTCATCAGACGTTTCTACAGGTAGTTGAGTTGTAGCTACAAAGAGTCCTTTCAAACTTTTAAGTGCATGTATTAAATAATCTTGATCGAATCCTTGGAATGAGCCAGAGACAATTACACCACCATCGATTCCTAGATCTTTTTGCCATATTTCATAATCTTCTTCTTTAAATTCTGGAGGCATATAACCATTATTTTCTTTTACAGGATAATCAAAATTAATAATATGAAAATGTGAATCAAAAATTTTCATTCTAGCACCCCCTAATTTTTTATTTTATTAATTTATTACCACAAAAATTAAATATAACGACACATTTAGATTTAATATCACATTGAAAGCTCATTTTTATAATTATAGAATAAAAATACACCAAGATGATATCAGCAAGAATTGGAGTTGTTTCATATGAATTTACATATTCTATATAATTTAAGAACTAAACGCCATTTAGAAATTGAGGAATTAGCCCAACAGTTAAATGAGAAATACGGAACGCACTACGAAGCTCATCAAATTTGGGAGTGGGAAAATCACTACCACGAACCTAAATTTAAAGATGCATTGCATTTAGCTGATTTCTTCAACGCTCCATATCAAATGTTTCTTGAAAGTAAAGTTAAAGAGTATCAAAAGCATTTAGATGATGTGGATATTAGAATGTAGCACGCGATACAAAAAGAAAAGCTAAGATAGTACGTTTCAGTATAATAAACGTATTACCTTAGCTTTTTTATCATTTCTTTCCTTGATTTAATATTTTAACCCCAGTAACAATGCTTATAATCAAACAGATTAAAGCTAAAATACCAAAGATAATTCCAACAATTAAACTAATAATGAAAACTGCATCAGGATGCGCATGAGCACCATTATGTGCGTATTTAGCATTATTAAAAGCACTTTTCATTATCCAAACAAATATAGTCCATGAAATATGATTAATTAATGAGTTTTTACCATATTTTGACATTGGTTTATCAGCGAATATCCATACGCAAAATGGAAATAGCAACGGCGCGAATAAGATACTAAAATAACTTAAAGCCGCAAGTAATTTTTGATTTTTAGTCATTTCAATATTGTTCATTTCAATCACCTCTACAAAACTTATTAAAACACAAACAATTGCCTTTAATAACCTTCATAGCGATATCTTTCAGTAGTGTAAGTTTATCGATTGGAAAGTTGATTTAAATCAACTGTTTTAAGTTCTGAAATAGGGTAATCTTGTTCAGCTAATATCTTACCTTCATAACCTCGTTTCGCTTGCAAAACAACCTTTTGGGCATTATTAAGGTGATAAATTACCATTCCTTTACGCGTCTCACCTTTTTCTATTTTTTCATCATTCTTAGTAAGCCATTTTCTATAGTGATACAAATGCTTTGTATTCTTTCTCATCCCTAAGGGTTTATCGTTTTGTAAAACTCTAAAACCTTTCTCCCAAGAGTTTTTTACAGTTACACTGTATTTATCAGATTTACTCTTCACTTTGTATTGAATAGCTAAATCAGTAACATTATTACGAGGATCCCTTAGTATGAAAATCCTTTTGATTTTAATTATCTGTTTATCGAGAACCAATTTATTATTCTTAAATTGCACAATATTATTATTTAACATCGTATGTACTAATTTGTTTTCACTTTTAACCTCATCTTTTTGAGCTTTACTCTTATCGCAAGAAACACCAAACAGACATAATATTAAAATAGTAGCAAGAATTCTTTTCAATACACTCACCCATAAAAATTAATAATTATATTATACTATAATAATTAAATTCATTTGGTGCAGGCAGGTATTTACTTAGGAGGAAAATTTAAATTCTTACTCCTGCTCTCCATAATCAAATCATTATACTATTTCTCTATTCATCATCGTCATCATCGAAGAATACATCATAAATAAGTTCAATAATCGTTATAACCAAACCTAAAATAACTATAGCGTTAGCAGTTTTGTTATCAAAAATATGTATAAAATCAATTTTACTTATTATATTAAAAAACCATCCATGTCTATCATTATTTATATTAAAATAATCAAAGACAAAAGCCACAACAAACGTGACCACTAAATTGATAAATAAATTTTTAAGAACTTCCTTTAAATTATATTCCATCGTAAGACTCCTTTGTTTATTTAATACCGTCAATACTTAACTTATCATAAACAAAGTAAATTGATATAAAAAATCAAAAAATTGCCTATACTAATATAAATTACTAATCTAGTTATATATTTAATGAAAAGATATACTTATTACTAAATAGTGGGGCGCATCTGCGCGGAGTGTACTTGAGGTTAACTGTTGTGACGGTTGCCTTTTTTTATGCTCAAAATTTCAAAAACTCTTAAATTATGCCCTTTAACTGCCCTTTTTCTAAAATTTAAAGCACAAAAATAACCCCGTAAGCCTATGCCTACGGGGTTTAACAATAAACTATATATTATTGTTCTTCTTTTACATATGGTAATAAAGCCATATGACGAGCACGTTTAATAGCTGTAGTCAACATACGTTGATATTTAGCTGAAGTGCCTGTTACACGACGTGGTAAGATTTTACCGCGTTCAGAGATAAAACGTTTTAGTAATTCAGTGTCTTTATAGTCGATGTGTGTAATACCATTTGCTGTGAAATAGCAAACTTTTTTACGACGACGTCCGCCTCTTCTTGGTCCACCTGCCATGGTTAACTGCCTCCTTTGACTTATTTTTCGTTTTTATACGTTCATTTTAGAATGGTAAATCATCATCACTAATATCGATTGGGCCATTAGCATTTGCAAATGGGTTGTCTGATTGATTAGCGTTTGATGAATTATTGTTATTGTAAGACGTATTTTGTCCTGATTGTTGACCACCGAATCCTTGACCATAGTCTTGGAAATCGTTGTTTTGTGAACGTTGGCCACCTTGTTGTGAATTCTTAGGTTCAAGGAATTGAACACTATCACACACAACTTCAGTAACAAAAATACGACGACCTTCTTGATTTTCATAACTACGCGACTGTATGCGACCATCAACGCCAGCTAAACTACCTTTAGATAAGTAGTTATTAACATTTTCAGCTTGTCTTCTAAAGACAACACAGTTAATGAAATCAGCTTCGCGTTCCCCTTGAGCATTCGTGAAAGTACGATTAACTGCTAGAGTAAATGTCGCTACACTTACGCCTGAGGGAGTGGTTCTGTATTCTGGATCTTTCGTTAAACGACCTACTAATACAACTCTATTTAACATTTAAACGCCCCCGTCCAATTATTACTTATCTTGGTCTTCGCGGATAACGATGTAACGGATGATATCGTCATTGATTTTAGCTAGACGTTGGAATTCGTCTGTAGCTTTATTGTTATCTGTTTTAATACGTACGATGTTATAGAAACCTTCTTTGAAATCATTGATTTCATAAGCTAGGCGACGTTTACCCCAGTCTTTTTCTTCTAAAACTTCTGATCCTTCTGAAGCTAAGATACCGTTAAAACGCTCAACTAAAGCTTTTTTAGCATCTTCTTCAATGTTAGGACGTACGATATACATAATTTCATATGTTCTCATAGTTTATTTGCACCTCCTTATGGTCTATGCGGCTTATCAACATTTATGTGATAAGCAAGGAATAATTTTCATTACTCACAATCCAGAATTATAGCACAGAGTATTACTTTTTACAATTCATTTTATAATGATTCTCTCGTTAAGTTCATTAACTAATGTGATTAAATCCTCCATATTACATCCTAATCTATCTAATCTCCAAAAAATAATAGTATCTCTTGATCTCGCAATTTCAATTGCTTTATCTAAATTAGGTCTTTTACTTTTTGAACCACTCATAAGGTTTTTTTGTGATCATAGATTTTTGTTGAGTTTTTGAACACACAAATATATATAATTCTTACTTATTTCGATATAGAAAGAGAGTGTATAGAAAATGGTTATTTTCAGTACACTCCTTTTTTATATGATACTAGTTATTAATTGTAAAATCTTTATATTCATCATTAAGGAGCTTTTTTAGTAGAACTTCTATATTATCTTCGCAACCACAAAGACCATTCTTTTTATATAATTCTGTATCTTTATCAGAATTAGTTAACCAAATGGCAGCCATATTAACATCTAATGCTCCCAAGATGTCATTTTTAAAAGAATCTCCTATAAACAAGCACTCTTCAGGATTAACGTTTAGATTAGAGGTGACATTTAAAAATGCTTTAGGGTCCGGCTTTTCATAACCTATATTCTGAGATATAAAAATATTCTTTTCGAATATTGATCTAATATCGAGGTTATCAATTTTAGTGTTCTGTTCTTTAAGCTTACCATTGGTAAGGATGGCGATGTTTACATTTCCTTTCAAGGACAAAAGCAAATCATTTATTTTTCTATTAACAGTTATACTAGACAGCAATTTAGTAAAAAAGGATTGGAAATACTTATTAGCTTCTGCATGAGAAATATCTATATCAAAATGTTTTAAAGTTTTAATTAATCTTAACTCTCGCAATTCATCTAAGGTAATAATCCCTTCATCATGCTGTTTCCAAAAATATAAATCATATTTCTTATATAATTTCATAAAGTCACTATACTCTATGTCTTTAAATAACGTATATTCTTCAAAAGTATCTTTATTAGCTTTTATCCATAAATTATTAAAAGAAAATAGCGTATTATCTAAATCAAAAATAACCAATTTCACTTTTCTAGCCATTACTCACACGCCTTTTAAAATGTATGAAGATTGTTTTAAAATATGGTATAAATTACCATTGCCTGCAAAAATATCAAGATCATTAAAGTTGCTTTGAAGGCCTATCCAATAAAGTGGTTGTTCATAATTTGCAGGTGGTATATAGTTTTTATTTAGTATACCAGAATAAACATATATCTGCTGTTTGTCTTGATAATATGTTATATCCATTATTGGATGCAATATCACATCATCGCATGTTAGGGATATCTCTTCTAACATTTCCCTATATACACTAGACTTAATACTTTCACTTTCTTCAACCTTTCCGCCTATCAAATTATACATATTTTTAAAAGGTGGATTAATTCTTTTACACATTAAGATATTTTTGAAGTTTCTATCAAAAATTGGAATTAGATTGGTCTTTTGCAATATCATCCATCCTTTTTATTAATTGAATATTCTTCATATACTAACCAAATGATTGATACTAGAGTAATGATAAGGCCTAAAATTTTCATGAAATTTGGAAGTGGTCCCCAGAGAATCCATGAAATTATCATAGCTACAGGTAACTCTATAGTAGTTAAAGTTGCCATACTAATTGAACTGACTCTTTTTGTTGAAAACATAAGTAATTCAAATGTTATAATCTGACCTAAAATAGCTATTGTAGTCCCATAAAAAATGACGTTGGTTTTTAAAAGAGAGAACTCCTGAATATAAAAAATACTACAAAATAAAGCTGTAATTACTGCTATTGCAAATATATATACCTTTATAAATCCATGATTGGTTGTTTTAGGTAATGTAAACATATTTGTTGCAAATGATACTCCAGCAAACAAGCCCCATAAGCACCCTAGGAAACTTATTTGTGTAATATTAGTACCAATTAAAATAAAGGAGCCAATCCAAAGCATTATAATAGAAAGAATATGTTTATAATTAAATCTTTCTTTGTTAAAGATCACACCTAACAAAAATAATATCCATGGAAATTGGAATAAACCTAGTGATGCTATGCTTGGATTAGTTAATTTGATCGATGAATAATAGCAAATACCTGTTAGCGCTGTAGTAATACCAGCAATATAGTTAAATGGATTTTTAAAAATATTAGGTGTAAAACTTTTATAAGTTGGATTAGAAACTAAATATCGGATTATAAAATATACTAAACCTATTACTAATTGATATAGTATTATATTGATAGTTTCTACACCATTTACATTAGCCATTTTGACTATATTAGAATTAAAACCAAATGTAATTCCAACGAACAAAGCAGCTATTCCATCGATAACAGAAGGTTTTTTAGACATTAAAACTCGCCTCTTAATTTTGGAATTACAAATTTAGCAATGCCACTACCTATTTCAGTGTTACAGTTTGCATGAATAGGTATCCATTTCACATTATGAATCTCATTATCTGGATGTGGTTCGCCGTTTATTTCAGTGATATATGTTCTTAAAAATAACTTTTCATTTTCTAACATAGAAATATCTTCATAATCACCAAAAAATTCCATTTTTGAAATAGTTACATTTAGCTCTTCTCTCAATTCCCTTGATAACGCTTCAATGTCATTTTCTGTCCCTTCATATTTACCGCCAGGTAACATATAAAAATTGGGTGCTTTCTTTTTACTAACGGATAAAATACAATCATTTTTTATAATGACAGCAGCAACTTTTTTAATCATAAAAAAGACTCCTTAATATTGGTAATTTTGCATTAAATCTTTTGTTTTTGTCATAAAATTCACGTGTTCTTCACATATGTCTAATTTATCTTTAATGTACTCTCCTACTACTTCTTCCGTTGGTTCACTGAAAGCATCACCAAATATAGAAACACCTTCTAAAGATTTAGAAGATAATCCAAATGTCATAAGAGCATATTTAACATCGTCTTGATCTCCAAAGTTATAAATAGGACACTCGTAATCAATACCATATTTAGCTTCAAATTCTCTAAATAATTCTATTGCAACATTCTTTTGCTCAGCTAAATCTTCTTGATAACCTACACAACCATCAACTATTTTTTTAATACCGTGTTCTAAACAATATACTGTCGCAGCTGCATGTATAGCTAATTTATCGCCTAAAAGCACTAGATTTATACCCCATCTTTTGAAATCGGCTTCTAAAATTTTTATTGCAATACTTCTAAACAGTCCATATGTAGGTAAAATTGTTCTCCCTACAATATTATTTGGAAATCTTTCAATCAATTCTTTAACCCTCATTTCTGAAAGTTCACTTTTTATGCCAATACCACTATTACAAGTTATTAAATGTACTTCTTTATCTTGTAGGGATTCCAAACAAGCAACTAAAGAAGAATCTCTTCCACCAGTAAATAAAATAGCAACTTTTTCTCTTTCCATTATTCATTCCTCCATATATTCTTTAATTTTTTTTAGTAAAAATTGAATGTCCTCTTCATTATTTATAAAACTTAAAGATACCCTTATGGCATTAATATCTACGATATCTTTAGTGAAAATAGAAAAAAACTCTAAATGCTCTTTCAATGCCTTACAGTTAATGTTTTCTGGGAAAGTTAAAGTACAAATATTATAATTGTTGTCTGTAACAATACTTATATTAGCAATATCGGAAACTAAACATTTCATATAATTATTTAAACTTTGCGTTTTAATGTAAACGCTTTCAATTTTTCTCGAACTAGTTAAATATTTTAAAACATTATTCATACCATAAACACTAGGTCTAAACATAGTTCCTAGTTCCCATCTTTGTCCATTGTCTTGAATGCTATAATCGTTATAATCATTAAAGTGTTCAAAGGTTGAAATTCCAGAAAATATAATATCTAAATCTTTTTGGATATTTTTTCGAACAAATAAAAAACCTAATCCTTCAGGCCCATAAAGCCATTTATGAGCAGGAAAACAATAAAAATCTGCATTAATATTATGTAGATTTACAGGATATGATCCTGCAGCTTGAGCACCATCTACTAGTACTTTTATCCCTCTACGATGTGCAATATCTATAACTTCTTTAATAGGTACTACTTCTCCTGTCTTCCAAAATATATGAGATATAACTATCATTTTAGTTTTACAGGTAATTAGGTCTTCTAGTTCCTTGATATTAAATCTTTGTTTTACTTTATACTCTTTGATTACTACGCTTTTTTTGTTTTTCAAATTTATTAAAGGAGATATACTTGCAAGATGTTCCATAGAAGTTGTTATTATTTCATCTCCAGTATTAAATTTCATACCATTAAGAACTATATTAAGGCCAAACGTAGTATTATCAGTAATGGTTATTTCCTCACTATAAGCACCAATTAAATCGGCTATCTGTTCTCGTAAATGAGATAATTGTACATTAAACTTTTTTCTTGATCCTTTTCTTGATCGTCCGTAATAAAATTCATTTTTTATTTCTTTTATCATTTTACATTTTAATTCTTTAATTACTATAGATAATTCACCTGTATTAAAATAAAGATTATTTTTTATAAAATTTCCTCCTTTTAAAATAAATAATAACACAAAAAGAAATATTTTACACATTTTCTAGAAATAGTTCATTTTGTGTTCACTTTTATGTCAACAAGTATTAGAAACATTAATATGGTAAATCGATGTATGTAAGAAATTTATTTGTTATTTTACTCATTTATCGCATTATTAACTTTTAAGTATAAAAAATTAATTTATGAAGATACTGAAATGAGTAAGAATTTATCTAATTTTAGTGAAGAGGTATGTAAAAAAGCTATGCATAGATATTATAAAATTGAACCTTATTTTAAACGATTAGAATCAGTGAAAGAAATTAGTGAGTCAACTAAAGTCCCTATTCGTGCGCTTTATAATTGGATTAATAGATACAATAGCGATGGGGTTACAGGTCTCATAGATAAAGCAAGAAGTAATAAGTATCGAATAAATACAGATGAAGATATTAAGAATGAATATTTCAGTACATCCTCTTTACATCCCTGCTCATTTCGAATAATAAATTTTTATAAAATTAAGAACTTTTTATGTTCCGTATAACTTAATATTTAAACATTACAAATCGTACTAAATGCGTTGTTGCGAATTGAGTTTAATTGTTATAGCATAAAAATTACATTTTACATATAATTGTACGTAATTTCTAAATTCTCAATAAAAAAGGAGCACATTTATGTTAAAGAAGGTTACATACTCGATAATTTCATTTTCAATGTTAGCGACAAGTTTGGGCATGGTTAACGCAAATGCAGAGGAATCTTCTAAAAGTCAGTCAACAAGTGAAAAAGGAACAATGGGTTATGGCTACCAACAATATTTAAAGAAACATCCTAATCAAAAAAGTAACGCAACACAAAATCGTTCAACGTTCTCAACTAAATCTAGATCAGCTGTAACTAACACTGGAGAGAGAGTATTAGATATTTCAGAATGGCAAGGTAATTTAACTGACGCTCAAGTTAAAAAACTCAAGAAAAATTATGACTTCATCATTATACGCGGCCAGTATGGTTCAGAATATGTAGATCAATGTTTAGAGCACAATTCAGCTTTATTAGACAAAAATAATATGAAATTCGGTGTTTATTCTTATAGTATGTATGAGAATGCTGATGACGCGCGTTATGAAGCAAGAACTTTATACAATCGTGCTCCAAAAGCTTCATTCTATATTAATGACTACGAACAATCTTCAGTAACGAGTGGCGATGAGAATACAGCTACTCAAGCTTGGGCAAATCAAATGAGACAACTTGCAGGAAACAAAAAAATACTCTTCTATTCTTATGAAAACTTTATGGTAAATCACGTTGCAAATGCAGTGAGTTCGTATGATGGCTACTGGTTAGCATCTTATCAAGCTGAAGAACCTACACGTGAAAAAGTTTTATGGCAATATACTGATAGTTATTATTCACCTGAGTTAGACCAAAACGTAGATGCCAATTACCTTGATAGCAATGTTGATGCTTCTTGGTTCACATCTTAAAATTAATACGAACATAATCGAACAAAAAACACTTCACTTTTACGAACATTCGTTCTATAATATAGGTGAGGTGTTTAGCATGAAATTAAATTTAGATTGGAATAAAGATTTCCAAGAATTTCAAGATATCTTAAATTGTGGTATTCACCCTGAATGGCTTTATTGTGCTAAGGCAAATATGGTCCTTGAACCTGCATACACTGGCGAAGGAAAGCAATTCTTTAGCACTCAAGATATAATCGAAGCAAGTGAAGTAATTCCATTTTTTTAAGAATTTGGAAATTCAAATATAAAAGCAATGTAGTTGAGTCACTTAGCCACTTTGAGCATACTAAACTACATTGCTTCTTTTTTATAAAAAAGAGCCATCTCCTAATGAGATAGCTCCATAATATTTATTCAATTATACATTAAAGCGGAAGTGTACGATGTCTCCATCCTTCATAATGTACTCTTTACCTTCTAAGCGTTGTTTACCCGCTTCTTTAGCGCCATTTTCGCCACCGTGTTCAACATAATCTTCATAACTAGTAACTTCGGCACGTATAAATCCACGCTCAAAGTCAGTATGAATAATACCTGCACATTGTGGTGCTGTCATACCTTGTCTAAATGTCCATGCACGAACTTCTTGGACACCAGCTGTAAAGTAAGTAGATAAGCCTAATAAGTCATAAGTAGTTCGAATTAAACGATCTAAACCAGGTTCTTCAATACCTAGATCTTCTAAGAACATTTCTTTATCTTCATCATCTAATGTTGCGATTTCTTCTTCAATTTTGGCACTAATCACAATGACTTCAGAATCTTCTTTTTCAGCATATTCGCGAATTGCTTTAACTTTATCGTTATCTTCATCGCCAATTTCATCTTCACCAACATTAGCGATATATAACATTTTCTTAGAAGTTAATAATTGTGCTTGATTTACCCATTTTTGGTCATCTTCATTGAAATCAATACTTCTAACCGGTTTACCATCTTCTAACGCTTCTTTAATTCTAGTCAAGATACGTAACTCCATCTCAGCTGTTTTATCCTTTTGACGAGCCATTTTTTCAATTTTAGGTAAGCGTTTATCAACAGATTCTAAATCTGCTAATACCAATTCCATATTGATTACTTCAATATCATCTAGAGGATTCACTCGACCAGATACATGCGTTACATTTTCATCGTCAAATGCACGAACAACCTGACATATCGCATCTACTTCACGGATATGGGATAAGAATTTATTTCCTAATCCTTCACCTTTAGAGGCACCTTTCACGATACCTGCAATATCTGTAAATTCAAATGTAGTAGGGATTGTTTTTTTAGGTTGTACCATTTCTTCTAATTTAAATAAACGTGAATCTGGTACTTCTACGATTCCCACGTTCGGATCAATCGTAGCAAATGGATAGTTTGCTGCTAATGCACCAGCTTTAGTAATTGCATTAAATAGGGTAGATTTACCTACGTTAGGTAAGCCTACGATACCTGCTGTTAAAGCCATTAATCATTCTCCTAACTTTCTTCGTCTTGATGAGATTCAAGAACTTTTTTCAATTTTTTATTAAACGTCTGACGTGGAATCATAATGCTACGCTGACAATTTTCACATTTAATTCTTATATCAGCACCCATTCTTATAATTTTAAAGCGATTTGTTCCACATGCATGTTGTTTTTTCATTTCTACTATATCATTTATTCCGTAATTTGACGTCATAAAATGACCTCCAATGATAATTAGCTTTTACTTTGCTCTTCACTGTACTGAGTGAAGAGAGGTTGTGGCATGCGTATGCCTTCTTGAATAAACATTTTTTGTGCTTCTTTTCTAATAATACGTGCACCTGAGGCACCTTCGCCAGGAATTGTCTCGGCAGAAATACGAATCGTTGCTTTATTATTCTCTAATGCATCTATACCTTCAACCACTGGATCACTAACAAATAAATAGTACTTACTACGTAATGAAGTAAATAATTTATTTAATTTCTTCTCAACTTGGTCTAAATTCTCATCAACTGAGACTGGAAGTTCCACAATAGATGTGCCGTTAGTAATTGAGAAATTAGTTATCTCTCCCATGCTACCATTTGGCAAAATCGTCAATTCACCAGAAATAGTGTTGATACGTGTAGATCTCAAACCAATAGACTTAACTGTACCTTCTGCTACAGTTGTTCCACCGCTATTGATTTTAACATAATCTCCAACATCAAATTGATTCTCAAATATAATAAAGAAGCCTGTAATGATGTCTTTGACAATCGTTTGAGCACCGAAACCTACTGCAACTCCGACCACACCAGCACTGGCGATAATTCCTTCAACACTTATACCAAATTTACTTAAAATGGTAGTAATCACAATAAACCATACGATATATTTTACTACGTTTTGTACTAGTGACACGAGTGTCTTAGAACGTTTCTTGTTTCCTTTTTTACTTTTATTTTGTATTTTAAAAGCTTGCTCAATGACTTTATTTAAAATCGCTATAACGATGAGTGCGACAATGATATAAATCAAAATCATAATAATTTTTATGACAAGATTTTCATAAGTCTCTACTTTAGTTAAAGGTTCAAATAAAGAAGATAAAATATGCTTTACTTGGTTCATAAATGTATTACCTCCTTTTCAAATTTTCCATAATTCCCATATTATAACTTAAAAAAATACAGTTTTAATCAGTCTACAGTTTTAAAAATAACTTTATAACTTCACTACTTTCTATTCAATTGCTGAATAATTCTTTTAAACTCGTCTTCTGATTTAAATTCAAACGTGATTTTTCCAATATTTTTAGACGTGGAAATTTCAACTTTGGAACCATACTGCTCTTTAAGTAACCTTTCCTGTTGTTGAATAAATTTCGGTTTTTTATTGTTCGCTTGCTTTGATTTTGCATTCGACTCGCCTTCTTGTAAATATGTATTTACATATTGCTCAAGTTGTCGTACGCTCCAAGACTCCCGGACGGCTTCTTTACCTACCTTTTTCATTAAAGCTTCGTCCTTTAAGGATAATAAGGTGCGGCCATGTGCACCAGAGAGCTCTCCCTCTCTAACCATCTTCATAATGGCGGATGGAAGATGGAGTAATCTAAGCATATTCGCAATATAAGGACGTGATTTACCTAATCTACGAGCAACTTCTTGCTGCGTAATCTTTAAATCCGACATTAATTTTTTATAACTTTCAGCCTCTTCAATCGCATTTAAATCTTCACGTTGTAAATTTTCAATAATTGCGAGCTCCATCATATCTTCATCAGATAACTTTTTAACTATCGCAGGAATACTTTCTAACCCAACGATTTGTGAAGCTCTAAAGCGTCGCTCGCCCACTACAATATAATATCCTTGTATGGTTTCTCTTATTACAATAGGTTGAAGGATTCCATGTTGTTGAATAGATTTAGCTAAATCTTGCAATTTATCCTCATCAAAGGTCTTACGCGGTTGGTAAGGATTAGGCTTGATTAAACCTATAGCTACATGTTGAACTTGCTCATCTCTCTCGAGTTGCAAGCGCTGATCATCATTCTGTGTCATATTTTCACATCTTTCTATAAATGATTAACAATTTTTTGCAACACATCATTTCTTAACACTTATTATTTTAAAAATTTCACTCTTGTAGTACAAGCTTTAGTAAATGATTATACTAACTCAAATGTAATTTTTTCAATAACGCGAAACTCTATGTTAAAAGTATTCGTCGCACTTCTAAGTAAACTGTTTAATCTAAATTTTCAGAAAAGTTGTTGACAAATCATTTCCTACTCTGTAATCTAAGTATTAACAATTACAAAACGAAACATTTTACACACTATAAAAAGGAAAGTAGAACTTACACTGCTTTTACAGAGAGTCTTCGTTAGCTGAGAGAAGGTATTGAAAGAAAGTTTGAAAATGGCCTTGGAGTGTTGATGCCAATATGAGGTATCAACGGGTTCGCCCGTTATAGCGATACAGTATTAACATTGTAGTTGAATGGCGTACTGGAATTCATTACCATCGTCACAACGTATCGTTAATACTCATTTATTCTTCCTAAGACTAAATGAGTTTTTTATTTGGCTCAATGATTTAACATAACGATAATGCTTGTGATTAAAGTTAACACTTCCATAAATAGACGTTGTTCAAACATAATGGCGTACTGGTAGAGGTCACTTTAGCAATAAAGTGACAAACAAAGGTGGTACCGCGAAACTTAAGCTTTCGTCCTTTACATCCGAATGAATCGGGTTTAAAGGACGGAAGCTTTTTTTTATTTATTTAATTAGGAGGGTCTAGAAATGAAGGATACTGAATTAGCTCAAATTGCTCTAACAAAGGATCATACCGGCGCTATTGCCAATCCAATTTATTTATCTACTGCATATCAACATCCTCATCTAGGTCAATCAACAGGATATGATTATACACGCACTAAGAACCCAACTCGCACAGCGTTCGAAGAATCATTTGCCAAACTGGAAAAAGGCATTGCATCTTTTGCCACTTCTAGTGGAATGGCAGCAATCCAACTCGTTTGTAACATCTTCAAACCTGGGGATGAAGTGCTCGTAGCATTTGATTTATACGGAGGCACTTTCCGTTTATTCGATTTCTACGAACAACAATATGGCGTGAAATTTAAATACGTTGATTTCTTAGATTATGAAGATGTTGAAAAAAATATAACTCCACAAACAAAAGCTTTATTTATTGAACCGATTTCCAATCCACAAATGATAGAAATTGATGTCGAGCCGTATTATGTTCTAAGTAAAAAACACAATTTATTAACAATCATTGATAATACGTTCTTAACGCCCTATCTATCAACACCTCTTGAAGAAGGTGCAGATATCGTTTTACATTCAGCAACGAAATATATTGGTGGACATAACGATGTATTAGCCGGCGTCGTAACTGTGAAAGATGAACACTTGGCTGAACAACTTGGACAATTCCATAATATGATTGGCGCAACGTTATCACCTTTAGACAGTTATCTACTTCAAAGAGGACTTAAGACATTACATCTTCGTATCGATCGCTCTCAAGAAAATGCACAACGACTGGCTGAACGTTGTCGTCATTCAGAATCCATAGACGAAGTCCTCTATAGTGGCCGTACAGGAATGCTTAGTTTAAGACTCAATAAGGCTTTTAGCGTCGCTAAATTTTCGGAAAATTTAGACATCTGCATATTCGCAGAAAGTCTAGGAGGTACAGAAACATTTATCACCTTCCCATATACACAAACACATGTAGATATGCCTGATGCTGAAAAAGATAAACGAGGAATAGACGAACACCTGATTCGACTATCAGTTGGTATTGAAGATTATCACGATATTGAAGCAGATATTATTCAAGCATTAGAAAATTCTAAAGTAGGAGTGATTTCATGAGTTTATCTAGAGAGACAGAAGTAATCTTTGATTCACGTAGAGGACAGGATTATCACTCAGCAAATCCACCCTTATATGATTCTTCAACATTTCACCAAACAGTACTTGGTGGGAATGCACAATACGACTACGCAAGAAGTGGAAACCTAAACCGTACGCTTCTGGAAGAAAAATTAGCACGTTTAGAAGGTGGAAAATATGCTTTCGCATATGCCTCAGGTATAGCAGCCATTACTGCTGTCTTACTTACACTCAAATCAGACGATCATGTAATTCTTCCTGATGACGTTTATGGTGGCACATTTCGTCTTACTGAACAAATATTAAATCGTTTTAACATTAAATTTACGACGGTAAATGCGACAAACATTCTAGAAATTAAAAATGCAATTCAATCAAATACAAAACTCATATATGTGGAAACGCCATCGAACCCACTTTTCAAAATTACGGATATTCGTGCAGTAGCCAGAATAGCCAAACAAAACAACTTACTCTTAGCGGTAGATAATACCTTTATGACACCCCTTGGTCAATCTCCTTTAGCTCTAGGAGCAGATATTGTAGTACATAGTGCTACTAAATTTTTAGGTGGTCATAGTGATCTTATTGCTGGAGCAGCGATCACTAATCGTAAAGATATTGCAGATGCCCTTTACCTCTTACAAAACGGTACTGGAACGGCGCTTTCAGCTCATGATAGTTGGACGTTAGCAAAGCATCTTAAAACATTACCTGTAAGATTTAAACAATCTGTAGAAAATGCCGAACGTTTAGTTAAGTTCTTAAGTCAAAGTAACGAAATTGCTGAAGTATATTACCCAGGAAATAATCCAACACATTTAAGACAGGCTTCAACCGGTGGTGCTGTCATTGGCTTCAGACTTAAAGACGAATCAAAGGCACAAACCTTTGTAGAGTCTCTAACTTTACCACTTGTGTCTGTCAGTCTTGGCGGAGTTGAAACAATCCTTTCCCACCCAGCCACAATGTCACACGCAGCTGTTCCTGAGGCAATAAGAAATAAGAGAGGCATTACTTTCGGTTTATTTCGCTTAAGTGTAGGACTAGAGGACCCAGAAGAAATCATTGCAGATATTAACTACGCTTTAAAGGAGGCTTTCAATGAGTCAATTTCTGAACCAATTGCAGAACAACGTTTTGGTAGCTGATGGAGCTATCGGAACAATATTTTATTCAGAAGGGCTCGACACTTGCCCTGAAGCATATAACTTAACCCACCCTGATAAGGTAGAACGTATTCATCGCTCTTATATTGAAGCAGGTGCAAACGTCATTCAAACCAATACGTATGGTGCTAACTTTGAAAAGTTAAAAACTTTCGGCTTAGAACATCGTGTCAAAGAAATTCATAGAGCAGCAGTTCAAATTGCAAAACGTGCAGCGCATCATGACACATTCATCTTAGGAACTGTAGGTGGCTTTAGAGGTGTCAGACAAGATGACATCAGTTTGTCTACGATTCAATATCACACCGAATTACAAATTGATACTTTGATTGACGAGGGCGTAGATGCGCTACTATTTGAAACCTACTACGATTTAGACGAATTAAAAAGTATTGTTGTCGCCACACGTCGAAAGTATGAGATTCCTATCATCGCACAGTTGACCGCTTCAAATACGAACTATCTTGTTGATGGTACTGAAATCAATGACGCTCTTAAACAACTGGTTGCATGTGGGGCTAATGTCGTAGGTCTCAATTGTCACCATGGTCCACACCATATGCAGCGTTCATTTTCACATATAGAACTTCCGGATAATGCCTATTTATCGTGTTATCCAAACGCGAGTCTCTTAGATATTGAAAACAGTGAATTTAAATACAGTGATAATGCCCAATATTTCGGAGATGTAGCACAAGAATTAATTAATGAAGGTGTGAGATTAATTGGCGGATGTTGCGGTACGACACCTGAGCACATTCGTTACATTAAGACTGCTGTTCAAGGTTTAACACCTATAAAAGACAAGAAGGTCGTTCCAATCACGAAGAAATCTAATCACAAACCCACGAAAGTGGTTAAACAGAATCTGACTTCTAAAGTTAAGAATGGTCCAACAGTCATTGTGGAACTTGATACTCCTAAGCACTTAGATACAGATACCTTCTTTGAAAATGTAGGCAAACTCGATGAAGCAGGTATCGATGCCGTCACATTAGCTGATAATTCACTTGCAACGGTTCGAATAAGCAATATTGCTGCCGCAAGTCTTATTAAACAACAATATGATATCGAACCACTCGTTCACGTGACATGTCGCGACCGAAACCTTATCGGCCTGCAATCTCACCTTCTAGGATTATCACTGATTGGTGTAAACGAAATTCTAGCAATTACAGGAGATCCTTCTAAAGTAGGTCACTTACCAGGAGCAACCAATGTCTACGATGTAAATTCAAAAGGTTTAACGGAACTCGCATTGAGATTTAACCAAGGTATTAATACAGATGGTGATGCGCTGAAGAAACATACAAACTTCAACATCGCAGGTGCGTTCGATCCAAACGTACGTAAACTAGACGGCGCCGTAAAGCGTCTGGAGAAAAAAGTCGCAAGTGGCATGAGCTATTTCATTACACAACCCGTCTACAGCAAAGAAAAAATTAAACAAGTTTATGAAGAAACGAAACATTTAAATACACCGTTCTTCATTGGCATTATGCCTATCGCTAGTTATAATAATGCACTTTTCTTACATAACGAAGTGCCAGGCATAAAGATGTCAGAAGATGTATTGAACCAATTCAAAGCTGTTAAAGATGATAAAGAAAAAACGAAAGAGTTAAGTTTACGACTTTCAAAAGAATTAATCGATACAGTGCATGAATATTTTAATGGTTTATACATTATTACACCATTCCAGAAGGTGGATTACTCACTAGAACTCGCAGCATACTCTAAATCAATTACTGCTAATAAGGAGGCAATATTATGACAACAATTAAAACTTCAAACTTAGGATTCCCAAGATTAGGTAGAAAAAGAGAATGGAAAAAAGCTATCGAAAGTTACTGGGCTAAAAAAATTAATAAAGCTGAATTAGATCAAACACTTACTGATTTACACAAAGAAAATCTATTACTTCAAAAGAATTATCATTTAGATAGTATTCCAGTTGGAGACTTCTCATTATATGACCATATTCTTGATACATCTTTACTATTCAATATTATTCCTAAACGTTTCCAAGGTCGTGAAGTCGATGACGATCTATTGTTTGATATCGCCCGCGGTAATAAGGAACATGTAGCGAGTGCACTAATTAAATGGTTTAATACAAACTATCATTACATCGTACCGGAATGGGACAATGTAGAACCAAAAGTTGAGAAAAATACATTATTAGAACGATTCAAATATGCTCAATCTATTAATGTGAATGCTCACCCTGTGATTGTTGGACCTATCACATTCGTCAAACTCTCTAAAGGTGGCAACCAATCATTTGAAGAAAAAGTTCAAACATTGCTTCCACTTTATAAAGAAGTTTTATCATCATTGATTCAAGCTGGTGCTGAATATATTCAAATTGATGAACCTATTTTAGTAACTGACTATAGCGAGAGCTATGAGGATATTACAAAAGAAGCTTATGAATATTTTGCTCAAGCGGGCTTAGGTGAAAAGTTAGTCATCCAAACTTACTTCGAACGTGTGCATTTAAAATTCTTAAGTTCATTACCAGTTGGCGGATTAGGTTTAGACTTTGTTCATGACAATGGTTATAACTTAAAACAAATTGAAGCAGGAGATTTCGACTCAAGCAAGTCACTTTATGCTGGTATTATTGATGGTCGTAACGTGTGGGCTGCAGATATTGAAGCTAAAAAGCAATTAATTGAAACGTTGCAACAATATACTAATCAATTAGTAATTCAACCATCGTCCTCTCTCCTACATGTGCCAGTCTCATTAGATGACGAAACGTTAGATGAATCTATTGCCGAAGGTTTGAGTTTTGCTACTGAAAAGTTAGACGAATTAGATGCATTACGTCGTTTATTCAACAATAATGATAGCGCAAAATATGACGAGCTCAAAGCACGTTACGAACGTTTCCAAAGCCAATCATTCAAAAACCTTGAGTATGACTTTGATAGCGTTCCTACAAGTCGTAAATCACCATTCTCAGAACGTAAACAAAAACAATATGCACGTCTAAATTTACCAGATTTACCAACTACAACAATCGGGTCATTCCCTCAAACACGTGAAGTACGTAAATATCGTGCAGATTGGAAGAACCATCGCATTACAGATGCTGAATATCAAGAGTTCCTACAAAATGAAATTGCACGTTGGATTAAAATCCAAGAAGACATCGGTTTAGACGTCCTCGTGCATGGTGAATTCGAACGTAATGACATGGTTGAATTCTTTGGTGAAAAACTTCAAGGCTTCTTAGTAACTAAGTTTGGTTGGGTGCAATCATATGGCTCTCGTGCAGTTAAACCACCTGTGATTTACGGGGATGTAAAATGGACTGAACCTTTAACTGTTAAAGAAACAGTCTATGCACAAAGCTTAACTGATAAGCCAGTCAAAGGTATGTTAACTGGACCAGTAACAATTCTTAACTGGTCATTCGAACGTGTAGATGTACCACGTAAAGTTGTTCAAGATCAAATTGCATTAGCTATTGATGAAGAAGTCTTAGCGCTTGAAGAAGCAGGCATTAAAGTTATTCAAGTAGACGAACCAGCATTACGTGAAGGCTTACCATTACGTTCTGAATATCATGATCAATACTTGAAAGATGCCGTCAACTCATTCAAGTTAGCAACATCGTCCGTTCATGATGAAACACAAATTCATACACATATGTGCTATTCTCAATTCGGACAAATCATTCATGCTATTCACGACTTAGATGCTGATGTTATATCAATTGAAACATCACGTAGTCATGGTGATTTAATCAAAGACTTTGAAGATATCAATTATGATTTAGGTATCGGATTAGGTGTTTATGATATTCATAGTCCTCGTATTCCGACTGAAGAAGAAATTACAACAGCAATTAATCGTTCTTTACAGCAAATCGATCGTTCATTATTCTGGGTAAATCCAGATTGTGGTCTTAAAACGCGTAAAGAAGACGAAGTAAAAGATGCCTTAACAGTTTTAGTTAATGCCGTTAAGAAGAAACGCCAAGACAACAATGCAACAACAGCTTAATATCATTCAGAGGTGATGCTTATGACAAACTATCCTTTATGGGAGCAACTCAATCAACTTAAAGAGGCCCAATGGGTCGACTTAACTCATACGTTCGATCCAGACATTCCTCGCTTTAGTGAGTTTGAAAAAGGCGAAGTTTCAACACTCTTTAACGTCAAAGATCATGGTTTTTACGTTCAACGATGGAATATCGTTACTCAATATGGTACACATATCGATGCGCCATTTCATTTTGTGGAAAATAAGAGATATTTAGAAGAGTTAGACTTGAAAGAACTAGTATTACCACTTATTGTCTTAGATTACTCTAAAGAGGTTGCAGAGAATACAGATTTCATCGTGACACGACAACACCTTGAAGAATGGGAAAGTCAGCACGGCAAAATTGAAGCCGGTACCTTCGTCGCACTCCGTACAGATTGGTCTAAACGTTGGCCAGATATAGATCAGTTTGAAAATAAGGACTCCGACGGCAACCAACATTTACCTGGTTGGGGTTTAGATGCGTTAAAATTTCTTATCGAAGAACGTGGCGTAAAATCTATAGGCCATGAAACGTTTGATACCGATGCCTCAGTTGATATTGCTAAAAATGGGGATATTGTAGGAGAACGTTATATTCTAGGTAAAGATACATTCCAACTTGAACTATTAACAAACTTAGATCAACTTCCTACAAGAGGGGCCATTATTTATGCAATAAGTCCTAAACCTAAAGATGCACCCGGCTTCCCTGTCAGAGCATTCGCAATCAAACCATAAAAGTAAAAAGATTTGATCGATTCTATTTAAAATAATCAACTATCGAGTATATTAATCATATAAATTAACATACTCAAACACTTTGGTGGGCTTTGAGCCGGCTTGCCAAAGATTCATAACTCAAGGTGCAACACAGCCTTAACAAAAATTAAGGTCGTACATCTCTTTTGCCATGAGTTACATGCGCGAATCGTAATGAAAGAGCCATTCATTACATCATCGCCCAATCTAACCTTCCTATTTTAATAAATATAATAAAGCTTTAAGTGATATCGTAGTAGAGTATCACTTAAAGCTTTTATAATGTAGCTATTAATTTTTTCAAATCAGTATTAAAATGATGAAAACCAGAAAGAGGCGTCTTAATTCAACTTCCCCTTCACAGTCGCATTTACTTCAAACAATTCACAAAGTGTGCTTCTGTTTTGTCTTCAACTTCTTCGAGTGTCACACCATCTTGTAATTCAACCAAACGCATCTGACCATCAATAAAATCAAATACGGCTAAATCGGTAATTAATCTAGATACAACACCCGCACCAGTTAATGGTAAATCACATTGCTTTTTCACCTTTGACGCACCATGTTTATTGGTATGGAACATAATCACCACAACCTTTTTAGCACCAACAACTAAATCCATTGCGCCTCCCATACCTTTGACGAGTTTGCCAGGAATCATGTAATTCGCTAAATCGCCTGTTTCAGAAACCTCCATGCCGCCTAGAATTGCTAAATCTATATGTCCACCTCGAATCATCGCAAAAGATTCTGCATTATCGAAATAACTCGCACCTTTTGCGACTGTCACCGTCTCTTTGCCTGCATTAATCAGGTCTGGATCTAGCTCGTCTTCAGTCGGATAAGGCCCTATACCTAGTAAACCATTTTCCGATTGAAAATAAACATTCTCTACACTTTCAGGCATCGCATTCGCTACCAATGTTGGCATACCAATACCTAAATTAATGTACATATCGCTTTTAATTTCACGTCCTGCACGTAGCAAGATTTTCTCTTTAGGTGTTAATTCAGCCATGCGTCTAACCCTCCCTTAGTGTTCTTTTTTCGATGCGTTTTTCAAAATTTTCACCTTCGAAAATATAATCTACATAGATACCTGGGAGATGCACCTGATTAGGATCAATTTCACCAACGTCAACAATTTTATCTACTTCAACCACGGTAGTTTTTGCAGCCATCGCACATAATGGATTAAAATTACGTGCCGTTTTATTAAATATTAAATTTCCAGCTGTATCCGCTATATCAGCTTTCACAATGGCAAAGTCTCCTTGAATCGCTTCTTCCATGACATACTCACGGCCATTAAATACGCGTGTTTCTTTGCCTTCAGCAATCTCAGTACCTACACCTGTGGCAGTGTAAAATGCGGGAATCCCCGCCCCTCCTGCACGTAATTTTTCTGCTAATGTCCCTTGAGGCGTAAGCTCTACGTCTAACTCACCTGAGATAAATTGCTGTTCGAATAATTTATTTTCTCCTACATAGGAACTAATCATCTTGTCCACTTGTTTATCCTGAAGTAACACACCAAGGCCAAAGTCGTCTACACCACAATTGTTACTAACAACAGTGAGTCTCTTTGTACCACGTGCTTGAATAGCTGCAATACTGTGTTCGGGAATGCCGCATAAACCAAACCCACCAGCAAGTATAGTCATGCCATCCTCTAAATGTTCAAAGGCAGATTCAATATTCGTAATGACTTTACCCATGCATTATCCCTCCTCATAGTGAGAGACAACAGTAGCGATACCTTGTCCTCCACCAATACATAATGAAGCGATACCCGTTTTTGTGGTTTCGTTCAATTGATGTAATAACGTTACAAGTATACGCGCACCTGATGCACCGATAGGATGACCTAGCGCAATTGCGCCACCTTTCACATTTACTTTATCTTGTGGTAGTTGAAGTTCGCGATCAACTGCCAATGATTGAGATGCGAAGGCTTCATTTAACTCGAATACATCAATATCTGAAACTGATTTATTCGAACGCTTCAATGCTTGACGGACCGCTTCAACGGGACCAATACCCATAATTGATGGATCAACGCCACTCGTACCGAAACTATCTAGTACTGCAATCGGCTTAACACCTAAGGCTTTCGCTTTCTCTTCAGTCATCACTAACATCGCAGCCGCGCCATCGTTAATACCGGACGCATTACCAGCTGTCACTGAACCATCTTTTTTAAAGGCAGGACGTAACTTACCTAACTTATCTGCTGTTGTACCTTGTCGAATACCTTCATCTTGCGAAACAATGATAGGATCGCCTTTACGCTGAGGTACCTCAACCGGTACAATTTCAGCGTCAAATCCACCAGTTTCTTGTGCATGCGCCGCCTTTTGTTGTGATTGGGCTGCGAATTGGTCTTGTTCCTCTCTACTGATGCCATATTTTTCAACTAGATTCTCTGCAGTAATTCCCATATGGTAATCATTGAATTTATCGATTAAACCATCACTCACCATGCTATCTTCTAACGCTTGATTGCCCATTTTAAAGCCAAAGCGACCATTTTTTAATAACATAGGTGATTGCGACATACTCTCCATACCACCTGCAATAACAACCTCATTATCACCAGCTACGATAGATTGATATGCAAGTTGAATTGCTTTCAACCCAGAACCACACACTTTATTCAGTGTAAATGCCGGCGTTGCTTCAGATAATCCACCCTTAATAGAAGCGATACGTGCAGGATTTTGTCCTTGGCCTGCTTGTAAGACATTCCCCATAATCACTTCATTGATTTCATTTGTATCTATGCCTGTATTTGCAACAATGTGCTTGATCACTGTTGCGCCTAAATCATATGCTGGTATATCTTTGAATGCGCCTCCAAATACGCCAATAGGTGTACGATATGCTTTTGCTAGAACTACTCGTGTCATGTATTATTCATCTCCTTATTATTTATCTTTTTATTCTGAAAATGGGGGTCGAACCACATGTCAGTCTCATGTAATTTTCCCTAATCTATAAAACAGTAAAACGTCTATATATTAAATATGAATTTCACCTGAATTACTGTTCTTTAAGGTACGATTTAAGTATGTATTCATACATCGCGCGTTCCCACTCATTACTGACAATAGTACCAAAATTTAGCTTTAATTTTCCAGAAACAATACATGTCTAAATAGATAAAAATGATTTAACATGATTAAAACGTTTAACTTGTCATTTTAAGACTGACCTTTCATGAAATATTACATTAATTAATCATCCAATATTATGTATAACACAAAAAATATAAGGGAATTATTTAAAAAGTAGATAAAGGGGGAGAAATATATGGATATTATTGCAAATAGTATATTCGTTGAAAATCAAGAAGAAGCATTACAATTTTATACAAACGTGTTAGGCTTTAAGAAAAAACGCGATGAACCTGTCGGAGAGGGATTTCGCTGGTTAACACTTGTCTCTCCAACACATCAAGATGGTACAGAATTAATTCTAGAACCAAACGGCAATCCCATTTCTAAAGACTATCAAGAGCGCCTATATGAAGCTGGGATTCCAATTACAATGTTTGGTGTTAAAGATGTAAAACAAACATATGAAACGTTATTAGAATCAAATGTTAACTTTAAAGTTACACCTACCACGATGGGTAGCGTCAGAATGGCTATCTTTGATGATACTTGTGGTAATTTAATTCAAATTATTGAAAATTAAATAAAAAATTAAGAAGAAATAGCAGAGTTTAACACGGCCGGGTAGACTGACCGCATTATTATAAACTCATATAGCTATTTCTTCTCGATTTTACATGTCATGTTATGAATATAAGGTGAGAACTATTGTTGATTATTATGAATTGAGAAGTATATACTTACTTTCCTTTACATTTGCCTTATTACTTATTAATTGAAACATCATCAACTGAATCTTTTAGCTTTTTCATTTCACTATCTAAAAACTCTTGATGAGGTACATCGAAATACTTACTTAAAACAAGTGCATCTTCCATTTTGGGTTCGTTCTTACCATTTTCCCATTCCCAAATATGATGAACTTCATATTTAGTACCAAATTTCTTGTTTAAGTCTTCTACAAGCTCTTTAATTTCTAAATTATTTTTTTCTCGAATATTGTGTAAATTATTCATACTCAACACTCCCTGAAAGTCTTTTATACACATCACTTAAATACTTTGTTAAGTCTCTTTACTTTTAGAGAATTCATTTTCAATAAATATTAATAGTGATGATAAAAACTAATTACTTCTGTTGATACGTTTCAATAGCCTGATGAATTGTATCATGTAAACTTGGTTCTTCAAGCCAATGATGAAATCTTTCAATGATGTCTCTAGGGGTAGAGATATCTTCAGGAAAATCAATATCTTTCATACCTTCAAATAAATCGCCAAAATGACTTTTCTCACCTTCATAGTTTTTCATGAAGTTATAAAAACTCACCACTTGCACCTCCTGCATTTCATAACAATAGATATATATTAACAAAATATATACATTTCCAAAATACATTTGTTTTAATTTATTAGCGAAAAAATGTAAATAAACATTACAATTAAATGTAAAAGCTACTTTTCAACTTTTTATGAAAATGATAATAATTTAGCTATGCTAAACATCAAGAATATAATCATATTATTTACCAGAATGGCCCTACATATCGAAATACTCTTAGTTCAAAGATGTTTATTATTAAAACAAAACAATAAAAAGAGGCTTTGAGAAATCTAAACTTCCGATAGAGAATTCTCAAAAACCTCAATGATATTATTATAAATTTCTAAATTAAAAGTGAATTTTCTATAAACTTTGGAGATTAAAAACTGAGGCTGTTCGTCATCTTTTATTGAAATGGCTACAACGTCATCTGAAGGCTCTACTGCAGTTTCAGCTAGAATGCCGATACCGATTCCCTCTGATATCATTTTTTTATACAAATTCAAATCTCCATTTTTATAGATAACGTCAGGCGTGTAATGATATTTTTTACATAATTGATTGAGCGCTTGTGCGTGAGTGAAATGGTCATTTAATGATATAAACTGTTCATTCTTAAGTTGCTTAAAAGAAATTTCCTTAAGATGAGACAATGGATGATTTTTACTTACTATAATTTTGTAGCTATCTTTTTTTATTACTTTACTAATTAAGTTATTTTCTTCAATTGGTTTTAAAGAACCAATTAAACCAATCTCAATATTGCCGTCTTTAAGTTCATTTATTAAGTCTTTTGATCCTTTATTAATAATAGCTACTCTATCCATTAAATTATTTTTAATTAAATTTAATGATATTTTGTGAAAATATGAATTACCTATAATTGGTGGCACACCGCATTTAATATAACCTACTTTTAGTTTTTCAATATCAGAAGACATATCATTTAATTCTTTCTCGATATTAGCAATATGACTAACTATTACCTCTCCCATTTTAGTAATTTCAATAGAGTGATGTTTATGGTCTCTAACCATAACCTCTACATTAAATTCTTCCTCAATGCGTTTGACCGCATATGAAATGGTAGGCTGACTGACATTAAAAAAATTTGAAGTCTCCGTAAAACTACCTAATTCTGCTAATTTTCTAAAGTACACTAAATCTTGTAGTTTCAACGTTTATCCTCCGCTCATAAATAATATTTATAGAAATATGAAGTTTTGACTATACACATTTTAAAGGATTACTGTTTATTTGCAATTAAAAAGGAGGGCCTAAAAATGAAAGGTTTAGAATTACTTAATAATCCATTTTTAAATAAAGGGAGTGCATTTACAAATGATGAAAGAGAAAAACTTAATCTGAATGGATTATTGCCAACCAAAGTGAGAACTTTAGAAGAACAAGAACAGCAGACATATGATGAATTTAAACAAAAACAAACAAATTTAGAAAAACGTTTATATTTAATGGCGATTTTTAATCGCAACAGAACTCTATTTTACAAATTGTTATCAGATCATTTAGTTGAATTTATGCCAATTATTTATGATCCGGTTGTAGCTGAATCTATAGAAAAATATAATGAGATATTTTCAAGACCTCAAGAAGCCGCTTTCTTATCTATAAATCAGCCAGATAAAATAGAAGAACAACTCATAAATTCTACAAAAGGTAGAGATATAGAACTGATAGTAGTTACTGATGGTGAAGGTATACTCGGTATAGGCGACTGGGGAGTAAATGGCGTAGATATAGCTATAGGTAAACTTATGGTCTATACAGCCGCTGCGGGTATTGATCCTAGCAAAGTGTTGCCAGTTTCACTAGATGTAGGTACAAATAATGAAAGTTTATTAAACGATGAACTTTACTTAGGCAATCGTCATAAACGTGTAAGTGGAGAAAAATATGATAGTTTTATTGATTCTTTCGTTAAAGCAGTACAACGTCAATTTCCTAATGCATTATTACATTGGGAAGATTTTGGTCGTAATAATGCAACTAAAATATTAAAAAAATATGAAAATGAGTTAGCTACATTTAACGATGATGTACAAGGGACTGGCATCGTAGTTTTAGCTGGTATCCTTGGGGCGCTAAATATTTCAAAAGAGAAATTAACAAATCAAAAGATACTGATTTATGGCGCGGGAACAGCTGGTATGGGAATTGCCAATATTATATTAGATGAAATGAAAGAACAAGGCCTAAGCGAAAAAGACGCTAAGAATTTATTCTACTTAGTCGACAAACAAGGTTTATTAAGTAGCTCTACGCACGATTTAACAAGTGAACAAAGTGCGTTTTTAAAAGATACCACTAACGTGTCGCATACTTCGTTTAATGATTTAGCTGATATCGTTTCAGAAGTAAAACCAACTATTTTAATTGGTACATCTACTCAACCTGGTGCATTTAATGAACAAGTGATTAAAACAATGCATTTTTATACTAAAAGACCTATTATTTTACCGCTATCTAACCCAACAAAATTAGCTGAAGCCAAAGCAGAAAACATACTGAAATGGACAAATGGTGAAGCACTTATTGGAACAGGTATTCCTGTAGACGATATCCAGTTTAACGGTGTGAATTATCAAATAGGACAAGCAAACAATGCGTTGATGTATCCAGGTTTAGGATTAGGTTTAATTGCTTCTAAATCTCAGAAAGTAAACAAAGAAATTCTATCTCAAGCTAGCCACGCATTAGGAAATCTTGTAGACGTTAATCAACCAGGAGCTGCAATTTTACCACCAGTTTCAGATATAGAAAATTTCTCACAAAAAATTGCTGAAAACGTAGCTCAAAATGTTATTGATCAAAAAATTCATGGGCCAATTACTACAACTAATGTTAAAGCTCTTGTCACAGAACATAAATGGAAACCTATCTATCAATCTTTATTAGATTAAATATTTTGGGATAAAAGTCAGGAGATTTTAGATATGTCAAAAATAAATAATCCTTCTCAAACAACAAATAAAAATGGATTTTCAAGCTATATTTGGAATGTAGATGTTAAAGGCATTGCTTTACCAATCTATATAGGTATTATTCTGATACTCATTTGTATCATGGCGATAGGTAAACTTCCTCACACAATTGTCGGAGCCATTTCAGTACTAGTTATCTTAGGCAATTTCTTACATTACCTGGGAAATAAAATCCCAATTATCAGATCTTATTTAGGCGGCGGTTCCGTATTTTGTATATTTGTTTCAGCGTTCTTAGCTACCTTTGGAGTCTTACCATCAAGTGTCGTATCTACAACAAAAGATTTTGTTAATAATATGGGATTTCTAGATTTTTATATTGCTGCTCTAATAACTGGCAGTATTCTAGGGATGAACCGATCATTACTAATCAAAGCATCTATTAGATTTATCCCAGTTGCATTACTATCAATGTTATGCTGCTTTTTAATGGTAGGAACTATTGGAGCACTGATTGGCAATGGTTTTGGTAATTCAATTTTATATATAGCCTTTCCTTCTATGGCAGGTGGAATAGGTGCTGGAGTTGTACCATTATCAAGTATTTACGCCCATAGTATGGGTGCTTCATCAGGAGGTATTATTTCTCAATTAATTCCCGCTTCGGCAATGAGTAATGTTCTAGCCATCATTGGAGCAGCACTTTTAGTGAAATTAGGAGAAAATTTACCAAAATCTAACGGACATGGAAAATTAATTAAAAATGAAAAAACTAAAAATAAAAACGGTACTAATGATGAAAAAGTTAAAAAGGATAGTCCAAATTTTAATATTACACAAATAGGTGTGGGTTTATTAATTTCTTTTTCATTCTTCATGGTTGGTATCATTGGAAATTACTTTGTGCCTAAAGTACACGCATATGCATTTATGATTATTTTTGTAGTTATTGCTAAGGTTACTAAAATGCTTCCTAAATATTATGAAGAAAGTGCTATTATGTTCAATCAAGTTGTTGTCAAAAATTTAACACCAGCGGTTCTAGCCGGTATCGGAACAGCATTGCTCAATCTTAATGTACTTAGCCATGCGTTCACTTGGCAGTTTGTTACATTATGCATTACAAGTGTCATTACTATCTCTATTGCAGCAGGGATCTTCGGTAAGCTATTTGGATTATATCCGGTTGAATCAGTGGTAACTGCAGGTATGTGTAATAACAGTATGGGTGGTACAGGAAATGTTGCTGTGCTATCTTCAGCTAAAAGAATGGAATTAATAGCATTTGCTCAAATGGGAAATCGACTTGGAGGCGCTATAATTCTCATTATCTCAGGATTTCTTGCTCAAATATTTTCATAAAAATTATAGAATTGATTTGATAACATAGGCATTAGTAATATAATTTGAGTTATATTACATGTTATAAAGAGGGAGTTAGTTAATGAAGAAAGTGATAGGAATTATTAGCTTTTACATTTCCATTCTAGTTATTTTTTCATTAATTTTCACACTTTTATTTATTTTAAGCTCTCATTATTGGGATTATATTATTACAAGTTTAGTACTCATCACCATGGTTCTACATTTTCATCGACCCTTCTCATTTGGCTGGAAGTATTGGATTATATGGATGATGTTAATGTTAACAATTCTATTGGTAATTAATTTGGGAAGAGTGAGACAAGATGTTTCGTTTAGAGGAAATTTAGCCGCAGGTGTACTTAAAGTATTAACTAGAGATTTAGCTAATGATCAAGCAAATAACCAACCTAAACATGAGACTTATAATTGGAAGGACTGGAATCCACCTCATGGTTACCATAATTGTCTAGTTCAATTAAATAATACCAAAGGATATTTATTAAAAAAGAAAAAAGCTGAACCGAAACATCATCAAATTATCTATCAAATTCATGGCGGTGGCTATGTTAATGGTTACTCAAATACGTATAATAAGGCTGCTATTAATTATTCAAAATATAGTGGAAATTTACCAGTATTTTCAATAGATTATAGAATTGCACCTAAATATAAATATCCTACTGCGCTCAATGACGTGGAAAAGGGTTATCGATGGTTACTTAAACAAGGTTACAGTCCTAAAGATATTATTATTGCAGGAGATTCTGCTGGCGGAGGATTATCTTTAGCTTTAACACTTAAACTAAAAAATGAACATCAGCCAACACCTAAAATGCTAATTTTATCTTCCCCTTGGACAGATTTAGCAGCAAGTGGAAAATCTTATTATAAAAACTACCATAAAGATGTTATTTTTGGGTCTAATAAGAAACCTTCAAAAGAAACGACTAATATAGACATACCATATGCTAGAAAATCTCAGTTAAAAGATCAATATGTATCTCCTGCATACGGTAATTACAATGATATGCCCCCTATGTTAGTACAAACTGGACAAGATGAAATGCTCTTAAGCGATAGTACAACAATTATTGATAAGTCGAAAGATAATAATGGAGATGCAAAACTAATCACTTATCCTGGAATGTTCCATACTTTTTACATCTTAACACCATGGCTACCAGAATCTCACCAAGCTTGGAATGAAATTCATAAATTTATAAAATCACACAATAAATAACGATTCAATACATGGAGGTTTCTATTTAATCTTAGATAGAAACCTCCATTTTTTTATAGTGATCACACTTTGACTTTCGTAGCATTTCAAAGTGTTGATTTAGAATTTTAATATCTTGAAATATGAACCAATTAGTTGTTAGTAAAAATGAATTTTTCGCACAATTCTGGATATTATCAACATGTTATTATATGATGTGGATAACTTGAAGTTTATCTCTAAATGTTGCTATACAGGTGTTTGGGATTAGTTATCCATAAAGTTATCCACAATTATTAAATAAATATGTTAGTAATGTTAATAAAATTTTAACCTCAAGTTAATTGTTACTTAATGACACTCAATTACGCTTAAAAAGACAAATAATTTAAGGGAATGATAATATGGAAATCGTAAAAAATAAAAATGATTTATTTAGAATTATTGACCATGCAGACCAGAAACATACATCTAAAATTCTTCTTTTTATGATATTAGGCACGATTTTTTTAGATGCGTATGACATTACCATTTTAGGTACAATGACAGACCAGCTAACGAAAGAATTCCATCTATCTCCAACAATGCTTTCAGTGGTTATGACTTCCTTACCTATTGGAGCACTTTTTGGAGCCATTCTAGGGGGTTCACTTGCACATAAATTCGGGCGTAAGCGTATATTATCTGTCTCATTACTTATCCTTGTAATCACTTCTTTAGGCGCAGCACTTGCTCCTCATTTAGCTATTTTACTTATCTGCCGCTTCATTATGGGCTTCGCTATCGGTATGGATAGTCCTGTTGCATTCACTTTCATTGCTGAAATTAGTAATAAATGGCAGAAAGGTCGTAATGTTAACTATTGGCAGGTTGTATGGTATGTAGCAATCGTTGCCTCAGCTTTAGTAGTTATCGCCTTCTTTTTAATGGGTACAGGTGAACACTTATGGAGATTCGCAGTTGGCTTTGGTGCTTTGATTGCTTTAGTACTCTACATTTTACGTATTAATTATTTAAAAGAGAGCCCAACTTGGATGATTAATCACCACTCTCTTAAAGAAGCTACCGAGTATGTACGAAATAATTATGATGTGGATTTAAAACTTGAAGGTACTGGGGAGTCATTTTCAGAGAGTAAATCTTCAAAGCCTTCTGGCACTGAAATATTTAAACCTAAATATTTGAAAAGGATTGTACTAGCAACAGCCATTTCAACATTACAGGGAATGCAGTACTATGGAGTAGGATTATATATCCCAATAATTGCAACTTACATAATTAGTAAAGATAAATTAGGCGTGCTATTAGGTACAGCTATCGTGAATATAGCAGGTATTATTGGTGCTTATGTAGGATCACAACTGACATATAAGGTAGGTACACGCCGACTCACAATGATTGGTTTCAGTCTTGTGTTAATCGCGATGGTTATGACGGGCTTGTTCTATCACAATTTACCAATGATTATCAATACATTCTTAATCGCATTGTTCTTATTTGGACATTCTGGTGGACCTGGTACACAAGGTAAGACGATTGCGGCTTTATCATTCCCAACATATTTACGCTCACAAGCTACTGGTTTCGTAGAATCAGTAAGTCGTACGGGAAGTATTATCAGTACATTTGTATTTCCGATTATACTTGCAGCTGTGGGATTAACAAATACGATGCTTATCTTAGCCATCGTTCCTTTAGTTGGTTTAATTATTACGACTGCATTGAGATGGGAAGCTGTTGGAAAGAATGTAGAGGACGAGTAAATATTATATAAAGAAAGCCTCTTAGCTAGACCTCCCTTAATTGAGGGTAGTCTAAATTGCTAAGAGGCAATTTTTTATTAATTAGGGAAAGTACCTGGATTGAATCCGCCTTTCCATTTATTTAACGGCCAATATCTAAATAATACTTTACCAACAAGTTGATCTTTATCGACTAATCCTACATCGTAACGACTATCAACACTATTTTGACGATTATCCCCTAATACTAAGTATTTATTTTTAGGGATTTTCATATGTCCATTAGCGCCTCTAACTGTTTTAGATTTAAAATTCTCAGTTAAATACTTTCCGACTTTATGTTTCTTATTATAATTTAAATATGGTTCCGACACTTTCTTATTATTTAAATATAATTGGTCTTTCTTGTACTCTACAGTATCTCCAGGTTTACCTATTAAACGTTTAATATAGTCATCTTTTTTAGTTGCATGAAAAATAACTACGTCGCCAGAATTAATATGATTCAATGTTTTAGAAATACGGCTAACCATCACTCTATCCCTGTCTTCAAAAGTAGGATGCATAGACTCACCTGAGACGGTATAGGAAGTAAACAAGAATTTCGTTACTAATCCAACAATGATAAGCGCTACTGCAATTGCAATAATCCATTCTAATATCTCTTTTTTCATGGTTTAGGCTCCTTGATTCTTTAAATTATTCTTCTTCAGTTGTGTGGATAAGGTAACCCACTCCTAACGCTGCAGGTATACCAATAAATGGTGTGAACATTGAACTAAATAACAAACCAAATACTAAGGTACATAAGATACCTAAAAATCCACTTTTTTGTTCATTCTCAATAAATTTTTTTATCAAAGATTTAATTCTCCTTTAATGCTCACTATTGTACTATACCATTTTTAATTTTCACATTCTTACCGGTTTTAATTTTATCGTATTGCTTCTTTGGTACAACAATGACGCGTTTACCTTTATTCGTTTGTATAGTAACAGTGTATAATTTTTCATGAGGTTTCATTTGATTTTTTAACATATTCATTTGGTACTTCACACTACTTGTCTTACTCTGATTCTCTTGAGAGGCAATGATATAGAAATACAACCAATTATTATAGTATGATGTCGCCATATATTGTGAAGTATATGGCGCACCTGAGCTGTATCGTCGTCTTGGTGCCATCATTGAACGTGCTTGTTGAGATTTAGTGTGATATGCACCTTGTTTATACTTCGAAGCATTTCTACTAGAAGCTATACTACTTGTTCTAGTTGCTTGTTGCGCAGCACGTTGGCTTGATTGTTGGGCAGCTCGTGACGCATTAGCTGCACTTGAGCGACTCATTGATGAACTAGATGATGTTGAGCCTCTTGCAGCTGACGAGGAAGCACTTGATGATGAACTACTACTTGAACTACTTGAGCTAGAACTACTAGACCCTCCTGATGTTGCAGCGTCTAATTCCGTTGATAACATACCAAGTGAGGCTGTAGTGATAATAATCATTAAACTTATAAATTTTAATATTTTACCTTTCATCAACTCACCTTTTCTTATTTAGATACTTCATCTTTAGAAACTGCTTTACCTTCAACATCATCATCGCCGTATGTCATGTAAGGTGGGCGATAGACATGAATTTTGCTACCATCTTTAACTATGTATGGTTTTTTATTTCCATCACTTAAAATATGTTCATAAACATGTTCTAAATCTGTTTTCTCTAAATGTGATTTCCCTTTATTGTCTTTATATTTAATCTCTACATTAGGCGTATCTTCTCCACCATCGTTTAATACTTCATAATATACGTATTCATATTTATCTGATTTTTGACTTTCTTTCGAAGGTTCTTTCTGCTTTCCAGTTCCCCCACAAGCTGTGAGGATAAATGCTAAACTTAACAAACTAATTAATAGTATTAACCTTTTCATAAACATACTCCTTTATAGTCTTTAAAGTTTCATAAAAATTATAACAATTGTTTTTTAAATTCATATTAAGATTTAACCAAACTCAATGATTTACAATGTTATTTAACTGAATCATCTCATAAATTAATTATGTAATACAAATTGTTTTTTAATATCCCAAATAATTAAAAATGTTGAGAATGAACATTAAAAATTCCCAACACTAGTTGATTACATCTATTTACTTTCTTTAAAACCTTTGCTGACTATAATATTGATAATTAGCCAAATCAATTGGCAAATCAAAGGCGCAAGAAATATTCCTATAAATAGAAAGGCAAATTTATACCCTTCCATTTCATTGTTTAAGCCATTCATTAAACCTAATACTAGTAAAATAAGTGCCACCACTACCCAAAAAATTGTAGACACCCACCATCAAATCTATGAAATTTTCATACTTTTACCTCACTTATAGTTAAGAAATATATTAAGTATATCTATTGTTTCAACTTTTAAATTGATGTAATCATATCAAACAGTTCTAAAGGTTAAAAACGTTCTTAATTACACATAAAAGGATCAAACTTTATAAACCTTTCAACCGTGTAAGTTTCAATCGTTGATTTGTAAGATTAGATAAAGGCAACGTTACAATAAAGCTCCTACAATGAAATTGTAATCAATTCAAAGGAGTGTTTATTCATGAAAGCATTAAAAATTTCATTAACTACTGTAGTAGTTATTATCTTATTACTAGTAGGATTACTTTTCGGATTAAAAGTTTATGGAGATCATCATCCAAATAACAAAGATGTTAAAAGTTTAAATATGGCTAACCCCTTAGAACCAACAAAAGAATATTATGTGAAAACGACTAAACCAATGAAACATAAACCTAAGCAATATGAAGATGTTGATAACGTTTATAAGACTACTGGTTATGATGATAAAGGCAACAGTAAAAAAATCTTATACACAGGAATGAAAAAACTTAAACCAAATCATTATTTAAAAATTAAAGAAAAATTAAACACAGTGAGAAGCTATGACGAAGTTAAAAAAGATGAAATTCCTAAAAAAGCAATGAGTAAATTAGAGAAATAAATGGTGAAAGATTATGAAAGCTTTGAAGAAAATATCAATTACACTAGGCGTTTTTATTCTTCTAATTGGTGCGCTCATGCTAGTAGGTAAAATTTATAGTGAACATCATCCAAACGACCCCACAGTACGAGATTTAAATAAATATAATTTTATGATACCTAAAGAAGATTATTTTGTTAAAACTGATAAACCTGTTAAAAAAGAAAAATTCGGAACAGACTTCTATAATTATACTTATAAAACTGTTGGTTATGATAAAAAAGGTGATGGCAAGAAAATCACCTATACCGCAACTAAGAAATTAAAAACAAATCATTATCTCAAGTTAACAACAAAACAGGATCAAGTTTTAAGTTATTCAGAAGTTAAAAAAAGAGAGATTCCTGAAGACGCCAATAAAAATTTAAATTAATTTATTTCCACGATCTTTTAAAAGGTCGTGGTTTTATTTTTATAAAGATAATTAAATCTTACATACCTGTAAGTTACAACAAGCAATTTGTAAGGTTAGATAAAGGCAACAGCCATAGATTCTCTCTACAATTTAAGTATAAACACATTGAGGAGTGAGAAGATGACGATATTAAAAGTTAACAAATTATCAAAAGTATATGGAGACAAACAAAAGTACCAAGCACTTAAAGATATCAGTTTTTCAGTTGAAAAAGGAGAATTCGTAGCAATCATGGGACCTTCTGGTTCAGGTAAAACTACATTATTAAATGTTCTTAGTTCTATTGATACTATCTCAGGAGGTTCTGTAGAAGTCGATGGTAATGAAATAAACAAACTAAGTAATAAAAAGCTTGCAAATTTCCGTAAAAAACAACTTGGATTCATCTTCCAAGATTATAGTGTACTGCCTACTTTAACCGTTAAAGAAAATATTATGCTTCCACTTTCAGTCCAAAAAATTCAAAAATACGAAATGGAACAGAATTACAAAGAAGTGACAGAAGCTCTTGGTATTAATGACCTGGGAAATAAATATCCTAGTGAAATTTCAGGTGGACAACAACAACGTACGGCAGCCGCCCGTGCTTTCGTTCATAAACCAAATATTATCTTTGCCGATGAGCCTACGGGTGCTCTAGATTCGAAAAGTGCTCAAGATTTACTTAATCGATTAGAAGATATGAATAAACAATTTAATTCAACGATTATTATGGTTACTCATGACCCATCAGCAGCAAGTTTTGCTGAGAGAGTAATTATGTTGAAGGATGGTAATATTCATTCTGAAATTTATCAAGGAGACGACTCTAAACAAGACTTCTATCAAGAAATCATCAAATTGCAATCGGCATTAGGTGGTGTCACTCATGACGTTTAATCAAATTACGCTTAAAAATTTAAGACAGAACATCAAACACTATGGCATGTTCTTATTCTCTTTATTATTAAGTATCGTACTTTATTTTAGTTTCTCAACTTTGAAGCATTCACACAGTATTAATAATTCAACTTCTATGGCAATAATTCAAAAAGGATCTAGTTTCGGAGCATCAATTTTATTCATTATTATTATTATATTCTTAATGTACGCGAACCACTTATTCGTTAAAAGACGTACAAAAGAGTTTGCATTATTCCAACTTATCGGACTCACAAGAGGAAATATTCTTAGAATGTTAAGTATTGAGCAATTCGCGATATTTGTAATTACAGGTATCTTAGGCGTGCTCATTGGAATTTTCAGTTCACAACTTTTACTTGCCATTGCTTCTAAATTGATGAAGTTAAAAGTTCATCTTTCAATAGGATTTGAACCCCAAGCACTAATCATTACTATCATAATGTTAGTCATTGCTTTTGTTTTAATACTTGTTCAGAATTACCTTTTCCTAAAAAGAAGAAGCATCTTAACAATGATGAAAGATAGTTCTCAATCTGAAGCAACTAAAGCACGTATTTCAGTTCCTGAAATTATTGGTGGTATCCTAGGTATCTTAATGATAGCTTTAGGGTATTATATGGCAACTGAAATGTTTGGTGTATTTAAATCACTTACTATAGCATTAGTTACACCATTCATTATTTTATTCTTAACAATTGTCGGTGCTTACTTATTCTTTAGAAGTTCAGTGTCACTCATTTTTAAAACGATAAAACGTTCAAAGAATGGTCGTGTTTCAATCACAGATGTGGTGTGTACATCTTCTATCATGCATAGAATGAAGAAAAATGCGATGTCATTAACAGTCATCGCCATCATTTCAGCGTTAACTGTTACAATTCTTTGTTTTACAGCTATTACTAAAGCAAATTCGGATTATAATATTGAATCATCAACACCACAAGACTTTGACTTCTCAAAAGGTAAGCAAGCGCATAAATTTGAACAGCAATTAAATAAAAATAATATTAAACACGATAAACATACTTATGAGTCAATTAATCCTAAAACAGTTAAAGATAACGTTATGACATTACAAGATGATTCTGAAGGTTTCTCACAGAATACGTCAATGATTGTTAATAAAGATCTTAAAGGTAATAACGCTCGATTAACAAACACTAAAACCGCTATCGGAATGATGAAATTTAATATGAATCAAAGTATCACAGTTAAAGGTAAGTCTAAAACAACTGTAAAAGTAACAGATAAAGACGATTCCAAAGTTTATCCATCTGAATTATCATATGCAGCTCCTATAGTAGAAGTAAGTCCTAAAGTATACAACTCATTAAAAACAGATAAAAATACTGCGCACGTTTATGGATTTAATATTAAACATCATAGCGATATGAAAAAAGCTGAACGTATCGCGTCGAAAGTTGATCCAAATGTAACTTCTAAAGATGAATTGAAAAAAGTGGTGGACGCAACAAATGGTATTTTCATATTTGTAACTTCATTCTTAGGATTAGCGTTCTTAATCGCAGCTGGATGTATTATTTACATTAAACAAATGGATGAAACTGAAGATGAAATCGATAATTTTAAAGTCTTACGACGAATCGGATTTACTAATTCTGATATGTCTAAAGGGTTATTATTAAAGATTTTATTCAACTTTGGATTACCTTTAATTATAGCTCTACTACATGCGTTATTTGCGGCACTAGCCTTTATGCATGTTATGGGCAATGTAACAATGGTACCTGTATTCCTAGTAATGATTGTTTACACAGTCATCTACCTCATCTTTGCTCTTATAGCATTTATACACTCAAATCGTGTCATTAAGCGCTCAATTTAAAAAGGATTTTTCAAATAATTAATTAAAAAAGGATGGTATTTATTATGAAAATTAAAGATTTAATCAAACAATCATATGAGGATTTAAAAAATTTAACTATTAACTGGTTCAATATCTTAATGTTAGTTGTCATTGTATTTGTTTTAAGTAATATTATTACGCCTATCGCAGGTATTCCTGTTGGACTATTAGGAGGCGCATATTTCTTAAAACGTCGTGAAGAAAAAGAAGATCAATAACTTAATCATAAAAAAAATAACACCCTCATTGGAGATGTCAGTACAGTTCGACACATCCTTTGAGGGTGTTTTTACTATGTGAAGTTATTATTTTTTAGTTAGACCATCTAATTCCTCAACTCTCATCATATTATTTATCATACCTAAATAATATTTTCCTAATTCAGCACCAGTACGTTTGAAATCAGGGAGATCAAGGCCGATTAAATCTGCATGATCCCAACCGTTTTGTACAGGTCTGACTTGCCAAACCCCTTTACTTGTAGCTGGGTTCAAGAAGCCTACTTTTTTGAATGCTTGAGCAGTAGGATATATTGACGATGATACAGGTACTAGACCGTCATTCACTCTTACATTTTTATTTTTATCTCTACCAATGATACGACTCGTTATATCCATTGCGAATAACTGTCTTACGTCTGGTATTTGAAATCCTAGAGGGCCAGTATGCGTAGCTGCACCTGTATAAGTTGTGTATACAATATTAGGGTTTAAGTTTGTCATTTTATTTAACTTTTCAGCACCAGCAGTTGTTAAATCATTAATTGCTTGGTCTTCAGTATCCCAAATTCTACTATTTGCAACGCGTTCAGCATATTCTATATAGCTTTCATTTGGTTTTTGTTTAAAGCCCCATTGAGAAAAGCCTAAATTTAAATCTAGCAATCTACTACCACTTAGACGTCCTATACGATTCATTGCATCTTTAACAATTTTACGTGTACCTAATTTATCGGCAGCAGGCGTACCATTATGTGGTGTTCCTACAGTAGTAATAGTTGATATCATATTATCTTTTCCACCTTTGAAGAGATCTGATACCGTACCACCATGTTGACGTTGATAGTCTATTTCTTCTTGATTTCCATTTCTTAAGAAATGCTCCATCAAACGAATCGTTTGACCACCCATACTATGACCAACTAAATGAATTTTTTTACCAGGTGCCCAATCCGGCATAATACCTTCATATGTTCTACCATAACGATGATGACCATATTTAGCCGCATGAGCTGCACCGTAGTCTACGCGACCGCCTTTAATGTAGTAGTACAAGTCAACCGCACGATCATAGTTACTGCTAAATGCACCAATATTTGCTTCATGTACACGGTAACCTTGTTTAGTCAATTCACTTTTAATATTATATTTACCTCCACCCCAATAATTTGGATAAAGTGTAAACGCATCTTCACCGACTAAACCAGCAAAACCATGAACGAACACGACAGGATATTGATTTTTATATTGAGCTTGTAGCGTTTGTTTAGAAAGTTTGTTCGGTTGATGAGATTGTAGTGTTTTTGGTGCTGTGGAAGTCGGTCTTTCTGTTTTATCTGTTTTAACTGATTGTTTCGTAGTATTTTTATTTTCTTGTTTCATGGATGGAGTTTTCTTAGTTGGTTGGTCTACTTCTTTTTCATTATTTTGTTCCCGAGTATCTTGTTCTTTATTTGAAGATTTTAATTGAGTTGAGTCTTTCGGGTCATCATTGTTTTCAGTAGATCGAAGTTGAGTATTTTGTGATGATTGATGGGCACCCTTAGACTGAGGATTCTCATTGTCAGTTTCGTCTTTTTTGTTTCGAGACTCTTGCGTTGTTTCTTGAGGTTGTGAAGATGAGGAATTTTGTTTAGATTCTTTAGAGTATGTAGTGTCATGAGTTGATGATTTATCTTTAGATTCTTGCGGGTCTTGTGAATCTGTCTTATCTTGTAGTTCTTGTTGACCTTGTGACTTTGTTGATTCTTGAGACTCAGAAGGATTATCGCTTGATTTGCTTTGAGTTACTTTATCATTTTCTTGAGTTGTTTCTGTTAATTGAGTTTCTGTTGGTTTACTTTCTGATTCATATTGCTTGTTATCAGTAGATGTTGCGTTGTCTTGCGTAGAAGTGTTATCAGCTTTTCTTTCACTATTATTTGTTTTTTTAGACGGAAGGACGTCTTGATTATCTAATTCTTCCTTCTTAGTATCAATCGCTTCTGATGTGTCTGGAGTATCGTTATGATTAGTTGCTTCTTTCGTGCTTTCTAATGATTGATTTTGAGAGTTTTCTTTATCTTGAGGATGTTGAGTTGGATTCGTTTGTTGTGTTTGAGTAGATTGAGTTGATTCGGTTTGTTGAGGTTGAGAATGTTGCGTTGATTCGGATTGCTGTGGTTGAGAAGTTTTTGAAGATGGTAACTCAGACTCACTTGGCCGTGATTCATTTTCTTTTAAATTCTTTTGAGCAGTTTGAGTTGTTTCATTTGAATGTGAAGGTGTATTAATTTGTTGGTTTGTCTCTTCTGCGGCATGTGCTTGTTGTCCCCCAATAAAAATCGTTATACCTGTGACAATAGACACGACTCCTACAGCGTACTTTCTAATACTAAATCTTTTCTTTTCATTATAATTTTTCAAAATAATCACCTCTATAAGTTTTTTCCCTTATAAAGATTGAAAATATAACTGCTATCTTTAAATTAACATACAAACGTTTAATTTTTTTAACTTTTTTTATTAAAGTTTTGTTAAAATTTTCATTTTTATATTTTGCTTTCTTCTATATTTTCAATTTAACAAATAATTATTATAATTCGATAGATTACCTGTAATTTGATATATTAAGTACTAAATAATATGTGTGAGGTTATTTTTAATGGAGAGTTACCAACAATTTCTAAACAGCCCTAATACATTTATATGGATAGCTTTTATTTTATATTTGATTAGTAGTTTAGTCTTTTTTAGTGTCACAGTTTTCGTGGGTTTACGTCATGTGTCTCTTAAAGAAAGAATCATTACTACCTTTGTTTTAAGTATCGTTTTAACACTTACGTTGACTACACTTACTTATTGCATCGTCTCTAAATAAAGAACTGGAAAGTGACTATTAAAAATCTACTTTCCAGTTTTACTTTATTGTATAGAGAAAGGCACAAACACCGTTCTACCAATGTCTATGCCTTTTAAATCAGTTAATATAATGCTGTGTTACGCGGTGTTCTCTGATGTACAATATACATTATTTAATTTCTATACCAAGCTGTTTTAGGCCAATTCTTATGTTTAGGTTTACCTTTCCATGACGAGCAATCTTTAACTCCTTTTTTACGAACATTCAAACCATCACATTTAGTCATTTTTCCTATAGATGAGCATTTATAAGCTTTAGCGTGATACCAACAGTCACTTTTATAAAAATCTACATAAGCTCTCGGATGTACTTTTGACCAGTATTTACGATCAGATTTTGTTCCATTAAATCTATTACAATGCACATAAGTTCCCTTTTTAACTCTTTTTCCACTTTTTGTCCTTTATAGGTTTTACTATAGAGAGCGATTCCATTTGGTATTTTACCATCGTCTTTACCATCCATGTTACCAACAAAATCTGTAAAATTAATTACTTTTGTATTATTTCCACTACTTCTTTCGGCTGAGTAACTTGAAGTTTTCTTTTCTGGATTAGGTAACATATCTTCTACAACGACTTTATTTCCATTTTTAGTAATATGAAAATTATTATCTTCTTTTTCAATTTCTTTGAATTGTTTCATCGTTTTCGAATCAACTTGCGAAGCATCATAAGTTCCAACTAATTTAACATTTTCAGGATTCGAGTCGTGATTTTCTTCTGCGTGAGTTGCATTGGTTTGCAAACTTGCTATACCTGTAACGGAAACTAAAACACCAATTAAAATTAATTAAATTATGTAGAAAAGACTACATTTTTAAGTTATCATAAATTATAAATTTTTTAGAATATAAGGTGGATTTAAATGAAAAAAGCATTTTATATTATTGGTATAATCATTGTTTTAGCGATTTGTTATATTTTTGTAAATTTTTTTCTATTTGATACATGGGTATGTCACTCCAGTGAGAAACAAATTAATGAATACGTTCAAAAGAAGGAAACTAAGAAATTAAACAATATTACTAAAGATAATAAGACATATCATTTTTTAAAAGAACGAGATACTATTTCTATTGAAAGAAAGTCTGACAATCAAGGAAGTGGTCATATAGGTTATTATAATGTTGATATCAATGGAAAGACAGCTACATTAACTATAAAAATCAAACACGCATTTCTTCCAGAAAGTCCCGAGGTTAAAACAATAAAATTAAATCAATAAGTCTTCTGAATTGTTTTTTTAGATTAATTTGGCTCTTTTTTTAATACTTAATTAAAGAGCTTAAATGTGAAGGATTCATAATTTAGGAATTACCATTGTTATATTATGTGTTTTTTAAGTGGGTAGACAAAGAGCAAATATATAGGGTATTAAAATGCGTATAACTAATTCGACACTTTGGAGTTGACAGTATAAAAGTAAGCAAAAAAGTAGTAATCATAACTAGTTTAAACTATTTAGTTATAATTTTTAGTTTTGGTATTGCTTGGTTGTTACTATGGAAAGATTTTTCATTTACTGGAACTAACAAAAATATTACTAATATTAGTCTTACTATTGGCACTTTGATTTCAAGTAACGGATTAATACAAACGTATGGTTTGTTTTTGGATAAAGATGGTTTATTTTCAAGTACGCCTAAAGCACACAAGCAATTAGAAACTATTTTGTCGACTTTAACGACTATACTGCAAGCTATAACCATGTGCTTATGTGTAACATTTTTAAAAGAAACGCCAATACCAATAGTTATCTTTTTAGTGATATTTATTATAATTGTAATGTTGAATTTTATATTATCCCCACGAGATAAAAGTTAAATAATTTATTTTACTCGTAGAATTTATATCAGAATTCAGTATATAAAAATAACAATTATTAAAATTTAAGCGTAAGTAGTCAACATTAAAGTAACTACTCACGCTTTTAAGATAATTATATAGAAGCAATCGTTATTTAATAATATCAATTAATTCTTTTTTAGATGCGGCACGTGCAGGTATCCAACCGAACACAATACCGATAAGAGTAGATACACCAACAGCTAAGATTACGGAGCCTAGACTGACGGAACTCTTAACCATCTCTGGTGTAACGAGATCAATTAATGTTGCTATGATAATACCGAGTATTAATCCGATAATACCACCAATAAGACATAGGACCACACTCTCGACTAAGAATTGTATTTCGATATCTCGACCTTTGGCGCCAAATGCACGTCGGATCGCAATTTCTTCTGTACGCTCAGTAACTGAAATGTACATCACATTCATCACACCAATACCTGCAATAAAGAGTGAAATACCTGCAACTGCTGCAACAAAGTAAGTAATGGTATCTAATACTTTTCCGATACCTTTCATCATTTCTTCATTGTCTTGATAACTATATTGCCCCTCAGATGTGCCAGTACCTTTTTTATTCAGTTCTTTTTCAACTTTTTTACCGACATCTTTTTTAGCAGAACTCTTATCCACAGTAACTAATAATTGAGGCATACCCTGAGACAAGTTACCCATATATTTATTGAACGTCTTAGTAGGGAGTTGTACTGTTGATTCTTCAGGCATTCCCATACCGCCAGCGTCCATTCCTGAATCTTCAGATATACCAACAACTTTAAATCCTTCGCCATTCACATAGATAGACTTACCTATCGCATTATTGTTAAACACTTTTTTCGCAAGTTTACTATCAATGACAGCAACTTTCTCTTCAGTGTCATTATCATCTTTAGTAAAACCTTTGCCTTTGTCTACATCGGTAAGCTCGTTTTGTTTTTTAAGACTGACATCACCGCCACCATGCGAATTGGTAATTTTAGCTGAATACGTGCTATCATCGTCTTCTTTTATTTTGGCACTTTTAACACCTTTAATTTGTTCTACCACACTTATATCTTCTTGTTTAAATGGATTATTCTTAGGTGCCTCCATATTTTCAGTCATAAATGAAATAGAAGCTTGATCTTTACCCGCACCCGCTTCATCAAATTGTTCATTTGTTGATTTCTTAAATCCATTACCTAAAGACATAATAGTAATGACAGCTGCGATACCGATGATAATCCCAATCATCGTAAAGATGTTTCGACGTTTATTCTTTAAAATTGAGCGAAAGGCGACAGCAATAACATTAGAAAAGTTATTCATGCGTCAACACCTCTTCCTCTCGCACACGACCATCTAAAATATGAATGATACGATCAGCTTTATCCGCTACATCGCGGTCATGTGTAACCATAATCATTGTCGTTCTTTTTTCTTTATTTAGTTTAACGAAGAGTTCCATAATATCTTGAGACGTCTTAGAATCAAGCGCACCTGTAGGTTCATCAGCGATAATAAACTTCGGATTATTGATAATCGCTCTAGCGATGGCCACCCGTTGTTGTTGACCACCTGATAATTTGTTCGGCAATAAATCTTCTTTACCTTTAAGACCGACGTCTTGAAGACCGTCTAAAACTTTATTTTTACGCTCTTTACTCCCTATTCCGTTATAAATAAGAGGGATACTAACATTCTCAAGAATTGTATTATTTTGGATTAATTTAAAATTTTGAAAGACAAAACCTACAGTATGATTTCGAATTTCAGCAAGCTTATTGTCTGAACTTTTTTGATAATTTTCTTTATTGAAAAGGTATTCCCCTTCATATCCGCGATCGATAAATCCTAATATGTTGATGAGCGTACTTTTACCTGAGCCTGAAGGACCCATGATAGCGATAAACTCTCCTTCATCAATATGAATATCAATATCCTTTAAAATATGATTAGATTCATTACCATTTTTAAAGTGTCGATTGATTTTTTTCAACTCAATCATGATGACACCTCAACTTTTTCTCCATCATTTAAATTACCTTTAGGATTTTTAATGACTTTATCACCTGATTTAAGACCTTTTTTAACGATAATTTGACCATTGTTTCGTTCAATTTTGATATCACGTTTATGAACTTTATGATTTTCATCAACCACGAACACATCATTATCTTTAGTTAATACATTATCAGGTAGTTTTTTAGTTTTTAAAGGAATCTTCGCATCCATAGAGAAACCTGATCTAACTGGGATATCTAAATCTCCAATAACTACTCTGTATTTAGATGTGTCGCCTTCTTTACCTCCAGAAGGATTATTCACAGTTGGATTAGAAGCTTGAGCGCCTGAACCTTCACCTTCTTCACCGCCTGCTTGAGCACCACCAGCTGCTTCACCCTCACTACCGGAATCATAACTAGTAGGAAGCTCATCAATTTTGATAATCTTACCTTCACCTTTTTTACCTGTACTATTTACAGTAACGTCGACTTTATCTCCCTCTTTAATTTTATTAATATCAAATTCTGTAACAGTCGCATTGATTTGAGGGTTATCTGAAATTAATTGTAAAATCGGTTGTCCATCACCAACATCTGAATCATTTTTGATATTTACTTTACCATCAAATGAAGCATACATACTATCATTCACTTGTCTGTCGTGTTGTGCTAATGACTGTTGTGCTTCATTGAGTGAACTTTGATCTTGAGTAAGTTTAGATTGCAATTGACTACTGTTAGGACTTTGATTAATCTTTTGATAATCATCATTCACTTGACTTTGTGCTTGGTTCACTTTATTCGCTAATTGTTCACGTTTACTAGCATTCGTGTCATAATTAATTAAACGATCCCCTTGTTTAACCTTCTGTCCATCATCAACAGATGCACTTAAAAATGTCCCAATTGAGCTGTTATTATTATATGTTTTTACAGATTTAGGAGAAGCTTTCCCCTCTAAACTAATAGGTGTCTCCTTCTTAACTGTATATGTATCGTAACCTTCACTGTCTTTCTTACCTGACCCATTTACCTGTTTCACGATAAAAGCAGCGATAATTAATAATAGAATGATTGCAATTCCTATGATGATCCACAATATTTTCTTTTTCATATCTATTTCTCCTTAATAATTGATTGCAATTGAAATGATAACACAAATGTAAAATTAGTAATATTTTATATATATAAAATTTACAAAATCTTAGAAATGTTAATATTGAAAAAACATTCATTCTCTAAAATTATTAAGTATAGGCAATGAAATTTAACTAAAATTTTAAATTGCTTATTTTATAAAATAGATTTAAATGTTAACATTTAAGTGATATTAATAAACAAAGGAGATATACATATTATGGAAAATCAAAATATCGATACTAAACAACTAGAAAATTCTAGCATTCCATTTGTAAATCATTTTAGTAAGTTAAGAGAAAATCCAAAATGGTTAGTGAAGTTGTTAATTCTAATAGTTTTAGCCATAATAACTGCATTCGTAAGTTACTTTGCTACAAAAGATTCTGTATTATCACAATTTAATGGTCAGATGAATTCTGGAGTTTACTTAATAATGACATTAATAACTAGTTTCTTTGGCATGCTTTTTAATGCAGGAATAGTTTTTGTGATTTTCTTAGTTATTTCTAAAATATTTAAATCTGATGCTAAAGGTAGCAGTATCTTTTCTGCTGCACTTTCATACTCAATTATAATTAATGCTTTCTCTCTTATTATCATTATTATCCAATTATTATTTGGATTAAGTATTCTTGAATATAAATTAGACAGTTTAAACATCTTCGCAAAAGATAATAAGTATCTTATGGCTATTAGTTTAACTAACTTATTAAAAGCATTTTTAACAGGTGTAGTTTATTACTCAACGAGTCGCTTATCTAAGAAAACATCTATTATATTAGGTATCGTTGCTCTAGTTTTATTAGTTGGATTTGGTATAATAAGTGGAGCTTCTGGTCAATCAATGCCAAATATGAACACTAAATAATCACAAGAGGTACGAATAATGAATACAGGATTAATATTATTGATAATCATTTGTTGTGGTATGTTACCAATTATTATTAGCTTGAATGAGAAAAAGAAAAAATAGGCGATATTAGCAATAACTAAAAAATCCCCTCACTACTCGAGATAGTGAGGGGATTGGTAATATTAATGCATGAACTCTTATTAATTTAATTATACTAGATTACATAGAAATGCATAGTATATTAATTAATTATTTTTATTTAAAGCTCGCTTTCATTAGATGCTATTATTTTTTTGGAGGAGGATTTTGATGATTACTATACTAATAGTTTTTTTACTACTTCATTTGTTACCTGCCATATATTTTGGAATAAAATACTTTAAATTGAAGAATAAAAAAGCCTCAGATAAAGAATTTAAAAATCTTTCTAAATCAATGATGAGAGCAGAAAGTATCATTATTCCAATTTCAGTATTATTAATGTTATTACTATATTTTATTAAATAAAAAGTTGTCTGATCATTAGATATTAATAAACTGCATACAAATAAGAAACTAACACTTCGTTCAGTCTACCCTCTACATAAAAAACGTTCCTTATTTAAGGAACGTTTACTCTTTCGTTTCTGGTTCATACGCTTCTATAATTCTTTTCAACATCTTTTCAATGTAATTTTCATCTAATGAGTCGGGTTTGATTAATATATTGAAGTAAATAGGCGAGAAGATAAGATCTATAAATAAGTCTTGCTCTTCATCTTTAATATGCTTGCTGATAATCTTTTTTAATGTTCTTCGATTGCTATTAAAATAATCTGTCATAAACGTTTCTCGTGCTTCGATCTGTTGATGACTGATTAAAATTTCAATCACTGCACTACCTAATTTCGTCTTATAAATATCTTTGATTTTCACTAAAAAATGATACAAATCTTCATATAAATTGTCGCTCTCATGGATAAATATCTTTTGTGATTGTTCAACAAACATATCCATAATAATTGACGATTTATCTTTCCATCTGCGATAAATCGTCGCTTTAGAGATACCAGTATTTTCCGAAATCTGATCAATTGTTATGTCTCTAAAATGTATTGTTTCTAATAAACGGTTAATTTCTTCATAAATTTTCTTATTTATTGTTGGATCTTTCGGTCTTCCAGCCATGTTTAACCCTTCTTTTATGCGTAATAAATTCAACAATTTCAAATATAACTACTGCACTTACAAACCATACAATAAATCCACCAATAATACTAACTAACCACATTTGTGTTGATTGTAAAAGTCCCCAAGTAGCTAAAATACTAAATAATACGCCTATCATACCAAAAACTGCGCCTCTACTCACATGCATTGCCATCTTATCACCAAATTGCATGCCTGTGATAAACATTGAAACTAAGAACACTGCTGGAAAAGTTGCAAAGATACCTCCGAACTCTTTCCAAGGTAATACCATTGATACAATGTAACTCACTAATACTGCTAATCCACCAACGAGAAACTTTATTAATACTAATTTCATTATTACAATGCCTCCATCATTAAATATGTCTAACTACAAATATTGCTATAGAAATGACAAGCCAACATACAATTGAAAATATAGTCCCACTCTTATAATTTCTTTTACCTATAAATAGTGAGGTAAAGAATACAGTAACTATACAAGATATAATTCCTACAATCGCACCTGTACTAAGATGTATAGACATTTGAATCAGTTGTTGACCTCGATGATCTATAGCTAAAGCAATCACTGCAGCAAGGTAGACTGCCGGCATAGTGGCTATAATACCACCTAACTTACCACCGACTTTATCTGCCATAACTGATGCGAGCGCAACTGCAAGACCACCTATTACAAAATGGAGAATAGCACTTGAAATCGATATACCAAACACAATAACCCTTCTTATCAATTTTAATTATTAAACGAAACGTTTCGTTTACTTTTAGTGTAAATCGATTATAGTGCGTTGTAAACATTTCCACTAAAATACCTAATTTTCTAAAAATACCAATAGTATGTGTTTCACGTAAAACAATTATTAAAGTTTTTGCATTATCTAAAATAACTTATTTATAGTTTAGTTTGTTGCTTGATAGATTTATGTTAAAGTTTTTATAAAATCATTTTCTAATTAAGTGAGGTTAGACATTCATGTACAAAAATTTAATCTTTGATTTCGATGGTACAATTGTAGATTCTAAAGAATGTAGTATAGTTGCTACTCAAAAATCTTTTAAAGAAAGAGGGCTAGAAGAACCGACAGTAAATCTGATTGAGTATTATATGGGAATACCAATAGAAAAGTCATTCAGTTTAATGAGTTCCGTTGATTTAGATGACCATCAGTTAGAAGCGCTTATCAAAACCTTTAGGCAAAATTATAAAGAGGTTGAATCATCTTATTTAAAACTTTATAAACATATGACTGAACAACTCCAATCACTCTCAAAAGATAAACAGTTATTTGTAGTATCAAGTAAGAAAACAGATGTGCTCATTCGTAACTTAGAGATCTTAGACATAGATCACTTATTTACAGAAGTAATAGGGTCAGACAAAGTTAATCATTATAAACCTTCACCTGATGGCATCAACTATATCTTGAATAAATACCAATTAGAAAATGAAGAAACTATTTATATCGGGGACGCTATATTTGATATGCAAATGGCAAATAGCGCAAAAGTGGCATCATGTGCAGTCACTTGGGGTACACACAGTATTGAGGAATTAAAATCTGAGAATCCAACATATATCATTCATGAGGTAACTGAATTAAATTTCTAATCTTTTTTAAATTCTCGAAAATTCAATTAACATCCCTTCATCAAACATATAAAGGAGAAAATCACTTTGAGTAAAAAAGTTTTAATTACAGGTGCGAATAAAGGCATAGGCTTTGAAACAGCGAGACAACTTGGAGAGCAAGGTTGGTACATATTACTCGGGGCTAGAAATGAGCAAAGAGGGATGGAAGCAGTTAATACGCTTCAACGAGAAGGAATTAACGTAGAATGGGTTAGAATAGATTTAAATCACGATGAAACAATAGATTCAGCTGCACAATACATTAGAGCACATCACAGTGATATTAACGTCTTAATAAATAATGCAGGTGTTTCAGGAAATATGCAGGCTAAGCCATTAGATGTGGATGTTGATGAGTTAAGATCTTTAACAGAGGTTAATTTCTTCGGTAATTTCCAAATGATTAAAGCTTTCACACCAATCTTAGCCCGTAATAAAGGTAGAATAGTGAATTTAACCATCCCTTTGAAACCATCAAGTTTCTTCGAACCATTTAGTTACATTGCAACGAAAGCACCACTTAACTCAATGATTAAGCTCTTTGCAAGACAATTCAAGAAAAGTAAAATACCAGTCGAAATTTTCGGTATTATGCCAGGTGGAGTGACGACTGATTTAAACAATCATCAAAAAGGTCTACTCATGCGTACCGTCAGTGAAGCTGCCCAATCAATTGTAAAAGTGGTCACAGACAACCGTAATCACAATGGTAAAATCTTACTTAGAGTCACGCCTTTTAAACTATTTAAAAAGTAAATACTTTCAATAAAAAAACGAGTTAGTGCAACAATATACTGCATTAACTCGTTCTTTTCTTACTATTTCTTATATATTCTAATTTTTATTTCATAATAGTCATCATGGTCTTTGTCTTTATGTTCAACACGTAAGCCAGACTGCTCGATGGCTTCAATACTTTTACCCACTTCATCTCTCGCTTGAGTCACATCTTGTGAAAATTGGAAAGTCTGAGCTTTAACTTTTTCAGGACCTGTCTTTTGACGTACTTTATCTTCAGTTTGTTTAACGTTTAATTTCTGATTAATGACTTGCTCAATTAATTCTTCTTGCTCATCTTCGGGTAAAACTAAGACAGCACGGGCGTGTCTTTCAGTTATCTTTCCTTCACGAAGTCGTTTAATCACGTTAGGAGCAAGTTTTAATAAGCGTAATTTATTAGCGATGAAACTTTGACTTTTACCTAGACTCTTCGCTAATTCACTTTGCGTAGTATCTCCTATTTCAAGCAATTTTTTATAAGCTTCCGCTTCTTCAACCACAGATAAATTCTCACGTTGAATATTCTCAATTAACGCAACTACTGCCGTTTCTTCATCATTCATGTGACGAATAATGACGTCAGCTTGTGGTTTATGCAATGATTGTAATGCTCTGAATCGACGCTCACCAGCAATAATTTCAAACATATCCTCTTCTATCGGACGTACAACGATGGGTTGCAATAACCCATGTTCTTCAATCGATTCAGCTAATTCTCTTATCTTATTTGGCTCAAATACTTGTCTTGGTTGATAACGATTGGGTACGATACGTTCAATATGAATGGATTCAACATTATTATTGCGCTCTTCTTCAGTATAACCAACGATGTCATCTTTATTTTTTAAACCAAATAATTTTGAAAAAGGTTTCTTCATTATCCATTCTCTCCCTCTCAATTATTTGTTATATAGTATGTCTCTTCTTAGCTCTCAAGTAGTGGAGATTTGTTTGGCGTACCTGGTTTCCTTGGGTATTTCTTAGAAGTCTGTCTACGTTTATCAATCACTATCATTTGTCTTTCACCAGCATCCTCAGGCAATTCAAATGAAAATGTTTCTTTCACGTTTCCACCTAAAATATTAATAGCAAAGTTCGCTTCTTGCAATTCCTCTTCGCCTTTAGATGACTTAAGTGCGATAAATTGGCCACCTTTTTTAACTAAAGGTAAGCATAATTCACTCAATACAGTAAGACGTGCAACAGCACGTGCTGTAACAATATCATAAGACTCCCTGTAGGCTCCCTTACCATAAGATTCCGCACGATCATGCACAAAACTGACATCTTGGAGACCTAACTCTGCGGCTAAGTGGTTGAGAAATTGAATTCGTTTATTAAGTGAATCCACAATCGTTACCTTCAATTCAGGAAAAACTATTTTCAAAGGAATACTTGGAAATCCTGCACCAGCTCCAACATCACAAATGCTTAATTCTCCATCGAAGTCATAATAGAAGCTAGGTGTAATTGAATCATAGAAGTGTTTTAAGTATACATCATGTTCTTCCGTAATACTTGTTAAGTTCATCTTTTCATTCCACTCAACAAGTAATTGATAGTACGTTTGGAATTGTTCTTTTTGCGTTTCAGACAATTCAATGCCATGTTCACTTAATTTCTTAGATAGCCATTCTACACTCATTATTGATTCACCCTTTGAAGTTTCCCTTGTTCTAAATAGACAAGTAAAATTGAGATATCTGCTGGATTTACACCAGATATACGTGAAGCTTGTGCAATATTTAATGGTTTTACTTCTGCTAATTTTTCTCTAGCTTCAGAAGCTAAACTATCTACTTTACTATAATCCAAGTCTTCAGGAATTTTCTTCTCTTCCATACGTTTTACTTTTTCAACTTGTTGTAAAGATTTATTGATATAACCTTCATATTTAGTTTGTATTTCAACTTGTTCTTCAACTGCATCAGGTAGTTGGTGGTCTTCTTCTAGAATCTCTAAAATCGTATCATAAGTCATCTCAGGACGACGTAATAAATCAATTGCTAAGATACCATCTTTCAAGCGTGAGCCACCTTTTGACTCGATAACAGATTGAGTGTGATCGTTTGGTTTAATACGAATGTCAGTTAAGCGTTGAATTTCATTTTGAATTTGTTGACGTTTCTCATTAAAGCGTGCGTAGCGTTCTTCAGAAATCATGCCTAACTCATAACCTACATCAGTTAAACGTAAATCTGCATTATCATGACGTAGCAATAAGCGGTATTCAGCACGAGAAGTTAATAATCGATATGGTTCATTAGTTCCTTTAGTCACTAAGTCATCAATTAATACACCGATATATGCATCAGAACGACTTAAGATTTTCTCTCCAGTACCTAGCACTTTACCTGCTGCGTTAATACCTGCCATGATACCTTGTCCTGCCGCTTCTTCGTACCCTGACGTACCATTAATTTGACCTGCAGTATATAAGTTCTTAATTGATTTTGTTTCAAGGGTTGGCCATAACTGTGTAGGCACAATCGCATCATATTCGATTGCATAACCTGCGCGCATCATGTCTGCCTTTTCAAGACCAGGAATTGTCTCTAACATTTGACGTTGAACATGTTCAGGAAGACTTGTAGATAAACCTTGTACATACACTTCATTCGTATTACGACCTTCAGGCTCTAAGAAAAGCTGGTGTCTAGGTTTATCGTTGAAACGAACAAATTTATCTTCAATTGATGGACAATATCTAGGACCAGTACCTTTAATCATACCTGAATACATCGCAGATAAATGAAGATTATCATCAATCACTTTGTGTGTTTCACCATTTGTATATGTTAACCAACAAGGTAATTGATCTAAAATATATTCAGTCGTTTCATAACTAAATGCACGACCTACATCATCACCGGGTTGAATTTCAGTTTTAGAATAGTCGATTGTTTTAGCATTCACACGTGGAGGCGTACCTGTCTTGAATCGAACTACATCAAATCCAAGTTGTCTCAAGTTGTCAGCTAAAGTGATAGAAGGTAATTGATGGTTTGGACCACTAGAGTATTTCATATTACCTAAGATGATTTCACCACGTAAGAACGTACCTGTTGTAACAACTACTGCTTTAGAGCGGTATTCTGTTCCAATATTCGTACGTACGCCTTTCACTTCATTATCTTCAATAATTAACTCATCCACCATGCCTTGCATAATATCTAAGTTATCTTCGTCCTCGATTACACGTTTCATTTCTTGTTGATATAACACTTTATCTGCTTGTGCACGCAATGCTCTTACAGCCGGCCCTTTACCAGTATTCAACATACGCATTTGGATATGTGTTTTATCAATCGTTTTAGCCATTTGTCCACCTAACGCATCGATTTCACGCACTACAATACCTTTTGCAGGGCCACCAACGGATGGATTACATGGCATAAAGGCAATATTATCTAAATTAATTGTTAACATTAACGTTTTCGCACCACGTCTTGCTGAAGCTAAGCCCGCTTCAATTCCTGCATGACCAGCTCCAATGACAATTACATCATACTCTTGAACCACTTTTTTACCTCCTTATATTCTTAAAAACTTTTCCGGAAAATGAAGACACCCTACCGTCTTATTCCTTAAATATTAAATATCATTATTTACCTAAACAGAATTGACTAAACAGTTGATCAATTAACTCATCGCTCGCTGATTCTCCAATGATTTCACCAAGTATTTCCCAAGTACGCGTTAAATCAATTTGAACCATATCCATAGGCACACCAGATTCAGCAGCATCTATCGCATCTTGAATTGAATGTCTAGCTTGTTTTAATAAAGAAATATGACGTGAGTTAGATACATATGTCATATCCTGATTTTGAACTTCTCCACCGAAGAATAAATCTCTAATTTGAATTTCTAATTCATCTATACCTTCTTGTTTTAACATAGAAGTTTGGATTAATGGCATGTCACCAATCATTTCTTTAACTTCATCTATATCTAAACGTGGTTCTAAATCTGTTTTATTAATAATTACAATAACGTCTTCGTTCTTCACAACTTCATACAATGTTTGATCGTCTTCTGTTAGAGGTTCATTATTGTTAAGAACAAATAAGATTAGATCCGCTTCACTTAATGCTTTACGTGAACGTTCGACACCAATCTTTTCTACAATATCTTCTGTATCACGTATACCTGCTGTATCAACTAATCGTAATGGTACCCCTCGTACATTGACATATTCTTCTAAAACGTCTCTAGTCGTACCAGCTACTTCAGTAACGATCGCTTTATTATCTTGAATAAGATTATTTAACATTGAAGATTTACCTACATTAGGACGACCAACGATAACGGTTGATAATCCTTCACGCATTATCTTACCTTGAGTACCTGTTTCAAGCAGTCGATTAATTTCTTCTTTAATATTCTTAGACTGTTCAAGTAAAAACTCAGTTGTGGCATCTTCAACGTCATCATATTCAGGGTAATCAATATTAACTTCTACTTGAGCGAGAATCTCCAATATGGATTGACGTTGTTTTTTAATAAGGTCACTTAAACGACCTTCAATTTGATTCATTGCTACTTTAGAGGCGCGATCAGTTTTAGAGCGTATGAAATCCATAACTGCCTCTGCTTGAGATAAATCAATACGACCATTTAAGAAAGCACGCTTCGTATATTCACCTGGTTCAGCCATACGTGCACCATACGTCATAGTTAATTCCAGTATGCGATTAATTGTTAAAATACCGCCGTGACAATTAATTTCAATGATATCTTCTCTAGTAAATGTTTTTGGTGCACGTAGCACAGAAATCATCACTTCTTCGACAGTTTCATTAGTTTCTGGATCAATAATATGACCATAGTTAATCGTATGTGTATCTACTTCAGATAATTTTTTCTTTCCTTTATAAAGGGTATCTCCTATTTCAATGGCTTGTGGGCCTGATAAACGGACAATACCGATAGCTCCTTCGCCCATAGGTGTTGAAATACTAGTAATCGTATCAAAATCCATAAGAGTCTCGCCTCCTTATTCAAGTAAAATTTCATTATAACATTGTAAATTGTTTCTCTATAAAAAGCTAATATAGTGTTTTTAAAGTATTCAAGTTAGGCTTACGTTTGTCTGAGGTAAGACTTCGGTTAGTCTTATTTAAAGCATATCCCCTACCCTACTTTATCTTTTTATTAAATACCTTAGCTATTTTAAGTACATGTTCTAAACTACCTTGAATTTCTAAAGTTGTCATATCTCTAGCTGGATGCCTCGCAATAACAACAATATCTTTAGCTATAATATCTTCTTTGTGAACTTTAAAATTTTCTCTAATAGCTCTTTTAATTCTATTTCTAGTTACAGCATTACCCAATTTCTTAGAAACACTTATACCTAAGCGAAAATGTTTATTTTCTTTATTATTATAGGTATAAACCACAAATTGTCTATTCGCTACAGATTTACCTTTTTTATAAATAGTTTGGAAATCTGAATTTTTCTTTATACGATATGCTTTTTCCACATAACATCACTCGCTTATTCAATTATCCATTATATGAATGTTTTTATTTCAAATGAATCTTTTTTCCTAATTAAAACGAAAAAAAAGACCACTGATGAGTCAGTGATCTTATGCTGATAAAACTTTACGGCCTTTACGACGACGACGCGCTAAAACTTTACGGCCATTTTTAGTGCTCATGCGTTTTCTGAAACCATGAACTTTACTATGTTTACGTTTATTTGGTTGATAAGTACGTTTTACCATGCAAAACACCTCCATCTGTATTCAATTATCTAATATTTCCAATTTCATACCTTGAAACTGGCTCATATACATAGATAAATTATCAAAGTATGTTGCAGCCTATAGTACTGACATACTTCATTTGAGCAATTGCTCTCTTATTGTGTCTGCTATTAAGAAATTTCTTACTTAGCTCATTATTATCTAGTCATAATTCAAGCAACTACTACAATATAACAAAATCCCTTTTATAAAGCAAGATGATTTTATGATGTATAGCATATCTTTCAATTAAATTTTCAGTTTTAAATCATTACAATTCTTGCAGCTCAAGAACTTTATATTAGTTATACATTTTTCATACATGTGTTATAAATTATTTCCCAAACGATTATTAAGAAATAATGAAGATTATATAAAGTTATCCACTTATTCACAAAACTATTGCTTATTTCTGTGGATAAAATAGAGTTCATACACATAGTTATGCCAAATTTAAGAACATATTCACAGTCATTTGACATCTGTCTAAGTTAAAAAGTATAATTATGTGGATAAGTCGTTCAATCAATGATTTTATAAGGATTTATTTATTAAACTTTTATACATAATTACTGTGAATAAATCATAGTATTGTGATAGTTATCCACTATATGTGATTAACTTGTGGATAATTATTAACATGCTGTGATTATTTTTATCCACTAATGTTATTTATGTGTATAAGTCAAAAATTTTAAGAAAGATGGAGTTTTTATGTCAGAGAAAGAAATTTGGGACAAAGTTTTAGAACTTGCTCAAGAAAGAATTTCACATACCAGTTATCATACGTTTATTAAAGATACTCAACTCTATTCACTTAAAAATGACGAAGCCATTATTTTAACGAGCCTATCTTTTAATGCGAATTGGCTTAATCAAAAATACTCTGAAATAATGCAAGCTATTATATATGATGTCATTGGTTATGAAGTGAAACCGCTATTTATTACTGAAGATGAACTCGCCGACTATAACAATGGTACATCTAATGAACCTCAAGAACCACAAACGTCAACATCTACAATTGAAGATAATGATGGTGGTAAAGAACAATTTAATATTCATAACACATTCGATACATTTGTTATTGGTCCAGGGAACCGCTTCCCACATGCTGCAAGTTTAGCTGTAGCTGAAGCCCCAGCTGAAGCTTATAACCCATTATTTATTTATGGGGGCGTAGGTTTAGGTAAAACACACTTGATGCATGCGATTGGTCATCATGTTCTTAGTAATCAACCTAGTGCTAAAGTGATTTACACATCTAGTGAGAAATTTACTAACGAATTTATCAAATCTATTCGTGATAATGAGACTGAAGCTTTCCGTGAGAAGTATCGAAACATCGATGTATTACTTATAGATGATATTCAATTCATTCAAAATAAAGAACAGACGCAAGAAGAATTCTTCCACACATTTAATGAATTACATCAAAACAATAAACAAATAGTTATTTCAAGTGATCGTCCACCTAAAGAAATTGCTAAATTAGAAGATCGATTACGTTCACGTTTCGAGTGGGGATTAATCGTTGACATTACACCACCTGATTACGAAACAAGAATGGCGATATTACAAAAGAAAATTGAAGAAGAAAACCTTGATATACCACCAGAAGCGCTTAATTATATTGCCAATCAAATTCAGTCAAATATTCGTGAACTTGAAGGTGCACTCACTAGACTTTTAGCTTATTCCAAACTTCAAGGCAAACCGATAACTACAGAATTAGCTGCTGAAGCTCTAAAAGATATTATTCAAGCACCTAAATCCAAAAAGATTACAATTCAAGATATTCAAAAAGTCGTTGGTCAATATTATAGTGTACGCATTGAGGATTTCAGTGCTAAAAAACGTACTAAATCTATTGCATATCCGCGTCAAATTGCTATGTATCTATCCCGTGAATTGACTGATTTCTCACTACCAAAAATTGGAGAAGAATTTGGTGGACGAGATCATACCACTGTCATTCATGCACATGAAAAGATAGCTAACGACATCAAAGCAGATCCTACTTTTAAACAAGAAATCGAAAACTTAGAAAAAGAAATTAGAAATCAGTAACGGGAAATAACAAGATAAGTCTTATACTCTAAGCAACCAGATTTAAAAAGATAAATTTCGGGAATAATTACAATGAAAATGAAGTAAATAATTTTCTCAAAATATGAGAGTTAAGAAGTGGATAAAGCAAAGAATTGTGGATAATGTTTAAAAGTAGTACACAGCATACACAGTTTATCCACATGTGCATAACTTTGCTATTTCGGACTTTTATGGACTTATCCACCAATCCACAGTCCCTACTACTATTACTATGAATTTAAAACCTATATAATTATATATAAACGACTGGAAGGAGTTTAGAAATTAATGATGGAATTCACAATTAAAAGAGATTATTTTATTAATCAACTTAATGACACATTAAAAGCAATTTCACCTAGAACGACATTACCAATTTTAACTGGTATCAAAATTGATGCTAAAGATAATGAAGTGATTTTAACTGGTTCAGATTCAGAAATCTCAATTGAAATTACAATTCCTAAACAAGTTGACGGTGAGGACATCGTTGAAATCTCAGAAACAGGATCAGTAGTACTCCCTGGTCGTTTCTTCGTAGATATCATCAAAAAGTTACCTGGTAAAGATGTTAAATTATCTACAAATGAACAGTTCCAAACATTGATTACTTCAGGACATTCAGAATTTAACTTAAGTGGATTAGATCCTGATCAATATCCTTTATTACCTGAAGTATCAAGAGATGACGCAATTCAATTATCAGTTAAAGTACTTAAAAACGTCATTGCTCAAACAAATTTTGCAGTGTCCACCTCAGAAACACGCCCAGTGTTAACTGGTGTTAACTGGCTTATACAAGATAATGAATTAATATGCACTGCCACTGACTCACACCGCTTGGCTGTAAGAAAGTTACAATTGGAAGATACTTCAGAAAATAAAAATGTCATCATTCCAGGTAAAGCTTTATCAGAATTAAATAAAATTATGAGTGATAGTGACGAAGATATTGATATCTTCTTTGCATCAAACCAAGTTCTATTTAGAGTAGGAAACGTTAACTTTATCTCTCGTTTACTTGAAGGTCATTATCCAGATACAACGCGTTTATTCCCAGAAAACTATGAAATTAAGTTAGACATCAATAACGGTGATTTCTATCACGCTATCGATCGTGCATCTCTTTTAGCACGTGAAGGTGGAAATAATGTTATTAAATTGAGCACTGGAAATGAGTTAGTAGAATTATCCTCAACATCACCAGAAATTGGTACAGTAAAAGAAGAAGTAACTGCAAATGATGTTGAAGGTGGAAACTTAAAAATTTCATTCAACTCTAAATACATGATGGATGCTCTAAAAGCCATCGATAATGATGAAGTTGAAGTAGAATTCTTTGGAACAATGAAACCATTTATTTTGAAACCGAAAGATGACGATTCAGTAACTCAATTGATTTTACCAATTAGAACTTATTAGTTAGACTTTAAGAATTAAAACATAAAAATTTAATAATGCTATAATGAGTTTGGAGATTGTCACTTAGACAATCTCTTTTTAGTTACTTTAAATTCATTTTAAAGATACTGAGAGGCATTTTAAGAAACATCAATAATTTTTTTAGGGTAAACCTCCTATTTGTTAAAATTAAATAAAATACCCCTTTAAATTTAAATTAGAGAAGCATACACAATTAAAATAGGATGTCTCTTAAAACTAAAAAATTTTACCAAGTAGATTGCAGATTTTGAAAAATAAAAATATATATCAAAGTAAACGATTTCATTCTTTATTTTAAATGAAATCTAAGGCAAAAAAAGGTATAATATATTAATGACACATAAAGAAATGGAGTGATAATTTTGGTTCAAGAAGTTGTTGTAGAAGGAAACATAACTTTAGGTCAATTTCTTAAAACTGAAGGCATTATTGAATCTGGTGGACAAGCTAAATGGTTCCTCCAAGATTTCGAAGTTTTAATAAACGGCCAACGTGAGACACGTCGCGGGAAGAAATTAGAACATAACGACCGAATTGATATCACAGAATTACCTGAAGATACTGGTTCTTTTCTAATCATCCATCAAGGTGAACAATGAAACTTAATACACTCCAATTAGAGAATTATCGTAACTATGAAGAGGTTACATTAGATTGTCATCCTGAAGTGAATATCCTCATAGGAGAAAACGCGCAAGGAAAGACAAATTTACTTGAATCAATTTATACGCTAGCGCTAGCTAAAAGTCATCGTACTTCGAATGATAAGGAACTCATACGTTTTAAAGCTGACTATGCTAAAATAGAAGGTGAGCTGAGTTATAGACATGGCACAATGCCACTTACAATGTTTATAACTAAAAAAGGTAAACAAGTTAAAGTCAATCACCTTGAACAAAGTAAACTGACTCAATATGTGGGACACTTGAATGTCGTTTTATTTGCTCCGGAAGATTTGAATATTGTTAAAGGTTCACCACAGATACGACGACGTTTCATAGACATGGAGTTAGGACAAATTTCAGCCGTTTACTTAAATGATTTAGCTCAATACCAACGTATTCTTAAACAAAAGAATAACTATTTGAAGCAATTACAAATTGGGCAGAAGACAGATACGACAATGTTAGAAGTGTTAAATCAACAATTTGCTCAATATGCTTTAAAGGTAACGTTACGTCGTGAGCATTTTATAAAAGAACTGGAAGAACTTGCGCAACCGATTCATTCAGGGATTACGAATGAGCGTGAGAAGTTAGGACTTAAATATTTACCAAGTTTAAAGTTAAGTGATTATGAGAAGGAAGAATCAGAATTGCTCGAGGAGGTCATCGAATTATTAAACGATAATCTTCAAAGAGAGAAAGAAAGAGGTGTGTGTCTTTATGGACCACATCGAGATGATTTAGGATTCAATGTTAATGACATGGATGCACAAACATATGGATCACAAGGACAACAAAGAACTACAGCATTGTCGATCAAATTGGCAGAGATTGAATTAATGAACATCGAAGTTGGAGAGTATCCAATATTATTACTGGACGATGTACTCAGTGAACTTGATGATTCACGTCAAACGCATCTTCTAAGTACAATCCAACATAAAGTACAGACATTTGTGACTACAACCTCTGTTGACGGTATAGACCATGAAATTATGAATAATGCTAAGTTATACCGTATAAGTCAAGGCGAATTACTAAAGTAATAAGAAAGTGATGGTGAATACATTGTCAGATGTAAACAACACAGATAATTATGGTGCTGGACAGATACAAGTATTAGAAGGTCTTGAAGCGGTGCGTAAAAGACCAGGTATGTATATTGGTTCAACTTCTGAAAGAGGCTTGCACCATTTAGTATGGGAAATTGTTGATAATAGTATTGACGAAGCATTAGCAGGTTATGCTAATCAAATAGAAGTCGTAATTGAGAAAGACAATTGGATAAAAGTTACTGACAATGGCCGTGGAATTCCAGTTGATATTCAGGAGAAAATGGGACGTCCTGCTGTCGAAGTTATCTTAACGGTATTACATGCTGGAGGTAAATTCGGCGGTGGCGGATATAAAGTATCAGGTGGGCTTCATGGTGTTGGTTCATCAGTAGTTAACGCGCTTTCCCAAGACTTAGAAGTATATGTGTACAGAAATGATACTATTTACCACCAAGCGTATAAAAAAGGTGTACCTCAATTTGACTTAAAAGAAATCGGTGAAACAGATCAAACAGGTACGGCAATTCGTTTTAAAGCTGATGGCGAAATTTTTACAGAGACAACTGTGTATAATTATGAAACATTACAACAACGTATACGCGAACTTGCTTTCTTAAACAAAGGTATCCAAATTACGTTAAGAGATGAGCGTGAAGAGGAAGGCCGTGAGGATTCTTATCACTATGAAGGCGGTATTAAATCTTACGTAGAATTATTAAATGAAAATAAAGAGCCACTTCATGAAGAACCTATCTACATACATCAAACAAAAGATGATATTGAGGTTGAAATCGCTCTTCAATATAACAGTGGATATGCGACTAACTTATTAACATATGCCAATAACATTCATACGTACGAAGGTGGTACGCACGAAGATGGCTTCAAACGTGCGTTAACACGTATTCTTAATAGTTACGGTATTCAAAGTAAGATTATTAAAGAAGACAAAGATAAACTTTCAGGTGAGGATACACGTGAAGGTCTAACAGCTATTATTTCAATCAAACACGGCGATCCTCAATTCGAAGGACAAACTAAAACGAAATTAGGTAACTCTGAAGTACGTCAAGTAGTGGATAAATTATTCGCTGAATACTTCGAGCGTTTCTTATTCGAGCATCCTGCCGTAGGTCGAATTATCGTTGAAAAAGGTATCATGGCGTCTAGAGCACGAGTAGCAGCTAAAAAAGCACGTGAGGTTACACGTCGTAAATCAGCATTAGATGTATCAAGTTTACCTGGTAAATTAGCAGATTGTTCTAGTAAAAATCCTGAAGAGAGTGAGATTTTCTTAGTAGAGGGTGACTCTGCCGGGGGGTCTACAAAATCAGGTCGTGATTCAAGAACTCAAGCGATTTTACCGTTAAGAGGTAAAATTCTGAACGTGGAAAAAGCACGTTTAGATCGTATCCTAAATAACAATGAAATTCGCCAAATGATTACTGCTTTTGGTACAGGTATTGGTGGAGAATTTGATATTTCAAAAGCACGCTATCATAAAATCGTAATCATGACTGATGCGGACGTTGATGGTGCGCATATTAGAACGCTATTACTCACATTCTTCTATCGCTTTATGAGACCGTTAATTGAAGCGGGTTATGTTTACATTGCACAGCCACCTTTATACAAATTAACGCAAGGTAAACAAAAGTATTATGTATTTAACGATAGAGAGTTAGACAAGCTTAAAGCTGAATTAAACCCTACTCCTAAATGGTCAATCTCTCGTTACAAAGGTCTTGGTGAGATGAATGCAGACCAATTATGGGAAACGACTATGAATCCAGAACATCGTTCAATGTTACAAGTAAGACTTGAAGATGCAATTGATGCAGACCAAACATTTGAAATGTTAATGGGTGATGTTGTTGAAAATCGTAGACAATTTATAGAAGATAATGCAGTTTACGCCAACTTAGATTTCTAAGCATTATGAATTGAACTTTTGAAGGAGGATATCTTGATGGCTGAATTACCTCAATCAAGAATTAATGAACGAAATATAACCAGTGAAATGCGTGAATCATTCTTAGACTATGCCATGAGTGTTATCGTGTCACGTGCATTACCTGATGTTAGAGATGGTTTAAAGCCAGTGCACCGTCGTATATTATATGGTCTGAATGAACAAGGTATGACACCAGATAAACCATATAAGAAATCTGCACGTATTGTTGGGGACGTTATGGGTAAATATCACCCACATGGTGACTCTTCAATTTACGAAGCCATGGTAAGAATGGCACAAGACTTCAGTTACCGTTATCCTCTTGTAGATGGTCAAGGTAACTTTGGTTCAATGGATGGTGATGGCGCAGCAGCAATGCGTTATACCGAAGCACGTATGACTAAGATTACGTTAGAACTTTTACGTGATATCAACAAAGATACAATTGATTTTATCGACAACTATGATGGTAATGAAAGAGAGCCGTCAGTCTTACCTGCACGCTTCCCAAACCTTTTAGTTAACGGTGCTGCAGGGATTGCCGTAGGTATGGCTACTAATATTCCTCCTCACAATTTAACAGAAGTCATTGATGGTGTATTAAGTTTAAGTAAGAATCCTGATATCACGATCAATGAATTGATGGAAGATATTCAAGGTCCTGACTTTCCGACTGCAGGTCTTATTTTAGGAAAAAGTGGTATCCGCCGTGCATATGAAACAGGTCGTGGTTCTATCCAAATGCGTTCACGTGCAGAGATTGAAGAACGCGGTGGTGGACGTCAACGTATCGTAGTGACTGAAATACCATTCCAAGTTAATAAAGCACGTATGATTGAGAAAATTGCTGAACTTGTTAGAGATAAAAAAATCGATGGTATTACCGACTTACGAGATGAAACAAGTTTACGTACAGGTGTTAGAATCGTTATTGACGTACGTAAAGATGCGAATGCAAGCGTTATTCTTAACAACTTATACAAACAAACACCGTTACAAACATCATTCGGTGTAAATATGATTGCCTTAGTTAATGGCAGACCTAAGTTAATTAACTTAAAAGAAGCATTAATTCACTACTTAGAGCATCAAAAAACAGTTGTAAGACGACGCACTGAGTACAATTTAAGAAAAGCTAAAGACCGTGCGCATATTCTAGAAGGTTTAAGAATAGCTCTAGATCATATTGATGAAATTATCACGACAATTCGTGAATCAGAAACAGATAAAATCGCGATGGAAAGCTTACAAGAACGCTTTAAGCTATCCGAACGTCAAGCACAAGCTATCTTGGATATGCGTTTAAGACGTTTAACAGGTTTAGAACGCGATAAGATTGAATCTGAATATAATGAATTACTTGAATACATTAAAGAATTAGAAGAAATTCTAGCTGATGAAGAAGTATTATTACAATTGGTTCGTGATGAACTCTCTGAAATCAAAGAACGATTTGGAGATGAACGTCGTACTGAAATTCAATTAGGTGGATTAGACGATATTGAAGATGAAGATTTAATCCCAGAAGAACAAATTGTAATTACTTTAAGTCATAATAATTACATTAAACGATTACCTGTTTCTACATATCGTTCACAAAACCGTGGCGGACGTGGTGTACAAGGTATGAACACACTTGAAGAAGATTTCGTGAGTCAGTTAGTTACTTTAAGTACACACGATAACGTGCTCTTCTTCACGAATAAAGGTCGAGTATATAAACTTAAAGGTTATGAAGTTCCTGAGTTATCTCGTCAATCTAAAGGTATCCCAGTCGTGAACGCGATAGAACTTGAGAATGACGAAACGATAAGTACGATGATTGCGGTTAAAGATCTTGAAAGTGAAGAACATTACCTTGTATTTGCTACGAAACGAGGTATTGTTAAACGTTCAGCGTTAAGTAATTTCTCACGTATTAATAAGAACGGTAAAATCGCAATAGGCTTCAAAGAAGACGATGAACTAATAGCCGTACGCTTAACAACTGGTAATGAAGATATACTTATTGGTACATCGCACGCATCACTTATTCGCTTCCCTGAATCTGCCTTACGTCCTTTAGGTCGTACAGCAGCAGGTGTGAAAGGTATCACACTACGTGAAGGCGACGTGGTTGTAGGTTTAGACGTGGCTCACGCAGAAAGTGAAGATGAAGTTCTAGTTGTTACTGAAAATGGCTACGGTAAACGTACGCCAGTAGATGAATACCGATTATCTAATCGTGGTGGTAAAGGTATTAAAACAGCAACAATTACTGAACGTAACGGTAATATCGTTTGTATCACAACAGTTACTGGTGAAGAAGACTTAATGGTTGTTACCAATGCAGGTGTAATCATTCGCTTAGATGTGGAAGATATCTCTCAAAATGGTCGTGCTGCACAAGGTGTACGTCTAATGAGATTAGGCGAAGGCCAATTTGTTTCAACAGTAGCTAAAGTTAAAGAGGAAGAAGATAATCAAGCAGACTCAGATGATACTGATGCTAGCGAGACAGCAACTGAAGAAGTTATTAATGACCAAACACCTGGTAATGCTATTCATACAGAAGAAGCTGAAGATGTAACTAATGAAGAAACAGACGATAACGCTAATGATGATAGAATCGATGTTCGACAAGACTTTATGGATCGTGTAAATGAAGATATTGAAAGTGCTTCAGACGACGATGATGACAACGAATAATAGATATCAAAGCAGGTTCTCGCTATAGAGTGAGAACCTGTTAATTTTTAGACTACCCTCAAGCAGGGTGGTCTTTTTTATTATAAAAAAAGCACACCAGCAATAGGTATTCACAATAAGTGAACGCCATTGAGGTGTGCATCGTAAATAGAATTTAATATATAACGTTTCTATAACTTAACCTTCTAATTGTTTCATAACATAAGGAATTTCACTGATTAAACGAGAAGGTGGTACGACATACATAGACTCAGATAATTTCTCTCCAATATAACTATGTGTGTAAGTCGCACTTGTAACAGCATCTTTAAGACTATCAAATTGACCAACGAAGCTTGTAATCATACCAGCAAGTGTATCTCCCATACCACCAGTAGCCATTGCAGGTGTACCGATAGATAATTTGTAAGCATCATCTTTAAAGTAAATTTCAGTACCATGTTGTTTTAATACAACTGTAGCACCTAAGTTATTAACAGCTTCACGATTACGTTCATATGTTTGTTCTTCGATAGGAATGCCACTTAAACGTTCCCATTCTTTTTGATGAGGAGTGAAAATCACACGACATGTAGGAATTTGAGGTTTCAATTTACTAAATATAGTAATTGCATCTCCATCTACAATAAGATTTTGATGTGGTTGAATATTTTGTAGTAAAAACGTAATCGCATTATTACCTTTAAAGTCCACACCTAATCCAGGCCCGATTAAGATACTATCGGTAGCTTCGATCATTTTAGTTAGCATCTTTGTATCATTGATATCAATCACCATTGCTTCTGGGCAACGTGAATGTAATGCTGCATGATTATTAGGATGTGTTGCGACTGTAATTAATCCACTACCACTATAAACGCATGCGCGCGCAGCAAGCATAATTGCGCCACCCATATTGGCAGAACCACCAATTAATAAAATCTTACCATAATCGCCTTTATGCGTTTCATCTTTTCTTATAGGAATGTTAACTGAATCTAACGTTTCCATAATGACATAACCTCCGTTAAAAAACTCACTTCTCGCATCTCATACACAAGACATCCGACAGTCTTAAATTTCACTTTATAAATTGTTGTGTACATCCATTTTTAAGAAATTAAAGTCCTTTAAAATTGCCCAATCTCTTTTAAATACAATAGAAAATACTATACCTGTAATACTCTTTAGTCAATAGCTATTTTAGAAATTTAATAATGAATACCTCTATCCTCACAAAATATCAAAAATACCATTTCCATCTACCTTATTAAAATAATAAATAATAATATTCCTATTTCTTTAACCTGTTAAATTATTACATTGATAATGCATTATAAAAAGTGCAAAAAGTGTTGTTAATATAAAAATGAAAACGTATACTTTCCTGTAATGGGGTTAAAATTTAAACAAAGGGGTTGTTTATATGACATTAATTTTAGATGGAGAGGCTTTGACTATTAAGGAAATTAAGACGTTTTTAAGCCAAGACTTACAAATTGATATTTCAGAGGATGCCATTGAACGAGTGACGAAAAGTCGCCAAGTCGTTGAACGTATCATACAGAATAAAGAAACAATCTATGGTATCACAACTGGATTCGGTCTATTTAGTGATGTTTTAATCGATCCAGGTCAATATAACGAATTACAAGTCAATCTCATTCGTTCACATGCATGTGGTATCGGGAAACCATTTTCAGAAGAAGTGGCATTAGTCATGATGGTGTTGCGCTTAAATACATTATTGAAGGGGCATTCAGGTGCGACACTTGAGTTAGTTGAACAACTAAAATTCTTCATTAACGAACGTATTATTCCAGTGATTCCGCAACAAGGTTCATTAGGGGCATCAGGGGATTTAGCACCTTTATCACATCTTGCACTTGCACTCATTGGTGAGGGTGACGTTTATTATAACAATGAACAAGTTGACAGTCGCTACGTCCTTAATGAGTTAGGTCGTGAACCGTTAAAACTACAAGCTAAGGAAGGCTTGGCACTTATCAATGGGACACAAGCAATGACAGCTCAAGGTGTGATTAATTTCATTGAAGCGGAGGATTTAGGTTATCAAGTGGAATGGATTGCTTCACTCACGCATCAAGCTTTAAATGGTATTACAGATGCGTATAATCATAACGTGCACAAAGTCCGGAATATTAAAGAACAAGTAGATGTGGCAGCACGCATGCTTAACTGGCTTGAAGATTCACAGCTTACTACACGCCAAGCTGAATTACGAGTGCAGGACGCTTATAGTTTACGTTGTATTCCTCAAATCCATGGCGCAAGTTTCCAAGTATTCAATTATGTAAGAGAAAAATTAGAATTTGAGATGAATGCAGCTAATGATAATCCTCTTATCTTCGATGAGGATGATGAAACATTAGTGATTTCAGGTGGTAACTTCCACGGTCAACCAGTCGCACTTGCATTAGACCATCTGAAATTAGGCGTGAGTGAATTAGCAAATGTTGCAGAGCGACGTCTAGAACGTTTAATTAATCCTCAATTAAATGGAGATTTACCTGCATTTTTAAGTCCTGAGCCAGGGTTACAAAGTGGCGCTATGATTATGCAATATGCTGCTGCAAGCCTTGTCTCTGAAAATAAAACCCTCGCACATCCAGCGAGTGTAGATTCAATTCCATCTTCAGCAAACCAAGAAGATCATGTATCTATGGGCACAATTGCTTCAAGACATGGTTACCAAATGATTGAGAATACACGTCGTGTGATTGCGATTGAATGTGTCATCGCATTGCAAGCTGTGGAATTAAAAGGTGTAGATAAATTATCTCCTAAAACACGTGAGAAATATGAAGAATATCGTAAAATCGTGCCTTCAATCAATCAAGATCGACAATTCCACAAAGATATCGAAGCGGTAGCACAGTATCTAAAAGATGATGCTTATCATAGAGCATAAATACGAGGTAGTTTACACACATTTACATTTACTTGAAAAGTTAAAAAGACTTTGCTATATTAAAAATAACTTAATAAAACATTGTTCGTAGGCTAAGTAGCATTAACCGGACGATTTCAGAGAACTTGTGGTTAGTGAGAACAAGTAATCGACTTTGATGTGAATCTACCTACTTTATGAGAGCAATCGGTAATAACCGTTATTTTAGTTAAGTGCAGTTTAAAATAAGTGATTCAACGTTTATTTTAAATTGTTAAATAGGGTGGCAACGCGTAGACCACGTCCCTTGTCTGGGATGTGGTCTTTTTTTATGATTTTATACATACGTGCCCCCAATAAATCTATATTTTATTTGGGAAAGGATGAAGGTTACATGTTAGATATTCGTTTATTTAGAAATGAACCAGAAAAAGTTAAGAGCAAAATAGAATTAAGAGGAGACGATCCTAAGGTCGTTGACGAAGTTTTAGAATTAGATGAACAACGACGTCAATTAATCAGTAAAACTGAAGAAATGAAAGCAAGACGTAATAAAGTCAGTGAAGAAATCGCTCAGAAGAAACGTAATAAAGAAGATGCTGATGACGTTATTGCAGAAATGCGTAACTTAGGTGATGAAATTAAAGAAAACGATGCTAAATTAAATGAAGTTGATAATAAAGTAAGAGACATTTTAATCCGTATTCCAAATTTAATTAACGACGATGTACCTCAAGGGGATTCAGATGAAGAAAACGTTGAATTGAAAAAATGGTGTACACCACGTGAATTCGATTTCGAACCAAAAGCACACTGGGATTTAGTTGAAGAATTAAAAATGGCAGACTTCGAACGTGCTGCTAAAGTATCTGGTGCGCGTTTCGTTTACTTAACTAAAGATGGAGCATTATTAGAACGTGCATTAATGAACTACATGATTACGAAACATACAACTCAACATGGTTACACAGAAATGATGACACCTCAATTAGTGAATGCAGATACTATGTTTGGTACAGGTCAACTTCCTAAATTCGAAGAAGATTTATTTAAAGTTGAAAAAGAAGGCCTATACACAATTCCAACAGCAGAAGTACCTTTAACAAACTTCTACAGAGATGAAATCATTCAACCAGGAGTGTTACCTGAAAAATTCACTGGGCAAACGGCATGTTTCCGTAGTGAAGCGGGTTCAGCTGGTAGAGATACAAGAGGATTAATTCGTTTACACCAATTCGATAAAGTTGAAATGGTTCGTATCGAAAAACCTGAAGATTCTTGGGATGCTTTAGAAGATATGACTAAAAATGCTGAATCAATTTTAGAAGAATTAGGATTACCATATCGTCGAGTTATCTTATGTACAGGTGACATTGGCTTCAGCGCTAGTAAAACATATGACCTAGAAGTATGGTTACCAAGTTACAATGACTATAAAGAAATTAGTTCTTGCTCAAACTGTACTGATTTCCAAGCACGTCGTGCTAACATTCGCTTTAAACGTGATAACTCAGCTAAACCAGAATTAGCTCATACATTAAATGGTAGTGGTTTAGCCGTAGGTCGTACATTTGCAGCTATCGTTGAAAATTATCAAAATGAAGACGGTACAATCACAATTCCTGAAGCATTAGTTCCATTCATGGGTGGAAAAACTAAAATTTCAAAACCTACAAAATAATAACTTAAAAATAGGCTAAATAATTACTACAATACAACGATGAATGACTCAATTTATTATTTGAACTGTCGACAAGATCTTAACGATTTTGTCGACAGTTTTTTTGTTGAACAGGGTAGGGGAGGAGAAATAATTCAACCTCAAACCTTTAAATATGGTAGGGAAGTCTAAAAGAAGAAACAAAATTCTGAAATTTTATAATCGTTGTATTTACAACGATTTGACTATGAGGTTTGTCTTACGTCACACAAACCGAAGTCTAAAAATATTGAACAACTTTTCCAAATATAATAGACTTATTTTACTATTTTAGAAAGTGGAATGGAGGCTGATCAAATGACCCATCTTTCATTTAAGCAAGGAGTAAAAGAATGTATTCCTACTTTATTTGGATATGCAGGAGTAGGTTTATCATTTGGTATCGTAGCAGCCTCTCAAAACTTTAGTATCTTAGAAATTATTTTATTATGTCTCATTATTTACGCCGGTGCCGCACAATTTATTGTATGTGCTTTAGCGATTACAGGTACTCCAATATCTGCTATCGTTCTTACCACACTTATCGTTAACTCACGTATGTTTCTATTAAGTATGACTTTGGCGCCTAATTATAAACAATATGGATTATGGAATAGGGTAGGTCTCGGTACATTATTAACCGATGAAACCTTCGGAGTTGCCATTACGCCATATATTAAAGGTGAAAAAATTAATGATCGTTGGCTTCATGGTCTTAATATCACAGCATATCTTTTTTGGACTATTTCGTGTGTGGCCGGCGCCCTTTTCGGCAAATATATTTCTAATCCTAATGCACTTGGATTAGACTATGCGATTACTGCAATGTTCATTTTCCTAGGTATATCTCAATTTGAGTCAGTGAAGAATTCAAGATTTCGTATATATATCATATTAATTATCTGTGTAATCACAATGATGCTTCTTTTAAGTTTAGTGATGCCTTCATATGTAGCAATATTAATAGCCGCAACATTCGCTGCAGCCTTAGGGGTGGTGATGGATAAATGACAACAGATTTACACACACTGATACTTATTATTTTATGTGGAATTGTAACGTTACTCATTCGAATTATTCCCTTTATGATGATATCTAGAGTTCATTTACCTGAAATTGTCGTTAAATGGCTTTCATTTATTCCTATCACATTATTTACCGCACTTGTCATTGATGGCGTCATACAACAACACGATAACACCTTTGGATATACGCTCAATTTGTCATATATTATTGCGATTATACCAACAGTACTCCTTGCCATTTTCACACGTAGCCTTACTATCACAATAATTGGAGGTATTATTACTATCGCTTGTTTACGTTTAGTCTTTTAACTCCTGAAAATGACAGCAAAGTATTGAAGTCATAAACCATTTTAGTTAATATTATATTAATTAGAAAATTCAGACTATTTAAGATTGAAATTTAATCAACATCAATATACAAATCAATTCAACAAATCTTATTTCGAGAAGCTGAGGGAATTGGCCCGACGATGCTTCAGCAACCGACTAATGATAGCACGGTGCTACAACCAACGAGAATCTCGAATGATAAGTACTGACCAGCTTCCTACTTTTTCATTTGAGTAGGAAGCTTTTTTGTAAGAGGAGGTAGCGTTAACGATGACGAATTACAGAGTAGATACGTTAGAATTAGGGACATTTACAACTGAATCAGGAGAAACCATTAATAATTTAAAATTACGCTATGAACACGTTGGATACAAAGGTCAACCATTAGTTGTTGTTTGTCACGCATTAACAGGTAATCACTTAACTTATGGAACAGACGAGAAACATGGATGGTGGCGTGAAATTATAGATGGTGGTTATATTCCACGTCATGATTATCAATTTCTAACTTTCAACGTCATTGGTAGTCCCTTTGGTTCAAGTTCCAAACTTAATGACCCTAATTTTCCACAGCATCTTACATTACGAGATATTGTTAAGGCGATTGAAAAAGGAATCAAAGCACTTGGCTTCGAGAAGATAAACATCCTAATTGGAGCAAGTCTAGGTGGTATGCAAGCAATGGAATTGCTGTATAATAATCAATTTCAAATCGACAAAGCCATTATTCTCGCAGCAACTGGTAAAACGTCATCTTACAGTCGTGCTTTTAACGAGATTGCCCGACAAGCAATTCATCTTGGAGGGAAGGAAGGTTTAAGTATCGCCCGACAACTAGGATTTTTAACATACCGTTCCTCTAAAAGTTATGACCAACGATTTACACCAGATGAAGTTGTAACGTATCAACAATATCAAGGAAATAAATTCAAGAAAAACTTTGATTTACAATGTTATTTAACACTGCTCGACGTCTTAGATAGTCACAATATTGATAGAGGACGAGATGATGTTGATGAAGTCTATCAATCATTAGATACAAAAGTTCTAACGATGGGGTTTATAGATGATTTACTTTATCCAGATGATCAAGTAAGAGCAGTCGGAGAGAGATTTAAATATCATCGCCATTTCTTTGTGCCAGATAATGTAGGACATGACGGCTTCCTTCTAAACTTTAACGATTGGGCTCCAAACCTCTACCATTTCTTGAACTTAAAACAATTTAAAAGGAAATAAACACAGCTATATTTAGACATACTAAACTTTGGCTAAGCAAAGTAAGTACGTCTTTAGCATAAGTGCTACTAATTAATGACGAAGTCATTATTGTTTAAAGGATTACAATCGCTAATGCGATTGCATAATAGGTGCTAACATTTGATACTCCAAACTTTTAAAGGGTTACAATCGTTAATCACGATTGCATAAGTGCTACTAATTAATGACGAAGTCATTAAAAGTAGCGCTTTATTGTTAATTTTTGGCAAAGAGGTTAAAATAGAAGTTATAGTCAAAAAGTATGGGAGTGGCGTGTGTGTTTTCAAAAATACAACCTAAAGCAACTATTATTGCAACTATTTCATTACTGATAGTCGCTTTAGTAACACATGTATTACCTATTCTCGGCTTAATTTTATGTTTATTTGCAACGATTCCTGGCATCGTGCTATGGAACCGCTCTGTACAATCATTTGGAATTAGCGCTTTAGTAACAGTGATTCTGACAACGTTATTAGGTAATACATTTGTCTTAAGTATGATGGTACTTATCTTAATTTTAAGTTTTATCATCGGTCAATTACTTAAGGAAAGAACTTCAAAAGAAAGAATTCTTTATGTTTCAACGGTTTCATTGAGTTTAATAACATTGATTGGATTCATGTTATTACAAACATTCGAAAAAATTCCAAAAGCAGCCGTATTAATTAAGCCATTTAAAGATGCGATGCATGATGCCATCTTAACAAGTGGATTAGATTCTAACTATAGACAGATTCTTGAGGAAGGTTTCCGACAATCAACGGTCCAACTCCCTAGTTATCTTATTATAGTCATTTTCCTTTTAATCTTAATTAATCTGATTATTACATTTCCTATCTTACGTAAGTTTAAGGTCGCAACTCCGATCTTTAAGCCATTATTCGCATGGCAAATGAATCGTGTACTATTATGGATTTATCTTATAGTTCTTATTTGTGTAATGTTTGCGAACCAACCAAGTATATTCCAAAGTATCGTCTTGAACTTTGAGGTTGTGTTATCATTAGTGATGTATATCCAAGGTTTAAGCGTTATACATTTCTTCGGTAAAGCTAAGAGATGGCCGAATGCTGTAACGATTTTATTAATGGTAGTGGGGACACTACTTACACCGATGACACATATCGTTGGTTTACTTGGAGTTATTGATTTATGTATTAATTTAAAACGAATTATTAAAAAATGATTATTAACTAAGTGATTAGAGGTGGAAGAATGAACCGTCAATCCACTAAAAAAGCATTGCTCATACCATTTATACTAATGGTACTCACAGCCATTGCATTAGTCATCGTATGGTTTATTTTCAACCAAATCGTCGCTGGCATTGCAGCAGCAATCCTCGTCGTGATGATTATCATTAGTGGCGTGTTATTGAGACAAGCTTTTCTTAAAATGGATAATTATGTGGATGATTTAAGTGGTCACATCTCGGCAAGTAGCAATAAAGCAATCAAACATTTGCCGATTGGGATGATTGTGTTAGATGAAGATAACCACATTGAATGGATGAACCAATTCATGACAGAACACGTTGAAACCAATGTGATTTCTGAAAATGTAAACGAAGTCTTTCCTAACATATTGAAACAATTAGAAAAAGTACAAGAAGTAGAAATTGAGCATAACAATTATCATTACCATGTGCGATATTCAGAGAATGAACATTGTTTATATTTCTTTGATATCACAGAAAGCGTACATACCAATGAGTTGTATGAAGATTCAAAGCCAATTATCGCAACGTTGTTCTTAGACAACTATGACGAGATTACGCAGAATATGAACGATACACAACGTTCAGAAATCAACTCAATGGTTACACGTGTCATTAGCAGATGGGCACAAGAATACAATATTTATTTCAAACGTTATAATTCTGATCAATTCGTTGCATATCTTAACCAAAAGATATTAGCAGAACTTGAAGATTCAAACTTTGAAATTTTAAGTCAGTTGAGAGAGAAAAGTGTCGGTTACCGTGCACAACTCACTTTAAGTATCGGTGTCGGTGAAGGTACAGAGAACCTTATCGACCTAGGGGATTTATCACAATCTGGTTTAGATTTAGCACTCGGTCGAGGAGGTGACCAAGTTGCCATTAAAAATATGAATGGTAACGTTCGCTTCTACGGTGGTAAGACTGACCCTATGGAGAAACGTACGCGTGTACGTGCCCGAGTAATTTCTCACGCACTTAAAGACATCTTAACTGAAGGCGACAAGGTAATTATTATGGGACATAAACGCCCTGATTTAGATGCAATTGGTGCAGCGATCGGTGTCTCACGTTTTGCATTAATGAATAATTTAGAAGCCTTTGTCGTTCTCAATGATTCAGATATTGATCCGACTTTACGTCGTGTCATGGACGAAATTGATAAGAAACCAGAATTAAAAGAACGCTTTGTCACTTCAGATGAAGCTTGGGATATGATGACGTCTAAGACGACAGTCGTTGTCGTGGATACGCACAAGCCTGAAATGGTCTTAGATGAAAATGTCTTGAATAAAGCAAACCGTAAAGTCGTTATTGACCACCACAGACGTGGCGAAAGCTTTATTTCAAACCCACTATTGGTATATATGGAACCATATGCAAGTTCAACTGCAGAGCTTGTTACTGAATTATTAGAATATCAACCAACTGAACAAAGATTGACACGTTTAGAATCAACAGTCATGTATGCAGGTATTATAGTAGATACGAGAAACTTCACATTAAGAACAGGTTCAAGAACATTTGATGCTGCAAGTTATTTACGTGCACATGGTGCGGATACAATCTTAACGCAACACTTCTTAAAAGATGATGTAGATACTTACATTAATCGTTCAGAACTCATTAGAACGGTTCAATTACAAGATCATGGCGTAGCAATTGCTCATGGTTCAAATGATAAAATCTACCATCCTGTTACGGTTGCACAAGCAGCCGACGAGTTGTTAAGTTTAGAAGGTATCGAGGCATCTTATGTTGTGGCTAAACGTGAAGATAACCTCATTGGTATCTCTGCACGTTCACTAGGTTCTATCAACGTTCAATTAACGATGGAAGCATTAGGTGGTGGTGGACACCTTACAAACGCTGCCACACAAATTAAAGGTGTCACTATAGAAGATGCTATAGAACAATTACAGCAAGCAATTACAGAACAAATGAGTAGGAGTGAAGATGCATGAAAGTAATTTTCAAACAAGATGTTAAAGGTAAAGGTAAAAAAGGCGAAGTAAAAGACGTACCAGTAGGTTACGCAAACAACTTCTTACTTAAAAACAACTATGCTGTAGAAGCAACTCCTGGTAACTTAAAACAATTAGAACAACAAAATAAACGTGCTGAAGCAGACAGACAACAAGAAATTGATGATGCGAAAGCACTTAAAGAAAAATTAGAAAACATCGAAGTTGAAGTATCAGCTAAAACAGGTGAAGGTGGTAAATTGTTTGGTTCAATCAGTACTAAACAAATTGCCGAAGCATTAAATAAACAACATGATATTAAAATTGATAAACGTAAAATGGACTTACCACATGGTATCCATGCGTTAGGTTATACAAATGTGCCAGTAAAATTAGATAAAGAAGTAGAAGGTACAATTAGAGTACACACAGTAGAACAGTAATTTCGAAAATAACAAAGATGGATTGAAATAAGAGGTGTAAAGCAAACAATGGATGGAATGTATGAGCAAAATCAAATGCCGCATAGCAATGAAGCTGAACAATCTGTCTTAGGTGCCATTATTATAGATCCAGAATTGATTAATACAACTCAGGAAGTCCTCCTTCCTGAGTCGTTTTATAGAGGCGCCCATCAACATATCTTCCGTGCAATGATGCATCTTAATGAAGATAACAAAGAAATCGACGTTGTCACACTTATGGATCAACTATCTAGTGATGGAAGCTTAAGTGAAGCGGGTGGCCCTCAATATCTCGCAGAGCTATCGACTAACGTTCCAACAACGCGAAATGTTCAATATTATACAGATATCGTCTTTAAACACGCGTTAAAACGTAAGTTAATTCAAACGGCAGATAGTATTGCAAATGATGGCTATAATGATGAATTAGAACTAGATACAATCCTAAGTGATGCCGAAAGACGTATCCTTGAACTTTCTTCTACAAGAGAAAGTGACGGGTTTAAAGATATTAGAGATGTCTTAGGACAAGTGTATGAGACTGCCGAAGAACTCGACCAAAATAGTGGTCAAACGCCTGGTATTCCAACAGGTTATAGAGATCTCGACCAAATGACTGCTGGGTTTAACCGTAATGATTTAATCATCTTAGCGGCCCGTCCTTCCGTAGGTAAGACTGCCTTCGCTCTTAATATCGCTCAAAAAGTTGCGACACATGAAGATATGTTTACAGTAGGCATATTCTCGCTTGAGATGGGTGCAGACCAGTTAGCAACGCGTATGATTTGTAGTTCAGGTAACGTAGATTCAAACCGCTTAAGAACTGGTACGATGACAGAAGAAGACTGGAGTCGTTTTACGATTGCAGTTGGTAAATTATCAAAAACTAAGATTTTTATCGATGATACACCAGGTATTCGTATTAATGACTTACGTTCTAAATGTCGCCGTCTCAAACAAGAACACGGTTTAGATATGATAGTGATTGACTATCTACAATTAATTCAAGGTAGCGGTTCTCGATTCTCAGACAACCGTCAACAAGAAGTATCAGAAATCTCACGTACACTTAAAGCCATTGCACGTGAACTAGAATGCCCAGTTATCGCACTAAGTCAGCTTTCACGTGGTGTTGAACAACGTCAGGATAAACGTCCAATGATGAGTGATATTCGTGAATCTGGGTCTATCGAGCAAGACGCTGATATCGTTGCTTTCTTATACCGTGATGATTACTACAATCGTGGCGAGGATGAAGATGATGACGATGATACAGGCTTTGAGCCACAAACGAATGATGATAACGGTGAAATTGAAATCATCATTGCTAAACAACGTAACGGCCCAACAGGAACTGTGAAACTTCATTTCATGAAACAATATAATAAATTTACAGACATTGATTATGCTCATGCAGAAATGACATAAAATTTATTTTTCCGTACAATAAACTTATTTTTAGTTTTATTGTACGGTTTTTATTTTGTTTTTATTCTTTGCAATCACTTGAAGTATGTATATCATTTTCCGGAAAATGAGCTCAAAAGCACTGATATCACAACGACGAAACTGTATAAAAAGTAAAAACAAGATGAATCAATTGCAAACAACTTAAACAAATTTAATGTTCGATTTTTATTTGCAATCTCATAGGCATATTGGTAGAATATCTAATGGTTAAACGAGAAAAACTTGGAGGTGCTCTTATGTCATCAATCGTAGTAGTTGGGACACAATGGGGAGACGAAGGTAAAGGTAAAATCACAGATTTCTTAGCAGAACAAGCAGATGTTATCGCTAGATTCTCAGGTGGTAATAATGCAGGCCACACAATTCAATTTGGTGGAGAAACTTACAAATTACATTTGGTACCATCAGGTATCTTTTATAAAGATAAATTAGCAGTTATCGGTAACGGTGTAGTTGTAGATCCAGTAGCATTATTGAAAGAATTAGACGGTTTAAATGAACGTGGTATTTCAACTAACAACTTACGTATCTCTAACCGTGCACAAGTCATCTTACCTTATCACCTAGCTCAAGACGAATATGAAGAACGTCGTCGAGGAGATAATAAAATCGGTACAACTAAAAAAGGTATCGGCCCAGCATACGTAGATAAAGCACAACGTATCGGTATTCGAGTAGCAGACTTATTAGAGAAAGAAACATTCGAACGTCGTCTTAAAGAAAACATTGAATATAAAAATGCTTATTTCAAAGGAATGTTCAACGAAACATGCCCTACGTTTGATGAAATCTTTGACGAGTACTATGCAGCAGGTCAACGCTTAAAAGAATATGTCACTGACACAGCTAAAATCTTAGATGATGCTAATGTTGCAGACGACAAAGTATTATTCGAAGGTGCCCAAGGTGTCATGTTAGACATCGACCACGGTACTTACCCATTCGTTACGTCAAGTAACCCAGTTGCTGGTAATGTTACAGTAGGTACAGGTGTAGGTCCTACATCAGTTTCTAAAGTCATCGGTGTATGTAAATCATATACGTCACGTGTAGGTGATGGTCCATTCCCTACAGAATTATTCGATGAAGATGGTCATCACATTAGAGAAGTAGGTCGTGAATATGGTACAACAACAGGACGTCCACGCCGTGTAGGTTGGTTCGACTCAGTAGTACTACGTCATTCACGTCGCGTAAGTGGTATCACAGACCTTTCAATCAACTCTATCGACGTTTTAACAGGTTTAGATACAGTTAAGATTTGTACAGCATATGAGTTAGATGGCGAAGAAATCACTGAATACCCAGCTAACTTAGATCAATTAAGACGTTGTAAACCAATCTTCGAAGAACTTCCAGGTTGGACAGAAGATATCACAGGCTGCCGCAGTTTAGAAGAACTCCCTGAAAATGCACGCAAATACCTAGAGCGTATTTCAGAATTATGTGGCGTACACATTTCAATCTTCTCTGTAGGCCCAGACCGTGAACAAACAAACCTATTAGAACAATTATGGTAAAACAAAGTATAAAAGAAAGCTGAGATCATTAATAATGTTTCAGCTTTAAAAAGACCGACTCGTTACATCACAACGAGTCGGTCTTACTTTATTTATATAGAAGAAAGTAGTTTAATACGCAATATGTACCCCCGTTTCAAACGGCGCCATCAACACTTTTATAGCAATATTTCTCATTTATTAACCCTTAAAAAATATTGTTAAATTTATGTAAAAAATAGCTTGTCACGAAAAGATGAACTATGCTATAATCTATTTTGTGCTTAAGAACGGCTCCTTGGTCAAGCGGTTAAGACACCGCCCTTTCACGGCGGTAACACGGGTTCGAGTCCCGTAGGAGTCACCATGATAGGTCCCGTAGTGTAGCGGTTAACACGCCTGCCTGTCACGCAGGAGATCGCGGGTTCGATTCCCGTCGGGACCGTATTGCCTACCCAATAGGGTAGGCATTTTTTATACCTACATATCCGTTTTATTCCTATTACAATCCATATACTCATATCAAGTAGTAACTTCATCCTCACCCACACATAACGCTCACTTTACAATCTCTATGACGTTGCAATAAAAACTTAACATTTACGCTATTTGTTTACATTTGCAAAAGGGAGAATCGCATAAGCATAAGTCTTACACCAAATATTTATATTACAAAATAATGAAAACACTGATATATAGATAATTTGAGCTATTTGCAACTGTTCAACATATTTTGTAATACAGTATTTCAATGGTAAAATTATAAATAATATTATTCTATAATTTTTAATACAAAAATAGAATTACCCGTTCATAAATGGTAAATTATATATTAGGTAACTATGCGCTATATATATTACATACATCACCTTTCACAAGGTATAATAGAGAAAAATATAGCCTTCACATAATTAAACGAACGGAAGAATTACACTTTGAGAAAAGAGGTTAAAATATATGGCTAGAAAAGTTGTTGTTGTCGACGATGAAAAACCAATTGCTGATATTTTAGAATTTAATTTGAAGAAAGAGGGATACGAAGTATTCTGCGCTTACGATGGTAACGATGCAGTAGATTTAATCTATGAAGAAGAACCAGATATCGTACTCTTAGACATCATGTTACCAGGTAGAGATGGCATGGAAGTATGTCGCGAAGTACGTAAAAAATTCGAAATGCCAATCATCATGTTAACAGCGAAAGACTCAGAAATTGATAAAGTATTAGGACTTGAACTTGGTGCAGACGACTATGTAACAAAACCTTTCAGCACGCGTGAACTTATCGCACGTGTGAAAGCAAACTTACGTCGCCATTATTCACAACCAGCTCAAGAAGTGAGTGGCGCTACAAATGAAATAACAATCAAAGATATCGTCATCTACCCAGACGCTTACTCAATTAAAAAACGTGGTGAAGATATCGAATTAACACATCGTGAATTTGAATTATTCCACTACCTTTCTAAACATATGGGTCAAGTAATGACACGTGAACATTTATTACAAACAGTGTGGGGTTATGATTATTTCGGTGACGTACGTACAGTTGACGTAACGATTCGTCGTTTACGCGAAAAAATTGAAGACGATCCATCGCACCCAGAATACATTGTGACACGTAGAGGCGTTGGATACTTCCTCCAACAACATGATTAGAGGCAACATCCTATGAAGTGGCTTAAACAATTACAATCCCTTCACACTAAACTCGTTATTGTTTATGTATTACTGATTATTATTGGTATGCAAATCATCGGTTTGTATTTTACTAATAGTTTAGAAAAAGAATTACTCGATAATTTTAAAAAGAACATAACGCAATATGCGAAGCAGTTAGATGTTAATATAGAAAAAGTTTATAACGATAATGACAAAGGTACGGTAAACGCTCAAAAGGATATCCAAAACCTTTTGAGTGAATATGCCAACCGCCAAGAAATCGGAGAAATTCGCTTCGTTGATAAAGACCAAATTATTATGGCTACGACAAAGCAGTCTAACCGTAGTCTAATTAATCAAAAAGCGAATGACGGTTCCGTCCAAAAGGCACTTTCTCTCGGTGAAACCAATAACCACATGGTCCTTAAAGACTATGGTAGCGGTAAGGAACGTGTCTGGGTTTATAACATACCAGTTAAAGTCGACAAACAAACTATCGGTGATATTTACATAGAGTCGAAAATCAACGACGTATATAACCAACTCAATAACATTAACCAAATCTTTATCGTCGGTACAGCTATATCATTATTCATCACAGTAATCCTCGGTTTCTTTATCGCCCGAACGATTACCAAACCAATTACCGATATGCGTAACCAGACAGTTGAGATGTCTAAAGGTAACTATACTCAACGCGTGAAGATTTATGGTAACGACGAAATCGGTGAGCTCGCACTTGCCTTCAACAACCTATCTAAACGTGTGCAAGAGGCGCAGGCCAACACCGAAAGTGAGAAACGTCGTCTAGATTCAGTTATCACACATATGAGCGACGGTATCCTCGCGACAGACCGCCGTGGACGCGTGTGTATTGCGAATGATATGGCGCTTAAGATGCTCGGTCTCGCGAAAGAAGACGTCATCGGCTACTACATGCTCGGTCTTCTTAACCTTGAAAATGAATTCTCACTAGACGAAATCCAAGAAAACAATGATTCCTTCCTATTAGATATTAACGAAGAAGAGGGCATTATTGCGCGTGTTAACTTTAGTACCATCGTGCAAGAAACAGGATTCGTCACAGGTTACATTGCCGTGTTACATGATGTAACAGAACAACAACAAGTTGAACGTGAACGTCGCGAATTCGTAGCAAACGTTTCACACGAACTACGTACGCCACTCACATCAATGAACAGCTATATCGAAGCACTCGAAGAAGGCGCTTGGCAAGATGAAAGCCTTGCACCACAATTCTTATCCGTTACACGTGAAGAAACAGAACGTATGATACGACTCGTTAACGACTTACTCCAATTATCCAAAATGGACAACGAGTCAGACCAAATTACTAAAGAAATCGTTGACTTCAACATGTACATTAATAAAATTATTAATCGACATGAAATGGCAGCGAAAGATACAACATTCGTAAGAGAAATCCCGCAACAAACAATATTCACAGAAATCGATCCAGACAAGATGACACAAGTATTCGACAATGTTATCACTAACGCAATGAAATATTCACGTGGTGATAAACGAGTTGAGTTTCATGTGAAACAAAATGCACTTTACAATAGAATGACCATTCGTATAAAAGATAATGGTATTGGAATTCCAATCAATAAAGTAGATAAAATATTCGATAGATTCTACCGTGTTGATAAAGCACGTACACGTAAGATGGGTGGTACAGGACTCGGTCTCGCAATTTCCAAAGAAATTGTTGAAGCGCACAATGGACGCATCTGGGCAAACAGCGTAGAAGGTCAAGGTACGTCTATCTTCATCACACTTCCTTGTGAAATCATTGAAGACGGTGATTGGGATGAATAGTAAAGAACATATTAAATCAATTATCCTAGGTCTTCTCGTACTCATCAGTATCGTTTTGACATACTTGGTCTGGAACTATACACCAGACCTCAATAATGTTACTAACTCAGATAGCAGTAAAAAGAACGAGCCGAAACCTCTAAGTAAACCTATGACAGCAAGCATGGAAGGCACGGTTACACCATTTCAGATCATTCATTCAAAGGATGATAAACCACAAGGGACGGTCTCAACAGGTGATGCACTTGATAGCATTACGAAGCCATTGAAGAACCAAGAAGTTAAATCTGTGTCACATATGCGCAGAGATCATAATCTTGTTATACCAGAACTAAGTAATGACTTTACCGTGCTAGATTTCACATACGATTTACCTTTAACGACATACTTAAGTCAGGTGTTAAACATCGATGCGAACGTACCCAACCACTTTAACTTCAATCGATTACTTATAGACCAAGACAATGACAATCACGTGGTGCTTTATGCGATAAGTAAAGACCGTCACGAAGTCGTGAAATTAAAAACATCAGCACAAGGTAAAAATATAGATAGCGCCTTAGACAGTATTAAGTCAGATATGCAACCATATACTGAAATCATCACTAATAAAGACACTATCGATAAAGCAACACACGTCTTCGCGCCAAGTAAACCTAAAGACTTAAAATCATATCGTATGGTCTTCTCAACAATGAACGTCGAACGAATGAATTCCATTCTCTTCGAAGATTCAACTATCGTACGAAGCTCTCAAAGTGGTGCGACAACATATAACAACAACACAGGCGTCGCGAACTATGACGATAACAGTGAAATGTATCATTATAAAAACCTATCTGAAGATGCGAAAAGCTCAAGCAATATGGAAGAAACCATTCCAGGAACATTTGAATTTATCAACGGCCATGGTGGATTCCTTAACGAAGATTATCGTCTATTCAGTACAGATAATAAGACAGGTAAACTGACTTACCAACGCTTCTTGAATGGTTACCCTACATTTAACAACCAGAATTTAAATGAAATTCAAGTCACATGGGGTAAAAAAGGCGTCTTCGATTACCAACGCTCATTACTTAAGAGCAGCGTTCAACTGAACAGTGAAGAATCTAAGACCTTACCTACAGCCGAATCCGTTCGTTCAGCACTTGCCAATAATAATAATATTGACTTTGAAAAGGTAACCAACATTGCAGTCGGCTATGATATGGATGACAAACCAGATAAAGATGATATAGAAGTTCAACGCAACAGTGAATTCACACCACAATGGTACGTAGAATACGATGGCAATTGGTACGCCTATAAAGATGGGAGGCTTGAATAAATGAATTGGAAACGCACAAAGACGCTATTCATTTTCGTATTTATTCTCGTCAACATCTTACTTGTCATGATATACATCGATAAAGTCAATAAAGCACAGATTAATGACGCAGAAAGTGGCAACAACGTTAATTTTCAACAAGAAGAGATTAAAGTCCCTACAGACGTACTCAATAAGAAAGTTAAAGACACGAAACTCGCACAAATCACAGCACGCTCTAAAGACTTCTCGAGCTACGCTAAAGAACATTCAAGTCTAGATACATCAGACAAAGACAAGACATTAGAGGGCGATATAGACAAAACTGTGAAAGTAAGCGATAAGAACCTAAAAGACATTAAAGATTTTATTGCAGATAGTATTTATAACGGTAAACAATATCAATTAAGTGATTTAAGTTCAGATAAAATCACTTACGAACAAACCTTTGAAGGTTATCCAATTATGAATAACAGTAAAGCCCGTTTAACCTTTAATTTAAATGATGGAAAAGCAACAAGTTACAAACAAACAGCGATGAACAACATCCACATCGCAGAAGGTTCAAATAGTACAAAGAAACAAGTCATTAGCCCACGTAAAGCCGTCGAGGCACTTTACTTCAACAGATATCTAAAACGAAACGACCAAGTCCTCGACGCACGCCTAGGCTATTACTCAGTCGTTAAAGAAACCAACGTACAATTACTACAACCCAACTGGGAAATCAAAGTCAAACACCACGGCAAAGACAACATAGAAACCTATTACGTCGAAGCCACCACCAAAAACCCAAAAGTTATAAATTAAGGTGCGAAAGTGAGCGGTTAGGTCGTGAGCAATAACTAGCTATGAGCAAAAATCGATTTTTGATTTTAGCGATTAGCGTATTATTGTTGAACGACCTGCTCACTGAAGCCCGTCCATCATTCCTGCAACACTTAGTACAATAACGTTCATCATAAACGACCACTCACCTCAGTAGAGTGGTCGTTTCTTTATGCTATAACGAAGCGGTCAGAAATCGATATTTTGCGACACTAATTATTCATAAACTGACAATTGGCACACACCTCTTAAAATTGGTATAGTATAATATAAAGGAATTTTAGAGAACGTTTCGTTTCGAGAATTCATATTTAGAATTAACACAACTCGAAACCTCATTGATAACTCACATTAACATGCAAAAAGTAAATTATGACCCAGAACTGCAACATGAACTAAGAACTACTACATCTAAATGCACGTCCCACCCGCACCGCTCAAACTATTCTCAATCAAATACAGATTGTACATATTAGAAAGGATGAAGCCGCTTGATACGTATGAGTGTATTAGCAAGTGGTAGTACAGGTAACGCCACTTACGTAGAAAGTGAGAAAGGTAGCCTACTTGTAGACGTAGGTCTAACCGGCAAGAAAATGGAAGAGCTATTTAGCCAAATAGATAGAAATATCAAAGACCTTAACGGCATACTAGTCACACATGAACACATTGATCACATTAAAGGTCTAGGTGTTCTCGCACGTAAATATAACCTTCCAATTTATGCAAATGAGAATACATGGAAAGCCATTGATAAGAAAGATAGCCGAATCCCAATGGATCAGAAATTCATCTTCAATCCATATGAAACGAAATCTATCGCAGGATTCGATATCGAGTCATTCAACGTCTCACATGACGCGATTGACCCACAATTCTATATTTTCAACAATAACTATAAGAAATTCACGATGTTGACGGACACAGGCTATGTGTCAGACCGTATGAAAGGCATGATTCGTGGTAGCGATGCATTCATGTTCGAGAGTAATCACGATGTTGATATGTTACGCATGTGTCGTTATCCTTGGAAGACAAAGCAACGTATCCTCAGTGATATGGGACACGTGTCCAATGAAGATGCTGGTCTCGCTATGACAGATGTCATCACAGGTAACACGAAGCGCATTTACTTGTCTCACTTATCTCAAGATAACAACATGAAAGACCTTGCTCGTATGAGTGTAGGCCAAGTTTTAAATGAACACGATATTGATACAGAGAAAGAAGTACTTCTCTGCGATACGGATAAAGCTCAAGCAACACCAATTTATACTTTATAATTGAATAACAGTAAGACACCCGACCTACTTAAGTACTTTTCTTAAGTAGGTTCTTTTTTTGAAAATATTCTGTGGAAAAGTAATGTAAAATGAGGAAAATAATACGTAAGTTAGTCTAAAAAGTAGGTTCTATATGCTATAAATGTAATTATTGAGCTTAGACACCCTCAAAGTTATCCACTAAAATGTCCATAGTTATCCAGTGTTGTGTACAATACACACAAAAATACCCACATTATACACAGAGTTATCCACAAAATAACAGGTTATTACACAGAAAATGTGTATAAATCTCAAAAATAATTAAGAAAGTATAAATATTATTGTTATAATAAGAGGGAATAGTGTGCACAAGTGAATAACTTGTGGATAAGTTGGATAAATCATACATATTTACATGGAGGATAAAATGAAAATTACAATCCTGTCAGTAGGAAAACTAAAAGAAAAATATTGGAAACAAGCAATAGCAGAATATGAGAAACGACTAGGCCCTTATACCAAAGTTGAAATTATAGAAGTTCCAGATGAGAAAGCCCCAGAAAATATGAGCGACAAAGAAATAGAACAAGTCAAAGAAAAAGAAGGCCAACGACTACTCGCCAAAATCAAACCACAATCCACAGTCATCACATTAGAAATCCAAGGCAAAATGTTGTCATCAGAAGGATTAGCCAAAGAACTACAAACACGCATGACCCAAGGACAAAGCGACTTTGTATTTGTCATAGGAGGATCAAACGGCCTACACCAAGACGTCTTAAACCGAAGCAACTACGCACTCTCCTTCAGCAAAATGACCTTCCCACACCAAATGATGCGAGTAGTCTTAATCGAGCAAATCTACCGCGCCTTCAAAATCATGCGCGGCGAAGCATATCATAAGTGATGCGGTTTTTTTATTAATTTATTGATTAAAAATACAGTATGCAATATTAATTATTATTAAATTTTGATATATTTAAAGAAAGATTAAGTTTAGGGTGGATGAATGAATGGCTTACCAAAGTGAATATGCATTAGAAAATGAGGTACTTCAACAACTTGAGGATTTGAACTATGAAAGAATAAATATACATAATATTGAATCAGAAATCAAAAAATATCTCAAAGAACTAGGAGTGTTGAAAAATGAATAAGCAGACAAATACTCCAGAACTAAGATTTCCAGAGTTTGATGGGGAATGGGAAAAAAAGAAATTAGGTGAAGTAGTAAATTATAAAAATGGTGGTTCATTTGAAAGTTTAGTGAAAAACCATGGTGTATATAAACTCATAACTCTTAAATCTGTTAATACAGAAGGAAAGTTGTGTAATTCTGGAAAATATATCGATGACAAATGTGTTGAAACATTGTGTAATGATACTTTAGTAATGATACTGAGCGAGCAAGCACCAGGATTAGTTGGAATGACTGCAATTATACCTAATAATAATGAGTATGTACTAAATCAACGAGTAGCAGCATTAGTGCCTAAGCAATTTATAGATAGTTAATTTTTATCTAAGTTAATTAATAGAAATCAGAAATATTTCAGTGTGAGATCTGCTGGAACAAAAGTGAAAAATATTTCTAAAGGACATGTAGAAAACTTTAATTTTTTATCTCCTGATTACACTGAACAACAAAAAATAGGTGGATTTTTCAGCAAACTCGATCAACAAATTGAGTTGGAAGAGAAGAAATTACAATTATTAGAGCAACAAAAGCGTGGGTATATGCAAAAGATTTTCTCACAAGAGGTTCGTTTTAAAGATGATAATGGAAATAGTTATCCAGAGTGGGAATCTGCACCATTATTTGATATTTTTTCTGCTACTAAAGGAAAAAGCTTATCGAAAGATAAAATTTCTGATGATGGAAAATACGAATGTATTTTATATGGAGAAATATATACTACATATGAAGAAAAAATTGAAAGTATAGTTTCAAGAACGAACTATTATGAAGGAATTCTTTCACAGAAAAATGATTTGATTTTTCCAAATTCTACTACGACAAATGCATGGGATTTAGCAACATTTTCTTCATTACAAAAAAATAATGTACTAATAGGTGGATATATATCAATATTAAGAACTAAAAGAAGTGATATATCATCATTATTTTACGCTTATTATCTTACTAATTATCTAAAATTGAGAAAAGATATTGCTAAGTACGCCCAGGGGATTACAATTGTTCATTTATCATTTAATAACTTTTGTAAAATAAAAGTTCAAATCCCATCACTAGAAGAACAAAATAGTATAACTGACTTTATTGATACTTTAAATCAGCAACAAAAATTAATAGCTAACAAAATAAAATTACTTAAAGAACGTAAGAAAGGCTTACTACAAAAGATGTTTATCTAATACTGATAAATGTCTATTATGTTAATTGAAAATACCAAAAAAATAAGTTGAGAGCATCCCTCACCGTAAAAGTGAAGGATGCTCTAGTTTTATTAGAATATAATTTTCATTTTGATAGGTAATAATTAATAATTGTCTGTAAATCATTATTAAGTACGGTTGCTATAGAATCATCATTCATAAAATCATCATAGATTTTATCAAGTATTTCTTCATCTTCAATTGCTGTGAAGTGATGTACTAATCCTTTTACAATCGATATATAATTTTGCGATTCTAAACAATTAGCAACCGTTCGCCAGTCTGAGTGTGTGGTTTCATGGTTCATAGATAATCCTCCTTTTATTTCAATGTCCATTTTTGACGTGCTTTAGGGTTAAGTGGATGCATAATTTCATTTGTTGCTGGATTAATGAGTTTTTTGACTTTTTTTTTATGAGGTTTTAACATTTCCATCACTTGCTCAACACGTTCAACGACAACTGGACGCTTCGCATAAGCACCATAAGCTAGAATGACTGTGTCACTCTCACTAATTGCTTTCATTAAGTGAATGTCTGTGTGCTCATCGTATGGCTCGTTGATATGTTTGAGATTTTCTGGACTTTTAATATTAGAGAATAGATTTACAAGATATACAGCGCCATATTGTTCAGAATTAGCTAATTGGTTAAGAATAAGAACAGTAGTAAGATCGAGTGATAATACACCATCTAAATGAGGGTACATCGTTATCACTGTACAAGCAGGTTTCTTTTCATCCCATGTTTTCTTGAGTAAATAGCGGTGCTTTTTATCCTTGCTAAATATGGCTTCTGTGTATATCGTACTTTTTATTGTATTCATATATCGTCACTTCCTTTAGTATTCTTCTGGCAAAAGCATTACATAATAAAAAGCGTCTACATCATCTTCTCGGATGACGTAGACTTTCTTAGGTAATGCGTTTTGATTTTTTACATAGTTTGTATAGTGATATTCCAATTTGTATGCGGGTTGTTCTTGTTCATGGGTAATAGAGAGTATATTTTCATCTTCTTGCAGTCTAAAAATGTGTAGGTAATCTGTATGGGGTTGATTATCTCTTTCTTTCACCATATTCCAAAGTAAGATTTGAAGGTCTAGAGATAGGTGTTCACTAATGCCTCTTGTAATATATCGATTGATTTTCATACTATTTTACCTCATCTTGAATTTCTTTCATGATGATAATCGCTTGGCTAATAATCGTAACTGATATTTGTGCCACTTTGATCCAATTATTCATGGCGATTCCCTCCTTCTTTTAGTAGATGACGTTCATCGATAATCGTATTTTTAGTATCTGTGAGGTACAGAAAGTCCATATCAAAATGATCCAGATAACCAATGCTGATGAGTTGGTTATTGGCATACATTAGAAATGGATAGATACTTAGCTCATGTAGCTCATCATTATAGTAGGTATAAGTTTCAAGTGTAAGATGTGCAAGTGGAGTATGGTCTACAAAGCGAGTAGGAAGTATATTTTCTGCTGCGTCTTCTAACGCTTCACATTCCCATGTTTCGTTGTTAGATAGTTGGAATAGACGAGTTATATATTGTTTGAGTTCTTGAGTGGTTGTTTTCATATCATTGCCTCCTAGATAGTGTGATAGTGATGTAGTTGATATACATCATTGGGATAATATATATTTGATTTGTCATTTATTACGAATCCCGGTGGGAATAAGAGAAAATTCCATATAAAAACCCGCTACAAACGTTGGTGTAACAAGGAAATCCCGGAATCCCACTCATTTTGACGAACAATCAACTCATTATTTATAAGTATTGATGATATGTGTAGGTCTCTCTGCTTCCTTATATATATTATTTATTTATAAAAAATAACGGGATTTTGGGATTGTGCTTGCACAATCCTTCTGCTTCTTCGAATCTGCAAATCCCATTCATTTCCCGGTAAAAAAACATTGTGGGATGTTCTTTAGCAATTTCAATATAAGCATCGTGTAGTTATGAAAATAATTACGACAATGACAGTTTCATTAGATAAGTGTTATTGAAATTGATAAAGAGAATTCTAAAACTGGTTAGATAAAATAAGTGAAAGAATAGCAGTGTAGTTATTGTTTATTCAATAGTTATATATAAAGTTTGTGGCAAAAATAAAGACGAAGTGCTAAGGAGCACTTCGTCAAGTGGATGGTTATTAAATAGTTGTTTGATAATATCGTTATTCAGTTTGAGCGTAACATAAAATTGCTTCTTATGATGCTCATCTTTTCTTATGTCAATGCGATCGATGACTGTTAGATATAGTGATTTCAATTGAGATTTCTCTAATTTGTCTATATCTTTGAATACTGTTTGTAGTATGTTGGCAATCATATTAGCATCATAATGTGAAGCTTCCGCTTGTTTATCTTGTTCTAGTTGATGGATTTGATTATTTATTTGATTCAATTCATCTTGATAGTTAAGTATTGTGGGTTTCAATACGCTATCTAAGTCAGGTGAGTCTTCGATGGTTTTCGTTAGTGTATGCATTTTGGCTTTTATTTCTTCACATTGTGACTGTTTATAGGCAATATCATGATTCAAAGAAGAGACGTCTATTTGACTTCTTTCATTTACTTTTTCGACTAATTGTTTCAATACCTTTTTACTTTTAATAATTTCTAATATCTGATCCATAACATATTTTTCTAATACATCTGCTCTAACAGAATTGGCTGAACATACTTTAGAACCTTTGTTTCTAAAATTGCTACATGAATAATATCTGATTCTTTTCTTAGTGCCATCTTTTAAAGTATTGGTTGTATTACTTGCCGCCATTGCTGCCCCACATTTTGGGCACTTTACAATCCCAGTAAGTAGATTGGTCCCTTTACCATGAACTTGTGGTTTCTTACGACTCTCTTGGCGTTTGAATTGCACTTTATCCCATAAAGCTTGACTAATAATAGGTGTGTGTTTGCCTTCAGCGATCACTGGATTATCATTCAAGCCTTTACGTCGTTTATCATTCCAATCTTTGTATTTCGCGAATTGAATTTTACCAATATAGAATGGGTTTGAGAGAATATAAGTAACAGCTGAAATACTAAATGGATTGCCTTTTTTAGTCACATAGCCTTTGTGATTGAGTGCATTGGCTATTTTACGATAACCATGACCTTTGGCGTAAGATTCAAAGATATATTTAACGATGTTAGCTTCATGTTGATTAATCATTAATTCTTTTTTATTATCAGGTATGTTATTGTATCCTAATGGAAGATTGCCTTGATAATAGCCCTCTAAAGCTCTTTGATGTTGCCCGTTGTAAATATTCTCTAAAATTGTATTTCTTTCAAATTCGGAAAAAACTTGCAAGTATCTGGAGCATTAACTTACCTGTTGAATTTTTGACTTCCATGCGTTCAGACAAGCTAAAAAATTCAACATTTTGACGATGAAGTTCTTCGACGATTGTAAGTAAATCGGAAGTATTACGTGCCAAACGATTTGTTTTATAAACCATAACACAGTCTAATTTTCCATTTTTAGCATCATTTAAGATGCGCTGTAATTCAGGACGGTTCATAGATTTTCCTGATATACCCCGATCTGCATATATATCAACGAGTTCATAGCCGTTAAATTGGCAATATTGCTCTATTTGTGTAATTTGTCCCTCGATGCTATAACCCTCTACTTGTCTCTCTGTGGATACGCGAATGTAGCCTCCTACAAGCTTTTTCTTCATTTTATCCATTATAATCTATCCTTTCTTTAATTATACAATTGATCATTTCATAGTCTGCTTTACAATATTCAGTGGTTCGTTTTTGAAATAGATGCCAGCGAGGCTTTTATTTTTAGAAATATTAATTTCATCAATATAGGGGTACAACATGTTTAGTGTGAAACGTTGTTGAATGATGTTTTGGAAAGCTTTTCGAATTTGATACGCACTGATTGATGATATAGGTTTTGATTGTTGATGTAATGATTGCGTTTGTTCTCTGAACGTTTCTGCATCAATTTTGCCTTGGGCTAATTTTTCTATCAGCTGCTCGTGATTGAGTGTAGTTTTAGTTTCTACATCTCTTTGTCTTTTGAGTCGTTGTTGAATAGTATGGTTTATTTTTGAATAGAGCTGTTGATTTTGAAAGAAGTCCTGACAAGTCGCTAAAACACTTGTTTCTAATTCTTGTGCGTTGATTCCTTTAAATTCACAAACAAAGCGAGCGTTATTCATATTTTGTGGACAGACATAGTAACGCAATGAATGATCTGGTTTTCGGACAGTCATGTTTGTGAGTGTCGAATGACAATAGGGACATTTGATTTTTTGTTTGAGTTGATTTTCTGATGGCTTACGTTTTACTTGTTTCTGAGTTCGGGTAACTTGAGCTTCTTCGTATATCGTTGTACTGACAATAGCTGGGAACATGTTTTCATATTGTCCGTATTGATTGATAACACGGCCACAGTAATTAGGGTTGAGGATAATATTACGCACTTGATAAGGCTTGCGATTAATGAAGTTATCATCAGCTTCTAAGTATTGCGCAATTTTTTTATAACCATAACCTTGAAGGTAATAATTGAATACAGCTTTTATTGTTGGTGCTTTTACTGTGTCTATCGTGAAAGTACCATTATGATATTGATACCCAAAGGGTGCATGTGTTGTAATCATTTTACCTTGTTTCGCTTTTTCTTTGATTCCATTTCGTGTTTGTTCACTGATATTATTAGACTCCATTTCAGCTAGACTCATAAGTATGTTTAGGCGAAAGCGGTCAAATTCCTTAGATAAGTCAAAATAACCATCATTCACACTGATGATTGTGACGTGATGCTTTTTACAAATTTCAAAGAATTGTATGGCATTTTTCAAATTACGATGTAGTCGATTCAAGCGATAGCAACACAATACTTTACATTTTCCAGACGTAATTATTTCTACCATTTTTTGATAACCAGACCGTTTCGTATTTCGACCGCTTCTCTTATCATCATAAAACGTCACATTAGACCATCCATATTGCTTAGCGGTATTCATAATAAGCGATTTTTGCGTCGCTAAGCTTTGTTGTTTGAGTGTACTTTGACGTACATAACCAATGGCTTCTACCATGTTATACACCTCCAAAAAGATAATATATATTTGTGAGTAAATTAGAATGAAAGGTCCAACGTGCTTTTAACACGTTGGACCGCAATGATTAGTTATCGTTCTGTAACTCTTCAACGATTAAATCAGCTAGTAATTCAATCAATTCATCCATTTTATCTACTCCTGTACGATTTCATCTTTAAGTTATTAAAAATCAATTAAATCATTATTCTGTTTTTTCCATGATTCAAGTATCTTTTTGTTATCCAAGTTAATTTCAGCTTTAATAGGTTCAGCATCTTTAGCTAGACCAAAAATAGACGCATATTTTGAATCTAGCTTTAAATGGTAAAAGACAAGTGACTGTTTTTTGCCATTGTCATCTTTGACTGTTCGTTTTGTTGTAATTCGATCATGGTCAGATTCGATAAATCCTTTATCCCTTAGTGCATTCACGACATTATTAACATCTTGGAAGTGATGCTCTAACAACATATTTTTAAATACAGACGCAATGATTTTGACTTCGATATACTCATCTTTTAAGGCAATTAGTCCATGGTTCTCCATCATATTCTTTAACGCTTTGTCATCAGAAAATTTACCACGGTTTTGTGCTACAAATTGCGTAATGACTTCGATCGCTTTATCTGCCAGTGATCGTTCAGTGACTGTATGAGCATGATAATCAATAAAGTAGTCTCTTATTTTAGCAATATCAATATCTGTAGCTAAAACACGACTTAGAATCTTGGCAGAAGTAGTGATAGTCGCATATCGCTTAAACATACGAATACCAGTATTATTTGTTTCATCTTTCAATGTTTTATTAAACCAATGATGCTCCTCTTGAAACCATTGAATGACTTCATCTTCACGGTTTATAAGATATTTAGCTACTAACGGTAAAACATGACCATAGTTTAGCGCTACAGATTTTTTAATATTATCAGAATTTGTTGCATCTTTAGTAAACTCTTCATTAATTTCAATAGTTCTCACTCGTAGACCATCATTTTGAGCAGAATCAGTAAAGATACTGTATTCAGAGGTTGAAATGACAGACGTGCCCCAATTCTTAGGCGTTTTAACTTCTCCGTGTACATTGGAACGTTGACGTCCTTGACCTTCAGCGATAGAGTACAATAACCCCGTTGTATCTTTAAAAGTTGCTGATGAGAGTTCATCAAATACAATAGGTATACCAAAATTGTTACTCAAGTAACTTTCAAGTGCATTACGTGTGGCATTCCAACCTCGAAAAAGTGTTTGATTACCTTTAGTTGGATTTCCAGCGACGGATACTGCTAAAGCTGCTGCTGTTGATTTACCAGTTGATGACTGGCCTGTAAAACTAAAGATAATTCCTGCAAATTCGATTTCACGTTTGTACTTCAGAAAGCTTGTCACTAAGGCAGAAATTCCAAATACGACCGCTAACTCTAGAAGAAGATGACCTTTGACTTCGTTAATATACATATTTAACCAATCTTTAAATGTACCTTTAGGCTCTAATGGATAAGCACTATCGACAATAGGATCTAAAGATGATAATTGATCATATTGTTTAGATGTATAAATGGTATCTATCATTACAATATAACCGTGGGGTGTTTCTATAATGCCCGAGCCATCATATAAATCAGAAGTGGGCAGTTCATCGCGCATTAATTGTAGTGCATAGCTCAAATCTTTTATATAATTTTCATTGATACTGTGACCATATTTAATCAAAGAAGGTAACTTTCGAGTTGTTAAAATATCAGAGTCAAATGTATGTTCTTTATCCTTACCGTTAGAAATAATTATTTTTTCTGTATTTTCTAAGGCATGCCAAAATTTAGCTTCAACAGCGATACAACTAGATATAGTCACTACTTTTTTCTCATCTCCATCTTTTTTAGGTGGGATAGTTTTATGCCAACCCATTGTATCTAAATGGTATAGGCCTAGTCTAAAAATGTCATGATGACTCATTAGCGAACACCTCCTTTCGAAGGGTTGCTGTTATGCTGTGGATTAGGACCTGTTTTAAGATAAACTAAGTGTCCATGAGTATCCTTACCGATAACGATAAATGGGACATTTGGCGCATGTTTTACAAAATATGCGAACCAACGCCCAACATTTTGTTGTACTGCTTTAGAACACGATACATTTGCACGACTGTTCAAGTCATGGAAAGTAAATGTTTGTCCTTCCGGTAAATTAATTGAAATACCTAAAATTCTATTTTTTAATTTTTTAAAATCATCTTCTTGCTTGTAAGACATTTGAATTCCTCCTACTAATTAATAAAAATAGGAAAATCAAAGGTGCGCACAATTAATTTTCTTAAGGTTATTTTAGCCAATAAGTAATCATTTGAAAGCTTGTAAAAATATATTAGAAATTACGTACTAAATTGAGAAAATTTTTATTGACAAAAATAAAAGCGCTGGTTTTACAGCGCTTTAAATAGAAGTTAATTTGAAGTTATATAAAAGTAGTCAGAAGGAGGATTATCATTGTCATTATAATGGTTTAGTGCTTTATTAATTTCATTTACTAACTTATCATGATGTTCTTTTGTTATTTTTTTGGGGTATTTGAGTTCTTTGTCTTCCAAGTCTTCTGGAGGGACCAAATCACTATTTAAGATTAATGATAAGAGCATATTTTTAGGTACTGAAGCTTTAGTGTCTCGATGAGTAATATATTTTGCTAGTGGAAAATGAATGGCAGTTTTATCATTTTGAATAAGGTAGCTAGTTTGATTTGTTTCGATACTTTCAGCAAGTTTTGCATTTATCTCCATATCTAATTCCTCTAACTCATCTAAGTAATATTCTAATAGTGAAATACGATCGATGTTATTTATACCAGTGGCTGTAAGAATCTCTATAATTTTAGATTTAATACCAATTTCGATGTTTGAATCAATTAAAAAATAAAGGTAATATACTGTCATTGCATGAGCATAATCTTGCTGGTCGGTAATTTCATTCTTAATGAAACTATATAGACTTTCATTAATTTTATTAGTAACATTCAGGTCTTTTTTGTTCAATCCATTTTTAAAGAAGTGTAGGTAATCTGAATTATTATACAATATATCATATAATACATATAAACTTTCGCTTTTAAAAATATAAGATTTTCCTGCTTTAAAGTGTTCGCTATTAATGCCTAGAGCATTGCAAAATTTCTTGAAATTGGCTGAAAAATTATTCTTTTCTTGAATAAACATATCATTGTCATTCAACTTTCCACCGCATTTTCTCAGTAATTCAATATTCTTTTCTATTGTATTAGCATCGTCTGAATCCATTTTTAGAAGGCTATATCTTGCTATATCGCTTATATTGATAGAATATTCTTTAGGAGAACGTTCCGTATTTTTAGTATTTTCATAGTTTCTTGAATGGCTATACACTGCGCTTACATCTACTTTATCGATATCTAGTAATATTTCAAATAGTTCATCCTGCCATTTATCATTTTGATTTTTATCATTCATTTTTACCACACCTCATTAAAATAATACATAAATTATAATATATTTATTAATGATATTAGCAATAATGTCTAATTAATTTAAATGCTTTAATTTAGGAAGGAATTAGTTAAATGAAAAACTTTCTCATTTTAATGATTTTATTCGTATGCGCACTGATATCTGCCATGATCGTTATACCTAATCTTGTGAATTATATATCAGTATTATCATTAATTGTATCTATTATTACTTTCAGAATGAATATGTACTATAACAGTAAAGCTGAAGAACATAAGAAAATAGCTAACTCACCATTATTTTTATTTGATATAACAGATTATGCTTTCGAATTAGATAAAGATTTTATTAAGGATAGTGTTCGAATAGATATATTTAACTTTAAAGAAAAATGTCCATTAATATTAAATAAAGAGGCTAAATCATTATATATAGGTAAGAATAAAAATTACTTTGCATTAAAAAATGTTGGGGGAGTGGCAAAAAATGTAGTCATCAATTCAGAAGTCGTATGGGATAAGGAAGAATTTAAAAATCATAGTGAAAGATTAGCTTTTGAAGATTATACAAGAGAGTTAACGTATGATGATAACTTTTGTTATCTTGCTTCAAACAATGATGCATATGGATTTTCACATAAAAAGTTTGACTTTAATACACATATAACTCAAGCAAAAATAAAAGGAGTTTCAAAGGATAATAATCTTTTAGTAAGTATACCTAAAGAGTTCAGTTATACAGTTAATTTTTATATTTTTGGATATATTAAAACTCCACCAAAATTATTTGTAACAATACTAGGGGAAGATTTAGAAGGAAATCAATTTAAAGATGAAATTGAAATTAAAGTCCAAAGGTATAAATTCAGTTATGTTCCGGTTCAAGCAGAGGTTACTTTATACGCTTAATATATAATAAAATAATATCTTAATTGAAAACCTCATCATTGGCTGATACGCAGAATGGTAATAGGTAGTATTCTAGGTGCATTATTAGCAACTGTATTTAATAGTCATTTTGTTAATGTAATTTATATAATCATTGCTGTGTTAGCTCTTATTCTAATGTTTATTAAAATCACACCATCACCATCTACTAGTCATATTAAGTTTAATCGCGTACTTTTAATTACAATAGGTAGTATCCTCGGTTTGGTATCCGGTATTGTAGGAGCTGGTGGAGCATTTATTATTATTCCAGTACTACTTGTTATATTTAAATTACCAATGAATATGGTTGTTACAAATAGTATTGTAATTGCATTCATTTCTTCTATTGGAGCATTTATTATTAAATTATTGCAGGGTTATATTCCTATCAATAGTGCAATACCGTTAATTTTAGGTAGTATACTATTTACTCCTCTAGGTATGAAAATAGGGCAAAAAATACCTGATTATATTCAAAAAGTGATTGTAAGTGTTTTAATCGTCTTTGCAATTATTAAGTTGATATTTTAAAAACGTGGGAGTGGGGCAACATTTATTTTGAATTTGTAGTCTCGCTCCCTAAATCAATTTATACGGTATTTAATTCAAAGGTTATTTATTAGAATCTAATCAATTTTACAAAATTTTAACAAAAAAATCTTTTTCTTAATTGATATATAATAGCGGGTATGGTAATTTCAAAATAGATACTCGTATCTAACTTAATTTTTAGGGGTGGTTAATTGTATGAATAAAAATTCGAAGAAGAAGCTCGATTTTCTTCCAAACAAGCTTAATAAGTACTCAATTAGACGTTTCACTGTAGGGACTGCTTCGATTTTAGTAGGAGCTACTTTAATTTTCGGTGTTGCAAATGATCAAGCAGAAGCCGCTGAGAATAACACAACTCAAAAGCAAGACGATAGTTCAGATGCAAGTAAAGTAAAAGGTAATGTTCAAACTATTGAACAATCTTCTGCAAATTCAAATGAATCTGATATTCCTGAACAAGTTGATGTAACTAAAGATACAACTGAACAAGCATCAACAGAAGAAAAAGCAGATACAACTGAACAAGCATC